>Ga0114982_1000191_pt1 | contig 32588 bp, 26 predicted proteins | sample Shrwel_input2_FT_FD_87183 | JGI IMG/M metagenome (GOLD analysis project Ga0114982, IMG submission 87183) | Subsurface microbial communities from deep shales in Ohio, USA - Utica-3 well 1 S input2 FT | ecosystem: Environmental > Aquatic > Deep subsurface > Shale gas/oil reservoir > Produced... | reverse complement strand
CGACCGACGAAGTTCTTGCCGTTGCCGACCCCGATGCCCATGCCGGAACCGATCCCGCCACCCGAACCGCCACCGAACCCCTTGGACGAGCCGCCGGCCATCATCCCCGAAATCATCGAGGCGCTGCTGGAGGTCGGGAGGTCAGGCAGGGAAATCGTCGCGGTGGTGCTTTTGGAAGTGATGCGCGCGGCATTCTTGGCCAAGGCCTTGACGTTCTTCGGCTTGATCTTCGTCTCGTAATTCTTGGCCTTGTCGCCCGCGGAGCCACCGCCCGCGCCGGTCGCGAAGGCATTCGGATCCTTCTTCGAGGACTCCTTGGTCACGGAGATGATCAGGAAAGCGGCGATCAGCACCAAGATCGCGTGGATCCCGACGGAAACGATGAAACCTTCGCCACCGAAGCGGCGCCAGAAGGGCAGCTTGCGTCGTCCAGAGCCCAGAGTCGGGTCTGCCAACGGCAACTCCTCCGCCGGAGGCAGAGGCGGAGGCATGGAAGGAGGCAAAGGGGCATTGCTCTCCTCGGGGGGCGGAGGTGGGGGGGTATCGTCACTCATTGGCCTACCCCACCACACTCTGACGCCAAGACCCCCTCTTCAAACCCTTTTTCAACCCGCCGGGGCGTCGCGCCGTCTTTCGGTGAATGCCCGAAAAAAGGGCTTGCGGCGGCCCCTCTCTGCCCTTCTCCTTCGCCTCCCACTGATTGCAGGGTGGAGCAGCCCGGTTAGCTCGTCAGGCTCATAACCTGAAGGTCGTAGGTTCAAATCCTACCCCTGCACCCAATTTTAAGTCGTTCTTGGTCAGTATATTGCCCAATAGGTAAAAATACCTAGTTTTTTGTCCTTGTCAGACCAGGGACTAAATGAATGATATCTCGTATTAACTTTGTCCTACGGGGCAATGGGGTAAGTAAGATAAAGCAGTAAAAAACAGCCGGCTTGCATAGGGGTATGCAAGCCGGCTCCTTTTTTGGGGGACACGAACCGTCACCCCCCTGCCCAAAGAAACGGCCCAGGCACCTTGCGGTGACTGGGCCGTTCCGTAGCTGGCCGCTAAACCTTAGCCGCCACCGGTCATCTTCGTGATGAGCGCGATCAGCGGGAGGAACATCGCGAGCACGATGGTGCCGACGACGACGGCCAGGAACACGATGAGCACCGGCTCGATGATCGAGGTCAGCGCGGTCACCGCGTTGTCGACTTCTTCGTCGTAGATGTCGGCGACGCGGTTGAGCATCTCCGGCAGCTGGCCCGTCTCTTCACCGACTTGGATCATGGACGTCACCATCTGCGGGAAGACGCCGCTCTGTTCCAGCGGGACGGACAACGGCTCGCCATCCCGCACACGGTCATGCACGCGCTCGAGGGACTTCGCGATGACGACGTTGTCCAAGGTGTCACGGGTGATCGTGATCGACTGCAGGATCGGCACGCCCGAGGCCATCAGCGTACCGAAGGTACGCGCGAAGCGGGAGACCGAAACGATCTGCACGAAACCACCGACCTTCGGCAGCTTGAAGATGATGCGGTCGAAGATTTCCTTACCCTTCGCCGTGCTCAACCAATACTTGAGGCCCGTGTAGATGCCGAAGATCGCCACCGGGGTCACGTACCAGTACTCGGTCAGCGCCTTGGAGATGCCGACGACGAACTGGGTCAGGGCCGGCATGTTGGTCTTCTGGCCATCCAGGAGCTTCTGGAAGGACGGGACGACCTTCACCATGAGGATGTAGACGATGACCACGGCGACCGTCACGACGACGCCCGGGTAGACCATCGCGGACTTGACCTTCTTCTGGATGCGCTGGGCCTTCTCGCGGAACTTGGCGAGACGGTCGAGGACCTTGTCGAGCACGCCACCCGCTTCGCCCGCCTTCACCATGTTGACGAAGAGACGGTCGAAGACCTTCGGGTGCGCCTGGAGGGCTTCGGAGAAGTTGTTACCTTGGGAGACGCTCTCCGCGATGTTGCCGAGGACTTCCTTGAAGTGCGGGTTGCGCTCCTGCTTGTGGATGAGTTCGAGGGCGCGGAGCAAGGGCAAGCCGGCGACGATGAGGGTGGCCAGCTGGCGGGTCATGATCGTGACGTCCTCGTCGGTGACCTTGGCGCCGAAGGTGAAGCTGGACTTCTTCGGGGCGCTGGTGGCGACGACGGACTTGGCGGCGCCGCCATCGCTGGCGAGGGTCGTCACCATGAGGCCGCGGGCCATCAGCTTTTGGCGGGCCTGCTCATCGCTGGCGGCGTCGATCTTACCGGAGGTCTGCGCGCCGTTGCGGTCGATCGCGGTGTACTTGTATTCGGGCATGGGAGTGGGGTTTGGTTAAAGATTAGGTGTACTTCAGGACTTCTTCGATCGTGGTATGGCCGTCGAAGATGCAGCGGAGGCCGTCTTCGCGGAGGGGACGCATCCCGACCTCGATGGCCTTCTGCTTAAGGACGAGGGTGGGCGCGCGCTGGGAGATCATGGTCCGCAGGGAATCGGTGATCGTCATCAGTTCGAAGAGGCCTTGCCGGCCGCGGTAGCCGGAGCGGCTGCACTCGGCGCAACCCTTGCCGAAGTAGAACTTCTTGTTCGTGATCTCGAGGGCGTCGACGTCGAGCATGTTGATGACTTCCTTGTCCGGTTCATAGGCCGTGCGGCAGCCCTTGCAAATCCGGCGCAAGAGACGCTGGGCGAGGACGCCTTCCAGCGAGGCGGAAATCAGGAACGGCTCCAGCCCCATGTCGATGAGACGCGTCACGGCGCCCGGGGCGTCGTTGGTGTGGAGCGTGGACAGCACGACGTGACCCGTGAGCGAGGCCTGCACGGCGATCTGGGCGGTCTCCAGATCGCGGATTTCGCCCACCATGATGGTGTCGGGGTCTTGACGCAGGAAGGAACGCAGCGCCGCGGCGAAGGTCAGGCCGACCTGATGGTTGATCGGCACCTGCATGATGCCTTCGACCTCGTATTCGACCGGGTCTTCGGCGGTGAGGATCTTCACGTCCTCGGTGTTCACTTCGCGCAAGGCGGAGTAAAGGGTGGTCGTCTTACCGGAACCGGTCGGACCCGTGACGATGAAGATGCCGTTCGGGCGATTCACCATCGCGCGGATGCCTTCCTTGATGTCATCCTGCATCGACAGGGCTTCGAGGCTCAGATTCACGACGGTCTTGTCCAAGATACGCAACACCACGGACTCGCCGAACTGGGTCGGGAGCGTGGAGACGCGCAGATCGATGGCGCGTCCGCCGATGGTGGTCTTGATGCGACCGTCTTGCGGGATGCGGCGTTCGGCGATGTTCAGCGCGGAGAGGACCTTGACGCGGGCGATGACGGCCGAGGCGAGGTTCTTGGGCGGAGGCGCCATCTCGTACAACGAACCGTCGATGCGGTAACGGATGCGGAATTGGTCTTCGAACGGCTCGAAGTGGATGTCGGAGGCCTTGGCCTTGACGGCTTCCTGGAGCACGAGATCGACGAAGCGGATGATCGGAGCCTGGCTGGCGGCGGCGACCACGTCTTCGTCGTTGGTGGCGGCGGCGGCGCCTTCCTCGAACTCACCGAGGAGGTCCTCCATCGAAGTCGCGGAGGCTTCCCCGTAGACGCGCACGACGGCTGATTCGACGGCATCCGGGTCGGCCACGGCCAACTCGATGTCGCGCTTCAGGATGAACGTCAGCTCGTTGATGGCGCCGGAATTAAAGGCGTCCTTGGCGACGAGGGTCAGCTTGCCCGCTTCGTCGGCCACCGGGACGACCATGTACTTATGGGCCTGCGCCGGCTTCAACGTGCGGGTCAGTTCATCGCCGAGGTCGGCCGGAATCGCCGAATAATACTGGACCTGCAGGTGGTCGGCGATGGCCTGCAGCAAGGTCGGGCGATCGGCGAGGCCGGCGTCGAGGAGGCTGTCGGCGAAGGATTTTCCGGTGGTCGCATGCGACTCCCAGAGCTCGTCGGACTGGGTTTGGTCGACAAGGCCGGCTTCGAGCGCGATGTCGCGGATGACGTCACTATGGTCTTCAAACATGGGGAATGGTCGGGTAAGGGGTTATTTCTTGGCGGCGCCGGGATTGAGGCGGGCGCGCATCATCTCGGAATCCTGGCAGTAGTTCATCACCTCTTCTTCGGATACCTTGCCTTGGTTGAACAAGGCGAGGAGGTCGGAATCCAGCGTGCGCATGCCGCGGCCGCCACCGGTTTCGATGTCGGAGGTGATCTGGAAAGTCTTGTTCTCGCGGATCTTCGCGGCGATGCCGTCCGTCCGGATCATGATCTCGTAGGCGGCGACGCGCTTTTCGTCCACGGTGCGCAGGAGGCACTGGGAAATGACGGCGACGATGGAGGAGGAAAGTTGGACGCGGATCTGGTCGCGGGCCCCGGCGGGGAAAGCGTCCAGGATGCGGTCGACCGTGCGGGCCGCCCCGGTGGTGTGGAGCGTGCCGAACACGAGGTGGCCGGTCTCCGCGGCCGAAACGGCGGCCTCGATGGTCTCGAGGTCGCGCATTTCGCCGATGAGGATGACGTCGGGATCCTGGCGGAGCGCGGCCCGGACGCCTTCGGCGAAGGTGGGCACGTCGTTGTGGACTTCGCGCTGCGTGACCACGCAACCCTTGTGGCCGTGGTAATACTCGATGGGGTCCTCGATGGTGACGATGTGGCCGTCCTCGTTCTCGTTGATCCAATTGATCATCGAAGCCAAGGTCGTGGACTTGCCGGAACCGGTCGGGCCGGTGACGAGGATGAGCCCGCGCGGCCGACGCAGCAGATCCTTGATCATCGGCGGCAGCCGCAGCTGTTCGAGGGTGTAGATCGCCGTCGGGATGAGGCGCAGGACCATGCCCAGCACGCCCTTGCCGCGGTAGACGTTGACGCGGAAACGCGCTTTCTTGTGGAACGAGAAACCGAAGTCGCACCCGCCGTCGCGCTTGAGGCGTTCGACCTGCTCGGCCGGCGCGATGGAGTTCACCAAGGCCTGGGTATCCTCGCTGGTCAGCGCGGCCCCTTCGATCGAGACCACGCTGCCGCTGACGCGGAGGCTGGGGGCGCGGCCGACATGCAGGTGCAGGTCGGAGGCGCCATTCTCGATCATGGCTTCCAGGAGCTGATTGATCTCGTACGCCATGGCGGACTTAGATGACGTCGTCGGCGACGGTGGCGCCCATGACTTCCTCGATCGTGGTCATGCCCGAAGCGACCTTGCGCTGCCCGTCCTCGCGCATGGTCCGCATGCCGGCTTCGCGGGCCTTGCGACGCAGGTCGACGAGGTTGGAGCCGGAGTAGATCATCTCCTGGATTTCCTCGGTGATGACGAAGAGCTCGAAGACGCCGCGACGGCCCTTGTACCCGCGCTCGCCGCACTTGGCGCAACCGGCGCCCTTCATCGGGGTCGCGCCGGCGATGTCCTGCTCGGTCATGCCGATGGTGTAGAGCTCCTTCGCGGTGGGCTTGTAAGGCTGGGCGCAAGACTGGCAGACGCGGCGGACGAGGCGCTGCGCGAGGGCCCCGCGCAAGGCGGCGGAAACGAGGAACGGCTTCACGCCGATGTCGACGAGTCGGGTCACCGCGCTGACGGAGTCGTTGGTGTGGAGGGTCGAGAACACCATGTGGCCGGTGAGGGCCGCGTTGATCGCGATTTCGGCGGTCTCCAAGTCGCGGATTTCACCGATCATGACGATGTTCGGCGCCTGACGCAGCATGGCGCGGAGGGCGGCGGCGAAGGTCATGCCGACGTCGCGCTTCACCTGCACCTGGTTGATGCCCGCCATCTGGTACTCGACCGGGTCTTCCACGGTGATGATCTTGCGGTCGGGCTTGTTGATGTAATTCAACGCCGAATAGAGCGTGGTCGACTTGCCGGAACCGGTCGGACCGGTGACGAGGAAGACGCCATCGGAGCCGGAAATGAGGCCTTGGAACTTCGCCTGATCGTCCGCGAAGAAGCCGAGCTCGGGCAGGCCGAGCTTGAGGCCTTCCTTGTCGAGGATTCGCATGACGATCGACTCGCCATAGACGGTCGGAAGGACCGAGACGCGCAAGTCGATGTCGCGACCGCCGGTGCGGGCCTGAATACGACCGTCCTGCGGGATGCGCTTTTCGGCGAGCGAGACTTCGGCCATCAGCTTGAGGCGGGAAATGACGGAGGCCTGGAGGCGCTTGGGCGGCCCCTTCATCTCCTGCAGCACGCCATCGATGCGGAAACGCACGCGGAAGCGCTTTTCCAAGGGTTCCAAGTGGATATCCGAAGCCTTGCGGCGGATGGCGTCGACGATCAGCGAGTTGACGTAACGGATGATCGGAGCGTCGTCTTCCTTGGCTTCCCCGCCCTGCGGGAGCTCGACGGAGAGGCCGTCTTCCGAGGTCTTCCCAAAGACGTCTTCGTAGGAAACATTGACCTGCCCGCCGCTGTAGCAGCGCGCGATGGCGGCGCGGAGTTCGTCCGGCGGCGCCAACTTCGGGTTGAGCGTGAGCTTCAACACGCGCGCCAGGGAATCGAGGCTTTCGGTGTCCAACGGATCGGCGACGGCCACGAGGAGCTCCACCCCATCCATCTGCAAGGGGAGGATGTTGGACCGTTCCGCCTGATCGCGGCTGATGAGCTTCAGCAATTCATCGGCGGGCGAAACCTGCGAAAGGTCGACGACTTCCATGTCGAACTCGACGCCGAGGGCCTCGGTGATCTTCGCCCAGGTGACCTTCCCGTTCTCGACCAGGTTGGCCAAGGCGAGGGTATCAGGATTGCCATCCGGGGTCGCGGCCACGGCCGCGCGGGCCTCGGCGACGTCGCCCGCGGTCACGAGGGCTTTGTCCTGAATGAATTGGATGACGAAATCGTCGGCGGTCGTCACAGTAGGGGTATCCTTAGCGGAAGGTGGGGTGATTAATGCCACTCCTTGGGGTAGAGCGGCACGGGAGCCTTGAAACCTAAATCCCACCCCCTCCTCGGCAATCGCAAAAGCGGTCAAGAAGTGGACTTATCGGTGGCCACGAGCCGAGCAACCAATCGCTGGACCTGGGCTTCCAACGCGGACAGCTCCCCATCATTCCAAAGGACATAGCCAGACTTCACAACCTTTTGACCTATAGGAATTTGTGAATTAATCCTTGCCTGGGCATCTAAACGCGCAAGCCCCCTTGCCTCCAAACGCGCCAGTCGGACGTCATCCGAGCAAGCCACACAGACGACGCCATCGTACTCCGCCTCCAATCCTTTCTCGAAAAGCAAAGGGATTTCGACCACATGGTGCTTGGTCTTATCGGCCAAGGCTGCTTGGCGAAGCCGAGCCACCTCCGGGTGCACCAAGGCCTCAAGGAAGGCGAGTTCCGCGGGGGTACCGAAAACCTTGCGGCCAATCCAAGCCCGATCCGGTAGCCCATCCGCACCCAGCGCCTCCCGGCCCCAGCGAGCGACCAGCTGCTGGGCGATCTCCGGGCGGACCAACACCGAGCGCGCCAGCAGGTCCGCATCGACGACGTTGAAGCCGAGGCGAGCAAACATGGCTAAGGCCGCGGACTTACCGCAACCAATGCCACCCGTGAGCCCTAGGACCATGCCGAGACCCTACCCTGCTTGCGCCCAAGGGCAAACCTCAAGCAGGGGTCGGCGAAGACTGCGTCCCGGTTTCCGCGGCCGGTCCGGCCGGAGCCGCGTCGCGGACGGGGCTCGCGACCGGACTACCCACGACGGGAGTCTGAATCGCGCCTGTCTTCAGGATTTCCATGATATGGATGCCATCCAGGGTCTCATGCTCCAAGAGGGCTTCCGCGATCTTGCGGTGGGCATCGGCATGCTCGGAGATGATCTTCTCGGCCATGGCGAACTGCTCGTTGACGATCTGCGCGACGGCCACGTCGATGCGGCGGGCGGTTTCATCGCTGTGTCCTTGGGTGCGCGAGATTTCGCGTCCGAGGAACACGGTGTCGGTGTTCTCGTTGTAGGAGATGGGACCCAAATCGCTCATACCCCAATCGCAGACCATCTGGCGGGCCATGCGGGTCGCCTGCTTGATGTCCTGCGAGGCACCGCTGGAGATGTCCCCCGTGATGACGCGTTCGCCGACGCGACCAGCCATCGCGGTGCAGATGAAGCGGGTCAGCCAGGTCTTCGAACTGCCGAAGGAGTCCTTGGTGGGCATGAACATGGCCATGCCGAGGGCGCGGCCACGGGGAATGATGGTGACCTTGTGCACCGGCAACGTGCCGTCATCGAGCACGGCCTGCACGAGGGCGTGGCCGGCCTCATGGTAAGCCGTCTTGCGCAGGTCTTCCTGGTCGGCCCCCTTGCGGCGTTCGCGGCCATGCGCGATCTTGTCGCGGGCCTCTTCGACGTCGCACATCTCGACCTTGTCGCGGTTGCGGCGGCCGGCATGGAGCGCGGCTTCGTTGAGGAGGTTGGCGAGGTCGGCCCCGGACATGCCCGTGGTGATGCGCGCGATGCGCTGCAAGTCGACGGAGGGCGCCATCTGGAAACGCTTGGCGTGCACGGCCAAGACGGCCTCGCGGCCACGGAGGTCAGGGAGGTCGACGAAGACCTGGCGGTCGAAACGGCCCGGACGCAGCAAGGCCGCATCGAGGACGTCGGAGCGGTTGGTCGCGGCGATGACGATCACGCCCGCTTGGCCATCGAAGCCGTCCATCTCGACGAGCAAGGAGTTGAGGGTCTGCTCGCGCTCGTCGTTGCCGCCACCGAGGCCGGCGCCGCGCTGCCGACCGACGGCATCGATTTCATCGATGAAGATGATGCAGGGAGCGAGCTTGCGGGCTTGGTCAAAGGTATCACGGACGCGGGCCGCGCCGACGCCGACGAACATCTCGACGAAGTCGGAGCCGCTGATGCTGAGGAAGGGGACCTTGGCTTCGCCGGCGACCGCGCGCGCGAGCAGGGTCTTGCCGGTGCCGGGCGGGCCGACCATGAGGATGCCCTTCGGGATCGAAGCGCCCATCTTGGTGAAACGCTTGGGTTCACGGAGGAAATCGACGATTTCCTTCACTTCTTCTTTGGCCTCATCGCAACCCGCGACATCCTTGAAGGTCGTCGTCTCCCGGTCGGTGGAATTGAGGCGAGCCCGGCTCTTGGCAAACTGCATCGCGCCCTTCTGGGAGTTCTTCAGGAAGCGGTACATCATGTACAGCACCACGCCCGACACCAACAAGGTGGGCAGGACGTTGTACAGGAACATGGTCAGGCCGGTCTGAGCCGGGGACTCCTTGAAGTTCTCCTTGGGGACCGCGGCGCGCAGGGCTTCAAATTCCTTGTCGGTCAGGCGGCCGGCCGAGGTGAAGCGGGACTTGTCATCGGCGGCTTCGCCTTTGACCAGCAGTTCGCCTTCGACCTGGTACCAGCTATCCGAGCCCGCCGCGGGGTCCGGCTTCACGTTGAGGGTCTTGAGTTTGCCTTCCTTGGCGTAGGAGAGGACCTGGGTAACGCCCAATTTCTGGACCGGAGCGGGGCTCGGGGCGCTGTAATTGACCAGCAAGGCGACCGCGGCAATGAGGACCACCCAGACCAACAGGGATCGTCCGTTCACGCGGCTGCCATTCTTATCATCCTCGTTGTTGTCTTGGCTCATCGGGGGAGGTCTGAACTTAAGCAGGCACCAAGCCAAGTCAACCGGAGAGCCCCCTTCTGGGGACCGGCGAGGCGAGCCGCTTGCGCAGGTGGCAAGCCAGGAACCCAATGGACCATATTATCAACCAGCACCACCGGCAGCGATTCCCGTAGTTCGACGGGGATTTTGCGGTTAATGAGGAGGTCGGAGAGTTTCGCGGTTCCGGACGCCCCTAATGGCTGGTAACGGTCGCCCTCCACGCGACCGCGCCAGGCCAACCGAGCGCTCGGTGGGACATTCAGGTAAGTCACTGCGTCAGCGGAAATCTCCCCGCGAGACAACTTTGCCCAAAGGGCGTCATCCACATCGACGCTTTCCGCCAAGAGCCCGCACTCATCGTCGAGCCGTTCGCGCACCAAGGGACGTAACGTGGGCCCATAGACGACCCGCGCCGACCTCGGCAAAAAGAGCCGGCCACCCTCGTGGACGACGAGCTGGGCCAATAAAGTCGACCGGGTATCGCGGCCCGCGACGAGCGCGGCGACCAGCGGCTCCACCGAGGAGGATCTGGCCATCGACAAGCCATGCTCGGACAGGAAACGGCTCAAGACGGCGTGCGCCAAGGCCGCCGGGCGTCCGCGCAGGGCCGCCGTGGCCACCGAACCATCGGGTTGGCAGCCGCAACCCAACTCATCGGCCCAAGCGTTCAAGGCGACCTGCGACTCGGCGAGAATACGCGCCGAAGCGCCAAAGCCTTGCGCGAAGGCCGGGCCCAAAGCCGTCGCCCCACCCTGCCCCACCCAAGCGCGCACGCGGTTACGGACGGCGACGGGTTGCTGGTTGGTCGCATCTTCGCGCCAGGGCAACGCAGCCGCCGCCAAACCCCGCCAGGAGGTCCGACTTCGTCAAGCGCGCCCCAATCAGCGGGCGCCAATGCGCGTGGCCATCACGGAAGGTCTGCCACTCCCGCGGCGCCGCCAAGCCCGCCAGGCCGGCGCCGCGGGCCAAGCGCATGAGCATCGATTCAACGACGTCATCCAAATGGTGCGCGGTCGCGATCACGCGTAAGCCCAACGCCACCCGTTGTTGCGCGAAAAACTCAAGACGCGCCGAGCGGAGTTCGGCCTCGCTCGCGAGGCCGATGCCGCGCCGCACGCCGACGACGCAGGCGACGCCCAGCGCCGCCGACAAGGCCTGCACGAAAGCCGCGTCGCCATCGGCGGCTTCGCCCCGGACGCGATGGTTGTAGTGGAGGACGCGCAAGCGCGGGCGCAGCGCTTCGTCCGCCCAGAGGGCCAAGAGCAAATAGACGGAATCCGCCCCGCCGGAAACGGCGACGCCGATGGGCTCCGTCGACGAAAGCCCAGCCGTCGCCAAACCCGGCCACGCCGCAACGGACGCCCGTAAGGCAGGGAGGGATGGAAGCGCCAGACTCACGGGGCGACCATAGCCGAACGCCCGGCCCTGCCAACCTAAAGCGACCTCAGAACGACAAGGTTTCCTTGCCGTACCAGCGACGCAAGGCCTCGGGGACGCGCACGGTGCCGTCCGGCTGCAGGTTGTTCTCGAGGATCGCCGCCAACACGCGCGGCAAACCGAGACCCGAGCCATTGAGGGTGTGGACGAACTCGGGCTTCCCGTCCTTCGGACGGAAGCGTATCCCCGCGCGGCGGGCCTGGAAGTCGGTGAAGTTGGAGCAGCTCGAGACTTCGAGCCAGCGCTTCTGGCCACCGGCCCAGACTTCGAGGTCGTACTGCTTGCTGTGCGAGAAACCGATGTCGCCGGCGCAGATGAGGAGCACGCGGTAAGGCAGGTCGAGCTTCTGCAGGAGGCGCTCGGCGTCGCCGCGGAGGAGCTCGAGTTCGGCGAAGGACTGGTCCGGGTGGACCCACTTCACGAGTTCGACCTTGTCGAACTGGTGCAGGCGATTGAGGCCGCGCACGTGGGCGCCCCAGCTGCCGGCTTCGCGACGGAAGCACGGCGTGTAGCCGCAGCGCTTCACGGGCAAGGCCGCCTCGTCGAGGATCTCGTCGCGGAAGAAGTTCGTCACCGGCACCTCCGCCGTCGGGATCATGTAGAAATCATCCGTCTGCGCATGGTACATCTGCCCTTCCTTGTCCGGCAGCTGGCCGGTCGCGGTCGCGCTGGCGGCGTTCACCATCAACGGGGCGTGGACTTCCGTGTAGCCGTTGCCGCCGGCCTCCTCGAGGAAGTACTGGATGAGGGCGCGCACGAGGCGGGCCATGTCGCCGACGTAGAACGGGAAACCGGCGCCGGTCACCTTCACGCCGCGCTCGAAATCGATGGCCTTGTTGAACCAAGCGATATCCCAGTGGGGCTTGGCGGCGGCGGAAACGAGTTGGGCTTGGTCGCCCCAGGTGGCGACGACCTGATTGTCGGCCTCGGTGCGGCCTTCGGGCACGGAGTCGTGCGGGATATTGGGGACGGAAAGCGCGACCGCCTTCATCTGCTCCTCGACTTCGGAAACTTTCTTTTCGAGCTCCTTCACCTTGGCGGAAGCGGCCTTCATCTCGACGACCTTGGCCTGGAACTCCGGCGAGCCCTTCGGCAAGGCGGCCATCTCCTTGTTCGCGGCGTTCTGCGCCGAGCGGGCAACCTCGAATTCGGCCACCGCATGGCGGCGGGCCTCATCGGCGGCCAAGACGGCGTCGAGGTCGACCTGGAACTTCTTCCGGGCAACGCCCTTGCGGACGAGGTCGATGTTTTCGCGAAGGAACTTAGGATCCAGCATGCCCCGACTTTGCCCAATTCACCCGCCCGAGGGCAACGGGGAAGTCACCGTCGCAGGTAAATTCGTCCAGCCAAGTAACGGGCCAACCACGCCGCCTGCTCCCGGTCTGCGCCGGTATCAATCTCGAGGGGGGCCCCTTGCCGCCGCTTCAAGACGCAGGCATAGCTGATGGTATAACTACCTTTGCGACGCTTGGTCTCCTCCTCCACTTCGGCCGAAACCACTTCCATCCAAGCCGCCGATTTCGTCCAATAGAGCCCCAGCCCACCCTTGCGGATACGCAGGAGGCCGTCTTGGCCGGACTCGACGATGACCCGGCCAAAGGTCGACATGAAGGCGATGCCGAAGAGGAAGACGGACCCGACCAAGAACGGGAGGCCGAACAGCGACATCACCCAATTGAACTGCCCGGACTTGATTTGGGTGCCGTAGATACCGCCCAGCGAACCGCCAGCCCAGACCAGCATGAACGGCCAAACAATCAGCGCGACCCAGCTGGCGGTCGAGAGCACGATCCGAAAACCCGTCAGGCTTTCCGTCAACTGCAGTCCCTTGGGTGGTGCCGCCAACGATCCGGGGCGCTGCACCAAAGGCTGCGCCGCGCGGCAATCCTCCACGGTCGCCGTGCGTTCGCAGAGACGACAATAAGCCAGATCGCCCGCCGGGGTGATTTCCGTCGGCAAAATCGGCAGACCACACGCGGGGCAGTGAATCGTCACGGCGGGAAACTACCCTTCCGGCCCCAGCGGGCAAGCCTCGCGAATTCCCCCAAAAAACAGCCCACCAAGCCGAAGCCGGTGGGCTGCCAACGATACGATCCAGGGAAAATTAGGCGCGGACGGCGGACGGGGCGAACACCTCTTCGGCGCGGAAGAAGCGACGGATTTCGGCCGCCGAGGCTTCCGGGCTGTCGGAAGCGTGGCAAATATTGCGCATCATCTCGGTGCCGAAGTCGCCACGGATCGTGCCCTTGGGGGCGATCTTGGAGTTCGTCGGGCCCAGGAGTTCGCGCACGCGGGCAATCACGTTGGCGCCACTGAGGACGGCGATGATGACCGGACGGGAGGACATGAAGGCCTCAATCTCGGGGTAGAACGGCTTGTCGGCCACGTGCGCGTAGTGCTCACGGAGCTGGGCAGGGGTCAACTGAGCCAACTTGCAGGCTTGGACGTTGAAGCCGGCGGCTTCAAAACGAGCCAGGACGGTCCCGCAAAGGCGGAGTTCCATGCAGTCGGGCTTCAAGATGATGAGGGTCTGTTCCATAGGGAGCTCCTCTCCGAGGAGAGGGTCGTTCACTCTTCGGATTAGCCGCCCAGATGACAAGCCTGAAAGCCACAAAAACCCCCATTTACCCCTATTTAACCCCTATAAAGCAGGCAAATGGCGTGAACGGCCAACCCCTGCCCCCGCCCCAAGGCGTCCATCCCTTCGTTGGTCGTAGCCTTGATGCCCACCTGGGCGGGCTCGACCCCAAGGATACCGGCCACGTTTGCGCGCATCGCGGACACATGGGCCATGATTTTGGGGCGTTCCCCAATCAGCACGAGATCGACGTTGCCCACCTTCCAGCCCAAGGTGGCCGCCTCGGCTACCGCCCGACGAACGATGATCGCCGAATCCATCCCCGCCAAGGCGGGGTCGTTGTTCGGGAAATAGTGCCCGATATCACGCAGACCCGCCGCGCCCAAAATCGCATCCGCCACGGCATGCAGCAGGACATCGGCATCGGAATGCCCGTTCGGACCGACTTCCGACGGAATCCTGACCCCACCGAGAATACAAGGGCGACCGGCCACCAAGGGGTGGATGTCGTAACCGAGGCCGACGCGGAAAGGTGGCTGGGACATGCCTTCTTCTAGGCCAAGTTTCGGGGAAAGGGAAGCCCGCGCACAAAAACCCTTGAAAGGCAGGCTCCTTCGGACAGCGTAAGGGCTTCAGTCTGTTAGGCGCGGTAGCCAAGTGGTAAGGCCGGGCTCTGCAAAAGCCCCATGCGTCGGTTCAATTCCGACCCGCGCCTCCAATTTAAAACAAGCAGGGCGTCCCAAGTGGGACGCCCTGCCGTCTTGGCCTATCCCGCAGCCTTAGCGGACCGTCTTGCTGAGGTTGGCGACGCCGTTGACCTTGGAGTTCACGCGCAGACGCAGGCCATTGAGGCGAATGAAGCCCGTGGCGTCGTCCTGATTGTAGGCCTTGGTCGGATCCGCTTCCATCGTGGCGATGTGCGGGTTGTAGAGCGAACGCGGGCTCTTGCGGCCGGCGACGTAGGTGTTGCCCTTGTAGAGCTTCACGCGGACGGTGCCGGTGACGTTGCGCTGCGACTCGGTGATGAGGGCCTGGAGGGCGAGGCGCTCCGGGGCGTACCAGAAGCCGTTGTAGACGAGGGTCGCGTAGCGGGGCACGAGGGAATCGCGCAGGTGCATGACTTCGCGGTCCATGGTGAGCGACTCGATCTGCCGGTGGGCGAAGTGCAGGATGGTGCCGCCCGGGGTCTCATAGACGCCGCGGCTCTTCATGCCGACGAAGCGGTTCTCGACCATGTCGACGCGGCCGACGCCATGACGGCCCCCGAGCTTGTTGAGCGTGCGCATGACGCCGAGCGGATCGAGCTTCTTGCCGTTGACGGCGATGCAATCGCCCTGGCGGAACTCGAGTTCGACGTACTCCGGCTTGTTCGGGGCGTCTTCGGGCGAGACCGAGAGCTTGAACATGGCCTTGTTGGCGGGGGCGAAGGCGTCCATCCAAGGGTCTTCGAGGATGCCCGCTTCGTAGGAGATGTGCAGGAGGTTGCGGTCCGAGGAGTAGGGCTTCTTGGCGCTGGCCTCGACCGGGATCTTGTTGTCGGCGCAGTAGGCGATCATCTCGGCGCGGCCCGGGAAGTCCTTGCGGAAGGCCTCGTTGCGCCAAGGCGCGATGATTTCCAGGTCCGGGGCGAGGGCGGCGCAGGTCAGCTCGAAGCGGACCTGGTCATTGCCCTTGCCGGTGGCGCCGTGGGCGATGGCCGTGGCGCCTTCCTTGCGGGCGATCTCGACCATGCGCTTGGCGATGAGCGGACGCGCGATGGAGGTGCCGAGGTAGTACTGGCCTTCGTAGATGGCGCCGGCCTGCATCATCGGGAAGATGAAGTCGCGGGCGAATTCCGCCTGCAGGTCGTCGACATACAGCTTGGAAGCGCCGGTCTTCATGGCCTTCTGCTTGAGGCCCTTGAGTTCGTCCTCCTGGCCGATGTCGGCGCAGAACGCGATCATCTCGGCGTTGTGCTTGTCCTTGATCCAGGAAAGGAGGACGGAGGTGTCGAGGCCGCCGGAATAGGCGAGGACGATTTTCTTCTGCTTGCTCATGATGTTTTGGGTAAAAGGGAATCAACCGCGGTGGGCGGCGAGGTGCGCGAGGATGGCCTTCTGCACATGCAGGCGGTTCTCGGCTTGGTCGAAGATGATGCTCTGCGGGCTCGCCAGGACGTCGGCGGAGACTTCCTCGCCGGGGTGCGCCGGCAGGCAGTGCATGAAATAGGCGCTGGGTTTGGCCAACGCCATGAGCGGCGCGTTCACCTGGTAAGGCTGCATGAGCTTCAGGCGCTCGGCCTTCTCGGCCTCCATGCCCATGCTCACCCAGACGTCGGTATACACCATATCGGCGCCCCGGACGGCGGCGGCGGCATCGGTCGTGAAGGTGAAGCTTTCCTTGAGGCCGTCGGCCTTGAGCTGCGCGCGGATCTCGGGACCGGGCTCGTACCCGGCCGGACCGGCCAAGGCGATCTCCACGCCGAGCGCGGCGCCGCCGAGCACGAACGAATTCGCCATGTTGCAGGCGGTGTCGCCGAGGAACGCGACCTTCTTGCCCTTGAGCGAAGCGGCGTACTGTTCCGGCCGACCGGGCGCATAGCGCTCAGCCAACGTGAACATGTCCGTCATGAACTGGCAGGGATGCAGGAAGTCGGAAAGCGCGTTGACGACGGGCATCGTGCCGCAACGGGCGAACTCCTCCAGGAGGGCATGCTCATGGCAACGGATGACCATGCCGTGCAGGTAGCGCGACAGGACCTTGGCGGTGTCGGCGACGGTCTCGCCGCGCGAGAGCTGGAGGTCGTCGGCGTTGAGCATGACGGGCTGGCCGCCGAGCTCATGGACGCCGACCTGGAAGGACACGCGGGTGCGGGTGCTCTTCTTGAAGAACATCAGGCCCCACGACTGGCGGGCGAGGTCGGCGGCGGTCGCACGCCCACGCGTGGCCTTCAGCGCGGCGGCTTGGGCGAATACCGTCGCGATTTCAGCGGCGGCAAGGTCGGTCTCCTTCAGGAAGTGACGCATCTCGGAAAGCGTTCGAAGATAGGTGGGGAAACCCGTTTGGACAGCGGAAAATAGGTGACGAAAGGGCTTAAGCGACCTTCCAGTCGCGCAACACCTTGGTCAGGATCGCCACGGACTCCGCCAAGTCCGCCTCGGTGGCCACCAACGGGGGCAACAACCGGACGGCGACACCGCCCGCAGGGGCCGTCAGCAGACCCGCTTCGCGGAGGGCGGCGACCACGGGGACCGGGTCGATGGTCAGGATGACGCCGACATGTAACCCGCGCCGCGGACTTCCTTCACGAGGTCGGGACGGAGGGCCACGAGGCCACGCAGGGCCGCATGCCAAGTGGGAGCTTGGGCCGTGACCTTCGCCAGGAGCTGCTCCGACTCGATGACTTCCAGCACCGCCAGACCGGCGGCCGCCGCCAAGGCGCCACCCCCGAAGGTCGTCCCATGCGAGCCGGCCTGGAAGAGGTCGTCATGCGGCGGCGCCATCCAGATCGCGCCGATGGGGAACCCGCCCCCGAGGCCCTTGGCCATCGCAATCGCGTCCGGCTTCACGCCGGCGCGTTCAAACGCAAAGAAAGCACCGGTGCGGCCGATGCCGCACTGGATTTCGTCGATCATCAGAAGGACGTTCCGCTCCGTGCAGAGCTTGCGCAGGCCTTGGAGGAACTCAGGCGTCGCGGGGAACACCCCACCCTCCCTTTGGATGGTCTCGACCAGGACCGCCGCCGTGGTCCGCGCGTCGATGGCCTTGTCCCAGGCCGCCAAGTCATTGAGCGGCGCGGCGGTGAAACCGGGCAACAAGGGACGGAAGCCCTTCTGGATCTTCTCCTGCGGCGTGGCGGACATGCCGCCGAAGGTGCGGCCGTGGAAGGCCTTCTCGGCGACGACGACGCCGATGCAGGCGCCTTCGGTGCCGGACTTGCGCAGGCCATGCAGACGGGCGAGCTTCAGGAGGCCCTCGTTGGCTTCCGCACCGCTGTTGCAGAAGATGGCCCGCCCGGGGCCGCAATAACGGCTCAGCGCGGCCGCCAGACGGCCCTGCGGCTCGTTGCGGTAGAGGTTGCTGACGTGGACCAACTTGGCGGCCTGCTCGCTCACGCGCCGGACCCAAACCGGATGGGCGTGGCCCAACGCGTTGACGGCGATGCCGGTCGCAAAATCAAGGTAGGCCTTGCCGGCGGCATCCCAGACCCGGACACCCTCGCCGCGCACCAACGTCACGGGTGGAGCCCCGTAATTGCGGGCCAAATGCTGCTCGTAGAGCGCGGCGGTCGGGTCTGCGGATTCCGCGCTCATCAGCCGTGGACGATTTCGGTCCCGATGCCCTTGTCCGTGAAGACTTCGAGCAACAGGGCGTGCGGTACGCGACCGTCGATGAAGTGCACGCGACGGACGCCCTCCTTGAGGGCCTTCACGGCGCTGTCGACCTTCGGAATCATGCCGCCGGCGATGACGCCCTTGCGCTTGAGTTCATCGACTTCGCTGACCTTGAGCGTGGTGATGAGCGTGGAAGGGTCCTTCGGGTCGGCCAACAGGCCGGGGACGTCGCTCATGAAGATCAAGCGGCGCGCCCGGAGCGAATTGGCCACGGCGGCGGCGGCGACGTCGGCGTTGGTGTTGTAGGCCTGGTCATCCGCGTCCAACGCGATCGGGGAAACCACCGGCAGGTGGCCATCCGCGAGGGCCTTCTTGATCAGCTTCGTCTTCACGAACTTGATGTCGCCGACGAACCCGATGTCGCATGGCTTGCCCTGCTCGTCCGTCCCGAGGAGTTTCTCGCAGAGGTTGACGTGGTTGCCGGGCATGCCGAGCGGGTTGGCCCCACGGGCCTTGAGCGATTCGCAGATCTGGCCGTTGATCTCCCCGTTGAGGGTCTCTTCGACGATCTTCACGGTGGCGGCATCGGTGACGCGCATCCCGCCGCGGAACTCCGACTTGATGCCGGCCTTGTCCATGGCGCGGGTGATGGCCTTGCCGCCCCCATGCACGACGACGACCTGGATGCCGACGGCCGCCAGGAAAGCGATGTCCGTGGCGACGCGGTCGCGGCCTTCCGGATTCGGGTCGTCCATGAAGCTGCCGCCATACTTCACCACGAAGGTGGAGCCACGGAACTTCTGGATGTAAGGGAGGGCTTCGAGAAGGACCTCGGATTTGTTGTGCGCGGCTTGCGTGCTCATCAGACGGACGGGAAGTGTCAGCGGACTGGCGGGGCGAGCAAACGGAAAATGGCCCTTACTCGCTCTTGTTGTAGTTCACGTAACCATCCGTGAGATCCGAAGCCAGCAGCCGGAACTGCGCCTCGCCCAAGTGCAGGTGCAGACGCACCCGGAATTGGCGGGCCTTCACGACTTCCTTCCACTTCGGCTTGTTCTCGGGGAGCGGACGGCCACCGATGACGGCGGGAACGTCCTCGTAATGGATATCGAGCTTGGTCTCATCGAGGCCGGTGCGGGCATAACCCGCGGCATCCGCCAAACGCCCCCAATTCGGGTCTTCCCCGAACCAGGACGACTTCACGAGGAGGGAGTTGCCGATGGCCCGGGCGATCTTTTCGGCATCGGCCCGGCTACGGGCCCCCGCAACCTCGACGGACACGACCTTGGTGATCTTCTCGCCATCGCCGACGATCTTCTCCGCGAGCGCGAAGCAGACGCGGTCCAAGGCCTCCTGGAAGAGGCGGGTGAGTTCGGCCGGCGCGCCGGGCCCGACCTGCACCTGGGCGACGCCCGAAGCCAACAGGATGACGGTATCGTTGGTGGACATGTCGCCATCGACGCTGACGCAGTTGAAGGATTGGTCCGACGAAGCCTTCAGGGCCGTCTTCAGGAAAGCCGGGTCGGCGACCGCATCGGTGCAGACGAAAGCCAACATCGTGGCCATGTTGGGCTCGATCATGCCGGCGCCCTTCGCGAAGCCCGCGAGGGTGACGGTCTTGCCCTGCCACGTGAAACGGGCCGTGCAGGTCTTCGGACGCGTGTCGGACGTCAGGATGGCGTTGGCGGCGCGCACGCCTTCGGCCGCGTCGCGCGAGAGGCGCGCGGCGGCGGCCTGCGCCCCAGCGGCGACCTTCGCCATCGGGAGGAGTTCGCCGATCCGTCCGGTCGAGCAGACCAGGAAGGGTTCGCCGGCATGACCGGCGGCCGCGGCGCCGAGCTGGGCCATGCGGACGGCGTCCGCGTCCCCTTGGGTCGAGGTGCAGGCGTTGGCGTTACCGCTGTTGGCGATGACGCCGCGGACGCGGCCCTGCGCGGAAAGCAAGGTGGCCTGCGAGATGCGGACCGGGCCGGCCTTCACGTCGTTCGTGGTGAACACGCCGGCGGCGGCGCACGGCTGGTCGGCCACGATCAACGCGAGGTCGAGGCGGTCTTGGCCCTTGTTGCGGATGTCGCAGCCGGCGGCGCCGACGCGGAAACCGGGGACGTCCGTGACGCCCGGGGAATCGTTCGTGAAGTCGATGGACATGGAAAGCTTAGCGGAGGCCGGCGGTCTCGGACCAACCCATGAGGAGGTTCAACGCCTGCACGGCTTGGCCGCCGGCGCCCTTCAGGAGGTTGTCGATCACCGAGGTGATGATGAGGTTGCCGGTGCGGGCGTCGGCGACGACCGACATCGCCACGCGGTTGGTGTTCGCCACATGGGCGGTATCGGGGAAGTCGCCCGACTTCAGCACGGAAACGAACGGGCGGCCGGCGTAGGCCTTTTGCCACACGGCTTCGACCTGCGCGGCGGTGACGCCGGCGGCGGGCACGACGATGGTCGTGGCGATGCCGCGGTGCATGGGCGCGAGGTGCGGGTTGAACTGCACGACGACGGGCTGACCGGCGGCGACGCCGAACTGCTCTTCGATCTCGGCGATGTGGCGGTGGCCGGGGATGCCGTAGGCCTTGATGGAACTGTCGCGCTCGCAGAAGAGGTAGCCGATATCGGCCTTCTTGCCGGCGCCGGAGACGCCGCTGTAGGAATTGATGATGAGCCGACCGGGCTCGGGCTTCACGAGGCCGGCGCGCAGCAGGGGCACCAGCGGCACCTGGATGCTCGTCGGATAGCATCCCGGACAGGCGAGGAGCTGCGCCTGCTTCCAGGCGTCATCCAGCTGGAGCTCGGGGACGACATAACGGGCCGCGGCGGCGAGCGCCGGCGCCGGATGGTCATGGCCGTAGTACTTCTTGTAGAGCGCGAGGTCGCGCAGGCGGAAGTCGGCGGAGAGGTCGAGCACGCGCTTGCCGGCGGCGATGAGCGGCTGGGCGTATTCCGCGGCGACGCCGTGGGGCAAGGCCAGGAACCAGACCGCGACGTCGGACGCGGCGCATTCGGCGGGCGAGGACGCCGAGAAGAGCAAGTTCGCGTCGACGATGCCGCGCAGGCGCGGGATCTCATCGGCCACGGCCTTGCCGGCCAAGGTGCGGGAGCAGACGGCGGCGAGCTGGACGTGCGGGTGGCGGGCAAGGACGCGGACGAGCTCTTCCCCGGTGTACCCGGAGGCGCCGACGATGCCGACTTTGGTCAGAGGCTGCGACATAACGGTATTATCAGATGATTAGACGACGTTTTGGTGCTTGGACACAGAAAACTAGGCAACAAAAAGGCCCCGGAGTCCGGGGCCTGGTGTTTTCCTGTCTCTTGGCGGTTTAGCGCTTGGAGAACTGGAAGCGCTTGCGGGCGCCAGGACGACCGGGCTTCTTACGTTCGCGCATGCGACCATCGCGGGTGAGCAGGCCTTCCTTCTTGAGGGGGGCGCGGAGCTCGGGGTTCATCTTCTGGATCGCACGGGCGAGACCATGGGAGATGGCGCCGGCTTGGCCGTTGGGGCCGCCACCGATCACATTGACCGTCACGTCGACCTGACCTTCGAGACCCGCGGTGCGGATCGGGGCGGTGGCGGACTTAACGAGGGCCTCGGTGTAGAGGTACTCTTCGAGAGGCTTGCCGTTGATGGAGATGGAGCCGGTACCGGTCGTGAGACGGATACGAGCCGAGGCGGTCTTGCGACGGCCGACGGCGGTGATGGCGGTGGACTTGGTGGCGCTCATTTAGAAAGAGGTTAGGCGATTAGACCTTCTTGAACTCGGGGAAAGGAACCGGGTTCGAAGCGGCGTGCTCATGCTTGTCGCCGGCGTAGACGCGCAGCTTGGTGAGCATGTCGTTGGCGAGGCGGTTCTTGGGGAGCATGCCCTTGACGGCATGGGTGACCAGGAACTCGGGGCGACGCTCGCGCATGGCGGCGGCGGTGCGGCGGTAAGCGGTACCGACCCAGCCGGTGTAGAACATGTACGTCTTGTCCGTTTCCTTGGAACCAGTGAGGCGCACCTTGTCGGCGTTGATCACGATGACATAGTCACCCGTGTCGACGTGGGGGGTGGAGGTCGGCTTGTGGCGGCCGCGGAGGACGTTGGCGATTTTGACGGCGAGACGGCCGAGGACCTGATCCTTGGCGTCGATGACGTACCAGGTCTTGTCCTTGAGCTGCACGTTCTTGGCTAGCGTGGTCTTCATAAAGAGGGAAAGTCGGAAAATGAGAAGTCACCCCCCTCCGTCAACACTTGAATACGGGATTTGAGGGGAAAGTGGCACCCGGGGGTGGTCTGAGGCTAAAAACAAGAAAGGCGCGACCTAAGTCGCGCCTTTCGGGGAAAAGTCCTAAGCTAGGGGCTTAGAACTTGAAGTTGGCGTAGGCCTTGAGCCAAACGACCGAGCCGGAGGTGGCAGCCTGGCCGTCGGTGTTGTAGGCCCAATTGACGCCGAGGCCAACCTTGGCGCCGGTGCCGATGGCACGGGTCACATCGGCGGAAGCGCCGAGGTAGACGTAGGAGTTGGCGACGTCGTAGGTCGAGGCCTTCGAGTCAGCCAAACCGAGGTAAGCCTTGGTTTCGAGGTCGAAGCCCGGGACGCCCAGGGTCTTACCTTCGAAGTCCTTGGAAGCGGCCACCACGAAGTTGGTCTGCTTGAGGTCGGTGTTGTAGTAGAGGAAGGCGGAACCCTTGACGAAGGAACCCGGCTTCTGGACGACGCCGACGTAGATTTCGCGGCTGTTGTCGATGCGGGTGAAGCCCTGGCCGGCGAGGGATGCCGTCACGGAGTTGACGCTCAGGGTGCGGGACACGCCGAAGTCGATCGTGCCGACGCCATTGAGATCGGTGCGACCACCGATGTTGATCGTACGCTCGAAGCTGTCGGCGTTGAAGTAGCTGACGTAAGCGGAGACGCCGGCGAAGCCCGGGATGGCGGACTCGACGGTGACGGTGGACTGGATCAGGCCATCGGTGCTGGAGCGCTCCTTGCCACGGAACACGTTCTTGGCTTCCCAGGAGAAGCGACCGCTGACCGAGATGTCAGAGGTGGGGACGGCAACGGCGCCGGAGGCCGGAGCGGTTTGAGCGTGAGCGAGGCCCGCGGTGAAAACAGCGAGGGCGAGGGCGGTGAGGGTATTCTTCATGGTTTGGTCAGGAGGTCGTTTTGTAGCCTAAAAACAAGCGATGGCAAGCCCCTTTCGGGACCTGCCATCGCGGTTGAAACCTGAACGCGGAGGAAGCGGGACGTTACATCGACGCGATGATCGCGTCGCCGAACTCGGAGCACTTGATCTCCGTCGCGCCCTGCATCTGACGAGCGAAGTCGTAGGTCACGCGGCCGCCGCCGATGGCGCCGTTGAGACCCTTGAGGACGAGGTCCGCGGCTTCGGTCCAGCCCATGTAGCGGAGCATCATCTCGCCCGAGAGGACCACTGAACCGGGATTGACGACGTCCTTGTTCGCATACTTCGGCGCCGTGCCGTGGGTCGCTTCGAAGATCGCGTGGCCCGTGAGGTAGTTGATGTTGCCGCCCGGAGCGATGCCGATGCCGCCGACCTGCGCCGCCAACGCGTCGGAGAGGTAGTCGCCGTTGAGGTTGAGCGTCGCGATCACGTCGAAGTCGGTCGGTCGCGTGAGCACCTGCTGGAGCGTGATGTCCGCGATGGCGTCCTTGATGATGAGGCCGGCACCGGGCTTCCCTTCCGGAATCTTGCACCACGGACCGCCGTCGATCTCGACCGCGCCGAACTCGCTCTTGGCGAGGTCGTAGCCCCACTTCATGAAGGCGCCTTCGGTGTACTTCATGATGTTGCCCTTGTGGACCAAGGTCAGCGACTTGCGCTTGTTGGTGATGGCGTACTGGATGGCCGAACGGATGAGGCGCTCGGAGCCAGGACGGGACACGGGCTTGATGCCGATGCCCACGGTGGCGGGCTGCTCGGCGCCGAAGCGGATTTTCTTAAACTCCTTCGGGAAGTTGGTCTGGATGAACTCCAGGGTCTTGAGCGCGATTTCGGAACCGGCCTCGAAGTCGATGCCCGCGTAGATGTCTTCGGTGTTCTCGCGGAAGATGACCATGTCGACCTTACCCGGGTTCTTGACCGGGGAAGGCACGCCGGTGAACCACTGCACCGGACGGAGGCAGACGTAGAGGTCGAGCTGCTGACGGAGCGCGACGTTCAAGGAGCGGATGCCGCCGCCGGTCGGGGTCGTGAGCGGCCCCTTGATGCCGACGAGGTAATCGCGGAAGGCGGTGAGGGTTTCCTCCGGGAGCCAGTTCTGCGTCTTGTTGTAGGCCTTTTCGCCCGCGAGGACTTCGAGCCACTGGATCTGACGCTTACCGGCGTAAGCCTTGGCCACCGCGGCATCGAGCACGCGGACCGAAGCGCGCCAGATATCAGGACCGGTACCGTCGCCCTCGATGAAGGGGATGATCGGGCGGTCGGGAACCGTCAGTTTGCCGTGGGCGATGGTGATGCGGCCGGCGTTGTCAGGAGGGGTGCTCATTGGGAAGGGTCAGGAAGGAGAACCAAAGCCTGCGGAGGGGCGTTTTCAAGCCAACACCGACGCGATGCCTATAAACAGAAAAGGACCCTCTTGCGAGGGTCCTTGCAATAACCGGGAGTGCCGGCGCCATCCGCCCCGAAGGACGGAAAAGACTAGGAAGAATTACTTCTTCTTAGCTTTGGTGGCCTTCTTGGTGCTCTTCTTAGCAGCAGCCTTCTTCTTTGCCATAGTTTTTTCCTTATTTTGGATCGTTGTTGGGTTAGAGGGCAGCGCCTGAAGCGCCACCCTGACGATTCGCCCCACGCTTACCCGGGCGTTGCGCGCCTGACGGGTGATGCGAGTACGGAGCTCCGACGGTACGCGGAAAGAAACTTGGCGGGATCGAGTAGACTCGAGGGCCGGACGAGCATCGTCATAGCAGTCGAGCGCATGACGGATGACTTCACTGAGAGTCGCGAGACCGGCCCGATGCTGAAAGGCGACCGCATCAGAGTGGAGCTTCGGGGGAAGCGACACGGTGATCAGGCTTTCGCTGGGGGTTTCGGTTCGGTTCGTCACGTTGCGGTTAACTCTGGGTTAAGGTGTAGGCATTTGCCGCGACTGCGCAAGAGGAATTTTTGCGGTCGACGACGAACGACTTTCCGCGCTCACCGTTTCGTCCGCGCCAAAATCGTAAACGCAGATTCACTACATCGATTTAACCCTTTATTCATCGTAGCGAGATTGACGCGCGTAAATTCCGCGGATAGAAGAATCGCATGCACGACGAAGCTCCGGGCGAATGGAAAAAAATTGCGGCCTTGGCGACGACCTGCGGAGTTTTCGGTGCCGCCGCGCTCGCTTGCAGTCACTTTTTGCCGCCGCCGCATAGCTGGTCTTGGTGCGCGCCGGCGCTGCTGGCGCTCTCCTGTTTAGCGGGCGGCTGGGATGCGGCGGTCGACGCCCTCGCCGCCCTTCGGGAGCGCCGCATCGACGTCCATCTCCTGATGCTGATCGCCGCCGGCGGCGCCTGGAGCGTCGGCCACCCGGAAGAAGGCGCCCTCCTCCTCTTCCTCTTCAGCATGGCCGGAGCCATCGAGCATTATGCGATGGATCGGACACGGGGAGCCATCGACGCGCTACTCGATAAAGCCCCCAAAAAGGCCCGTTTGCTGGGTCCGGACGGCCAAGAGAGCGTCGTCGCGGTCTCGGCCTTGCAGCCGGGGCAGGTCGTCCTGGTCTTGCCTGGCGAACTGGTTCCCGCCGACGGCGTCGTCACCGAAGGCGAAAGCGGCATCGATGAATCCAACCTCACCGGCGAAGCGAAGCCCGTGGAAAAGCGCGCGGGGGCGGGGGTCTCCAGCGGAACCCTCAACGGCTGGGGGCGGCTGATGGTCCGCGTCACGAAAGCGGAGAAGGACAGCGCCCTCCACCGCATCGTCGCCCTCATCCGGGAGGCGCAAGAGAGCAAGGCCCCGGCCCAACGCGCCATCGACCGCTGGGGCGACCGCTACGCCCTCTTCACCTTAGGCGCGTCGGCGGCCTTCTTCGGTCTGCAGCTCCTGTTGGGGCGGACCGCGATGGGCACCGAAGATTCGGCCCTCTACCGTGCCATGACCTTGCTGGTCGTGCTCAGCCCCTGCGCCTTGGTGCTGTCCGTGCCTTCCGCGGTCCTCGAGGCCATCGCCAGCGGCGCCCGTCATGGCATCCTCTTTCGCGGCGGTGCGGCCGTGGAACGTTTGGCGGACGTGGACTGCATCTGTTTCGACAAGACCGGCACGTTGACGGCCGGAGAGCCGGCCGTCGCCGCCTTGGAGGTCTTCCCCGCCACCGCGGATCGACGCAGAGCGCTCAGCGCCCTGCTCTCCATCGAGGCCAACTCGACCCACCCCTTCGCCCTCGGCATCGTGAAAGCCTGCCAAGCGGAAGGAGCCACCGCCCAAGCGGTCACCGGGCTCTCCAACGCGCCCGGCCAAGGCATCGCCGGCACCGTCGAAGGCGCACGCTGGAGCGTGGGCTCGCGGGAATTCGTCGGCGGGCACGACCTCCCGGGCGCACCCGTGGCCGCCGGCGCCATCGTCAGCGAAGTCTGGGCTTCCGACGGTTCCGTCCAAGTCCGGGCGACGCTCGTCGACGCCATCCGCGCAGGGAGCGCCCCCACCCTCGCCGCCCTCCACCAGCAAGGCATCCGCACGGTCATGCTGACCGGGGATCGCGAGGAAGCGGCGGCCGTCGCGGCCCAGCAGGTGGGCATCCAAAGCTACCGGGCGGCCCTCACGCCGGACGCCAAGATGCAAGCCATCCGCAAACTTTCGACCGAAGGCCATGTCGTCGCGATGGTCGGGGATGGCGTCAACGACGCCCCCAGCTTGGCCGCGGCCGACGTCGCCATCGGGATGGGTGGACGCGGTAGCGATGCCGCCCTGGAATCCAGCGACGTCGTCCTGACGGACGACCGCATCGAACGGCTGCTGACGGCCATCGACCTCAGCCAAGCCGCCCGGCGGGCGATCCGCGTGAACATCGTGATTTCGGTCGGCGCCGCCTTCACGATGGCCGCCATCGTCATTTTCAAAGGAGCCCCGCTCACCTTGGGCGTAGCCGTCCACGAAGGCAGCACGGTGATCGTCTGCCTCAATGGACTGCGGCTCCTCGCCCACCGGGCCCGCCGGGGCGTCTGACGCCCCGGCGTTGCCGGCTTAGCGGAAGTCGTTCCCCGCCTCATCCATCAACTTGAACGTCTCCACGTGGAACGTGGCGTCGTGCTTGAAGAGGAGGCGGACGTTGCAGGACTTCTCGAGGTCGATGAAGAACTCCTTATCCTCGAGCTTGATGCGGTCGAGGTTGATGGGGTGCAGGACGATGCGGATGACGATCTCGCCGGCGACCTTGCGCTCGGTGCGGAGTCGACGGATCAGGCCCAAGAGCTTGCGCTGGACCTCCACGGAGACCGTCCGGGGGTTCTTGACGATGCCGCGGCCTTGGCAATGCGGGCAAGCGGTGTACATCGAAGTCGTGTTCGACTCGGTGTGCCGCTGGCGGGTCATCTGCAGCACGCCGAGCTGCGAAATCGGGAGGATCTGGTGCTTCGCGCGGTCGTTCTCCATCGCTTCGCGCAAGGTGTCGAAGACCTTCTTGCGGTCCTTGGCGTTCTTCATGTCGATCGTGTCGATCATGATGAGCCCGCCCAGGTTGCGGAGCTGGATCTGGCGCGCGGCCTCGGTCACGGCCTCCAGGTTGGCCTGGGTGATGAAGCTGCCGTCCTTGCCTTCCTTGCCGCGATGGGAGCCCGTATTGACGTCGATGGCCGTCAGGGCCTCGGTCTCGTCGATGACGATTTCGCCGCCGCTCGGCAGCGGGACGCGCCGCTGGAAGAGCTGCTCGATTTGGCGCTCGATGTTGTAGCGTTCGAAAACCGGGATCGGGTCGCTGTAGAGCTCGACGCGGGAGCGGGAACGCGGGGAGATCTCCCCGACGAGGTCTTGGACCAATTTGAAGTCGCCGGGGTTGTCGACGAGGATGCGGTCGACCTCTTCGGTGAGGAAGTCGCGGACCGTTCGCTCGATCAGGCCGGGCTCCTGGTACAGGAGCACGGGCTTGCGGTCGGGCGCGTTGATCTTTTCGACGATGGCCTGCCAGCGCTTGAGCAGCATGTGCAGGTCGCGCACGAACCAGCGGGCCTGCTTGCCTTCGCCGGCGGTGCGGATGATCACCCCCATGCCCTCCGGAATGGTCAGGGAGCGGAGGATGTCCTTCAGGCGATCGCGTTCGGCGTTGTCTTCGATCTTGCGGGAAACACCGCAGGCGCCGCTGAACGGCATCAGCACGAGGTAGCGGCCGGGCAAGGCGATGTTCGTCGTCGAGCGCGGCCCCTTGGTGCCGATCTGATCCTTGACGACCTGGATGACGATGTCGGAGCCGCCGGGGAAGAGCTGGGGGATGTCCTTGGCCTGGTAGCGGGCCTTGCGCTGCTTCTGCTCGGCGGATTCGTTGTCGCGGATGAATTCCACCTGCGAATCGTTGGCGGCCGGGAGCATGTCCCAGTAGTGCAGGAACGCGTTCTTCGGCTGGCCGATGTCGACGAAGGCGGCCTTGAGGCCCGACTCGAGGTTCTGGACGCGACCCTTGAAGATTGCGCCGACCATGCGGTTCTCGCCCTTGTGCTCGATCTCGAACTTGTCGAGGACGCCGTTCGTCAGGAGCGCGACGCGCTTCTCCAACGTCTCGGCGTTGATGACGAGCTCGCGGTAGGTGTTGCGGTCCTTGGAGAAGTGCTTGACGATGCGCTGGAGCAACGGGAGCTCCTTGCGGCGACGAGCGGCCTCCTCGGCGAGCTTCTGCTGATCCACCCCACCAGTCGGCGTCGTGCCTTCTTCGGGGGAATCTTCGGTGTGATCTTCGGGTTCGGTGTTTTCGGACATCTCGGAATTAGGCGGTAAGGCCGGTTGCCGGAGAGCCTTCATGTTCGCCGCCACCAGCCGAATGGCGGTGGACGCCCTGGACTAGTCCAAGGAGCAGGAAGCAGCTGAGCACGAAAGACCCCCCGTAGCTGAGGAAAGGTAGTGGAACGCCTGTGACAGGCATCAAATCGATGTTCATCCCGAGGTTGATCACGACGTGCGTGCCCAGGATGGCGGCCGCGCCGAGGGCCAATAGGGAACCAAAACGGTCGGCCGCGTGCACCGCGGTGCGGACGACGCGCCAAAAGAGCAGGGCGAACGCGGAAATCACGAGGAAGCCCCCCGCGAATCCAATTTCTTCGGCCATGCCGGAAAAGACGAAGTCGTTGTGGGCGGCCGCTTCCGGCAGGTAGCCGAAACGCGCCTGCGTACCCTGGCCGACCCCCTGCCCGGTCAAACCACCGCGACCCACGGCGATGACGGCCTGCTTGACGTTCCAGGTGGCACCGAGGCCCTTGGGGTCGACGACGTTAGGGGCGACGAACGACATCAAGCGCTCGCGCTGGTAATCCTTCAGCAGGACGAACCAAGCGGTGGCTTCATGCTTGCCGCGAACGGCTTTGGCGGGATCGCGGTCGTCCGGATTCGCCTTGGAATATTCGGTGACTTTCCCCGAGTACTCAACAAGGTCGACCGCCACGACCGCCGCCAAGAGGAGAGACGCTAACCCCGCCACCATGAAGAACCTGGAACTCAGGCCGGCAACGAATAGGAGGGCGAATGACAGCGGCAGGTAGATGAGAGCCGACCCTAGGTCAGGTTGCACAAAAATCAAGCCAAAGGGCAGTAGCGCGGCCCCTGCCACCTTGAGAACGGTCGGCCAGGTCGCCCGAAAAGAGCCGATCGGATCCCGGGCCAACAAGGCCGCGATGAAGACCAGGACGGTGACCTTGGCGAACTCGGAGGGCTGAATCGAAAAGGGCCCGAAATCCATCCAACGCCTGGCCCCATTGATGCTCCGGATGAAGCCGCCAATGTCTTGCTTGAGGAGGGCGCTCAACGCCACCGGCAGGAGCAGCATAATCCCCAAGATATAGACCAAACGGGCATGGACCCGGAGCCGGCGATAATCGAGGGAAGACACCGCCCAGTAGGCAATCCAACCCACCACCAGGAAAACGACTTGGGACCGAGCATAGGACGTCTGCCGATAACTCCCCGCCGAATCGATCGCGATGACCCCGAGCGTGCTCAAGAGCGCGATGACCACCACCTGCGTCCAGTCGGTACGCCATGAGAAATTGGCAAATTTATCCCACCAGAGGGAGGCCGCGGAGCCTTCTTCTTGGGAACGGAGTGACATGGCTCCCAAACAACCGCCAAAACCCCAAGGTGCAAGGCGAACCTCCCGAAAGGGCTTGCGGATGGGGGACTGGACGCAAGGGTAACGGCCCGCGGGCTTCGCGCCCGCATCGCAACCATGGCCGAGGCCGCCGACCAAAGTATCCTTGCCGCCGTGGCGTTCTCATCGGGCGCCATCGTCGCCTACGCGGTCGCCAAATGGCGTGAATCGACCTTGGGCGCCCTCCGGGAGACGCGCTTGCGGAACGAAATCGAACTGGCGCGCCGCGAAGCGACGGTCGAAGCCGCCGAGCTCCACGCCCAGGCCCAAGCCGAGCAACGCGAGGCGCACCGACTGCTCGCGGAGGCGAAGGCCGAAACCCAGGCCGCCGAAAGCCTCAAGACCGCGAGCCTCCGCCAACGCGATTTCCTCTCCAAGGAAACGCTCCGGCTTTCCGGGCTGACGCCGGAGGACGCCAAGCGCCAAGCGCTGGCCGACCTGCAGAAGCAGTACGAAGCCGAAGCCCGCCGCCTGCGCCACGAGGTGCTCGACCAGCCCGAACAGGACGTGGCCGACGAAGCCCGCCGTATCTTGCTCGCGGCCATGCAGCGCCTGACGACCCAGACGACGCAAGACGCGACGGCGGTGTCCGTCGACATCCCCTCCGAAGACATGAAGGGCCGGCTCATCGGCCGCGAGGGCCGCAACATCCGCACGTTCGAACAAGCCACCGGCGCGACGCTGATGATCGACGAAACCCCTGGCATGGTGCTGGTTTCGTGCTTCGATCCCGTGCGCCGGGAAATCGCGCGCATCGCCCTCGACCGCATCATCAAGAACGGCAACGTCGCGCCGACCCTCATCGAGGATCTCGTCCGCAAAGCCGCCGACGAAGTCGTCCGGCACGCCCAACGCCTCGGACGCGACGCCGTCCGCGACCTTGGCCTCCCGCCCATGGATGGCCGCGTCGAGGAACTGCTGGGCCGCCTCCACTTCCGCTTGTCCTCCAACCAGAACACCCTCGCGCATTCCATCGAGGTCGCGCAGCTCTGCGCGGTGTTGGCCGGCGAACTGGGGCTCGACCCGATTCCCGCCAAACGCGCCGGCCTCCTGCATGATTTAGGTAAAGCCATGGAAGCCGAAGACGGCGGTAGCCACGCCCTCATCGGCGCCGCCCTGCTCCGCCGCTTGGGCGAAGAACCGCGCGTGGTCAACGCGGTCGCCGCCCACCATGGCGAGGTCGAAGCCGAAAGCCTCTACGCCCCCTTGGTCATGATCGCCGACGCCGCCTCGGGCTCGCGTCCCGGCGCCCGCTCCTCGACGCTCGAAAGCTATGTCCAGCGGGTCAAGCACCTGGAAACGCTCGCCCTCGGCTTTGAAGGTATCCGCGAGGCCTATGCCTTCCAATCCGGCCGCGAACTCCGGGTCATCGTCGATCCGGGCCTGGTGGATGACTTTGGGGCGACCGAACTGCTCCGCCGGCTGCGCATCGCCATCGAGGAAAAGCTTTCCTACCAGGGGACGGTCAAAATCATCCTCATCCGGGAACAACGGTTCACGGACGAGGCCCGTTAACCTCCGGTGGGGTGACCGCCAGCGCTGGGCGGCCGCTTAAGTGAACATAGTTTCACCTTTTTCGGCCCCTCGGGGACTTTCTTATTGTTAACTAGGAAGGGATGTTTTATTCACAGCGGTTCTGAGACACCTGTCTCGGCTACCAACCGGCCCTCCCCGCCTTCCTTCGAAGCGACGGGGATTGACCGGAGACCCGGCCTTTCTGCCACAACGGCGGAAACGGCCTTCACCAGGCGACCGAACATCCGGTCGCCACACCAAGAGAAACCATGAGCCAAGAAAACCCCGGGCAGGACGACACGTCCGCCCACACCCCCGCCCCTACGGCGGAACAGAACACGACCCCCGCCGCCCCGGCGCCTCGCATCACCGAATCCAAGCTGGAATCCGCCCACGCGGAACTTCCTCCCCTTTCCGTGATCGGCGCTTCCAGCGAACCCGCCGCCAAGCCAGGCACCATCGTCGCCCCGAAGCAGTTCGGTCGTCGTGGCGTCCCGCAAAATGTCGCCCCTGGCGGCAAGGGCGAGAACGCCCGCCCGTCGATCGGCGTGATCGCCAATCCGGCCGAAGTCTCCGAGAACCTCTCGGGCGAACTCGCCAAGCAGCCGGCCCCAAGCCAGCCGCCGCGCGAACGTCGCGAACCGCGCGCCGAAGGCGATCGCCCGCGTCGCGAAGACCGCCCGCGTCGTGAAGACCGACCCGAAGGCGCCGCTTCCGAAGAAGGCCGCCAGCCCGGCATCCCCAGCGACCGCCCGCGCATCCAGATTGAACCCGTCGTCATCCCCGTCCAGGCGCCGATCGGCTTCTGGGCGACGCTGAAGCGCAAGCTCGCCACCTTGTTCGGCATCCCGACCAAGGCCGTCTTCGTGCCGACCGCCGGTGGCGAACAAACCCGCGGCGAACACCGCGGCGACCGCGG
>Ga0114982_1000190_pt1 | contig 32645 bp, 30 predicted proteins | sample Shrwel_input2_FT_FD_87183 | JGI IMG/M metagenome (GOLD analysis project Ga0114982, IMG submission 87183) | Subsurface microbial communities from deep shales in Ohio, USA - Utica-3 well 1 S input2 FT | ecosystem: Environmental > Aquatic > Deep subsurface > Shale gas/oil reservoir > Produced... | reverse complement strand
TTCATTTCATCTACCGGCATGTCTTTCGTCCATAAGTCAATACGCATCGTTTCTTTGGCATTACTATCCCAAATATTCAACATAATTGCTTTTGCTTCTTCATTATTTACGTTGCCGTCTTGCGCTGTCCAATGTAATTTTTCAGGAACATGATTATCGTCTAGTGATATTTTAAAATTAATATCTGAAGTTTTTGTGATTGCCATTTTTTTTAAGCTTTAAGCTGTAAGTCATAAGTCATAAGCCATATTCACAAAGAACATATTGCTTATTACTTACTATTTGCAGCGATTTAATTTTTTGTTGGTTTATATTTTGATTTTTGGAAAATTTCTTTCGCATCCATGATTAACATTTTTTGCATCGGAACATTGTTGTTTTCCATAAACTCACGCACAATTTGCCAACCTATCCAAGTGGCAATTCGAGGTGGTGTTGAATTATCATTATCTCTTCCGAATTTAGAAAAAGGTGCTGGTGCGATAAATCGTTGGATTAATTTAGGATCGGTATTGTACAACACTTTCTCTTCTACAAAATAACGCCACACATCTACATCATTTTCTTCGCACCACTGCAACTGCTCGGACGTGTAACAAATTTTATCTTCATCAGAAACCTTAGGAAGTAACATTTCTTTTAAATACAATTTCTTTCCTGCATAAATCATTTGCGACAAAAACTCTTTATCCGTTGGGGGTTTCACTTTGTAAAAAGCAAAACTTTCAACCACATCCGGTAACATTTGATTGGGTTCAAATGTATCTTTCATATAATCTGGATATTCGTAAAACTTGTGTGATTTTCCTAAATACAATTCCAAAGAAATAATCAACATGTTTTTATCAGGCGAGTAAATCGTTTTATATTCTGGATCCATATCCTGAATCACCGTAATCACCTTTGGGGTAGTGGTAGTTGGATAGTAATACTTGATGTATTTGAACAGGTTTTCAATTCCCTCTTTCTCTAAGTCAAAGTTATCATAACGCTTTTCTACTTCCTGATACAGTTGATGCCAAAGCGGATTGGTCATTTTTTCTACCAAAACAGCATCAGAAATAGATGGTGGAAAAAAATAAGGATATTTTTCTTTTAATTTTGGCAAATCAGCCGGTTTCGACTCAAAAAAAGCCTTGTCGTAACGATCAACTTCTACAGTAAGCGGAATTTCTTCGGCAGCATCTACCACTTTATTATTTTTATTACAAGAAATTAATGAAAACATTAAAACTGTAACGACTAAAATTCTCTTCATTTATTAGATTTTAAATACTTTTCCTACTGAAACGATATCTGTTTAAAATTATTATTTTTGCAAATATACATTCGTTTTTATAACACAAGGTCACTATGCAAAAAATTAGCACAATTAATTCTGAAAAAGTTAACGAACATATTGTAAATTGGCTGAAAAATTATGCCGAAAAAGCAAAAGTTAACGGGTTTGTGGTAGGAATTTCCGGTGGAATTGACTCGGCCCTTACCTCAACTTTGTGCGCCCAAACCGGGTTACAAACCTTGTGCGTAGAAATGCCAATTCACCAAGCTGCTAGCCATGTGAGCCGTGCTCAAGAACACATTGCGCAACTTAAAAAAAGATTTTCAAACGTCTCAGAAACCAGAGCTGATTTGACTCCGGTTTTTGAAAGTTTTAAAAATGAAGTTCCGGCTTCTGAAAATGAAGCCAAACTTAATTTATCTTTAGCCAACACTCGCGCTCGGTTACGCATGACAACCTTATATTATTTGGCAGGGATTCATGGTTTGTTAGTAGCTGGGACTGGTAATAAAGTAGAAGATTTTGGCGTAGGCTTTTTTACCAAGTATGGAGATGGCGGTGTAGATTTGAGTCCGATTGCGGATTTATTAAAAAGTGACGTACGCACTTTGGCCAAATACTTAGCTGTTCCTGAATCTATTTTAGTTGCCAAACCTACCGATGGGTTATTTGGCGACGACCGTAGCGATGAAGATCAGTTAGGTGCGAGCTATGAAGAATTAGAGTGGGCTATGGCTGAACTAGAAAAAGGAAAAAGATCGGAAGATTTTACAAATAGAGAAAAAACAGTATTTGATATTTACAAAAGGTTAAACACTATTAATCAACACAAAATGAATCCGATTCCTGTTTGTGTGATTCCTGAAATTTATAAGTAAAATATTACTTGATTTTCAGTAGTTTAACTATTATTTTTTGTAAATTTACGTACACGAACATTAAATCATTGGAGTATGGTAAAGATAGGTCTTGCGGATAATCATCCGGTGGTGCATTATGGTATTAAATCATATTTTAAAGAACATTCTGATATTTCTTTAGTCGGAATTGTAGACAACTTTGATATGGTTGAAGAAATGCTAAAACGCAAAGAAATTGATGTTTTAGTAATGGATTTAGAACTTGTAGGTTTATCAAGTATCAACTTAATAAAATTACTATTACGTGATTATCCAAAGCTTAAGATTATATTATTTTCAAATCTTAACGAGCAAGTGTATGCTCCCAATGCCATAAAGGCAGGGGTTTCCTCGTTTGTTGAGAAAACAGAGAAACTTGAGGTCTTGGCCGCTACTATTATAAAGGTAAATCGAGGTGCGGTAATTTTTAGCGAGGCCGTAAAAAGAAATATGGCTTTAATCTCTAAACAATCCAAATCAGAGCGTTTGTATCGAAAATTATCCAGTAGAGAGGTAGAAGTATTGCGTTATTTATCTAACGGTAAAAAAAACAAAGAGGTTGCCGAGGCATTACATTTAAATGAAAAAACCATCAGCACTTACAAGTTACGATTGTTGGCTAAATTGAATGTCACCAATTTAGTTGATTTGGTAAACAAAGCGAAAACCTTAGAAATTGTTTAATAACGAGACATTACACGACCCAGCTTATTAGAAAAATTACTTATTAATTTAGAATAATCCATTATCATCGAGAGATCTTCAGAATTATCTGTTTGTTCTTCGTTTGTGATGGATTTTTTAATTTCTTCAATAATTTTATTGACCAAATACCAGCGCAGGCTCAAGATTGTTTCTGAAACGTATTGACTTATGGTTTGATTCTTTTGCTTTACATAAATTTGTTTGGCTTCCCAATTGTGCAAAGCTACTTTTTCTTCATCCATTAAAATAGTGGTCACTTCCTGCGATAATTCCGAAGGCAACTGCATCAAGTAATGTTCTACTTCAAATTTCTCATTCTGATTAAAATAAGAAATCAAACTATTGTAAATTTCTTTAAAAACTGGATTTGCCAATTCAACCTCATCTTCCTGAAGACTAAGGTAGATTCGTTGAAAGACTTTATGCTTACTATATTCCTTTACTTCTTGCAACTCTCCTTCATCGTTGGCTTTCCATAATATATCTTCAAATTCTTCTTCTACGTTTCCGTATAACAATAGAATCTCTATTATTTTTCTTTCTAATTCATACTGAATATCAACGGTAACTTTTACGTTTGGATTTTCATTTTTATGAGTTTCAAAAGCTTTTTGTTCTTGTTTAAGCTTTTTACCCGCTTCGGTGATATCCTTTTGAACCAATTGCGCCAAGGTATTAAACAATACTTCTTCAGAAATATCCATTATCCGGGCACATTCTTGAATATAGATTTCGCGTTTGATACGGTCCGGAATCTTAGAAATACTCATGACCATATCTCGAATTAAATCAGCTTTTTTGATAGGATCATTCTTGGCATCTTTCATCAGCAATGAGGCTTTGAATTGAATAAAATCCATTGCCTTTTCATCAAAATAACGCAATAATTCATCATGCGGTGTTCTGCGAGCAAAACTATCTGGATCATCTCCTACTGGAAAAGTACATACTTTGACATTCATGCCTTCTTCTAATATCAAATCGATTCCACGAATAGAAGCACGAAGTCCAGCGGCATCACCATCAAAAAGAACGGTAATATTTTTAGTGAGTCGGTTTATTAATCGAATTTGATCGGGAGTAAGTGCGGTACCCGAAGAGGAAACCACATTTTCTATTCCGGCCTGATGCATTTGAATCACATCGGTATAGCCTTCGCATAAAAAACAATTATCCTGCTTGGCTATGGTTTGTTTGGCATGAAAAATACCGTACAAAACCTTTGATTTGTGGTAAATATCGCTTTCTGGCGAGTTGACATATTTGGCTACTTTTTTATCGTTAGTTAAAATGCGGCCACCGAAACCAAGTACACGCCCCGACATACTTTGTATGGGAAACATAACGCGTCCTTTAAAACGGTCAAAATGCCGACCGTCTTCTCTTAAAATGGTCAAACCGGTTTTTTCAAGAAATTCTAGTTTGTATCCTTGCCCAAGTGCTTCTTTGGTCAGTGCATCCCAATTTTCAGGCGAGTATCCTAATCCAAATTTTTTAATCGTATCTTGTGTAAATCCTCTTTCTTTAAAATAAGACAATCCTATAGCCTGCCCCTCATCGCTGTTGAGCATTGTGTTGTGAAAATATTTTTGCGCAAATTCAGAAACCAAGTACATACTTTCTTTTTCATTGGCTTCTACAATATCCTCCGCAGACTGTTCGGTTTCTTCTATTTCTATATTGTATTTTTTGGCCAAATATTTAATGGCTTCCGGATAGGAAAAATGCTCGTGTTCCATTAAAAAAGTGACGGCATTTCCCCCTTTTCCCGAACTAAAATCTTTCCAGATTTGCTTGACGGGAGATACCATAAACGAAGGTGATTTTTCTTCTGAAAACGGACTTAATCCTTTTAAATTACTTCCTGCTCGTTTGAGCTGTACAAAATCGCCTATTACCTCCTCAACCCGGGCGGTTTCAAAAACGGTTTCTATGGTACTTTTGGATATCATTGTTTGTGTAAAGCTCAAAGATACAAAGTTAGTTGAGATTACCTAAAATGAAAAAGCGCTTTCCACGGAAAGCGCTTTCGTTATTGATTAAAAACCGATTTATTTTAAACGGAAATCGGGTTTCTTTTTTACATCATTATTTTTAAACAAATTCATGATTCCGTCTCTAGAAACAGTCACCAATTTGTCGGGCTGGGTAAACCAATTGGTCGCGGTTTCAGCCTTAAATAAATTTTCATTCGTAATTACTTCGGTACAACTGTCTATCGTAGTATTGTATATTTTTAATTTTTTAAAATTATCTCCCGTTAAATACTTATCATCTAACGCTAAAAAACTTGAAAAACCAACTACCAGACATTTATTCATTTCAAGAAACGAATCTGATTTTACCGAAATAGCTTCTTTAACCAAACTCATATTTCCTTGCTCATTCATGACCAAAGTAACATTATTGAGTTTTACCAAGGTTTTTTTCTTCATCGGGTCAAAATATTCTACTTTATCATATGTGTCAATTTCGAAACATCTTGAACGGGTATTATCGGAAATAAACGGACTACGAATTGCAATTGAATTATTCATTGTACACAATGTTCCCATAGAAAAATCGAAATCATCATCAGCATTATTAAATGAAATAATATTGTTTAGGTCAAATTCCCCTCCAATAATTTCGAATGCGTCATCTTTAGCTAAACTTACCTGAACGTATTCTATCTTGGTTTTTTTACCCACTGCTCCAAGAGTCAATCCATTCAACATTGTTTTTTCGTTGATTTTTTTTCCGGCAAATTCTATTCGAACGTATTTTAAACTTCCTGAGTCACTATCTGCATTAGTTCCTCCAAATAAATTATACAAAGGATTTGTATCATAGATAGACGATATAACTCCTCCTATTCTATTAAGAGGGGCATCACCGTATATTATCACACCACCCCAGTCACCTGGTTTTCTATCCATCGCACCTTTACTTGAGGTAAAAACAATAGGATCGGTAACCGTTCCTTCGGCCATGATTCTACTTCCTTTGGTAACAACCAAAGTTCCATTGGTATCGAAATCACCTCGCAAAACCGCTCCGGGCTCGATTGTCAAAGTTGTATTATTAGCAACGTAAACGGTTCCCATTAGTAAATAGGTTCCTTTTTTTAACGTTGTGTTTTCAGATATTACTCCTGTCAAAATACGAGAGGGCGCACCGTATTCTGCTGTTTTAGGTTTAAAGTTTGTCCAGTTGTTAAACCAATTAGTGTCTCCAGTGACACCTTTTTGATTTTGGGCATTTGTTGCGGTTAAAACAAACAATGCAAATAGAACAATTTTTATTTTCATAGGAAAAATTTTAAAAAAATAGGACTGTAAAATTACCACTTCAATTCAAATACACAACACTCGATTAAATTAATTAATATTAAATTAACAAAAAAGTATTCTCTTTAGAAGAACACTTTTCAATAACTATGCCAAAAAATTAATTAAAATCGAAACGAACCCCTAATGAAATATTGTTTTGATCGACAGCATTGTTCTTAAACAATGGATTTAAATCATATTTAGCATATACACTTATTTCTTTATAACCCACATACGTACCTAAACCATAGACAAAATCATTAGTATTAAAATCCCCTTTTATTTTACTTGTTACATTGTTTCCAGAGGCATCCTCATACTTAAGAATTTGTTTGGTTTTTATATTTGCTCCTAAAAAACCTCCTAGCCCAAATCGAAAACTTTTATGAGTCTCATAAAAAGAGTTTCCTTTGTAGCCTTTATTTCCAGAAAAATCAAACTCTAAATACAGTGGTATAACTAAATTCACATTTCGCAATCTTGAGTCTTTGAGACGAATTGCCGATGTTTCTAAATTGGTTTCGTCTCCATTTTCTGTAAAGTATCGATTATCGGTAGCTCGTAAATTGTTATATTGAACAGACCCACCGTATTTAAAATGTAACAAATTGTTATTTTTAAATATTCGAGTGTTGTATGTCCATCCCAATTCATAAAAATGGGAACCCCAATATCTAAAATCCGAATGTGCCAACGCTTTGTTGGTAACCAAATTATTTACTCCAGCGGCAAAAACCAGTTGTGAAGTGGTTCGCTTCTCGGACACTTTTGTGGTATCGGCCATACCTCCAACCCGCACCTTAATCCCTTTACCATATACTTTGCCAAAACGTTTTGCGGTATCTAAAGTGGCTATCCTACCTTCTACTTTTTCTTTGACAAGCAGTGTTAACTTTTCTTCTTCAACAGCGACTCTTGTTTCAATATTAGAAGCTGTAGCTTCTGCTAATTTTAGTTTTTTTTCATCAGCCTGATCTCGGCTAATCGTTCCTTTTTCAAGTTCCGCATTAACTAATTCTACTTGTTGTTTCAGCCAAGCTTTCTCTTCTTTGGTGATTTTTTCAATTTGATAAGCGATCCCTTTGGCTTTTTGCTCAAAAGTTACCTGTCCGTAAGTCTTACTTAAAAAAGTGCAGACCAAAATTCCTACATAAATAATTACTCGTTGCATAATTGTTCGTTTTTTGATTATTGATTACTTGATGATTCTTCATTTCTACTCGCAAAAGATTCTTTAGCCTCTTTATAATTTTTCGCGATTGATTTCATTACTTTTTGTCGAAAAGTTAAAGTTACTTCACCTTCTACTTGATTTAATAAGGCGTTGGGATCTACTTTTAATTTTGGTTTTCCAACTGAGGTTTTTGCTTCAGCTATTACTTGGTTACCTGTTTCAATATTTTTTGACTCATTCTTAGTCACTAGTTCTTTATTCTCGTTATTCTTTTCATTTTGAACTATTTGCGTTTCTGTTTTCATAATAGGTAAAATATTTTCAGGAACTTGTTTTTGGGGTTTTGATTCATGTAAAACACTTTCTTTTTTGATTTCTTTTGAAACAAAACCCTCTTGTTGTTTCTCTTTTTGAATAGAAGAATCAGTAGTAGCGATTGCTGTATTGCTTTCATTTTCTTTCAACGAATCAATAGAAGTTTGTACTACCATATTTGTATTTAACTTATCTGTTGGATTTGTTCCAGAATTGAACACAAAATATCCGATTCCTAAAAACAACACCAATCCTGCAGCGATTTGCATCCACGAGAAAGTTTTCTTTTTTGCTTTACTTTCTTGAACAGAAAGCATTGCATCTAGCCTGTCCCAAGCTTGTGCAGAAGGCTGAATTTCTCTTTTCCCTAGCTTCTCTCTTATTTCATTTTCTAACTTATTCGGTTCCATAACTGTAATTTTTAAGTTTTTGGATTTGGGTTTGCAACATTTCTCTAGCTCTTGACAATTGTGATTTTGAAGTCCCTTCTGTAATTCCTAACATTTGAGCTATTTCCTGATGTTTGTACCCTTCAATCACATATAGGTTGAACACCACTTTATAACCCTCGGGCAAATTATCTATCAGAAACTGTAAGTCATCTAGTGACAACTGAGTTTCTATTGAATTATGAGTGTCTTCAACAAAAAATTCATCTTCCATAAACTTCACCTCCTTCTTTACTCTTATAAAAGAAATGCATTCATTAATCATGATTCTTCGTATCCATCCTTCAAAACTTCCTTTGTGTTCAAAATTTCCAAGATTCGTAAAGACTTTCATAAAACCTGTTATCATGATATCTTCCGCTTGTTGCAAATCTTTAATATATTGTCTGCACACCCCTAGCATTTTAGGCGCAAACTTTGAATACAATTGATGTTGTGCGTGACGATTATTGTCAAGTGCTTGTGCTATCAGTTTTTTTTCTTCGTGATGTAAGTTGACTACTTTCACTTTATTTTGGCTTGAAATTTTAAACAAAAGAGATTTCGTTGACCCTTCTATTTACATAGACGAGAACAATTAAAAAAAGGTTGCATGACAAAAGAAAAAAATTATTTTTTTCTTTCAATCACGTAGTTCACCATTAAAATCAAGGATTCTTTGTAAATAGAATTTGGAAAAGAAGCAATTAGAGCCAAGGCTTCTTGTTGAAATTGAATCATTTTTTGTTCGGCATAAATCAAGCCGTTATTATTTTTGACAAAAGCGATTACTTCTTTGACACGCTTTTTATCCTTATTGTGATTTTTAATCGAATTGATTACCCAACTTTTTTCTTTTGGAGTACAAGTATTCAAAACATAAATAAGTGGAAGCGTCATTTTTTGCTCCTTAATGTCTATTCCGGTTGGTTTGCCAATGGCTTCTTCGGTATAATCGAACAAATCGTCTTTTATTTGAAATGCCATTCCGATAAGTTCTCCAAATCTTCGCATTTTTTCAACCAATTCTGCATCTTCGGGTTTTACAGAGCATGCTCCTAATGCACAGCAAGCCGCAATTAAAGTGGCTGTTTTTTGTCGGATGATTTCGTAATAAACCGCTTCAGTAATATCCAGTCGGCGTGCTTTTTCAATTTGAAGCAACTCCCCTTCGCTCATTTCACGTACGGCAACTGAAATAATTTTCAACAAATCAAAATCGCCATTGTCTATCGAAAGTAACAACCCTTTCGATAATAAATAATCCCCAACCAGCACGGCGATTTTATTTTTCCAAAGCGCGTTTATGGAGAAAAAACCACGACGACGGTTGCTGTCATCCACTACATCATCGTGCACCAAAGTTGCGGTATGAATCAGTTCAATTACTAGCGCTCCTCGAAAGGTTCGTTCGAAAACTTCTCCTCCGGAAATCATCTTTGCCGTCAAGAAAACAAACATGGGTCGCATTTGCTTTCCTTTACGGTTTACAATATAATAGGTAATTCTATTTAAAAGTGCCACTTTAGAAGACATCGAGTGTTGAAACTTTTTTTCAAAAAGTTCCATCTCTTGAAGTATTGGTGCTTTTATTTGCGAAGTGATATCCATTGGAATACCAAAGATATAATAATTATGCAAAAACCCAAGAATGTTAAATTTTGAATTATTCGGTTAAACCTTTTTCTCTTTATTAGGTCATACCCTAAAACCTATTAAAAAAACTTACATTATGAAAACAAAATTTTTAATTCTTTCGCTGTTTTTATCGCTGATAGCCATTAGTTGTTCCGATGAAGACGACACTCAAAACAATACTGTTACGCAACAAGATGCCAATATTAACGCTCAGATTGATGTTGCAAGTGACGATATCATCGATATTGCGGCAGAACAAGAAGCCAGCACCTATGCCGACAATCTTGATGGCAAATCTGTTGATGTTGGGCACAGTTCTTTCGCCACATGCGCTACTATTTCTAGAGTGCCAGACTTTGGGACAGCCATAACACCAGGTACAACAGTAACCAAAACGATCGATTTTGGAACAGGATGTACTCTTCCTAATGGCAACACCTTAAAAGGCAAGATTATAATCACTTTTGTGTACCAACCCAACGAAACCACTCATACTATAACATATACTTTCGAAAACTTCTACCACAACAACATAAAAATTGAAGGCACCAAAACGTTTACCAGAACGATGACAGAAGGAACTCCAAACTCTCCTAGTCATCCTATTGTAACGATGGATATGGATATTAAAGCAATACTGCCTGACGGAAGAGTTTTCACTCGTACTGGACAACGAATTAGAGAAATCATTGAAGGCTATGGGACCGCTTCTTGGACCGATAATGTATACCAAGTAACCGGGAACTGGGTAACCACTTTTCCGAACCGTTCTTCTCAAACCGCAACCATTACTACGCCGCTGATTGTTAAAATGAGTTGCGTTGCCGAAAACAAACCTCTAATTGTTTCGGGAGTCATTACTTTGGAAAGAAATGGTCACACTGCCACTTTAGATTTTGGGGATGGCACTTGCGATAATACTGCAACATTCACCAATGAGTATGGTGTTTTCACTATTGTTATCGGACATTAATTTTGTCCCGTTATTAAAAAAATCCCTGATTTGAATGAATCAGGGATTTTTATTTTTACACTTCTTTATTTGCTAATTGACCGCAGGCTGCATCGATATCTTTTCCTCGACTTCGGCGAACTTTGGCCACTATCCCATTATTTTCTAACGCTTTGATGTAATTTTCAATCGCCTCATGGCTCGCTTGTTGAAATTCGCCATCATCAATAGGATTGTACTCAATAATATTAACTTTACAAGGCACGTATTTACAGAATTTCACCAAAGCATCAATCGATTTTTTATCATCATTAATTCCTTTCCAAACCACGTATTCGTAGGTAACTTTGCTTTTGGTCTTTTTATACCAATATTCCAAAGCTTCCCGAAGTCCAGTTAACGGAAAATCTTTGGTGAAAGGCATAATTTGATTACGGATTTCTTCAACTGCGGAGTGTAGGGATACTGCCAATTTAAATTTCACCTCATCATCAGCCATTTTTTTAATCATCTTTGACACCCCGGAAGTAGAAACCGTTATGCGTTTTGGTGACATTCCCAAACCTTCTGTTGACGTGATCTTATCAATCGCCTTCATTACGTTGGGGTAATTCATTAGCGGCTCCCCCATCCCCATAAAAACAATATTAGAAAGTGGACGATTGTAATACAAACGACTCTCGGCATCAATAGCTGCCACCTGATCGTAAATTTCATCAGGATTTAGATTTCTCATACGTTTTAATCGGGCCGTAGCACAAAAATTACAATCCAAGCTACAACCCACTTGACTGGAAACACAAGCCGTTGTTCGTGTTTCGGTCGGTATTAATACCGACTCCACGATTAAATCATCGTGTAAACGAACCGCATTCTTAACTGTTCCGTCGCTACTACGCTGCATGGTATCTACCTTAATGTGATTGATCACAAAATTAGCTTCCAGCATTGCTCTTGTTTCTTTCGAAACATTGGTCATGTCTTCAAAAGTGTGGGCTCTTTTTTGCCACAACCATTCGTATACTTGATTCCCACGAAAAGCTTTATCACCATTGGTCACAAAAAATTCTCGCAACTGTTCTTTCGTTAATGCTCGTATGTCTTTTTTCTCGATTTGCATGCTGCAAAGATAGGAATTCTAAAAATTTCAAAGACAATTAAATAATTAATATGCGCGCATACTATTTTTTAGTATATTTGATAAAATATTTTTCTTTATGAAGCCATCATTAAACGATATATTACAAATAAAACATCCCATTATAATGGCTCCCATGTTTTTGGTATCTAACACTTCCATGGTTATTGAAGGAATGAAAGCCGGTGTTGCCGGATGTATTCCGGCTTTAAACTACAGAACTTTAGAAGAATTAAAAGCAGCCATAACCGAATTGAAAGCGGCAAAAGTTCCTGGTGGAAGTTTTGGTTTTAATTTAATTGTCAACAAATCTAACATCAAATACAAGGACCAACTTCGTGTGTTATGCGACGAAAAGGTTGATTTTATTATTACCTCGTTGGGAAGTCCGGAAGAAACTATCCGTGAGGCTCACAAAGTAGGAGTTAAAGTATTTTGCGATGTTACCGATTTAGGCTTTGCCAAAAAAGTAGAAAGTTTAAAAGCCGATGCCTTGATAGCCGTAAACAATCAGGCAGGTGGGCATCGAGGCAATATCAATCCGGAGGAATTAATTCAATTATTAGACAAAAACACTTCATTACCTGTTATTTCGGCAGGTGGTGTAGGAAATAAAACTGATTTAGACAAAATGTTGGCTGCTGGAGCAGTTGGTGTTTCTATTGGCAGTTTATTCATTCCTTCAACCGAGTCTAATGTTTCGCAAGAATACAAACAAGCCTGTGTCGATTATGGTGCCGAAGACATTGTGATGACCGAAAAGATTTCTGGAACACCTTGTACCGTTATCAACACCCCATATGTGCAACAAATTGGCACAAAACTAAATTGGTTTGAACGCTTCTTAAACACTAGCAAGCGTTTTAAAAAATGGGCAAAATTAATTCGATTTATGATTGGCAACAATGCTGTAACCAAAGCTGCTACTCAAGCCACTTATAAAACCGTTTGGGTTGCCGGCCCAACCATAGAACACTCCAAATCTATCCAACCCGTTCAGAAAATAATTGAAAGTTTGGTTAAATAGTTAAAAAAGCAGAAAGTAATATTTCTGCTTTTTTTATTATAGCGTTTGTTATTTGTACTTTTGTGTTTCGACTCTGCTCGAGAAAACACAAATTGTAAAGTATATGCATTTCATTTCAGAAGATTTAGAAAACTACGTAGCTAATCATAGTGAAAACGAACCTGAATTATTGGCTCGTTTAAACAAAGAAACCCATCAAAAAATACTGCAACCTCGTATGTTGAGTGGTCATTTTCAGGGCCGTGTATTGAGCATGCTTTCTAAATTAATTCATCCAAAAGCTATTTTAGAAATTGGCACCTATACTGGCTATGCCGCTTTGTGTTTGGCCGAAGGCTTACAAAAAGAAGGAACGCTTGATACCATTGATGTGAATGAAGAACTGGTTGATTTTCAGAAAAAATATTTTGATCAGTCGCCATGGTCAAACCAAATTCATGCGCATTTGGGAAATGCTTTGGATATTATTCCTACCCTAAACAAAAAATTCGATTTGGTTTTTATTGATGCTGATAAAGAAAATTACATCAACTACTTTGACATGATTCTCCCTTTAATGAACAAAGGAGGAGTAATCTTGTCTGACAATGTATTGTGGAGTGGCAAAGTGTTGGAAGAAGTAAAACCCAACGATAAAAGCACACCAATCCTTTTAAAATACAACGAAATCCTCAAAAACGACCCAAGGGTAGAGACCGTTTTACTTCCTATTCGTGATGGTTTGACAGTGAGCCGCGTTTTATAATTGCGGAAAGTAATTTTTTAACACGCGTCGGTACAAATTATAAAAAAGACAACCCAAAGTGGCTCCTACCGCATAACCGGTTAGAATATCGCCAGGAAAATGCAATCCTAAATATATTCGGCTATAAGCGAATATCAATGGGAATAAGAAAAGTAAAAAAGCATACTTATAATATCTTTTTAAAATCATAAAGACAAACATAGTACTCGCCATAGAATTAGCAGCATGACCCGAAAAAAAACTGAACGAAGAAGAGCTTTTAACGATTCGGATAATCGAGTTAATTTCGGGATCGTTACAAGGACGAAGACGCTGAAAAGTCTCTTTTATAAGATTAGTAAACTGATCCGTAACTGTAATTAGTAAGGCTATAGAAGCAATAACCAATAAAAAATTCTTCCAGCTTCCTAACTTTTTATAAACCAAATACAGTATTACTAGGAAAAAAGGAGTTAAATACAACTGCTTGGTGATAAACAACCACAATCCGTCGTATGATTCACTACCTAATCCGTTAAGAAAAACCAATAAATTCTTATCGAGTTGAATGAGTCTTTCCAACATTATAATTGACGTTTTATAGGCCCCGTTAAATCTTCAAAGTTTTCTTTTACTTCGTTAATTTCTGAGGTAATATCCAATGGATTTGTGGGCAATGCAGAATCAGTAATTCTTTTGTTGACATTTTCTTTGATACTATCTATTTCTTTGGTAAAATCCTCCGTTAATTTAGAAATTTCAGGAGAATTGGCACTTTTCTGAATTTCCGATTTGATTTCGTTGGTGGCATTTTTAAGCTGTGCCATGCCTTTTCCTAAAGCACGTGCGATATCTGGAATCTTTTCAGATCCAAACAGCATTAGAGCTATAAAGATGATTAAAATTAATTCGCCTCCGCCTATTCCAAACATGTTCTTTTGTTTTGACATTAAAAAACAAAGGTACAAAATGCACCTTTATTTAAATGGATCTTTTCGTTAATCCTTTTATAAAGGAATTATTACTCAAATTTTGATTTTGCTCCTTCCTTTGGCCAAGAATTGTTAGAAAGATCAATATCGGCCGTTTCCTCTTTTGGATCAATTTTAATTTTTTTAATTAATTTTTGAGTAGAAAAGGTACGGGACACTTCTTTGTCATTTTTTAACCAAATTTGCGCTGGGAACTTATAATTATCGGTCGTTCCGTCTTCATAGGTAATTTCAACAATAAGTGGCATCACCAATCCTCCCGGTTTATCGAAAGTAACTTGATAAAAATATTTTGGAGTCTTTAATTTGGTTCTCTCTTCTTCATTAAAATTGGCCATCAGATACTCGTCTAATGTTTTTACTGCTTTTGGATCTAGAGCTGTATTCATTTCCGGTTTAAAATCGGCACTTGCACTATCTACCATGTACACCAACGGCCCAGAATTACGGAAACGATTGCGACGATTGGTTTGCAATGCTGTAAAACTAGCAGGCTGATCATTGGTCACATAAAATTGTTTTACTTCTTTTATTCCGATATCGTTATAATCTGTTGTATAGAACCAACCTCTCCAAAACCAATCTAAATCTACACCCGAGGCATCTTCCATAGTTCTAAAGAAGTCTTCCGGAGTTGGGTGTTTAAATTTCCAACGATTGGCGTAGGTTTTAAATGCATGATCAAACAATTCGCGACCCATAATGGTTTCGCGTAAAATATTCAATCCGGCAGCTGGTTTTCCGTAGGCATTATTCCCAAATTGTTTAATCGCTTCGGAGTTAGACATAATGGGTTCTATCCAATTTTGATCGCCACTCATATAAGGTACAATTAATTTTGCCGGGCCACGGTCTACTGGGAAAGTAGCTTCCCATTCTATTTCGGCCAAATATTCCATGAAGGTGTTTAACCCTTCATCCATCCAAGTCCATTGACGTTCATCTGAATTTACAATCATTGGAAAAAAATTGTGTCCAACCTCATGAATGATAACCCCTAACATTCCGTATTTGGTTCTGTCGGAAGTCACTCCATTTTCATCCGGACGACCAAAATTCCAACAAATCATTGGGTATTCCATCCCTTGGTCTTGTGCATTGACCGAAACTGCTTTGGGGTAAGGATAATCAAACGTATGGCTCGAATAACTTTTTAACGTGTGCGCGACCGCTCTAGTAGAATATTGCTCCCACAAAGGATTTCCTTCTTTTGGATAAACAGAAGTTGCCATGACTGTTTTACCACCAAGCGATACAGCCATCGCGTCGAAAATGAATTTTCTAGAAGTTGAAATTCCAAAATCACGAACATTCTCGGCTTTAAATCGCCAGGTTTTCTTTTTGTCTGAAATGCCTTTTTCTCTCTCTATGGCTTCTTCCTGTGTGGCTATCACTACTGGCTTGTCAAAGCTTTTCTCAGCGGCCAAATACCGTTGCAACTGCGCTGGAGTTAACACCTCAGCTCGGTTTTGTAAACTACCTGTTGCTTCCATAATATGATCGGCTGGAACAGTAATATTGACTTCATAATTCCCGAATGGCAAGGCGAACTCTCCTTGCCCCCAAAACTGCATGTTTTGCCATCCTTCTACATCATTGTAAACGGCCATTCTTGGAAAAAACTGTGCAATTACATACAATCGATTTCCATCTTTAAACTGCTCATAACCACTACGTCCGCCATCAACCATGTAATTACCAATATTATACCACCATTTGATTTTGAAGGTATATTTTTGCCCGTAGGTTAATGGTGTTTTTAAATTAATGCGCATCATGGTTTCGTTAACCGTATAGGAAACTGGAACTCCTAAAGCGTCTTGTACATATTCTATTTTGAAACCTCCGTCGAATTTTTCTTCCATATACACTTTAGAAAAGGCAGCAGCGCTCATGGCAGGATCCATTCTATTGCTTTGCACCATTGGGGATTTGGAAGTTTTAGCAAAATAATTTTGGTCCAACTGTACCCATAAATAGTCTAATGATTCTTTGGCATTGTTGGTATAAGTAATTGTTTCGGTTCCGTAAAGACGTGCATTCTTATCGTCTAATTCGACATCTATTTTATAATCGGCTCTTTGCTGATAATATTCAGGTCCGGGAGCTCCTGAAGCGGTACGATACAAATTAGGCGTAGCCATTAAGTCATACATTTGGCGAAACTTACTGGTGTCGCCATGTCCTTCTTGTTTTGGTTTTTGTGGTGAAACATCCTGTGCAAAAACACTTACGGTAACTGATAAAACTACCAGTAAAAGGTTTAAATTCTTCATAGTATAGATCCCCATTGTTTTTAAGATCGCTAAATTTAAAAAATAAAATAGTAGAATGCCTTTTTTTTACATTTTTAACAAACCTTTTGCATTTATCCCCGAAAAAAGGAAACTCTTTTTATTACCCAGAAAATTTGTGTGAATGATATTTTGTTGTTCCTCATTAAGTTCTAATAGAACTGAATTTTGGATTTCAAAGGTTTTAATTTTAGGAATTTCCTTAACAGAATAGTAGCAAACCAAAACATTTCCTTCCATTTCTTTGTTGGCTAAGTTTATCACTTGGGGCTTTCCGTTAACCTTTATCAATAAATTTTCGAAAATATATTTTTTCATGAACTCCAAATCCTTTTCCGATTCTTCTTTTTCACCGAGGAATGTTTTGGTTTTGTATTTTTCAGACAACATTTTATTTAAATCATCTACAAAAATGCGGGACGTAATTTGTAGCATTTTTTTCTCTGGGACGTAATTGATTTGATATATGGAAACATAAAATTTATGCATCGCAAAAGAAGAAAGTCCTACAATAAAAACGGACAAAAGAACTATTTTGAAAGACTGTTTCATGCTACTGTTGTTTATTTTCGGATAAAATTAAAGTTTTATACTGAGTCGCAATATCCACTAGCAAAAATATGGCCAAAAAACGGTTCTTTCCTTTAACGGCTTCTATAAATTTTGGATGGTCTAAAGAATACAACTGAAATCCTTTAATATACTCGGGCTGGATTTTTAATGTTTCGACATAAAAAGGCGCTTCAAACATTGCATCCATTTTTTCAATCATTTTTTCTTTACGCTCTACCTGTAATTCTTTTTTGAGCATGTTCGTTCGACCGCTAATTTGGTTTATCATTCCATCAATACTCATCCCTCCTAACGGGATTAACAAAGGACTGTACCATTTAAATTTACCCGCAGCTCGCAATTTTCTTTCGGCTGGGGTATACGTTTTAACATTCTTTGAAACAATCCCCAATGATTTTGCTGTTATCGTATTGATTTGAATTTCTTGTAATTGATTCACTTTCGATTTTACTCTGATATAGAGCATTTCTTTTTTAAAAGAATAGGAATCCAATTTTATTTCGACTCCCTCAATACTATTAGAAGTAATAACCAATTTGTCGCTAATTTTAGCATCAATGGTAAAAAAACCTCCGTTTTCAGTAACAACTGCTGCTTTAGTGGTATAATTGACCACCATAATTCCGTCAGGAGTTCCATCGGAAATTACTTTCCCCTTCAAAACAGATTGAGAAAAAACACTTTGAACACAAAAAAGCAAAAACAGGATTTTATTCATTTTTCAATTCTTTGAATCTGAAAGCCAACTCGGTCAATCTCAGTTTTAAAGACGATTTATTTTTGTTCTCTAAATTCGAAGTAACTTGAGAATCATCCAAGCAATATACTAAAAAACCAAAAAAAGCGTCTTTAGAAATTTTTAGCGTTTCCAAATAATACTCTTCCGGAAATAACATTTGCAATCGTTGAATACTTTTTTGCTTTTTCTCTACTTCAATTTGACTCTTAATTGTCCTTCTTTCTCCAGAAATAATACTTGCCAACAACTCGACTGGGCTATAATTCAAGCCTTCTAACTTTCTTTCATTTTTAGACTTATCCTTATAATTCTTATCTACCAGCCCCATTGATTTAGCACTAATAGATTTAATTTTTACTTCTTCAAGTTCCTTGATTTTCGATTTTACTCTTATGTATAGTGTATCTTTTTTGAACGAATAAGAATCTAATTTTATTTCAACTCCTTCAATACTACTGGAAGTAACAACTAGTTTATCACTGATTTTAGCATCAATCGTAAAGAAACCACCATTTTCAGTTATAGCAGTGGCCTTTGTCGTATAATTGACTATCATAATTCCGTCGGGGTTTCCATCTGAAATAACTTTCCCTTTCAAAACGGATTGAGAAAAAATACTTTGACTGAAAAGTAAAATGAAAAGTAAAAAATATTTCATAGACTGATTTGAAGGGTAAAAATAGAAACTTACCTACCCAATTTACTATTAAAAGATTTGTAAATATTTGTTAATTCTGAATACCTTTGAATTGTAGAAAAAACAAACAACATGAAAAAAGTTATTCTTGCCAGCACCTCAACACTATATAACGGAAGCTATTTAGATTATCTCTTGCCTACTTTGACTAAGCATTTTGCCAATGTAAAAACCTTGCTTTTTATTCCTTATGCACAACCTGGAGGAATTTCGTATAACGACTATACCGCCAAAGTTGGCGAAGCTTTTTCTAAAATAAATATTGTCGTAAAAGGAATTCATGAATATGACCATTTTCAAGACGCCATAACAAATGCAGAAGCTATTTTTACAGGAGGTGGCAATACGTTTTTATTAATTTCTAAATTATATGAACTTAATTTAATAGACACTTTAAAAAATACTATAGAAAATGGAACTCCTTATTTAGGAACAAGTGCAGGAAGTAATATTGGCGGAAAAACCATTAACAACACTAATGACATGCCAATTGTTTTACCGCCAAGTTTTGCTGCTTTGGAATTGATTAATTTTAATTTAAACCCGCACTATCTTGATCCTATTGAAGGCTCTACTCATATGGGAGAAACCCGTGAAACCAGAATCCATGAATTTCACAAATTAAGCACTATTCCTGTCTTGGGTCTGCGAGAAGGCAGTTGGTTGGAAGTCTATGACACCAATGTATTTATTCGAGGAGAATTAACCGCCCGATTATTTAGAACTGGAGAATTTCCGGTAGAAATGGCTCCGGGTGAAAATTTAAACTTTTTATAAACTAGAAAATCCCAAAAGAAAATCTTTTGGGATTTTTTTAGCGGTAATTGTAACAACAACCGGCCTAAAAACAAAAAACCTCAAACTTACGTTTGAGGTTTAACAGAGCGGAAGACGAGGCTCGAACTCGCGACAACCAGCTTGGAAGGCTGGAGCTCTACCAACTGAGCTACTTCCGCAGGGTGTAATTTTTAAAACTTTTCTTGTTTTTAGAGCGGAAGACGAGGCTCGAACTCGCGACAACCAGCTTGGAAGGCTGGAGCTCTACCAACTGAGCTACTTCCGCAATTTCAAAAAGATACCAATCCTAACTGAGCGACTATCTTTTTGAGGTTGCAAATATAAAGAATAACTTTTCTTTAATGCAAACTTTTTTAAAAAAATATTTCCGATAAAAACACATAAAAAACCGACCTACAGTAACCTCTTTATCCTTAATAATTTAGATTATATTATAAATTTGTAAACCATGATTGAAATTAAAAAAATTCCGAAAGAGCTAACCTATAGTATTCGTCAAGCAGTTTTAAGAGTAGGAAAACCTATTACTAGCTGTTATTTTGATGGAGATGATTTACATACTACTCTTCATTTTGGCCTGCTTATTGATAGTAATTTAACAGGTGTTGTATCTGTATTCGAAAATAAAAACAATAATTTTACAGAAGCCCTTCAGTTTCAATTGCGTGGCATGGCTGTTCTCGAATCTTATCAAAGATCAGGAATTGGGAAACAGTTGTTACAAGAGGCTGAAGATTTCATATTTCAAAAAAAAGGAGCTTTAATCTGGTTTAATGCCAGAAAATCGGCGGTTGCTTTTTATAAAAAATGCAATTATCAACTTATTGACGAACCTTTTGAAATCAATGATGTGGGAACGCACTATATTATGTATAAAAAATCACTCTAGTTATATGCGCTATTTCTTAACGTTACTTGTCGGAATTTTTATTTATTTGGGTTGTGCTAATAACACTTCTACTGCTATTACTACCGAGAAATCTATCGAAATAGCACTCCAAAATGAAGAATTACAACAAAACTGGGATATTAAAGAAAACAGACTTTCCCTTATTGAAGCCATACGTAACGCGGGTACTGAAGGGCTAATCCCCGAGGATTACCATTATTCTGATTTAGTTAAATATGAAGATGCTATTCTTTTTACGGCAAACCAAAATGAGATGTACCACAAATTACTAACTGAAGCCCTAATTAAGTATTCTTCTCACCTAAAAAACGGAAAAATAAACCCCTTAAAAATTTATGACGATTGGGAATTTACCCCAAAAGCCATCCTCAATGATTCTTTACTCACTAAAATATTGGCCAATAAAAAAATAGACAGCTTGATAGAAGCCAGCAAGCCTAAACATTTTATCTATAAAAATTTAAAAAAGGCCCTATTTCTTTTAAGCACCATGCCAGAAGAACATTTTGACACCATTAAACCAAAAGAAAAAATACTTTTCGGAGTCAAAAACAAATCGGTTGAAAAAATAAAAGAACGTCTTCGCTATTGGGGCGATTTAAAAGCATCTGATACAATAGCAAACACTTCCTATAACGAATCCTTTAAAAAAGGAATAATACATTTCCAAATCAGACATGGTCTGGAACCCGACGGTAAAATTGGACCAGGCACCTTAAAAGCGCTTAACATTAGTAAAGAAACCAGAAAACAACAAATAATAGCAAATCTTGAGCGATGGAGATGGTTTCCCGAAGAGTTGGGACAAAACTTTCTGGGAGTAAATCTCCCCGATTATCACTTACAAGTGGTAGAAAACAATGACACCATTACTAATTACCGAGTAGTAATTGGCCAAATAAAGAGAAAAACCCCTATTCTTTCTTCCAAAGTAGACAACATTGTTTTTAACCCTACTTGGACCGTTCCTCCCACAATTATCAAAGAAGATTTAATTCCGGATGCTACTAAAAGCAAAAGCTACTTTTACAAAACGCGAGTGAAAATTTTCAACTATAAAAATCAAGAAATTTCAGTCAACAACTGGAAACCCGAAGATGCCTTAAACTACAAGTATGTACAAGATCCGGGGTACAATAATTCTCTTGGGGTTGTTAAAATTAATTTCAAAAACAGTCACCTTGTTTATATGCACGACACCAATCATAGAGAATTATTTACGAACAATTACCGTGCTTTAAGTTCTGGTTGTGTGCGAATACAAGGCCCGCTTCCTCTAGCTGAATACCTATTGAAAGACAAAACAAAAAAAGTAAGACAAAAAGACAAAACACTAAAAGAAGTCCCTATTTATACTTTAAAAGAAATAGACACTATTATAAAGACCAAAAAAACAAAAGCTGTAAAAGTAAGTCAGAATTTTAACATCCATTTCCTATACTTTACAGCCTGGTATGATAAAGGGCAACTCAATTTTAGACACGATGTCTATCAATATGACCCTGAATTATATCTTAGATTAACTAACCAATTTAGTGGCAATCTCGTAACTTCTACTCGGGTGAAAGATAAATAAGCAAGACTTCCCTTTAACTGTATTAATGATTTTTTCCTTCAACGCTTCAGGAATTGCGGGACAACCTTGGCTTCTTCCCAAAAAATTCTGAGATTTTAAGATGCTTGGATTAGAATAATTAGCACTGTGCATTACAACTGCTCTGGCTCTTGCATTATCGTTGATTCCTTTTTCCTGACCATCCAGCTTTAAAGAAAGCCCGAGTTTTCCTACATAAGTTTCTCCAGTTACATAAAAACCCAAACTGCTTTTATTTGAATTTAACGCATTAGAAAAACTGTTAGCATATTCGCCTCCAGAATTTCATTCCGTGCGATACAACGGTATTGAATAAGATTGTATTAGAAGCCAGATCGATAACCCATAATCTCTTTTTAGTAGAAGACATACTGAAATCGATAACCGTTAAAATATCTTTTTCAACAATTCCTTTTTGTTTTAACGCATAATAACCTTCCATCGCTTTTTGAAAACAATTCATTTGGGGTAACGCAAAATTATTTGCATTTAACGAATTGTAGACCATTTCAATTTTAGCCGCCATCGTTACGGCAACATTATTAGCAACCAAAGCAGGATCTGTTTTGGTATATTTTACGTTATTAGTAGCTTTTGGGGCAAAAGACATTAAAAATAACAATACTAAAGGTAAAGTTCTGTAAACCATTGACAATCTTTAATTTGTGTTGTTGTTTGTGTTGAGCAAATATTACTAAAAAAATAATACTAACCAAATTTTTTTTGCACTTTGTCGGTTTTTTTTGCATTTCATCGATATTTTTTTATTTTTAAAAATAGTTAAACAATTCATAAAACTGTTGAAAATAAAGGGTATTTCGTTATTTTTGATTTATCATCAATTAAATCTTTTATGCACAAAAAAAGAATAATTTTAGTTGTGTTTTTTCTTACAATTAAAATTTCAGCACAAACAAGTGCTTCAAAATCAGAGCTAAATTTTAAAAAGACTTTAAATACGAAAAGAATTTCAAGAACGATTTCTATTGATGGTACTTTAGATGAAGAAGAATGGCAAGATGCACAAGTTGCGAAAGATTTTGTGATGTTTGAACCCGACAATGGCAAATCGGAAACAAACGAATTAAAAACCGAAGTAAAAGTCATTTATGACAATCAATCAATTTACATTGGGGCCATTTTATACGATAGTGAACCTGATAAAATACTGAGAGAAATTACCGAAAGAGATAATTTTGGTGCTTCCGATTTTTTTGGTGTTTTCATTAACGGATTCAATGATGGGCAACAAGAATACAGTTTTTTTGTTAACGCAGCCAACGGACAGGCCGATTGTGTAAGAACCAGTCAAGACGGCGAGGATTATTCTTGGGATGCTATTTGGCACAGCCAGATGAAAATAACAAACCAAGGATGGGTCGTTGAAATGAAAATTCCCTATGCAGCACTTCGTTTTTCCGAAAAAGACAAACAAACCTGGGGTATCCAATTCTTTAGAGAAGTACGCCGGCTACGTCAAAAATTTACCTGGAATTTAGTAGACAATCAAAAAGGATCTTTCACCCAACAATCCGGGCTTTTAGAAGGTATTGAAAAAATTGACACTCCGACCCGACTATTTTTCATGCCTTATTCTTCTTTTTACTTAAACAGTCCTGCCGGTGAAAAAGCAAAAGGAACATTTAAATTAGGAATGGATATTAAATACGGGTTAACCGATGCTTTTACTTTAGACGCCGTTTTAATCCCCGATTTTGGCCAAACCAAATACGACAACCAAATCTTAAACTTAGGCCCTTTCGAACAACAATTTAATGAAAATAGAGCCTTTTTTACTGAAGGTACCGACTTATTCAATAAAGGAAATCTATTCTACTCCCGTAGAATTGGCGGTCGACCATCAATAAGTTACTGGGAATTACAAGCGGCATTACCTTCAAACTTTGAAATTATTGAATATCCAGAAAAAATTAGTCTTTTAAATGCCGTTAAAATATCCGGAAGAACAAAAGACGGCTTAGGAATTGGATTCTTAAACGCTGTAACCGAAAAAGCAACAGCGACCATACGAGACACCAATACAGGCAATAAATATGTTGGCAAAGTTGAACCCACTGCCAATTACAACGTACTTGTTTTCGACCAACGCTTTAATCAAAATTCATCCGTTTCTTTTGTGAACACCAATGTTCTACGAGAAGGAATCTTTCAAGATGCCAACGTTTCGGCATTGGTTTTCGATTTGAATAAAAAAGACAACACTTGGAACTTAGGAGGTGACTTAAAATATAGTTATGTCAATCCGCTTGGGGATACTAAAAATCGAGAAGGAATAAGTTCTTCCTTATACTTAGGAGAAACTTCAGGTAAAATCCGATTTAGTGCCAATGCAAATATTATCTCTAAAGATTTTGACAACAACGATTTAGGGATCAATTTTGAAACGAATTATTACAGTTTTGGTGGTAATATTAATTACAGACTTTTAAAATCGACAGAAAAACTAAACGCCTTCCGCTTTAATTTTAACGTCTATCAGCAATTCTATCTCGAAAACAATTACTTACAAAATCAAAACATAAATGTAAATGCACATTTTACCAATAAAAAAAATCATGCAGCAGGAATTGGATTCAATGCCAATGCCTTTAAAAAATACAATTATTACGATTCTCGAGTAACCGGAAGACCGGTAATTTACCCCAAAAACTACAATACTTGGTTTTACATTTCCACCAATTACAACAATAAATTTGCAATAGACACAAACCCATATATCGGCTTTGCCGAAGCAAAAGGATGGTGGTATTATTATGTAGACTTGGCTCCACGTTACCGATTCAGTAATAAACTTTTAATGATTTTAAGAAACAGCTACAACAAAGAATATAATGATTTGGGTTGGGTAGCACAGGACGGTAACGAGATCGTTTTCGCCAAAAGAACTAGAGCAACTTATGAAACCAGTTTGGAAGGTAAATACTCTATTAATTCGAAAATGAATTTCGGACTTAATGCCCGATATTATTGGTCTTATGCCGAAAATAAATCTTTTTACAACTTACAAAATGACGGTTACGTAAAACCTTACACTTTTACCGAAAATGTAAATTCCGATTTCAAATCTTGGAATTTAGATTTAAGTTATTCTTGGTGGTTTGCTCCGGGAAGCCAGCTAAGTGTTTTATATCGAAACAATGCAGGAGACTTTTCCAATGAAATCAATAAAAAATTCACAAAAAACATTAACACAGTATTAAATCAAGACCATTTAAATCATATTTTCTCCATTAGTGTAAAATATTTTATTGATTACAATCAGGCCAAACATTGGTTATAATTTTTTACTTTTGAGGTTCTTCTTTTGAAGATTAAAAATCGAATAAAATGAACAAAAAAGTAATCTTAATGATTCTGGACGGCTGGGGAAAATCGCCTGACCCAAAAGTATCGGCCATAGACAATGCCAACACTCCTTTCATAGACGGTTTATACACCCAATACCCAAATGCACAACTTCGCACCGACGGCTTAAACGTAGGTTTGCCCGATGGACAAATGGGGAACAGCGAAGTGGGGCACATGAATTTGGGAGCTGGAAGAATCGTATACCAGGATTTGGCTAAAATTAATTTGGCTGTTCAAAACAATACTTTGAGTGAAGAAAAAGTACTAAATGATGCTTTTACGTATGCCAAGGAAAACGAGAAACCTATTCATTTTCTAGGTTTATTGTCGGATGGCGGAGTACATTCTCACACCTCACACTTAAGGGGTCTATTAGATGCCGCTACCAAATTTGGTCTTTCCAATCTTTTTGTTCACGCTTTTACCGATGGTCGCGATGTCGATCCGAAATCAGGCGTTCGTTATGTGGAAGACTTGACGAATTATATTTACAATTCTCCCGTGCAATTGGCTTCGATTGTGGGTCGTTACTATGCAATGGATAGAGACAAACGTTGGGAAAGAGTCAAAAAAGCCTATAATTTAATCGTTAACGGAATTGGAACTCCCTCAAAAGATGCTGCTTTAAGCATCTTAGAAAGCTATAAAAATAAAGTTACCGATGAGTTTGTCGATCCTATCCTTATGGTTGATAAAAACAACCAACCTGTAGCTACCATAAAAGAAGGTGACGTAGTTATTTTCTTTAATTTCCGAACGGATAGAGGTCGCGAATTGACCGAAGTTCTATCTCAAGTAGACATGCACGAACAAAACATGCACAAACTCAACTTGTATTATGTCACGATGACCAATTATGACGATACCTATGAAAATGTACATGTTATTTACGACAAAGACAACATCACGGAAACACTAGGAGAAGTTTTAGAGAAAAACCACAAAAAACAAATCCGTATTGCCGAAACCGAAAAATATCCTCACGTAACTTTTTTCTTTTCTGGCGGGCGCGAAGAAGCTTTTATTGGAGAAGGACGAATTCTTTGTCCCTCACCCAAGGTAGCAACTTATGATTTGCAACCCGAAATGAGCGCTTTCGAATTAAAAGACGCTTTAATTCCTGAACTCAAAAAGGGAGAAGTTGATTTTGTCTGTTTGAATTTTGCAAACGGAGACATGGTAGGACATACCGGTGTAATGGAAGCCGCTATCAAAGCCTGTGAAGCCGTAGATATTTGTACCAAAGAAGTCATCGAAACCGCTCTAGAAAACAATTATACTACCATCGTTATTGCCGATCATGGCAATTGCGAAACCATGATAAATCCGGACGGTAGCCCTAACACCGCGCACACTACGAATCCTGTACCAATTATTTTGGTCGATAAAGAATTAAAAAACATTCATGATGGAGTATTGGGTGATATTGCACCTACCATCTTAGCTTTAATGGGAATTGAAAAACCAGAAGCAATGACTGGTAATTCCTTACTATAAAAAAAGCTCCTGATGGAGCTTTTTTTATAGACACTTTAAACATTCATGATATTCACGTTCAATTTGTTCCTGATGATTCGGATGCGCGATTTTTACCATTTCGGCAGCACGCTGTTTAAGTGTTTTACCGTATAAATTAGCAATTCCGTTTTCAGTAATGATATATTGTACATGAGAACGAGTGGTCACCACCCCGGCACCTTGCTTTAAGAAAGGAACAATACGACTCTCTCCTCTTTTGGTTACAGATGGCAAAGCTATAATTGCTTTTCCTCCTTCACTTAATGAAGCACCGCGAATAAAATCCATTTGTCCCCCCACGCCCGAGTACATTTTCATCCCGATAGAATCGGCACAAACCTGACCTGTAACATCTACTTCAATAGCAGAATTTATGGCGATCATTTTGGGGTTTTTACGAATTCGTGCTGTATCATTCACAAATGAGGATTCCTTCATTTCAATAAACGGATTATCATTCACAAAATCATACAACCGCTGAGAACCTATTAGAAAAGTTGCCAAAGCACGCCCTTGCAGTAAACCTTTGTAATTACAGTTAATAACATCGCTTTCTATCAAATCTATTACTCCATCGCTAAACATTTCAGTATGCAAACCCAAATCTTTGTGGTTTTTTAATTGAGCCAAAACCGCATTCGGAATCGAACCGATTCCCATTTGGAGCGTGCTTCTGTCTTCAATCAAACTCGCCACATATTGTCCAATTTTGGCTTCTTCATCTGAAATTGGCGCCACTTCATGTCCAAAAATGGGTTGATTTACATCTACTAAATAATCAATTTCAGTCACGTGTAAAATTCCGTCACCAAATGTTCTGGGCATTTGCGGATTGACTTGTGCTATCACGATTTTAGCATTTTCGACCGCAGCAATACTGGCCTCCACCGAAACACCCAAAGAGCAATAGCCATGCTTATCTGGAGGTGAAACATGAATAAAAGCCACATCCAGATGGAGCACTTTTTTACGAAACAAATGAGGTAATTCGCTTAAAAAAACAGGAGTATACGAGCCATTACCTGCTTGTAAGGTGTGCCGTACATTCGCCCCTATAAAAAAAGAATTCACATGAAAACTTGTTGCTAATTCCGGACGGGCATAAGACGCCTCCCCTTCCGTATGCAAATGGCATATTTCTACATTTTTTAATTCTGACGCTCTCTCCGACAATGCCTTTGTAAGAACTGACGGGGTAGCTGCCGCCGCTTGCACATATACTCGATCCCCTGATTTTACAACTTTTACAGCTTCTACAGCTGAAACATACTTGCCCATAACCTAAATTTTTTAACAAAATTACTTTAGCAATCGTTACCAAAATATGACAAAACTCATATCTCATACAATTTAGGTATTTATTCTAAGAATATTGTATTTTTGCACCCTTACTTAGATTTATGAGTGCTATAATTTTAAAAACAAGAGAAGAAATCGAATTGATGCGCGAGAGCGCCTTAGTGGTTTCTAAAACATTAGGAATGATTGCTTCGGAAATTAAACCCGGAGTTAGTACTTTATACCTAGACAAATTGGCCGAAACCTTTATTCGTGATCACGGTGCAACGCCTGCCTTTTTGGGCATGTATGGTTTCCCGAATTCGCTTTGTATGAGTCCAAACTCACAAGTGGTTCATGGAATTCCAACAGATAAACCATTAGAAGATGGCGATATTATCTCAGTAGATTGTGGCGCACTGAAAAACGGTTTTTATGGCGATCATGCCTATACTTTTGAAGTAGGTGAAGTTAATGACACTACTAAAAAACTTTTACAAGCTACCAAAGAATCTCTTTATGCAGGTATTCGTGAGGTAAAAACTGGAAATCGTACTGAAGACGTGGGCTATGCCATTCAAAAATATTGTGAAGACCATGGCTACGGAGTAGTTCGTGAATTAGTAGGTCACGGATTAGGTCGCACCATGCACGAAGGACCCGAAATGCCGAACTATGGCAAACGAGGTCGTGGTAAATTAATGCAGGAAGGCTTAGTTGTGGCTATTGAACCTATGATCAATCAAGGCACTAAAAACATCAAACAACACAAAGACGGTTGGACCATTACCACTGCTGATGGTAAACCTTCGGCACATTTTGAACACGATGTGGCAATTATAGATGGAAAACCGGAATTATTATCCACTTTTGCTTATATCTATAAAGCTTTAGGAATTGTGAGTAATGAAGAAGATGAATTTAGAAAAACACCTCTAGTACTATAATGAAGAAAATTTTTAAATTCTTTTTAAACGTTGTTCCAAGACCAATATTAATTAGAGTTAGTATTGTTATACGTCCAATATTAGCTTTTGTTCTGAGAGGAAGTCGATTTACTGACCCAATTGATGGAAAAAGTTTCCGCATGTTTTTACCTTACGGCTACGGAAACCAAAGAAACAACGTACTTTCTCCCAGCACGCTTTCTTTAGAAAGACACCGTTTGCTATGGTTGTATTTGCAAAATGAAACTGATTTTTTCACTTCTATAACAAAGAAAAAAGTCTTGCATTTTGCTCCGGAACAAGAATTTTACAAGCGTTTTAAAAAACAGCAAAACATAGAATACACAACCACCGATTTATTTTCGCCATTGGCCGATGTAAAAGCAGATATTTGCAACTTACCTTTTGAGGACAACACGTATGATATTATTTTTTGCAATCACGTTTTAGAACACATTCCGGATGACACTAAAGCCATGCAGGAATTGTATCGTGTTTTAAAACCGGGAGGAATGGGGATTTTTCAAATTCCGCAAGATTTATCGAGAGCCACTACTTTTGCTGACGATTCAATTACCGATCCTAAAGAACGGGCAAAAATTTTCGGGCAATACGACCACGTTCGTGTTTACGGATTGGATTATTTCGACAAATTAAGAAGCATAGGGTTCAAAGTTTCCGAAGTCGATTATACTACAAAATTAAGTTCCGACTTAGTTGAAAAATATTGTTTGGCAAAAGGCGAAATCATTCCCGTTTGTTTTAAGTAATATCTTGGCACAATATTCGTTGTAAAACAATATCTTTACTTCGATACTTTTTTAAAATGAGTAAACGGATTTATTTTTTACTGTCGATTTTGCTTTTCGGAGTTGGGTTGCAAGCGCAAACTGTTACCGAAACAGCACCTCCTTTCAACATAAAAACCATCACTTTTACGCAAGGAAGCAACAATGTGTATCCTTTTTTCAGGTTAGGAGAACCTTTTCAATTTAGTTTTGACGATTTGTATGGCAATGAAGAAGATTACTATTTTACGCTAACCCACTGCAATTACAATTGGACTCCTTCCGATTTGTCTCGAAATGAGTATTTAGACGGGACCGACAATCAACGGATTCAGGATTATGAAAATTCCTTCAATACCCTTCAACTGTATTCGCATTATCGGTTGAAATTTCCAAATAATTTTTGCCGAATCCTGAAAAGTGGCAACTATTTGCTTTCTATTTTCAACGGAAACAGAGAATTCGTTTTCTCCAAGAAATTTATTATTTATGAAGATTTAGCAGAAGTTCCGATGCAAATAAAACGCTCGAGAAACGTTTCGGATATTCGGCACAAACACAATGTCGAATTTGCAATAAAATCTCAAAACATACTGTTTCAAAACGCTTCTCAAAATGTAAAAGTCGTGTTATTTCAAAACGGAAAATGGAACAATGCCATTGTGAACATAAAACCACAATACACCATTGGCAATGACTTGATTTTTAAATACAATCAGGAAACCCAGTTTTGGGCCGGTAACGAATATTTGTATTTTGACAACAAAGAAATTCGTGTAGCCACCAACTCCATTGCGAAAGTTGATTCGAAATCAGGGTTGTACAGCACCTATCTTTACACTGATTCGGCCAGAAAGAACAAAGGCTATACTTTCTTTCCTGACATCAATGGAAATTTCCAAATCAGAAGTATCCTTTCTCAAGACAACAATGAAGTAGAGGCCGATTATTCCTGGATTTACTTCAGTTTATTTTCACCTGAAACCCCAGCATTAAGTGCGGTATACATTACCGGAATGTTCAATGACAACCTGTTGAGCCCAGAGAACAAAATGGATTATAATGCTGAAAAAGGAATTTTTGAAAAAGCGATATTAATCAAACAAGGGTTCAACAATTACAATTATACCCTATTGGATTCGGCAAGCCTTCTAGACGAAAAAAATGCAATTGACGGAAATTATTACGAAACCGACAACACTTATAACGCCTTAGTATATTATCGGGCAAATGGCGAACGCTATGATCGGGTGATTGGAAAAGGAGAAGCCAATTCGACCAACATCACCAATTAAATTTAACAAGAATATAAAACTTTTGTATTCCTCTTTTTTCTAACTTTGTTAAAAGCTTTAGGTATAGCATATGGTTACTCAAATTACAAGAGGTATAAAGATTTCTGTGCAAACCACATTTGAAGGGACTTATTTCAAGAACTATCAGATGCACTTCGCCTTTGGTTACCATATCACTATCGAAAACCATAGCAAAGATTCGGTACAATTAATGTCACGCCATTGGGAAATTTATGATGCGCTTCATTCTAAAGAAACAGTAGATGGTGAAGGAGTCGTAGGGAAAAAACCCGTTTTAAAACCCGGAGAAACCTATACTTACAGCTCTGGATGCTTACTCTGTTCTCCTCACGGCAGCATGAACGGCCATTTTAATATGGTTAATTTTACTTCCACAAAATCATTTAGAGTGATTGTTCCTACTTTTAATTTAAGTGCCCCCTTTGCTTTAAATTAAAACAAATCCAATTCAATTTGTTAACTTAAATTAAGTAAAAATTGGCTTTAAGTTTGTACTTTTGTTAGCGATTTTAAAAAACTATAATTCGTTTAACTTTATAACAATCAATAAAATGCTTAAAGGATTTTTTAACATACCCAAAGCGGTTAATGAGCCTGTAAAATCGTACGCACCAAATTCTCCTGAAAAAGAAGCAGTTCAAGCCGCTTACAAAGAAATGTGGAATTCAAAAATTGATGTTCCCTTATACATAGGTAGCGAAGAAATTAGAACCGGAAATACCAGAAACATGTCTGCACCACACGATCACCAACATGTGGTAGGAACGTATCACTTAGCTGAAAAAGCACATATTGAAAAAGCCATTGCTAATGCTTTGGAAAGCAGAGCAAAATGGGCAAGCATGGCTTGGGAACAAAGAGCAGCTATTTTCTTAAAAGCTGCTGAATTAATCGCGGGACCTTACCGAGCAAAAATAAATGCAGCAACAATGATTGCGCAATCTAAAACCATCCATCAAGCAGAAATTGATGCAGCTTGTGAGTTAATCGACTTCTTACGTTTTAACGTAGAGTTTATGACGCAAATTTATCAAGACCAACCGGCTTCGAATTCAGACATGTGGAATCGTGTAGAATACCGTCCGTTAGAAGGATTTGTATACGCTATTACACCGTTCAACTTTACAGCTATTGCAGCGAATCTTCCTGCAAGTGCGGCGTTAATGGGTAATGTTGTAGTCTGGAAGCCAAGTGATAGCCAAGTTTTCTCTGCAAAAGTTATTATCGATATTTTTAAAG
>Ga0114982_1000188_pt1 | contig 32689 bp, 35 predicted proteins | sample Shrwel_input2_FT_FD_87183 | JGI IMG/M metagenome (GOLD analysis project Ga0114982, IMG submission 87183) | Subsurface microbial communities from deep shales in Ohio, USA - Utica-3 well 1 S input2 FT | ecosystem: Environmental > Aquatic > Deep subsurface > Shale gas/oil reservoir > Produced... | reverse complement strand
TCGGTTTCCATGACCACAAAATTTTCCTTTCCGGCAACCAATAAAGATTTCAGTTGCGCCACATCTAAAACGCCTTTGTCTGTAAAATTGACCAATTGCACATCTTTGTGATTATCCAAGATAAACTGCTTAGTCGATTGTTTTTTTGGATCTATAATTGCCAATATATTTCCACCTTTGATTCGCATAAAATCGAACATCGCATTCTTAATATCGTCGTTGGACGGCGTGGTTTGAATCAAATTCGAATATTTTTTGTCATAATCTTTCGAAAGTGGTGAAAAAACGGGAACCGTTCCGAGAATTTCGGCTGTTTTTTCGGCATTGTTTTGATAAAACGGACCAATAACTGCCTGGTACGATTTTAAATTATTTTCACGAATTAGATTCGCAACATCTGAAGTCGATTTGGTTTCATCGGAGTCTAAAATCGTAACATCGACATCTACTCCTAATTTCTTAACCGAATCGATGGCCATTAAAGCTCCTGAATAAAAATCAAGCGTCATGTTCAAGAATTTATCTTTTTTCAATCGTGATTTGATCGAATTTACCGTATCCTGTTCTTGCTTGGCTAAATTAAAAGGAAGTAAAAGTGCCACTTTTTTTGTCCCTTGTTTTTTGATTGTCTTCGTTAAATCGGTGTAATCTCTTTTTACAGAAACTACAGGTTTAAAAGGGGTTTTAAGCACCATACCTTCACGAACTCCGTCTTTCAATTCCGGATTTAAAGCGATTAGCTCTTCCTGTGTGACTCCAAACTGATTCGCCAAACCATATAAGGTTTCCTGAGGTTTTACGATGTATTCATTAGTTTTAGGAGCTTCTGTTTTTACAACATCTTCTTTTACTTCTTTAACGACCGGCTGAATAATATCAGTAATCTCTTTTCGTCTTTCCCCTTTAATCACTAAAGTATAACCAATAGGCAATTCTTTCCCGACAATCTCGGGGTTTTTCTTTTCTAATTCTTCAACCGTAATTCCATATTGTTTTGCAATACCAAATTTGGTTTCTTTGGGTTGCACAACGTGAAAAACAGGTGATTTTTTAGTTTCAATTTTATTAGAAACAATCGCTTTAGTCGCTTCTTTTTTTATTGGAATGATTAATTCTTTTCCAACACTCAATCCGTTTTTAACTTCCGGATTAACACTTTCAATTTCAGCGATTGCCACATTGTACAACTTGGAAATACTGTACAATGTTTCCTTAGCCAAAATGGTATGCTTAACGGTTTTGCTTTCTACTTTTTTAGGAGCGATTGCCATTCCTTTTTTAGGAATAATCAGCAAGGTATTTTCCGAAATTCCTGCTTGGGCATCGGGATTGAGTTTATAAATATCCAATGGGGTCACCGAATATTTTTGCGCAATTTTAGTGATGGTTTCACCTTTGCCCACTTTGTGTTTTATCACATTGTTTTGAGCAAAAAGGCCATTAAAACTCAACACCAACAAACACAATAATACTTTTTTCATTTTTATTTTATTTTACTCAAAAACTGTTTTTTTTATTATAGTTCCTTTTTAATTTGAACGATGAATAATTTTTTAAACAATTCGGTTTCTGGTTTTACTTTATATTCAAATAAGGCTTCTTCTAAAGTCGGAAAAACATCAGTATACACATAGTATCCGAAGTTATTGACATTGTAGAAAAACTTAGTTTTCTTTTCTCCTGCATAGCTCAATCTTACCGCAAATTCATCTCTCGGTACTGCATCGCCAAAAATATCGGTTACCAAATAAAATCCGTCTTCGATGTCTTTTAAATTAGAGATTACTTCAATTTTTGTTGGTGTTTTCACCACATTTTCGCTTAGTGTCTTTCTCATCTCAGTAGTGTCGGCCACTTTCTCTTCTTTAGCACTGTCACCAATGCTATTTTGTACGCGCTCTAATTTCACCAAAGCCAATTTATCATCAAACTCTCGAGCTTCTGCACTGTAAAAAGTAGCACGCGAAATTTTGCGTTTTAAGACTTCTTTCTTTTCAGAATCTATTCCTTCAATCTTAGTCAACAATACTTCTTTTTTCTTGTCTTCCGCCAAGACTTTGTCATTAATCTTGTTCATTTCATCAATAGAAGCCATGTCTTTGTTCGATAAATTTTCTCGAACTTTTTTCTTGTACTCCTGATTTTCCTGAACCGTTAAACGTTGCACTTTTTGCATCGCTCCTATAAAAATCTTACGGTTTTCCGCCAAATCTTGTTTCAATTGCGTGATTAACGCATTGGTTTCTCCAATGTTTTTATACGACTCTCGTTCTAGCTTTTTAGATTCTTCCAAGGTCTCTACGTCCTTGTTTTTTAAATCGGCCAATTCAACTTCCATAGAAGACGCTAAAGAGTCCAATTTCCAAACCAAAAGATCCTGAATCTTTCTATTCGCATCTACAATTAATCGTAATTTTTCAACAGAACCCGTTTTAGATTCGTCTATGGCATTCAAATTGATATTCAGTTTATTCAGTGTAATCATTTTCTTGTTGAGTTCTTTTTGAACCTTCAAACGATCTTCTAAATCTTCAATTTTAGCTTTTTGTGCTTTCGCTTTTTCAACTTCTGCTTGTTTTTCAGCCAAAGCAATCATTAATTCTTCATTTTCATTTTTCGCTTTTAACGATGCTTTGTTAATAGCCAATCGATTTCCCTCCTTTAATCCGTTAATGATTTCAGGGTTTTGCATTTCTAATTGTTCAATAGTTATGCCATATTTTTTTGAAATCGAATATTTCGTTTCTTTGGGTTGTACCACATGAAAAATAGTATGGTCGTTTATCACTCGAGCACTACCGTCTATCGTTTTCTTTTTATTGGGAAGTAAAATTTCCTGACCAATTTTCAGTCCGTCTTTTAACAAATCGGCATTTAGTTCATCCAAATCTTTTACCGAAACATTGTTGTCACGAGCAATACTAAAAAGCGTCTCCTTAGCCGTAACCTGATGTTTGGTATAGTTAATAGCTGACACATCATTACGCTTTAATAGATAAGAAACCGAATTATGATTGGGGATTTGTAAAACGGTATTCTCCTGAATTCCGTTTTCTACTCCGGGATTTAGTTTAACAATCTCGTTTGCCGAGACATTATATTTTTTGGCGATTTGGTATAGCGTTTCGCCTTTGGCAATAGTATGGGTAAAAGTTTTTTCTTGTTGACCAAAGCCTATTTGACCAAGCAACAATAAGGTGAATAAAAAATGTTTCATTTTTAGTTTTGTTTTCGGTTTGGTTGGATTGGTTTCGACCTCATAAAAAAAGCCGCTCCAAATATAACATTGTAACGGCTTATTTTTGAATTTATTTTACTTTTTTATTCCCACTCAATTGTTGCAGGTGGTTTAGAGCTAATGTCATACACGACTCTGTTCACTCCTTTAACTTTATTAATGATCTCATTGGAAATTTTCATTAAGAAATCATACGGTAGGTGTACCCAGTCGGCAGTCATTCCGTCAGTAGATTCTACTGCGCGAAGGGCCACTACTTTTTCGTAGGTGCGCTCATCACCCATTACTCCCACACTATTTACAGGAAGTAAAATCGCGCCAGCTTGCCATACTTTATCATATAGTCCGTGATCTTTTAATCCTTGAATAAAAATAGCATCCACTTCTTGAAGGATACGTACTTTTTCTGGTGAAATATCGCCCAAAATACGAATAGAAAGCCCTGGTCCCGGGAAAGGATGGCGTCCTAAAAGTTCGGCATCAATTCCAAGTGTTTTACCTACTCTTCTTACTTCATCTTTGAATAACATACGAAGCGGCTCCACAATTTGAAGCTTCATATAATCAGGTAATCCCCCAACATTGTGGTGCGATTTAATGGTAGCTGAAGGACCTTTTACCGAAACCGATTCAATTACATCCGGGTAAATCGTTCCTTGTGCCAAGAATTTGACATCTTCTATTTTGTGGGCTTCATCATCGAAAACTTCAATGAATACACGACCAATAATTTTACGTTTCGCTTCCGGTTCTTCTACTCCTGCTAATTGAGATAAGAAACGTTCTCCGGCATCTACTCCTTTTACGTTTAACCCCATTCCTTTGTATTGTTCTAATACATTTTGGAATTCATTTTTACGAAGTAAACCGTTATTAACAAAAATACAGTATAAATTTTTACCAATTGCTTTGTTTAATAGAACTGCAGCAACCGTAGAATCTACTCCGCCTGAAAGACCTAGAACCACTTTATCATTCCCGATTTTTTCTTGCATTTCGGCTACGATTTCTTCTACGAAAGCGTTTGGGGTAAAATTTTGAGGAACTTCGGCAATTTTCACCAAGAAATTTTCCAGCATTTGTTTCCCATCTTCCGAATGGTATACTTCGGGGTGGTATTGAATAGCATAAGTCGTTTCCCCTTCAATTCGATAAGCAGCATTTTCAACATCTTTAGTCGATGCCAAACGCACTCCCCCTGTAGGCAATTGTTTAATAGTATCGCTGTGACTCATCCAAACCTGGCTATTCAAATTCACATCATCGAAGAATAATTCATCTTCTTTGATAAAAGACAGGTTAGCTCGGCCGTATTCGCGAATGTTAGACGGGGCTACTTCTCCACCACTAAAATGTGCTAAATACTGAGCTCCGTAACAAACCGCCAACAAAGGCATTTTACCTCTAATTTGAGATAAATCAGGGTGTGGTGCATCTTCGGCACGTACCGAAAACGGACTACCCGAAAGAATTACGGCTTTGTAAGAAGATAAATCATCAGGAAAATGATTGTAAGGAAAAATTTCGCAGAAGATATTTAATTCGCGAACTCGGCGGGCAATCAGTTGTGTGTACTGTGACCCAAAATCTAAAATAAGGACATTGTGTTGCATGTGCAAAAATAGACATTTCTGTAAAAATTAAAAGCTTAATTAGGAAAGTTTAAAAAATATTTCTAGTGTCAGTAATTAGGCTTAATTTTTTGAATATACTGCGGTCAAAATCTATTCTACTGGCTTTAATCGCAATAGGAAAATAACTATTGCCGTTTGAAACCATTTGCAACTTATTGGATTTTTTAATTGAAAAATCTAATTTTCCATCGGCAATGTGGTTCAATGTGCTGATCAAATTGGCATCTAATGAAAAGTTAGTTTCAATATCTACCAAAATACTTTTTGCAAAGACAGTTCCTGTAATAATGAAAATATTATTTTGGTTGGCATTTTTGAGCAGCGCAGGATTGGCGTGGATAAAATCGGCCGAAAAAAAATATTCTTCCAAATTACCCAAAGCATATTCTTTGGTAATGGAATTGTCATAGCTAATTGACACCGATTTTCCCGATGCAAATTTTGAAGATAACTCAAAAACTCCCAGTCCTAAGGATACCAAAATTTGTTCTAAAAGAGTAATCCCAATATTAAATTCGTAATCATTTTTTTGATTGGAATTAATATTCAACGCTGGGTTTTCAATTTCCTTTAAAACAACATTACTTTTAAATGCATGGTCAATATTGGCATAATACAATTCGGCTTCGCTGAAAGACTTTTTGAGCCATAATTGTAATGGTTTTTGATTTCTAATAGGACCTTCAATTAAATCATACCCTTGATCATTTAAAAAAGTAGTTAGTTTCATTTTTATACTAAATGGTAAAATTATGCAAACAAATCTAAGATTTAATTTACGCATACATTCAATTTCTTATATGAAATTCGACTTTTAAAAAAATATTTATGAAAATTTTAAGCGTGACAATCAATTGAAAAAATGTATTTTCGCAACATGATGAACGAATATGACATTGAAGCAATAAAACAGTTATTGTCCTCGCCTAAAAAAATAGCAATTATACCGCATCGCAATCAAGATGGAGACTCAATGGGCTCCACCTTAGGATTGTATCACTTTTTAATCCAATTGAACCATACTGTTACGGTGATTTCACCCAATGAATTTGCGGATTATTTAGCTTGGATGCCGTCTTCAGAAAAAGTAATGCTCTTTGAAAAAGACACGGAAAATTGTTCGAAGGTGTTGCAAGCATCGGAACTTATTTTTACTCTAGATTTTAATGCTTTACACCGAACTGGAGAGCAAATGGGTTCTTTTTTGGAAAAATTAGAGAAAACATTTGTGATGATTGACCACCATCAATTACCAGATTCGTATGCTAAATTCATGTATTCGGATACTAAAATGAGTTCAACATGTGAGATGGTGTATCACTTCATTCATCAGTTGGGACAGGAAAAATTAATCAACACCAACGTTGCCACTTGCCTGTATACCGGATTGGTAACCGATACAGGATCTTTCCGTTTTTCCTCTACCACCAGTACGACGCACAATGTTGCTGCCAGATTGATTGACAGTGGAATTAACAATGCACAAATTCACAACAATTTATTTGACACCAGTTCGTATAATCGTTTGCAATTATTAGGTAAGGCACTACAAAACATGAAGTTAATGATTTCCAATAAAACTTCATACATTACACTCTCGCAAGAAGAGCTGGATGCCTACCAACATGAAAAAGGAGATACAGAAGGATTTGTTAATTATGGACTTTCTATTGATGGAATCGATTTTACTGCTATCTTTATCGAAAATAAAGCCGAAGGGATTATCAAGATTTCTTTTCGATCGCAAGGTGCTTTTGATGTGAATCAATTTGCGCGAAATTATTTTAACGGAGGCGGACATATTAATGCCGCCGGTGGAAAATCAACCGATACCCTAGAGCAAACCGTAAATCGTTTTATCTCTATTGTAAAAGAAACAAAAAAGTAAGCATGAAAGCATTAAAAATTATAGGATTACTGGTTCTTGGCATGAATTTGGTTACTTGCTGTAGTCAGAAACAAGAAGCCAGAAGACCCATTTCACAAAAATCGGGTGAGTTCATGAAGCAATCGATTGAACGTAATAAAAAATTGAATCAAGGAGAAGAAAGTCTAATTGCAAACATTATTAAAAAAGACACTGCAAACGATTATACTGCTTCAACCAAAGGATATTGGTATTATTACAACACAAAAAATACCACTGCAACAGCTACACCTGTAAAAGGAGACATTGCAATGTTTGATTATGAAATTAAAGATTTGGCTGGTAAAATAATTTACAGTCAAGCCGAATTGAAACCTCAAAACTATCGTGTTGATAAGCAGGATTTTATAAAAGGAATTCAAGACGGTATAAAGCTAATGCAAAAAGGAGAAAAAGTCACCTTTTTATTTCCTTCTCATATGGCTTTTGGCTATCATGGAGATGATAATAGAATAGGTACGAATCAACCGTTATTGTGTACTGTTACTTTAAATGATATTAAAAAAGAAAAACCGGTTTCTACCGAAACCAAAATTGAATAACTAAAATAATTATTAACAAAAATGAATCGAATGACAAGTCTATTTTTAAGTTTTTTTGCTTTTTTATTTTCTGCCTGTAATTCAGGCAATGACAAGTTACCTGATGGTCTTTATGCTCAAATGGAAACTAGCAAAGGAAAAATAGTAGTACAATTAGAATTTGAAAAAACACCAATTACCGTTGCTAACTTTGTTGCCTTAGTAGAAGGAAAAAATACGCTAGTCAATGAAAAATTCAGCGGAAAACCTTTTTACAACGGATTAAAATTTCACAGAGTAATTGCCGATTTTATGATTCAAGGTGGAGATCCTGAAGGTAATGGCAGTGGTGGCCCTGGTTATAAATTTAAAGATGAATTTGTACCTGAATTAAAACACGACAAAGCCGGTATTTTATCGATGGCCAATTCTGGGCCTGCAACAAACGGAAGTCAATTTTTTATCACCCACAAAGCAACACCTTGGTTAGACGGTCGTCATACTATTTTTGGTCATGTCGTTTCAGGTCAAGAGGTTGTAAACAGTATTGCTCAAGATGATAAAATTATAAAAATCACGATCATCAGAAAAGGTGGTGCTGCTAAAAAATTTGATGCCGCAAAAACATTCAAACAAAACGTTGAAAATCAAGCAAAAGAATTAAAAGAAGCAGCTGATAAAGCTGCCAAAATTAAAGCAGATAAAGTTGCTTACTTTGCTCAAGAGAAAGCTTCCGCTACAAAATCGGAGTCTGGTTTGGTTTATAAAATTATCAAACAAGGTTCTGGTAAAAAACCAGCTGCCGGTTCTACAGTTTATGTACATTATGCAGGTTTCTTTGAGGATGGAATTCTATTTGATTCAAGCTATGAAGATGTAAACAAAGCCTATGGAAAATGGGATGCAAATCGTGCGGCTCAAAAAGGTTACCAACCTTTTCCTTTCCAGGCGGGAAGAAAAGACGGATTAATTCCTGGTTTCTTGGAAGGATTAGAGAAAATGAATATTGGAGACAAAGCTTTATTGTTTATTCCTTCTAATCTAGGCTATGGTCCACAAGGTGCAGGTGGTGGTGTAATTCCTCCAAACTCGAATTTAATTTTCGAATTAGAATTGCTTGACGCCTTACCGGGTGCAACACCAGCAAAAACAGAATAAATCATAATTTTAAGGTATAATAAAAATCCCGTCTGGTTCTTATAACGAGACGGGATTTTTTATTTAAAGCACTTAACTTATTTATTTAACTCTATCTAACTTTTAAATTTCCAATCAAATTCGTCTTCTTTTTCGTTGAAAACAGCGCCTAATTCAAGGCGAATGACTTGGTTGTATTCTACTTGAAAAATCATCCAATTGCTTTCGTTAAAATAATTGTCAACCGTATCAAAATTTTCTATTTCCAGCGGTTTAAAGTTTTTGGCTTTTAACAACTCTTGAATTTTTGAAATAGGCTCTGCAATAATTTTTTCACTGAACAAAGTCAACCCTGGGTTCGATGAAATAATATACCCCAATTTAAAGGCTTCGTCTTCATAAAAAGTCAATCGAAATTTTTGATTATTGTAAATGCAAATAATATTTTGATCTTCGTCTGTAAACTTTTTATCAGGAACTCCATAGATTTTTTCTACGTCTTTTTGTTTCATTCCGAAAACCAATTGATCAATTCCTATTTTTGGGTGTATTATCATCTTTTATTATTCTGAATATTCATCATAGCGTACTGGCACTTGAGGATCATATAACGGACATTTGAATTCTTCCATTACCTGACACAGTTTTTCCATGTCATTCCCTTTGGTCCCGTAGCAGTTAATTTGCACACTTTGTGGAGTCGTAATAATATGAAATGCTCCAGCTCCATTATTATTTTTAAAACTAAACTCATCTACTCGTTCCCACTGAGCAAAAACTTTTGCAATTCTATTTAAGATTACAGAAATTGGTAATGCTTCTAAACCTTCAACCGATTCTTTTTCAATTAAAGATTCATACACTTCCTGATGGTTTAAATAAACCTCATCTAAGTAGTTCCAAAAGAGTAGTTCGTACATAAATTAATTATAAACTTCAAAGATAACAATTAATAGGGCTTATCTACTACCCAGAAATTTCAACGACATAAAAATATTTCGTAAATTTATTATCCCATTGAATGTTCGTATATTTTTTTTAAAAATATTAATCCAAATATTTAAAACATGAAAAATATTCTTCTTATTACAATAATTGCCCTCCTTTTTTCAACGGTTTCTTATGGGCAAACTTTAGATCCAAATTCAATAGAATTTCATTTAAAAAAAAGAAAAGCAAATAAAACCGCTGGATGGTTGTTAGTAAGCATAGGAACTATAGCCATTGGAGGTGGAATTGCTCTAGATTTTAGCGACAATTTTCATTTGTTTGAAGAAAATCCGCCCCCATATAATTACACAGGAAAAACAATTGCTATTTTAGGGGGAGGAATGGTTCTCACGAGTATTCCTTGTTTTATAAGTGCGCATAAACACAAGAAATTAGCCGAAACCTCTATTGCTTTCAAAAAAACAAGTATTCCAAATGACAATTTTGCATATAATACTCAACATGTACTTGCAGTTACAATAAAGTTTTAATTACTAATATTCAAAAATACCATATTCTGATTGAATCGTCAACTTTTTGTTGGTACTTGCCTCTACTCTACCTACAATTTGTGCAGCAACTCCAAAAGATTCCGAAATTTCAATTATCTCTTGAGCAATTTCAGCCGGAACATACAACTCCATACGGTGACCGCAATTAAACACCTGATACATTTCTTTCCAATCGGTTTTAGACTGCTCCTGAATTAACTTAAACAGTGGAGGAATTGGAAACAAATTATCTTTAATTACGTGTACATTATCTACGAAGTGCAACACTTTGGTTTGTGCTCCACCACTACAATGCACCATTCCGTGAATATCGTTTGGCGAATAAGCAGACAGTATTTTTTTAATAATTGGCGCATAGGTTCTCGTAGGAGAAAGTACTAATTTACCGGCATCTATAGGCGAATTTTCAACAGCATCGGTTAGTTTTACATTACCCGAATACACTAAATCATATGGCACAAAAGCATCATAACTTTCCGGAAATTGCTCTGCCAAGTATTTCGCAAAAACATCGTGACGTGCGGATGTCAATCCATTACTTCCCATTCCTCCATTATACGATTTTTCATAATTAGCTTGTCCGTAGGAAGCCAATCCTACAATCACATCTCCTGCCTGAATATTGGCATTATCAATCACATCTTTTTGTTTCATTCTCGCCGTTACGGTAGAATCTACGATTAGCGTTCGAACCAAATCCCCTACATCGGCCGTTTCGCCACCTGTGGAATGAATGGTTACGCCAAAAGACTTTAATTCTTCAATCAATTCTTCAGTCCCATTGATGATGGCCGAAATCACTTCTCCCGGAATTAGGTTTTTATTTCTTCCGATGGTGGATGACAGCATAATATTATCAACCGCTCCAACACACAATAAATCATCAATGTTCATGATTAATGCATCTTGCGCAATCCCTTTCCAAACCGACATATCTCCGGTTTCTTTCCAGTACATATACGCCAAAGAGGATTTGGTTCCTGCACCATCGGCATGCATGATTAAACAATAATCTTCATCATTGGTTAAATAATCGGGAACAATTTTGCAGAATGCTTTTGGGAATAATCCTTTATCGATGTTTTTGATGGCGTTATGCACATCTTCTTTAGATGCCGAAACACCACGAAGTGCATAGCGTTTTGAAGTATCAGAACTCATAAAATTAGTTAGTGTTGTTGTGGCGCAAAGATAACAAGAAGTTGGAAGTTAGAAGTCAGAAGTCGGAAGTTTTTTTAACTAATTTTCAATGATTTCAATTTCCACCCGACGGTTAGCCAAACGCTCTTTCTCAGATTCTTCCGGAATTTTATAAATGGGTTTAGAACTGCCGTAACCTTTGTAAGACAATCGATTGAACAAAATTTGCTTTTCCAGTAAAAAAGCCTTTATGGCTATTGCTCTTTGCGAAGACAACTTGGTATTAGAAGGGTCGGGATTGCAACAAATATGTCCGTTGATTTTGAGTTTGAGTTTGGGATTTTGAAGCATTATAGCATACAACTCCGTAAGAATAGGCTTTGATTTTTCGATGATTTTATCAGAATTCAATTGAAAATAGATGTTGTCAATTTTAATAACATCTCCTTTTTTTGCCGTTTTAAATTTGGATGCCAAAGACTGTCTTTCTTTTTCTATTTTGGTTTTTAAATCACCCGTTGATGGAACTTCATCATTTCCGATGTTATTTTCAGGCAACTTTTGCAGTTGATAAATCAACGTTACTCTTCTATTTTCTTCCTGAATCAAAGAGCGTTTAAAATCTTTCCCAAAAGGAATCAATTCAACATTTTTACTGATTTGAATTTTATTCTCAGCTAATGTTTTAAAAGTCGATTGAATTCTTTTTAAAGCCAATTCTTTGTTATAGGAATTATCATCTACACTATCGCAATACCCATAAATCTTAAGAATTAGAGCATTTTCGTTTTCCGACATCCATTGTTGTAGTTTAGCTGTAGATGATTCAACCGGTGTATCTTTATTAAAATCATAATAAATATCGAATTTTTCCTGAGAAAAAAGTACGGTTGAAAAAATCAAACAACAAAAAGTAAAATATAACTTCATTCTGAATTCAATTAATTTGAGATAATTTCTATTTCTACACGGCGATTGGCGGCGCGTTCTTCTTCTGTTTTTTCAGGTAACGAAAACAACGGAATGGTACTGCCAAATCCTTTGTAAGACATTCTGGATTTGTCTATGTTTTTAATTTCTAAAAACTTATACACCGCTTTGGCTCTTTGGGTTGACAAATCCTGTCTATCACTTTTTACACAACAAACATGACCTTGAATATCAATTTTTAAGTTTGGGTTTTGCTGCATCACTAAAAGCAATTCGTATAATTTCCCACGAGATTCATTGGTTACCGCAAAAGTATTGAGCACAAAATTCAGGTTCTCAATTTTAATTTTATCGCCAGCTTTCGACTCATTTAGCGATTTCATAAAATTGACATCTAATTTATATTCTGATCTGGAACCATCAAAATTGGTCACAATAATCGATTCTGGAAAAGCAAGCACTCTTGGTTTGGCAACTTCTTTCGACTTTAAACCCATTATTTCGGCTTCACGAGCCAAATCGGCTTCTTTGAGAAAATAAATAACCACTTTTCGGTTTTCGGCTTTATTTTTGGATTGACTATGCATTTCGCCAAAACTGATTTTTTTAAAATCTTCTCTAATCTTGACTTTGTCTTTTACCAATTTAAAAACCGATTCGACACGTTTTTTGGCTAACGTATCATTGAATTGATTGGTTCCGTCTTCATCGGTATAACCATTAATAGAAAGAATTTTACTGGTTTTGTTTTCCGAAATCCATTTGTTCAATTCAACGTTTTCCGAAATAGGTAACGTATACTTGTTGCTTTGAAAAAAAACCGAAAACTGCTCTTGTGCGTTAGCTCCAATAACATTTCCGAAAAGCAACAGTATCCACAACCAATTCTTCATACCACGAAAATACACAAAAAAACCGTGCCAAGAAAATGACACGGTTATCTGATTATTAGTTTTAGATTACTATTTAGTAAACAATAACTCTCTGTATTTGGTTAACGTCCAGATTTCATCATCTACCAACAACTCTAATTTATCACAATGCTCACGGATAATTTCGAAATATGGTTTTACTTTGTCGCAATATGCACTTGCCATTTTTTCAGTAGACGCTAAATTGTTTGCTTTTTTACGCTCTTCAATCATTTCGTCTACATTACGGTTAATCCCTTCAATGTGTTCTGAAATTTCTTTGATTAATCCAATTTGTTCTTTGGCAATTTTCTCGAAATCTTTACCAAAAATTTCCTTTAAACCTTTTACGTTTTCGATTAATACGTTTTGGTAACGAATGGCAGTTGGAATTACATGATTACGAGCAATGTCTCCTAACACACGTCCTTCGATTTGAATTTTCTTGGTGTATTCTTCCAATTCGATTTCGTAACGTGCTTCCACCTCAACGTGGTTCATGACATTCATTTCCCCAAACAATTCGATTGCCTTTTTAGAAACTTTCGCTTTTAATGCTTGTGGTGTTGTTTTGTGATTGCTCAATCCGCGTTTCTTTGCTTCTTTTTCCCATGCATCACTATAACCGTCACCTTCAAAAAGGATATTCTTAGTTACTTTGATGTATTCTCTTAACACGTTAAAAATAGCTTCGTCTTTCTTTAATCCTTTTTTATCGATTAAAGCATCTACTTCTACTTTAAAATTTTTCAATTGTTTAGCCACAATCGTATTTAAAGTTGCCATAGAAACGGCACAGTTTGCCGTTGAACCCACTGCTCTGAACTCAAATTTATTTCCTGTGAAAGCAAATGGAGAGGTTCTGTTTCTATCGGTATTGTCTAATAAAACGTCTGGAATTTTCCCTACTACGTTTAATTTTAAATCGGTTTTTTCTTCCGGAGAAAGTTTTCCATTAGTTACCCCTTCCAATTCTTCCAATACTTTGGTCAATTGTTGTCCAATAAATACCGAAATAATTGCCGGTGGTGCTTCGTTAGCTCCCAAACGATGATCGTTACTTGCCGAAGCAATTGCCGCTCTTAATAATTCTTCATAATCATGTACCGCCTTAATGGTATTGATGAAGAACGTTAAAAACTGTAAATTACTCATTGGTGTTTTGCCTGGAGCTAATAAGTTAATTCCAGTATCGGTAGCCAATGACCAGTTGTTGTGCTTTCCTGAACCGTTTACCCCTTTGAAAGGTTTTTCATGGAATAACACTTTGAAATCATGACGTTCAGCCACTTTTTGCATCACATCCATTAATAAAGAGTTGTGATCTACAGCTAAATTGGTTTCTTCAAAAATAGGAGCCAACTCAAATTGGTTGGGTGCTACTTCGTTGTGACGAGTTTTTACCGGAATACCCAACAACATACATTCGTTTTCTAAATCACGCATGTATTGCAATACACGTGTTGGTATAGAACCGAAATAATGATCGTCTAATTGTTGCCCTTTTGAAGAAGTGTGTCCTAATAATGTTCTTCCTGTGGCTAAAATATCAGGTCTTGAAGAAGCTAAAGCACTATCTACCAAGAAATATTCTTGTTCCCAACCTAAAGTTGGGGTAATTTTTTTAACGTTTTTGTCAAAATATTTTGCAACATCTGTCGCAGCGGTATCTATTGCGTGTAATGCTCTTAACAAAGGTGTCTTATTATCTAAAGCTTCCCCAGTGTACGAAATAAAAACGGTAGGAATACAAAGTGTAGTACCATAGATAAAAGCTGGAGATGTTGGATCCCAAGCAGTATAGCCACGTGCTTCAAACGTATTTCTAATTCCTCCATTTGGGAAAGAAGAAGCATCTGGTTCTTGTTGCACTAATTGACTTCCACCAAATTTTTCTACTGGATCGCTTCCGTCAAAAGAAGTTTCGAAGAAAGCATCGTGTTTTTCGGCAGTAGTTCCCGTTAAGGGTTGAAACCAGTGTGTATAATGCGTAACATTTTTAGTCAACGCCCACTCTTTCATTCCCATTGCGATATAATCGGCTAATTTTCGATCAATTTTTGTTCCATGTTGAATCGCACTTTGAACCGCTTTATAAGCTTCTGGCGTTAAAAACTGACGCATAGCTTTGTCGTTAAACACATTTGAACCAAAGATTTTTGATTTTTTTTCTAATTCTTCTACAAAAACAGGTTTTCTGTTAGTCGCATTTTGCAAGGCTTGAAATCGTAATGTTGCCATAAAATTAAATATTTTGAATTATACCCCTTATTTTCGAAGCAAATATATGATATTTTTACACTTAAACAACACACACCCCTTTAAATTTGATAGTAGATTGCAAAAAATGCAATTCGTAACAACGAATTCATATAAAATTTAATATTCCAAAATCAAAGTTTATATTTGTATTCATCAAAATACATAATATGATTGTTTGGATTTGTTTTTTAGTAGCCGTATTTATTTTTCTAGCATTAGATTTAGGTGTTTTCAATAAAAACCCTCACATTATTTCTACAAAAGAAGCCAGCATGTGGACCTCTATTTGGGTTACTCTATCCTTTGCTTTTTCAGGGGTAATTTATTGGCTATATCAAAGCGGACTTGTTGCCAATCCAGATCAACTGCAACCTGCAGCAGCCACCATGAAATATATTACAGGGTATTTAATTGAGCTTTCCTTGAGTATTGACAATATATTTGTAATTGCGGTTATTTTTGCTTCTTTTAAAATTCCACAGAAATACCAACATCGTGTTTTATTTTGGGGAATTTTAGGAGCAATTGTTTTTAGAGGCTTAATGATTTACTTTGGCGTAATGATCATTAACAAATTTAGCTGGACAACTTATGTCTTTGGTGGGTTTTTATTGTTTACAGCAATTAAAATGTTATTTAATAGCGAAGAAGATGATTTTGAACCTAAAGAATCTTTCATTTATAAAGCTTTAGGTAAGATCATGCCTCTTACTTCAGAGAGTGATGGCGAAAAATTCTTTATACGTACTAATAAAGGCAAAGCTGCCACCCCTCTTTTTGTAGCTTTAATTGTCATTGAAGTAATGGATGTCTTATTTGCCGTAGACAGTGTACCGGCAATATTAGCGATTACTTCAGATCCTTTTTTAGTGTTTAGCTCTAATATATTTGCTATTCTCGGTTTGCGATCAATGTATTTTTTCCTGGCCAATATGCTTGAAAAATTCAGCTACTTAGAATACAGTTTGATTGCTATTTTGACTTTTGTTGGAATTAAAATGTTATTAGTACATCATTATAAATTTCCGGAATGGGTTTCGTTAGGCTTTATTGCTGTGAGCTTACTAGTTGGAATCTTAGTATCTGTTAGAACAAAAGCCGAAGAAGAATTAGAAGAATAAAAAGCTATTTTTTACAATACTCTTTTTGAAGTTAAACTTACTTCTCCTAATTCCTGTATTAAAATTTTACCGGTAAAAGAATCATGATTTAATTTGCCAACAATTTCATTGTTACTCCCTATTAAATTTCCGTTTACAATTGTACCATGATTACTAATACTTGGTAAAATTTCACCGTTTGTACTCAAACCTGAGCTTACACTATACCAATAGCCTTTACTTCTTGACACAACATAACGTTCGGTTCCTATTATTTGCGTAGACACTTCGGTTGTTTCTCCTCTAACTTTTGAATCTGTTAGTTCGGCATTCACATCATCCCCGACAATTATTCTAACTATTTTTTGTATTATCAGTCCATCAAAAATTTCAATCAATTCATTTGATTTTTCTTTTACAATATTTGAACTTACTTGATCTTTATACAAAATTCCTCTCTCAAAAGAAAACTGAGGGTTTTTACCATCTAAATCAACACTAAAATTTAAATTGATTAATGGGACTTCATGATGTCCATAATTAATTCGTCCTTTAAAAATGTAATAATACTTATTTTCATCTGACCATTGAGTCACCAGAGGAAACTGACTTAAAACATTACCTCGCATGACAAATGACTTCACCATACCATCACCTTTATTATCTATGTCAAAATATACAATATCCGAAACGCCAACACCCGCATAGATTCCTTTAAAAGAATTGTCATTTTCCGGCAATGCCTCAGGGGTCGCTTTACAAGTCGAGCAAACATAAGGTTCCGGAATATTACTTGGCGCATCCGATTCCTCTGAATTCGAACAAGAGAGTAAAGAAAGGATTAAGCTAAATAATACAAAAAAGGAAAACCTCTTCAAAAAACTAAAAAACAAGGTAGTTTTTTCCATGACATTAAAATTTGATTAATAAAATTCAAGAGGTCAAAATGTTTTGGAAAAAACACCTATAAAGGTAAACAGTTTTTGAAACTAAAAAGAATTTAGAGTCATAAAAAAAAGTTAAGTATAAAAGAAAAAAACAGCTTTGAAGTAATCCTTTAAAGCTGTTTTTTTTTACTATTTAATTTCTTTTATCCCTTTACTAAAAATCCATTTCATAAAGAGTTTTTCTCCCTCGTTAGTTCGCACGGTTTGAAATTTTGGCGCCAACAAAGTCCCCACCGCAAATGCAGTTAACGGAATCCAAAACCCTTGTAAATGAGTATAAGCTCCTACCAAATAACGAACCAAAAAAAAGATAATGGCAAAGCCAATGAAGTTATATAAAAATGCTTTAGTTTTTTTCGACATGTTTCTATTATTTATTGTTTTCAATTTGAAATTTCGTACGCTTACTTCCTTCATACATTTCGTACTTGGCAAAACGAGCTTCTAGTTTACCATTAAACAATTTAATTTTTCGGGAAGGTTTTAATCCTACAAACTTCAAAGCATCCAGGTTTGCTGTAATAAACCAAGCATTAGTATTAGGATAACTCTGTTTTAAGGTATCGCCAATTTCTCTATAAAAACGTTCTAAATGAATATCCAAACGCTCTCCATACGGCGGATTAAAAACCATATGTAACGGACCTTTGTTTTCTTTTTCAGTTTCAAAAAAGTTACGCTCAAAAATTTTCACATAATCGTCAAGATTGGCGTTTCGAATATTATCTTTAGCTTTCATCACCGCACTCGGAGCTTTATCATAGCCTGTAATGGTATAATGAAATTCTTTGGTTTTTTTCATCAATGAATTAATGATTTGATCGAACAACTCATCGTCCCAATCGTTCCATTTCTCGAAAGCAAATTCCTTACGGTTAATATTTGCAGGAATGTTACAAGCAATCATAGCAGCTTCGGCCAAAATGGTTCCCGAACCACACATTGGGTCTAAAAAATCTGAACTTCCGTCCCAACCCGAAAGCAACAGCATCCCTGCCGCTAACACTTCGTTAATTGGTGCAATATTCGTTGCAGTCTTATAACCTCTCTGATGCAATGAAGCTCCCGAAGAATCTAAAGAAACCGAACATTGGTCCCGATCAATATGAATGTTAATTTTTACATCCGGATAATCTTTATCAACACTAGGACGCTGTCCGTATTTGTCTTTAAATTGATCAACGATGGCATCTTTACATTTTTGAGCCACAAATTGAGTATGCTTGAAATTTTCGGAATGTACCGTAGTATCAATCACAAAAGTTTGATTAGAATTCATGTACTTAGACCAATCAATCCCTTGAATACCTTTGTACAAACTCTGCTCGTTGGTCGCTCTAAAATAATAAATAGGCTTTAAGATTTTTAAGGCGGTACGCAAGGCTAAATTAGCCTTGTACATAAATCCTTTATCCCCGGCAAAGCTAACCATTCGGGTTCCCATTTCTACATCCTGCGCACCTAACTGTTGTAATTCTTTTGCAAGTATTTCCTCAAAACCAAAAAGGGTTTTGGCTATCATTTTAAAGTTTTCCATTTTTAATCTCAATATACGATGGCAATCTCAGTATAAAATATCTTTTCATATTGAATTGCATCGGCAAAAATACGTTAAATTTGCACTTTAACCGTATATAAATGTCAGAAAACCTTCCGCAACAAACTGAAAACTGGTTCGAAACTTGGTTCGATTCTAAGTATTATCATATCCTCTACAAAAACCGTGATGAGATTGAAGCCGAGCAATTCATGGATAACCTAACGCATTATTTGAATTTACCCGAAGAAGCAAAAATTCTTGATTTAGCTTGTGGCAAAGGGCGTCATGCCATTTATTTAAACCAATTGGGGTATGATGTAACCGGTGTTGATTTATCCGAAAACAGTATCCTAGAAGCCGAAAAAGCTAGCACAAACACGCTTCGTTTCAAAGTACACGATATGCGTATTAAAACAGAAGAAAAATACGACGCCGTTTTTAACTTATTTACCAGTTTTGGTTATTTCGAAAACGAAGAAGACAATTTTAAAACGTTATTGGCCATCAAAGAAAGCTTAACCGAATATGGTTTTGCAGTCATTGATTTTATGAATACCAATTATGTTCTCGACAATCTAGTGGCAGAAGAAGTTAAAACGGTTGATGGAATTGATTTTAACATTAAACGGTATGCAAAAGACGGTCATATTTTTAAAGAGATTGATTTTGAAGACGACAATAAAAAATTCCATTTTACCGAAAAAGTCCGCGCTTTAACTCTAGCCGATTTTGAAAACATGATGGAAAAAGCCGATATCTTTTTACTGGATATTTTTGGCGATTACAAGTTGCGAAAATTCTTTAAAAACGATTCGGAACGATTGATTATGATTTTTAAATAACGTTGATTCGGTCATTTGGTTAAACTATTTTCAAATAACCAAATCCACAAATGAAAAACATAAATGATATATATAATTCCTTTCTTATCGGTTGTTTTAGGCTACGGAATCGCAAATCTGTTAGAGCCCAAGAACAAGAAAAACTTAAAACTACTCTTAGCTTTTAGTGGTGCTTTTTTGTTAGCATTAACGGTCTCACATTTATTGCCTGAGATTTACACTGCATATGATGTTTCACAAAGTGAATCGCATTTTCATAACAACATTGGAATTTTCATTATGATTGGAATTGTATTTCAAATCATTTTAGAATATTTCTCACAAGGAGCCGAACACGGTCACGTGCATGGTCATGACAAGATGAATCACATTCCGTGGGCCTTATTTTTAAGTTTGTGCTTGCATGCCTTATTGGAAGGAATGCCAGTAAGTCAACACCATCATTTGGCTTGGGGAATATCGGTACACCACTTCCCTATCGCTATCATTTTGACCACTTTTTTAATGCAATCGCACTTAAATAAAGTTTCAACCTTTGTTTTTATGTTGGTTTTTGCTTTAATGACACCACTGGGAACTTATGTCGCCCAATACTCAACAGGTTTAATACACTATCAAAAAGAAATCACGGCATTTGTCATCGGAATTTTATTTCATATTTCCTCGACTATTATCTTTGAGAGTAGCGAAGGACATAAATTTAATATGGCCAAATTGAGTGCTATTATAATGGGAATTGTTCTGGCGTATTTTATGTAAAGTGTAAGATAAAATCTTTGTAAATTTGAACTTCTGAACTTTGTAATTATAAAAAATGACTTTTACCAAAACTACCGAACAATCTTCCAAATACGAACATTTAGAACAAATGTCAGTTCACGATTTGTTGACCAATATTAACAACGAAGATAAAACAGTTCCTTTAGCCATAGAAAAAGCGTTACCACAAATTGAAACTGTAGTTACCAAAGTGGTAGAACAGATGAAAAAAGGCGGGCGGTTGTTTTACATAGGCGCTGGAACTTCCGGGCGGTTGGGAATTGTAGACGCATCCGAATGTCCCCCAACATTTGGAGTTCCGTTTGATTTGGTGATTGGAATTATTGCTGGAGGCGACACCGCCATTCGCAAAGCAGTAGAATTTGCCGAAGACGACAAAAACCAAGCCTGGAAAGATTTACAGGAATGGAACATCAATGAAAAAGATGTGGTTATTGGCATCGCAGCTTCAGGAACGACTCCGTATGTGATTGGTGGATTAGACAAATGCAACAAAAATAACATCATTACCGGATGCATTACCTGCAATCAAGGAAGCCCCTTGGCACAAACCGCTCAACTTCCTATTGAAGTGGTGGTAGGCCCTGAATTTGTAACAGGAAGTAGTCGCATGAAAGCCGGAACCGCACAAAAGTTGGTTTTAAATATGATTTCTACAGCTTCCATGATTCAATTAGGGCGTGTAAAAGGCAACAAAATGGTCGATATGCAATTGAGTAATGTTAAATTGATTGACCGTGGCGTTCGCATGATAATGGGAGAAATTCCGGTAACGTATCAAGAAGCTGAAAAACTACTCAAAGAACATGGCAGTGTGAGAAAAGCAGTAGAAAGTTATCCATCCAAATAATTACTAATTATGTCAACCAATAAAGAAATACTATCAAAAGGAATTAAATATTTAGCATTTGCCTTACCACTACTGTTTATTGGTCCATCGGTGATTTTTAGTTCTTTTAAAAATCAAGGACATCCTTTTTATATTCCAATTTTAGGATTGGGAATCATCCTGTGTTTATCGGCTATTTTTCTTATTTTCAAAGGAATTCAAACCATAATGAAAAGCTTGTTTGATGGAAACTAATACAATCTGTCTTGAAAGTGTAAAGCATTTTACCGAAGAGGAACTCAAAAAAACACAATAACTTCTAAACGCCGTTTTTTTAAATGGCGTAATTTTAACATACATTATTCTAAAAGTTGTATATTTAACTTCTATCAACACTAACGAGTGAAAGAGAAGCGGTATGAATTTGTCAACTTACAAAAAATCGATACTATTAATATCTATTTCTAGTTGCTTCTTTTTATTACTTTTTTTTGCTTTATACAGCTACACCCTTAAACAAGAAAAAAGTGATTACGAGATTACCACTGCCGACTTTAAAAAAGAAATCGAGTCCTTATTAAAATCAAATTGGGCATCTTATGAAAATCAAATAGAAGACATGTCTTTTTGGGATGATTTTGTAAAATACACCCATCAAAAAGATGAAAAATGGTTTGATTTTTATGTAGGAACCGCAATTGATGTCTATGATTTAGACCTTGTTTCGGTTTACGACTTAAAGGGCAATTTAATAAATGCTAAAACAAGGAATAACTCCGATAAAGATATTATTCCAAAAGAGTTTTTCCCTTTACTTTATCAAAAAAAGTACTTGAATTTTTTTACCAAACACAACAACCGCGTATATAAGGTTTTTGCCTCTACAATACACCCCTCAAACGATCCCAAGAAAACATTATCCCCCCCTTCGGGTTATTTCTTCATGGCCCTTTGTCTGGATGAAAATTATTTCAAAAAATTACAACATATTAGTAGCGCCCAAAGTTGTGCTATCTTTTTTACGGATATAAAACCGGATTCAAAAAATGTCCAATACACTAAAGTTTTAAACAATTGGAAGGGAAATCAGATCGGTAAATTTCATTTTAGCAAAAAACACCATCGAGATTTTACAACTTCAAAAATCATTTTACGGGTAATTATTATAGCGTTTATATTAAATCTCTTAATCTTAATTTACTTTTTCAAAAACTGGATTTACAAACCATTACAACTTGTCACTACTATTTTAGAATCTGTGAGCAATCACAAAAACATAAAAAAACTGAAAAAGATAAAAGGGGAGTTTGGTCATATTGGTGATTTATTTGAAGACAACAATCATCAAAAATTAAAATTAATAAATGCCAAACTAGATGCCGAAAAAAGCGACAAATTAAAATCGGCATTTTTAGCCAATTTATCCCATGAAATCAGAACTCCAATTAATGCCATTAATGGTTTTTCAGAATTATTGCTAAACACAAAAACAACGGCTGAAGAGAAAAAAGAATACCTTAAAGTAATCCATAAAAGCGGCCAAAACCTTATCAATATTATAGATGATTTGATTGAAATGTCAAAAATTGAATCCAATTTAATTACCCCCAACTATTCGGCAATCGATTTAGAATCAGCTATAAAAGAATTATTTGAAAGTATTAAAATTACCATCAATCCGCTCAAAGAAATCGAGTTTATATTAATTCCAAGTGAACACAAACCACTCCATGATATCATAACCGACGAAACCAAACTAAAACAAATCATTACCAACTTAGTAACCAATGCCATAAAATTTACAGAAAAAGGAACCGTGACCTTGGGATATATCATTAATGAAGAACAAAAAAACATTCAATTTTATGTAAACGACACGGGTATTGGCATAAACGAAGATAATTTAGATAAAATTTTTGAAAGGTTTAGACGAATAGAAAGTGATTTATCTATAAAAGTTGGCGGCTTAGGCTTAGGTTTATCTATATCAAAAGCCTATATAGAATTACTTAATGGATCCATCACACTAGATTCAATATTAGGAAAAGGCTCTAAATTCTATTTCACAATACCTTTGGAATATGAAACCCGTAAACCTAAAAAAATCAAGAAGAATAAAGCAATTAAAATTTTAAATGATATAAAACAAACTATTTTAATTGCTGAAGATGACAATATCAATTTCTTATTATTTGAAAAGATAATTCAAGATTTTAATTATACCATTATTCGAGCAAAAGACGGACAAGAAGCCGTAACTATTTGTAAAAAAAATCCAGAAATAAGTTTAATTTTGATGGATATAAAAATGCCTGTTTTATCTGGTTTTGAAGCCATTTTACAAATCAAGCCACTTTATCCCAATATTCCCATTATTGCACAAACAGCCTATTCATCTGAAGAGGATAAAATTAAAATTGAAAAAGCAGGTTTTACAGATTATATTTCAAAACCTTTAGACCGAAACAAATTAAAACAAATGATTGCCACCTATTTAAATGGACATTCTTAAAATGAAAAAAACACTCCTACTCCTTTCGCTTACCCTAGTCTCTTGTTACTCTACAGAACGCAACTGTGATGATTTTAAAACCGGTAAATTTGAATTCACACAAGAAATTGAAGGAAAAAAAATGACTTCTGTTTTTGAACGAAATGATTCCTTACAAATTGAAGTCTTTAATGGTAAAACCGATACCGCCACTGTACGCTGGGTAAACAATTGTGAGTATATTTTACAAAAACTACATCCTAAAAACATGTTGGAAAAAAAAGCAATAGCCATTAAAATACTGACAACCAACAAAAACGGATACACCTTTGAATATTCTTTTGTGGGCGATGCAAAAAAACAAAAAGGGAGTGTAACAAAAATCGATTAACTTCGTATAACATTAAGTGTATAAACAAAATTAATTATGATTGAATTATTATTTAATCCCGATGCGTGGATTGCCTTATTAACGTTAACTTTTTTAGAAATTATTTTAGGAATCGACAACATTGTTTTCTTATCTATAGTTTCTGGTAAATTACCTCAAAGCGAACAACCTAAAGCGAGAAGAATTGGACTTATTTTAGCCATGGTGTTCCGTATTGTTTTACTTTTTGGAATTACCTGGGTATTAAGCCTTCAGAATGTCTTATTTCATATTGACTGGGGATTCTTTAAAGCCGGCATCACTGGACAAAGTTTAATTATTTTTGGAGGAGGTTTATTCCTTTTATACAAATCGGTAACCGAAATCCATCATAAATTAGAAGGTGCAGAAGATGCCGAAACAGGAAAAGCAAGTAACACCCTTTCTAACGCCATCATTCAAATTGCGGCTTTAAATCTAGTCTTCTCATTTGACAGTATCTTGACGGCTGTAGGACTTATTAGTATGAAATCACCTGCTGAAGGCGGTTTTGGATACGAAGGCGCTTTACTCATCATGATTTTATCTATCATTATCTCTATCATCATCATGATGATATTTGCAGGACCTGTAAGTAAGTTTGTAAACGAACACCCAACAATTCAAATTTTAGGATTATCCTTCTTAATCCTGATTGGAGTAATGCTTCTGGCAGAAGGAGGCCATTTAGCTCATATGGCGTTCTTTGGTGGAACAGAAGTACACAGCATTCCTAAAGGATATCTCTACTTTTCTATATTCTTCTCTTTATTTGTAGAGTTCTTAAACTTGAAAATGAAAAAATCGAAAAACCCTGTTGTACTTCATAACAATAAAATCATCGATCGAGATTTAGAAGACACTGACATAACAAACTAAAAAAAGCTCCCAATGGGAGCTTTTTTTTGTCCTGATCATAATTAATATACAATCTATTCTTTAGTTAGCTTAAACCTTGAAATAATACGTTCACAATTTCTTTTTAAAAACATCCTTAACACAACTTTCCTTGTTAAGGGAACAATGATACTGGTCTATTTTACAGTACATCTTCATAAAACAAAACCATTACGAATTAGCAATAAAAAAGCCCTGAAATTCAGGGCTTTTTTTATTATTATTTATTTATTTACATGTTGTTATGACATTGTTTGGTTAAGTGCCATTTTTTACCATCAGAACAAACCGGAATGTTAGCAAAATCATAATACCCTAGCGATCCATTTTTAATCTCATACTTAGTCAAATATCCATCGCCATCATCATCTCTATCTAAGTAATCTGGGGTTTTATCTCCATCTGTATCGTCGTCTGTAAAATCACCATTACCATTAAGATCTTCAAAGCGAGATTCTATCCTATCGTAATCGTGATCGATATAGTTTAGTTTGAGCAATTTAAAGTTAAAAATTAGCGGTGCATAGGCAGGAATACCCGATTGTGCAGATGAATAATACCCAAAAGCAGAAGGTAAAAACATTACTCCCGCTCCAAAATCATTATAGCTTATCGATCCGTCAGCATTGGAAGTATGACCACCAGTTTTAAACAGAGGTATAATTTCTTTCCAACCACTAACCAAATTTCCTAATTGAAACCAAACTGGTTCTTTAGATTCGTCAAAATAATCATTTTTCAGAATATCTCTGTAAGTTGCAGGGGTTGTTGCTGGTAAAATTTCTTCTTTCTCATAATAAAGGTGCTCTCCTTTATACGTCACAAATACTGAATCCACAGGTGAAGGACTCTTATCTGTACCAGAAGTCAATGAAATGTAATATAATTTATGATCTACATCTTTAAACTTAACCGTTTTTGATGTCGGATTAAATTCTTGTCGGATAGTTTGCAAATTGTCCACATTAGGAGAAGGAATTTTCACATAAGAAACATCATAATTTCCATCTGTACTAACTTCCATATGGTATTCATCAAAGAACTTATTAAGAGCTAAATCATCTTTAGGAGCTTGATCAGCATATGGTTCAATTTTTGTTTCTTTTTTATCATCATCTTTATTACAAGAAAACAAAACAGACCCAATAGTTAGTAATAGTAAGGCTTTAAATAATCGCATTTTATTATAAATTTTAAGTGCGCAAGATACAATTTTGATTTATTTTTGTTTCAATTTTAACTTAGTTTTTTAATTTCTATGCGAGTTGACAAATACCTGTGGTGTGTACGTTATTATAAAACCCGAAATATGGTCACCGAAGCCTGTAAAAAAAATCACGTTACAGTAAACGGAAACGTTGCCAAACCCTCTAAAGAAGTCTTCCCTGGAGATAAAGTAACTTTTAGAAAAGATCAAATCACCTACATCCTCACAGTATTGGATGTTCCTGCCAATCGTGTAGGCGCCAAGTTAGTCGATGTCTATCGCAAAGACGAAACACCAGCCGAATCGTTTGCTCATTTAGAAATGCTTAAATTAGCCAAAGAACATTATCGAAAAACAGGCGTGGGTCGTCCCACCAAGAAGGACCGACGCGATTTAGAGGATTTTGAAACCGATATAGAAAATGAAACTGAATAGCGACTATTGGCAAAACCGATACCAGACCAACGAAATTGGTTGGGATACTGGGAGTATTACCACTCCGTTGAAAGAATATTTCGATCAAATTGAAGACAAATCCCTTCGCGTTTTAATTCCAGGCTGTGGAAATTCTTATGAGTTTGAATACCTGATAAGCAAAGGATTTACCAATGTTTTCGTTTTGGATTATGCCGAAGCCCCGTTAGCGAATATCAAAAAAAGAGTTTCAAACTGTACTGATGACCAACTAATATATGCTGATTTTTTTGACCATCAATCCCAATATGATTTAATAGTAGAACAAACTTTTTTCTGTGCCTTAAACCCGGAACTCAGACCCAAATATGTTGAAAAAATGCATTCGCTACTTTCTGAAAAAGGAAAAATCGTAGGCCTGCTGTTTCAATTTCTGTTAACAGAAGTCGGCCCTCCATTTGGAGGCTCCAAACATGAATACCAGAAATTATTTTCAAAAAAATTTGAAATTAAAACACTCGAAACCGCATATAACTCGATAAAACCCCGCCAAGAAAACGAACTGTTTTTTATCTTTACCAAAAAATAACAACACACTATGAACCACAACATCATCTTAAATCATCAGGAAATTGAATTTAAAATCAAACGTATTGCCTATCAAATTTACGAAACCTATATTGATGAAAAAGAGATTGTTATTGCCGGCATAAACGGAAATGGGAGCATTTTTGCCGAAAAAATCGCCTCTGTTTTACGAATTATTTCCCCTATAAACATTATTTTGTGTGATGTTTTTATCGATAAACGAAACCCTCAAAATCCAATTACCACATCGATAAGGACTGAAATTTACCAAAACAAAGGACTGATTTTGGTTGATGATGTACTAAACTCAGGCACCACTTTAATCTATGGAGTAAAGCATTTTTTAGATGTTCCGTTAAAGAAATTCAAAACCGCCGTTTTAGTAGACCGAAACCACAAAAAATACCCTATAAAAGCCGATTTTAAAGGTATTTCATTATCCACTTCATTACTCGAACACGTACAAGTCGTTTTTGAAAAAGATAATGATTATGCCTATTTAGACGAATAGTTTTTGTATTTCTAACACAACATCGGTTGGTGATTTATCATCTACCGAAACAACATGTTTGCATTGGTTGTAATAAAAACTGCGATCAAACAAGTGCTTAGCAATAAATTCTTGCATTTCTTCAGTTTCAATATCCTTGACTAGCGGACGCTTTGTTTTGTTAATAGAAAGACGTTCTACCAAAGTTGCCACACTTGCTTTCAAATAGACGGAGATCACGTCTTCATTTTGTAAAAACAAATGATTATTTGCATAACACGGTGCACCTCCTCCCAAACTTAAAACAAACGATTCTTTTTTATCCAATTGTTTAACCAATAACTCGTGTTCAATTTTTCTAAAGTAGATTTCTCCTTTTTCTGAAAATATTTCGGAAACTGTTTTCCCAAGCTCATTTTCGATTAAAAAATCTAAATCATAAAACGGCAATTCACATTTTTTGGCCAATAATTTGCCAATTTCTGTTTTACCAGACCCCATATAACCCACTAGAACAATTTTATCCATACTTCTAAAAGCCTATAAATAAACGCATTGAAAGCATTCCTTAAAAAAACACAAATTTATCATTAATTTAGTTTGAAATGTTAAAAATAAGGTATTATATTTGCACCCGCAATCAGGAAATGATTTTAGACTTGGTAGCTCAGTTGGTAGAGCACATCACTTTTAATGATGGGGTCCTGGGTTCGAGCCCCAGCCAGGTCACAAAAAGACATTTTAAAAATTATTTTCCTGAAAGCACGACTTGGTAGCTCAGTTGGTAGAGCACATCACTTTTAATGATGGGGTCCTGGGTTCGAGCCCCAGCCAGGTCACAAAAGTCAAACAGTAATGTTTGACTTTTTTTATTTGAGGCCACGTGGAGAAACGGTAGACTCGCCATCTTGAGGGGGTGGTGCTCGTAAGGGCGTGAGGGTTCAAATCCCTCCGTGGTCACAATCAAATAAGTTAACTTATTTGGACTCTTTTTATTCTGATGTCATTTATTTAGCTAAATTTGTTTAAACTTTACATGATAAAGATGAACAATATTAAATCTGTTTTTAGCATAAAAGACTTAGAAAACCTTTCGGGTATCAAAGCACACACCATTCGTATTTGGGAAAAGCGTTATAACGTTTTAGAACCCATGAGAACCGAAACCAACATAAGAACATACGACCTAGCCAGTTTGCAAAAACTATTAAACATTACCCTGCTACACAATCACGGCTACAAAATCTCTAAAATTTCCAAACTAGAAGTAGGCCAAATTTCCCAAATGGTCAAAGAAATTATAAATGAAAAAAGTGTAAAAAACCACGCCATCAGCACCTTTAAAATGGCCATGATGAATTTTGACCAAACCCTTTTTACCACCACCTACAACGAATTACTTTCTGAAAAGTCATTTGAAAAAGTATTTTATGACGTTTTTATTCCACTAATGAATGAAATAGGCCTGTTGTGGCAATCCGAAACCATCACTCCCGCTCATGAGCACTTCATCAGCAATTTAATTCGACAAAAAATACTGATAAACACAGAAAACTTACAATCAAATCAGGCAACCAATACCGATAAAATATTTGTACTGTATTTACCTACGAATGAAATTCACGAGTTAGGCTTAATGTATTTGAACTATCAATTCATTAATAACGGCTATAAAACCATTTATCTTGGTGAAAGCATTCCTACAGAGAATTTAAAAGATGTTACCCGATACTTTGACAATGTTGTTTTTGTGACATACATGACGGTAGAACCCGACAAAGACAAAATAAACCATTATCTGGATAATATAAAAAAAGAAGTCCTAACCCCTTCTAATTCCGAATTATGGATTACCGGGCGAATGGTTGATTACATCGATTCAAAACAACTGAATCATGCCATAAAAACCTTTTACACTATCAATCAAATGGTTTCAGAATTATAATTTCGCTTTATTTTGTTTTTGTTTAACTTTTTAATACATTTGTTAAACAATTATGAAAAAAGACATTGCAATTATCGGTTCAGGATTTTCATCGCTAGCAGCAGCTTGCTATTTAGCACAACAAGGAAATCAAGTTACAGTCTATGAAAAAAACAGCACTGTAGGAGGTAGAGCACGCCAATTAAAAAAAGAAGGCTTTACATTTGATATTGGCCCTACTTGGTATTGGATGCCTGATGTTTTTGAACGTTTTTTTAACGATTTTCAAAAAAAACCTTCTGATTATTATGAACTCATAAAGCTATCGCCAGCCTATCAAGTGTATTTCGGAGTCAATGAATTTACATTAATTGCCGATAATTTAACCGAAATAAAAGCAACCTTTGAAAACATAGAGAAAGGAAGCGGACAAAAACTGGAAGATTTTATCACCGAAGCTAAGAGCAATTATGACATTGCCATCAAAGACTTAGTATACCGTCCTGGTGAGTCTCCGCTAGAATTAATCACTTTTGAAACCGCTAAAAAAGTCAATCAATTTTTTAGCACCATTTCTAAAGATGTACGCAAGCGCTTTCAAAACAAAAAATTAATTCAAATTTTAGAATTCCCGGTGTTATTTTTGGGCGCCAAACCTTCTAACACGCCTTCCTTTTACAGCTTTATGAATTATGCCGATTTTGGATTAGGCACCTTTCATCCCAAAAAAGGAATGTATAGTGTCATTCTCGCCATGGAAGCGCTAGCCAACGAATTGGGAGTAACCATTATTACCAACGCCAATGTTGAAAAGATTGAAGTGGAAAACAAAAAAGTTTCGGCCTTAATCGTTAACGGAAATATAGTCGAAACAGACGTTATACTTTCAGGTGCAGATTACCATCATTCGGAAACACTTTTAGACGAAAAATACCGTGCTTATTCTGAAAAATATTGGGACAAAAAAATATTTGCACCATCGTCCCTGCTCTTTTATGTAGGTTTTGATAAAAAAATAGAAAATGTAGAACATCATTCGTTATTTTTTGATGTAGATTTTGATGTCCATGCTCGAGACATCTATGATACTCCCAAATGGCCTGAAGATCCCCTTTTCTACGCTAGTTTTCCTTCAAAAACAGATGCTTCTACAGCTCCGGAAGGAAAAGAAGCTGCCATTTTTTTAATTCCGTTAGCGCCAGGATTAGAAGACACCCCCGAATTAAGAGAGTGCTATTTTGATAAAATCATCACCCGATTAGAGCAATTAACCAATCAAAAAGTTAAAAATCATATCATTGTAAAAGAATCCTTTTGTGTGAATGATTTTATAAAAGAATACAATTCCTACAAGGCAACGCTTATGGCATGGCAAACACCTTAATGCAAACGGCCTTTTTACGACCAAAATTAATGAGTAAAAAGGTAAAAAATTTGTATTTTACAGGACAATTAACAGTTCCGGGACCAGGTGTGCCACCGTCTCTTATTTCAGGAAAATTAGTGGCCGATTTAATTCAGAAATATTCAAATTAATTATGAAATCAATTTTTGACACAGTTTCGAATGATTGCAGTAAGATTGTTACCCAATCCTACAGCACATCTTTTTCTTCGGCGGTAAAAATGCTGGGACCAAGTATACGTCAAGACATTTATAACATCTACGGTTTTGTTCGTTTTGCCGATGAAATTGTAGATACTTTTCACGATTATAAGAAAGAAAGATTATTTGATCAATTTGAACAGGATTTGAACGAAGCTTTGATCGAAAAAATTAGTTTGAATCCTATTTTAAACGCATTTCAGCATACGGTAACCAAAAACAACATCCCGTTCGATTTAATTGAGGCGTTCATGCAAAGCATGCGATTGGATTTAACCAAAAACGTTTATAAAACACAAGAAGAATATAATTCCTACATTTACGGAAGTGCTGATGTTGTAGGACTAATGTGTTTGAAAGTTTTTGTAAAAGGCAATGATGAAATGTATGAAAAGCTAAAAATGTCAGCAATGAGACTGGGTTCTGCTTTTCAGAAAGTCAATTTTTTACGCGATTTAAAAGCCGATTTTGAAGGCCTTGACCGAACGTATTTCCCGAATACCGATTTGAAAAATCTGAATGAGCATGCCAAAAAACAAATCATAGAAGAAATAGAAACCGATTTTGATCTTGGTTTTGAAGGCATAAAAAATTTACCTATTGAGGCTAAGTTTGGGGTATATACAGCGTATATTTATTACAAGAAATTGCTATCTAAACTAAAAAAAACGCCTTCAGCAGAAATTAAAAACACTCGAATACGAGTACCCGATTATCAAAAAGTAAGTTTACTGGCCAATTGTTATGTTAAGTATCGTTTAAATTTATTGTAATCATTATGTGGATTCATATTTTAGTTTTTATAGCAACCTTTTGTATCATGGAATTTATGGCTTGGTTTAGTCACAAATACATTATGCACGGTTTCCTATGGCATTTGCATGCCGACCATCATAAAAAAGACCATGATTCTTGGTTTGAACGTAACGATGCTTTCTTTATTTTTTATGCCATTGTGAGTATTGGTTTCTTTTTATTGTGGCAAAATAATATTTTGGAGATAGGATTGGCAATTGGTCTAGGGATTTTTGCCTACGGCTTAGCTTATTTTATGGTGCATGATATTTTTATTCACCAACGCTTTAAACTATTCAGAAACGCCAATAATCGATATGCAAAAGCGGTTCGAAGAGCTCACAAAATGCATCATAAACATATGGGTAAAGAACATGGAGAATGTTTTGGGATGCTCGTTGTTCCTCGTAAATATTTTAAACAATAAAAAAGCGACCAGAAGGTCGCTTTTCTTATTTTTTGGAGGCTTCGTTTAAAACTTCACCGCCTGGCAAATTCATGCGCTTAGTGAGTAACGAAATTTCATTAATATCAAAATCGCCGGTTAGAGACATTAAAACGGTTTCGGTGCCCTTTACCCCTGTACCTTCAATAAACATCAACAATTCCTTTACTTGTGTAGATCCTGG
>Ga0114982_1000187_pt1 | contig 32694 bp, 26 predicted proteins | sample Shrwel_input2_FT_FD_87183 | JGI IMG/M metagenome (GOLD analysis project Ga0114982, IMG submission 87183) | Subsurface microbial communities from deep shales in Ohio, USA - Utica-3 well 1 S input2 FT | ecosystem: Environmental > Aquatic > Deep subsurface > Shale gas/oil reservoir > Produced... | reverse complement strand
TCTTTACCCACTGGAATGGTCACTTCCAGCGCCGGGCATAATTCTTCACCAATGGCTTTCACCGCCGCATACAAACCAGCATCTTCACCCGGGTGACCGGCTGCAGACATCCAGTTGGCGGACAGTTTAATCCGTTTCAGCTCGCCGATATCAGTGGCGGCGATATTGGTGATGGCTTCAGCCACAGCTAAGCGTGCTGATGCCGCGAAATCAAGCAGTGCCACCGGGGTACGCTCGCCCATCGACATCGCTTCACCATGGTAGGTATCGAGTGCAGCAGTGGTCACCGCACAGTTGGCGACTGGCACCTGCCATGGACCCACCATCTGATCACGGGCCACCATGCCTGTGACAGAACGGTCACCGATGCTGATTAAGAAGGTTTTTTCCGCGATGGTCGGTAACCGTAACAAGCGCTCGGTGGCCTCGACAATGCTGACACCGGCAAAATCCAGCGCCTGACCAGCCGTTTGCTGGCTTATTACGTCACGGTGCATCTTCGGCGCTTTGCCGAGTAACACCGACAGCGGCAGGTCGATTGGCGTATTGCCAAAATGCTTGTCGGACAGTGTTAAATGCTGTTCTGCCGTGGCTTCACCCACCACCGCAAAAGGCGCGCGTTCCCGTTTACAGATTTGCTCAAACACCGGCATTTTGTCGGCCGGAATAGCCATCACATAACGCTCTTGCGATTCGTTACACCAAATTTCCAGTGGCGACATGCCTGGCTCGTCATTCGGCACGTTACGCAGTTCGAACTTACCACCGACGCCACCGTCATTCACCAACTCAGGGAAGGCGTTCGATAAACCACCGGCACCTACGTCGTGGATAAACACGATTGGGTTATCGCTACCTAATTGCCAGCAGCGGTCAATCACTTCCTGACAACGACGTTCAATTTCCGGGTTTTCCCGTTGCACAGACGCAAAGTCCAGATCTTCAGCCGACTGACCAGACGCCATTGAAGAAGCGGCACCGCCGCCCAGACCGATATTCATTGCAGGGCCACCCAGCACGACGAGCTTGGCGCCAACCGGTAACTCACCTTTTTGCACGTGTTCAGCCCGGATATTGCCAAGGCCACCCGCCAGCATAATTGGCTTGTGGTAACCACGCACTTCTTCACCGTTATGACTTGGTACTTTTTCTTCATAAGTACGGAAATAACCGAGAATGTTTGGCCGGCCAAATTCGTTGTTAAAAGCAGCACCACCCAGCGGGCCGTCCAGCATAATGTCCAGCGCCGACACAATACGGTCTGGTTTGCCGAAATCGGTTTCCCAAGGTTGTTCAAAACCTGGGATCCGTAAGTTCGATACTGAGAAACCGACTAAACCCGCTTTTGGTTTTGAACCAACACCGGTGGCGCCTTCATCACGAATTTCACCACCAGAGCCTGTGGCAGCGCCTGGGAATGGCGAAATCGCCGTTGGGTGGTTGTGAGTTTCTACTTTCATCAGCACATGAATATCTTCATGGTGATATTGGTATTCCTGGCTGTCCGGCGTCGGGAAAAAACGCCCTGCTTTTGAGCCTTCCATCACGGCAGCATTGTCTTTATAAGCAGACAACACATAATCCGGCGTTTGTTCGAAGGTGTTTTTAATCATTTTAAACAATGATTTTGGTTGTGCGACGCCGTCAATGGTCCAGTCGGCGTTAAAAATTTTGTGCCGGCAATGCTCAGAGTTGGCCTGCGCGAACATATAAAGTTCGATGTCATTTGGATTGCGACCCAGCGCAGTGAAATTACTGACCAAATAGTCAATTTCATCTTCCGCCAGCGCCAGACCAAGCCGGATATTGGCCTCAGCCAAGGCCGCGCGGCCACCGGTCAAAATATCCACCGATGACAAAGGCGTTGGTTCTGCTTTACTGAATAAAGCTTGCGCCTGTTCCAGTGCTGTGAACACAGTTTCCATCATCCGGTCATGTAACAGTGCAGCCAGTTGCTGCTGTTCATCTGCCGTTAACACGCGACTGGTATTTACATAATACGCCAGACCGCGTTCTAACCTTTTGATCTGATTCAGACCACAGTTATGCGCGATGTCGGTCGCTTTGGAGGACCAGGGCGAAATAGTACCGGGACGCGGGGTCACCAGCAGCAAAGTACCAGTGGGTTGATGGCTGGTAATAGTGGGTCCGTAGGTCAGCAATTTGTTCAGCACTGCTTGCTGCTCTGCGCTTAAAGCGGCAGTCAGATCGGCAAAATGAACAAACTCGGCATAAATACTGCTGACAGGTAACGCCGCTTTGGCGCATTGGTCGATGAACTTCTGAATTCTGAACTCGGACAGTGCTGGTGCACCACGCAGGATCAACATAGGCTTTTTTTCCCGTGGGTTGAACGTCGATGGAACCTCAAATCAGGCGGCGCATTATATAGAATTTCAGCGCGCAAGGGTATGAGTAAAAACTGACGGCAAGCTGGTTTTTTGGTATAACAGGCGGCTGTGAAGCCGGACAGGTAAAAATACATGCGTTGGATTGGGTGCTTATTGGTGGGAATACTGACTGTGGCGGCTTGCTCGCCTGCGCCGGAGCCTGCCCATTTACATCAAATTTATCAACGCGATAGCATCAGAATTGGCATTTTAAACGGCCCGACCAGCTACTTTGTCACGGCCGATGGTCCGACCGGTTATGAATACGAACTGGCTGTCGCGCTGGCGCAAAAACTTGGGGTGAAATTAGACCTCGTACCAAGCTTTCAACTGGAAGAATTGTTACAAAAGCTCAACGCAGGTCAGGTGGATGTGATTGCTGCCGGCTCGACTGTCTCTGAAAGTTTGCGCCAGCAATACCGGTTAGCACCGGCTTATCAGTGGAGCGATGAAGTACTGGTGTTTCGCACCACAGAACCAAGGCCGAAAAATCTGGCAGCCATCACTGACGATATCGTGGTGATTAAAGGCTCCAGCCAGGCCGAGACCCTGCTGGCAAAACAACAGCAACAACCAGCTTTACGGTTACAGTTCAATGCTACCGATGATGCCACCGAGTTATTACAACAGGTGGCTGATGGCAAAATTCGTTATACCGTGACCGATTCACATATTCTGGCGATTAATCAGCGTTTTTTCCCCAATATTGGCGTCGCCCAGGTGCTCAAATCGCAACAGCCCGTCGCCTGGTTACTGGCAAAAAATCACGATGATTCCCTGTTTAGTACCTTGGTCGAATTTTTTGGCCGCAGTTATGAAGCCGCAGAGCTGTTGAGCCTGGAAGACAAATACTTTGGCCATGTCCGCAAATTTAATTACGCCGACACGCTGGATTATATTGAAGCTATCGATAAAACCCTGCCCAGGTTTCAGCCATTGTTTGAACAGCACTCAGGCAATCTGGACTGGCGGTTGCTGGCTGCTATCGCCTATCAGGAATCGCGCTGGGATCCCAAAGCGCGCAGTCCGCAGGGCGTGGTCGGCATGATGATGCTGACAGTCCCGACCGCCACCCTGATGAAAGTGAACAGTCGGGTCGATGCGGCGCAAAGTATCAGAGGCGGTAGCCGTTATTTGCAACGGTTATTGGACAGGATCCCGGAACGGGTGAAAATGCCCGATCGGCTGTGGTTCGCCCTGGCCGGCTACAATATTGGTTATAACCATATCGAAAGCGCGCGGATGCTGACGGAAAAAGATGGCGCCGACCCGGATAAATGGGCTGAAGTGAAACAACGGTTATCCTTGCTACGCCAACGCAAGTATTACAGTCAGACTCAGACCGGTTACGCCCGTGGTGATCATGCGGTGTATTATGTGGAGAATATCCGCCGTTATTACGATACCCTGCTGTGGGTCGACGAGAAAAAACAAACCGAACTGAAAATCCAGCAGCAAAAACAAAAACTGGCAGAACAATATGCCGAGCAGTTGCCGATGGGACCGATGCCAAATCCTGCCACATCGGACAACAGCACAACTGTGACTGAAAAAAAGTCACCGCCTAAACCAACATCGACCAAAACAAACGAAAAAGTGCCTAAAAATGGCCAGCGTCAGCATTAATCGGCTACATTAAGTCGCTGCGCTGTGCTGTCACATCAGCTTTAGCAAGTTGCAAGCCTTGAGTTCGGCTTGCCCGCTGTTTATAGTGTTGTTGTGTTCTATTCAATCACCCATTCAATCAGAGTTCGCTAAATGCTCAGAAGAAAAAAACCTAAGATGCTGAAAAAGCGTCGGATCATGGATGTCAGTGCAGTACGGCGCCGGATTAAACGTTGTGTTGCTGTGATGAAACTACACCGCCGGCAACGTAATTATCAAACACTGAATCAGCTCGAAACGGCGTTATCCTAAACCGGATATTGCTTCGCTCAAATTGACCTGAAGCAGCCAGATGTTAACCAGGATCCCCCAGTCCAGCCGGCTTGGTTGCCAACTCAGCTTTCTGTAACGCCTTCGCCGCTTTTTGCTCGCGCCGCCTGCGCTGAAAAAACGCCGATAATTTGGCGCCACATTCGGCCGCCAGCACACCGGATACCACTTCTAACTGATGATTCAGTACCGGATGCCGGACCAAATCCACTACTGAACCGGCAGCGCCGGTTTTGGCATCAAAGGCGCCAAATACCAAGCGTTTTATCCGGCTGTGCACCAGCAAGCCGGCACACATAGCACAAGGCTCTAAGGTGACATACAAAGTGGTATCTAACAGCCGGTAGTTTTGCAGTTGTTGTGCTGCTTGCCGGATCGCCAGCATTTCAGCATGGGCTGATGGATCATGCTGACAAATCGACAAATTCCAGCCTTCCCCTATCACCTGATTGTCTTTCACCAGCACAGCACCTACCGGAATTTCGCCGGCTTGTTCAGCTTTGTCAGCCAATTGCAACGCATACTGCATCCAATCAATGTCCTGGCGTTGTGGCGCGGCTAACAATTCAGATTGCTCAGCAGTAACAATTGGCAAAGGGGGCTTCATCAGCATTCAGGCTCCGGGCGACACAGCAAGATACAAATTTTACCACTGCAGCATGATAAATTTGACTACTATTTGGTGTACCAGCTAATTTCGCCAGAACAGTTTAAATTAACTTATTGTTTTATATATTAATAATGTTTGGCATAAGCTTTGCTAAACAGGAGCTGTTGGCAAAATTCTGCCAAAACATCAATTCAGGGAGTATAAAAATGGACGGTGGTTTGATTGCTTTTGTCGCTGTGGTCGGTGGTTTTGGTTATGCCTTTTACAAGCAACACACTAAAACCAAAATTAAGTTGCATACCAGCAGCGCTGGCTCTGAAGCGTTAAAACAAGAAATTCAGGACTTAAAACAGCGGGTCGCGACTTTGGAAGCCATAGTGACGGATAAATCCTATAGCTTAAAGCAGGAAATTAACAAACTGGCCTGACGCCACGGCTGCAGCATCAGGCGACAGTAAAGGTGCAAAGGCGCCATGTGGTAGCGGCTAGTGGCGCTGTGTTGTCCAGCATCCGCACTTTACGCCGCTCAGTCAGCAAAGCGACGGCGCAGCCATTGCAACATGGGTTGCTCAAGATAGCGGTAACACAGCAGCGCGGCCAGTAAGGTTAATCCCAAACTGGCAGCGGCAAATAATAATGGATGGCCTGGTGGCAGCAGACTGACACTGATTTTATAACAGGCTGGGATGGTTAGGATTTGCAGCAAATAGATACTGTACGAAGCATCCCCCAACCGCTGCAGCCAAGCTTGCTGGTAAGCTGGTGCCAAGACAGCCCCCAATACCAGCAAAAAGGCTGGCAAGCCCCAGCTCAAAGTGCGGTGCAGCGGCAACGCTTGCACGGCCGGGATTAAACTCAATAACAACAAGACGACCCCGCTGAGCAATAACCACAGCCCGGCGACGGCGGACAGACGATAGCTGTGATAAAGCCAGGCCGCCAGCATGCCAAACACAAATTCCAGCAACATCCACTGACCGGTCAACGCGGCGACAGCAGCCAGCACAACACTCAGGATCGGCAATAACAACGGGCCGGCATTCAGGGCTAAAGCGCAGCCAAACAGCAGATAAAACAGCATCTCCCATTCCAGCGTCCAGCCGACAAAAATCACCGGATACAAGCCAGTGAGCCACTGCGCACTGAATAAAAACGACGCCAGCACCCAATCCGCTTGTAACTGCAGCTGCCGGAACAAGGTTGGCACCAGCCAGAGCAACAGCACCACCAGCAGGGTCAGTAGCCAGTACAAAGGCACAATTCGGATCAGTCGCTGCCGGATAAACGCCACTGCGGTTTTTGGTTGGCGCAGTTGGGTGTGCAACATAATAAAACCGGAAATGACAAAAAAGATATCCACGCCATTTTGCCCCCAATCCTGCAACAAACGAAACCATGGCAAGCTTTGCTGATAACCAGTGGCGCTGACGATAATATGGAAAATCACCACATTGATGGCAGCAAAAGCCCGCAGATGCTGAAGATTGGTGATCATACTGTGTTGTCATTCCTTGATATTGGCGATTTGGCGGCGATTTGGCGGCGCTATTGCACTCGGCGACGATGATACCGGATGTTCTGTTATTCTGAGCCACAGCTTGTGGTTTTTTCTGCTGTTCACTGTGGATGTTGCGGTCAAAGTGCCGCCATCTGCTGAGGGATCCGCAAAAACAACAGGCAGAAAAAACCCGGCGTATCTGCATGATGACGCCGGGTGTTGGCTTATTGCACTGCACTGTTCACTTAAACTGCCAGCGCTACCAGCACTGTTAGTGCTGACTGGCGCTGGCTGGTGCAGCTTACTCCCACTCAATAGTCGCGGGTGGTTTGCCAGACACGTCATATACCACGCGGGAAATGCCGTTGACTTCGTTGATAATGCGGTTAGAAACATGACCCAGCAGCTCATAAGGTAAATGAGCCCAGTGTGCTGTCATAAAGTCGACCGTTTGCACGGCGCGCAGTGACACCACCCAGTCATATTTACGGCCATCGCCCATCACACCGACTGATTTCACCGGCAGGAACACGGTAAAGGCTTGGCTGACTTGTTCGTACCAACCGGATTTATGCAGTTCTTCAATGAAGATGGCATCAGCTTTACGCAGTAAGTCACAGTATTCTTTTTTCACTTCACCCAGCACCCGCACACCTAAACCTGGTCCCGGGAACGGGTGACGGTACAGCATATCGTACGGCAGACCAAGCGCCAGACCGACTTTACGCACTTCGTCTTTAAACAGCTCGCGCAGTGGCTCCACTAAGCCCATTTTCATTTCAGCCGGTAAACCACCGACGTTATGGTGCGACTTAATGACGTGCGCTTTACCGGTTTTAGAGGCAGCCGACTCAATCACGTCCGGATAAATAGTACCCTGAGCTAACCATTTGGCATTGGTCAGTTTTTTCGCTTCTTCGTCGAAGACTTCGACAAAAACCCGACCGATAATTTTACGTTTGGCTTCAGGTTCAGCTTCGCTGGCTAAAGCATTCAGGAAACGGTCTTCAGCTTTGACATGAATAATGTTCAGGCCAAAATGGTCGCCAAACATATCCATCACTTGCTGGCCTTCGTTTAACCGCAATAAGCCGTTATCAACAAAGACACAAGTCAGGTTTTTACCGATAGCACGGTGCAACAGCATCGCCACCACTGACGAATCCACCCCACCGGACAGGCCTAAAATAACCTGATCATCACCAACTTGTTTTTTGATATTGGCAATTGCATCGTCAATGATGGTGGCCGGTGTCCACAGCTTTTCGCAGCCGCAGATATCCACAATAAATTGTTCCAGCATTCGCATGCCCTGACGGGTATGAGTCACTTCAGGGTGGAACTGTACGCCGTAAAACTGTTTGGTTTCATTGGCCATCGCTGCATGCGGACAAGTGGGGGTCTGCGCTGTGGTGACAAAACCGGCGGGGATCTCAATGACTTTATCGCCATGACTCATCCACACATCTAATAGACCATGACCCTGTTCGTTCAGGTGATCTTCAATACCGGCAAACATCGGATTGTTGGCAATCACTTCCACCTGTGCATAGCCAAATTCACGTTTGTCAGAACTGGCAACTTTACCGCCTAATTGCTCAGCCATGGTTTGCATGCCATAACACACACCCAATACCGGCACATTGGCTTCAAACACATACTGTGGCGCCCGTGGTGAACCTGCTTCAGTCACACTCTCCGGACCGCCGGATAAAATAATACCGGTAGGGTTAAATTCGGCGATTTGCTCAGCAGTGACATCCCAGGCCCAAAGTTCACAGTAGACGCCAATTTCACGGACACGACGCGCGATAAGCTGGGTATATTGCGAACCGAAGTCGAGGATCAGAATACGATGGAAATGGATATTTTTGCTCATATCAACCTTGTATCGGTAGCGGGCTGGTTTGCACCAGCCAAAAAAACGACGCTGGTATGCACCAGCGAGAACAATGCCAGCATGGCTGCTGGCATTTTGTTATCAGCCAATCCGGTAGTTTGGCGCTTCTTTGGTGATTTGCACATCATGCACATGAGATTCACCCATGCCTGCCGAAGTGACTTTGACAAACACTGGCTTAGTGCGCAGGATGTCAATAGTCTCACAACCGGTTAACCCCATCGATGAGCGCAGACCGCCCATTTGCTGGTGAATGATATTTTCGATTGGACCTTTGTACGCGACACGGCCTTCAATGCCTTCCGGCACCAGTTTCTCAGCGTTATTGCTGCCCTGGAAATAACGGTCAGATGAGCCGTTACGCTGTGCCATGGCGCCTAACGAGCCCATACCACGGTAAGATTTGTAATAGCGGCCCTGATAGAGTTCAACTTCACCTGGTGCTTCTTCAGTACCGGCAAACATCGAACCCACCATCACACAGTGAGCACCCGCCACTAAAGCTTTCGACACATCCCCAGAGAAGCGGATACCGCCGTCGGCAATAATACAAACGTCCGTGCCTTTGACGCCTTCAACAGCATCAGCAATAGCAGTGATTTGCGGTACACCACAACCAGTCACAATCCGGGTGGTACAAATTGAACCTGGGCCGATACCGACCTTGACCGCATTGGCACCCGCTTCCGCCAGCGCTTTAGCACCTTCAGCCGTTGCCACGTTACCAGCCACAATTTGTAAATCCGGATAAGCGGCCCGGGTTTGTTTCACCCGGTCAATCACGCCCTGCGAGTGGCCGTGCGAGGTATCAATCAGCAGGATATCGACGCCGGCTTCAACCAAAGCAGCGATGCGCTCATCAGTGCCTGGACCAACGCCAACCGCAGCACCAACCCGTAACCGGCCGAATTCGTCTTTACAGGCATTTGGCTTGCTGGCCGCTTTGTAATAATCGCGAACTGTGATTAAACCTTTTAATTTAAAGTCACTATCCACCACCAGCGCTTTTTCAATGCGGTGTTTGTGCATCAAGGTCAGGGCGTCCTGGCGGGGTGAATCTTCATGCACTGTCACCAGGCGCTCGCGTGGTGTCATTACAGAAGCGATAGCTGCCTGTGGATTGGTCTCAACGTTTAAATCACGGCCTGTGACAATACCGACTAAGTTGTTGTCCGCATCCACCACCGGGAATCCAGAGAAACCGTGTTGGGCAGACAGTTGTTGTACATCACGTACCGTCTGTTCCGGTCTGACTGTGACAGGATCACGCACCACACCACTTTCGTATTTTTTTACTTTACGAACGTTGGCAGCCTGCTCTTCAATGGTCATGTTTTTGTGGATAAAACCCAGACCACCTTCTTGTGCCAGGGCAATAGCCAGACGTGCTTCGGTCACTGTATCCATCGAGGCGGAGACCATCGGGATATTCAGAGTGATTTTGCTGGTCAGTTGAGTCCGCAGATCTGCGGTATGAGGTAACACTGTGGAGTGCGCTGGCACAAGTAACACGTCGTCAAATGTGAGCGCTTCTTTCACTATCCTGAGCATTGCAACAATCTCTCTGTGTGAGTTAAAAATAGGGGAATGTTGCGGAGCTATTTTAGTCGCTTTTGCGACTTGCCACAACGCATTTTTTAGTTTTGTGCTAGATTAGGCCAAGTTTGTTGTTGTGCCATGGTTTAAAACAGCCTTATGTCTCAAGCCGATATCTATACAGTGTCGCGGTTAAATTCCGAAGTGCGTCTGACGCTGGAACTGCAATTCCGCCAGTTGTGGCTGGTGGGTGAAGTGTCAAATTTTGTCGCTGCCAGTTCCGGCCATTGGTATTTTTCCTTAAAAGATCAGGCCGCCCAGGTCAAAGTGGCGATGTTTAAAACCAGTAACCGCAATGCGGTGTTCATGCCTCGCAATGGTCAGCAAGTAATGGTGCGGGCCCGCATCAGCGTGTATGAACCACGCGGCGAATATCAGTTGCTGGCCGATTTTATCGAACCTGCCGGTGACGGTTTATTACGCCAGCAATATGAACAGCTGAAAGCCAAATTAGCCGCTGAAGGCTTGTTTGCGCCTGAGCGGAAAAAACCGCTGCCGCCTTCAGTGCAGACGGTGGGCGTGATTACCTCACCGACAGGCGCTGCCATTCGTGACATTCTGACGGTATTACAACGGCGGGCTCCGGCGTTATCCGTGATCATTTACCCATCTTTAGTGCAAGGCGCGCAAGCGGCGGCGGATTTAACTGCGGCGCTGCAACATGCCATCCAACGCCAGGAATGTCAGGTGCTGATCATTGGCCGTGGTGGTGGCTCGCTGGAAGATTTATGGTGTTTTAACGACGAAACACTGGCGCGCACTATTGCCAATTGCCCTATCCCTATTGTCAGCGCCGTTGGGCATGAAATTGATTTTTCCATCAGTGATTTTGTCGCTGATGTACGCGCCGCTACCCCATCCGCTGCCGCCGAGCTGGTGTCACCGGATCAACAGCATCAACTGCAGCAGTTACAACAACAACAACAGCGCTTGCAACAGGCGATGCGCCAGCGCCTGGCCAGCGCCAGCCAACAGTTACTGCATCAAAGCAGCCGTTTGCAACTGCTCCATCCGGCCAGGCGGGTGCAGCAACAGCAACAGCGGCTGGATGAGCTGCAGATCCGGCTGACCCAAGCGATGCAACAACAACTGCAACAGAAAAAACAACAGTTGCAGTTACAACAAACTGCACTCAGTCTGGTATCGCCGCAACAACAATTACAACGCCAACAGCAGCAACTGCAGATGCTGTCGCAACAACTGCTGCGAAGCTGGCAGCAACAGCTACAACGACGCCAGCAACAATGGCAATTGCTGAGTAGTCAGTTACATACCGTAAGTCCGCTGGCCACGCTGGAACGGGGCTACAGCATTGTATTCAGTACCGAAGAAAGCAAGGATGGCACCGGCAAAGTAAAAGGTGCGGTGCTGAAAAGTCAGCAGCAAGTGCAACCTGGTCAACTGTTACAGATCCGGCTGGCCGACGGTGAGCTGAGCGCCAGAGTGGAAAAAACCAGCGCCTAGCGGGCTGGCCCTGCGTAAAAAAGTAATGCAGCCATGGATACAATGCTGCACTACTTTTTTACACCAACTTACATTTTCCCAGCAAAGCCACAACAGTCAACCACCCTCGTCCTGAGTAACCTGCTGTCAACTAAACAGGAGGTTCAGTATGTTTCATCACAAAAAACGGCAACCGCTGGCACAAGTGTTCGCGCTGGTACTCAGCAGCCAATTACTCAGCGGCTGCGGCGGTCATGATGACAAAGCCAAGGTGCCAACTCTGGATGGCGTTTGGCAGAAAACCGGTTACGGTCAGCTCTGGCACATTGAAAAGCAAAAGCTGGTGAGTTTTTATCACAACAAATTTGGTTGTGTAAAAAGTGATGAATTCAGTGCTGCCGGTAGTGACCAGTTGCTGGCAAAACTGACCTTAAGCGCCGATGGTGATCAATTCAGCATGCCCAATGATGGCGGTTATATCGGCAAGTGGAGTCGGTTAAAACAACTGCCGCCATCCTGTCAGCAACCGTTGAATGGCAATCAGAGCGCCAGTGTCAATTTTGAGTTTTTCTGGCAGGATTTGCAGCAGTATTATCCATTCTTTACCGAGCGCCAGTTGAACTGGCCACAAGTGTATCAACAGTATGCGCCCTTATTCGCCAATGCCACGGCGAAGCAGGAACTGCAATATTATCAGCAGATTTTGCTGCAATTTCAGGATGCACACCTGAGTATCAGCACTCAGCAGCAAGACTTGCTTTCAGTCGCTCCCAAGGGCTTATTTGCCAGCGTTATCCAACAAACCGATGATCTGACCCAAGCCGTCGCACTGTTGGCGCAATACCAACAGCAATTGCAACAACAAACGGACAGTTTTCTGCAAGCGCCTGGCTTAGCGCATTCGGTCGCGGTGCCGCATGCTGCCTTTGGCTGGCTACCGGGTGATATTGCTTATCTGCGGCTGGATCAGCTCTATCAGTTTTCCGCACGGCAGGATGAACATCCGGCGGACATCGTGCTCGGGCTGACTGCCGAGCTGCAAGGTGCCGATGCGCTGATGCAGGAATTTAAGCAAAAGTTTGCCGGCAGCAAAGCCCTGGTGCTGGACCTGCGTTTTAACCAGGGCGGTCATGATGCCATCGCACTGCAACTGGTGAGCCACCTGAATAACCAAGCTAAAACAGTGGGTTACAAAGGATTACGCAGTGGCAGTTTACAAACCGTCACCTTAACGGCCAACAACAATCCTTATCTGCAGCCCGTGATGGTGCTGACCGGCGGGATGACCACCAGCGCGGCGGAAATTATGACCCTGGCGCTCAAGGCACTGCCACAGGTCACAGTGATCGGGGAAGCCACCCAAGGTGCCTTATCCGATACCATGCAGCGGGCCATGCCAAATGGCTGGCAGTTAGGCTTTGGCAATGAGCTCTATCTGGATGCCAATAAACAATTGCTGGAGGTTAAAGGTATCACTCCTGATTTGAATGCAGCGCCCTATCTGAGTCTGGATCAGGCCTTTGGCAGCGTGACGGCGCTGGATTTAGCGATGCAGCAGTTACAGCAACCGGCGCTGCAAAGCCCGGATCAGGCGACGATACAGCAGCAAATCAACAGATTCCGGCAACAATTTAACCAGCCGGGACTGGCAGCCGCGCTGATCCGCAACGGTAAAGTGATCGCCAGTTTTGCCGATGGTCTGGCCGATATTGAACAGCAAAAGCCGATGACTGCCGACACCCCCATACTGGTCGGCTCTATCAGTAAGACCATACTCGGCACAGCGCTGGCCCTGAGCAGCATTAAGCCGGATAGCGCCCTGCCCGCACTGCCATTTCGCATCGACTGGCCAACGACCAGACAAACCGCACTGAACTGGCGTCAGCTGGCACAACATCAATCCGGCATTGTTGATCAGGAGCTGGCGCTGGTGTGTAATATTTATCTGCTCAAAGATGGCAGCAGTTTATTTAATTTGCTGCAACCGCAGGATCCCGCCTGCCCGGCACCGCTGACCGGACAGCTGCAGTTTCTGCAGAGTTATTTATCCAAGGATGGCCAGTGGTATCAAGCCAAAAACTTTATCACAGCAGGCCAAGCGCAATACAGCAACACAGGTGCCGCTTTATTCAGCGAAGCTTTTGCCAGCCAAACCGGCACTGATATGGCAAGTTGGTCAATACAACAGATTTTTAACCCACTGCAACTGCAGCATACCTTTTGGCCAACCACAGCCGACAGCACATCTGCTGCTGCCACTTTGTATATTCCGGACAGCCAGGGCGATTTAATTCCGCTGCCGCCTTATGCCTCTTCCGATTTTTATGCTGGCACTTTACATAGTTCAGCCAATGACTTAGCCCGTTATCTGGCGGCTGTTGTCAGTGACAAAGCACAATATCCGCTGGCTGGCTTGACCACTGAATGGCGCCAGTTGCTGCTAGGACTGGGGGAGCCGGATCGGCTGTTAACCCATCCAGGCTTGTTCTGGCATCAAAGCGGCGACTATATCGGTCATGACGGTTTATTCGTCGGCGCCCAGAGTTTGATGTATTACAACCAAGCGACCCAAACCGGTGTGGTCTTGCTGCTCAATAGTGACGGCCGCTACTGGTTATCCCACTCCGCCGAAAAAGTCGAAAAGTTCTGGCAAGCCTATCAGCAATTAGCCGGCCAGTTGTATCGGCACGGCCTTTCCCTCTAAACCGCGTTCATTACCAGCAAACGCCAATCTTGAGCCCTTTGGGCGGCTGGTCGATGCACCAACCGCCCATCATCCATAGGAATTTTTTTGATGTTTAAAGTTCAGATTTTACCAAGATCGCAGCAATCCAGCAGCCGCTCAGTTTTTCAGCCTTGTAGTCTGGCCATCCTGATCGCCAGCTGCTGTGGTACCGCCCACGCGAGCAATACCAGCACTGCAGCAACGCCGCCAGTGGCGGTCAGCCACACTGAAACGACAGAGCGCTTACAAATACGTGGTCAGCAACAGCCAGATCTGACAGAAGTCACCCCACAAACCGCCGAATTATTAGCGGTGGCCGGAGTGATGAATGACCCGTTGACAGCCGTCTTCAGTCTACCCGGCGTCGTCTACGCCGATGGCGATTATGGCGGTCAGCCGGCAGTGCGCGGTTCATCACCGGATGATAATGCTTTTTTGCTGGACGGCCTGCCCGCAGGTTATTTGTTCCATATGTTTGGCAACAGCATTTTAAATGAAAATTTGCTGCAGGATTTTCAACTACATCCGGCGGCTTTTGGTGCCGGGTATGGCAATGCCATTGGCGGTGTGTTTGCCGCAAAATTAAGGGACCCACGGGCCCAGGAGTTAGGTGGTGTTGCTGATCTCAGCTTTTTACAAAGTGGTTTATTGCTTGAAGGCGAAATCACTGAAAATCAAAGGTTTTATACCTCATGGCGGCAAAGTAATTTACAGTATTTTTTTGGTGAAGGCGATGAACTGGACGATGATGTCACTTTGTTCCAACCGCCCAAAAGTAGCGACTATCAAGCACGTTATTTGTGGCAACCTTCTGATCAACATAAACTGACACTGACGGCGGCTGGCGCAAACGACCAAGCGCGGCTCAGCATCGCCAAAAACTCCGAACAAGGCCGTTCCGATCCGGACAGTATTGGCGATGCGCGGTTAAAAACCGATTTTAATAGCCAATTGCTGCAATACCTGTGGCAACCTCATGCCGGTTATCAACTGCAACTCAGTTTACAACAGCTGAACAATCAAGAAGATACCGGTTATGGTGACCAGCAGTTTTTGCAATTCAAAGACAAAACCCGGACGCTACAATTGCAAAATCTTTGGCAGTTCGCCACCGAGCACAAGTTAGAACTCGGTCTGGAGCAGCAACAGCGCGATATTGACTACCGTTTTGATATCATCCCTTACTTCTGTACCGATCACCAACCTGATTGTTTTGCCCAGCGTGGCGATCGTCTACAGCAGCAATCTAACATCAGTTATCGCACTGACAGTGCTTTTATCACGGAACACTGGCAACTGGCCGATGATTGGTTATGGCAAGTGGGCATGCGACTGGAGCAACAAAATTATCAGCAGCAAAAAGAAAAACATGAGCTGCCCCGCACCAGCCTGAGCTGGCAGACCAATGACCAACTCAAACTTGAACTCAAAGCAGGGCAATACACCCAATTTGGCGAACTGGATAAAAAAATCCCAGTACTCGGTAATCCTGAGCTTCGTCAGCCAAAGGCCAATCACTTTGCGTTCGGGCTGCATTATCAATTGGCAACGGATTGGTCCTTCAGTGCCGATAGCTATCTGAAAAAAATGACACAACTGCCGCTGGCGCTGACAGAGTTAGATGCCGATCAAGCCAAGCATTACAGCAATGACACTGCGGGCCGTGCTTATGGCGTCGAATTGTTACTGCGCAAAGCACGCAGTGACGGCTGGCATGGCTGGGCGTCACTGAGCTGGTCACAAGCGGACCGCACCGATTTACGTCGCCAAGTCACCACAGCCTATTATTTGGATACACCGCTGGTGGCAAATCTGGTGTTAAATTACCAACTCAATGAGGCTTGGACTGTTGGTGGCCGCTTAACGGTGCGATCTGGCGCCAAATATACGCCTATTATCGGCAGTAAACCTCATCCCTATCAGCCGAATTACCGTGTCGCTGTTTATGGTGAACATAACTCGGAAACATTGCCAATTTATCATCGATTGGATGTACAAGCCGATTATCAGTCCAGCTTGTTTGGCTTGCCGGTCACTTATAGCTACGCCGTACTCAACTTGTTGAACCGAAAAAATATTTCCGGTTATTACCTGATGGCAGGTAAAGACGAACTGGCGCAGAGTTATCAGCTGCAAGCAGAAGAGAATATTGGTATTTTTCCTTCGATTGGTCTGAAAGTGCAATTTTGAGGTGTGAGAAAGTGGTAACATAATTACACTTTTTAAACATATTTTACCGGGCTGGTCAGTTATCATCAGGCCGGTTTTCAACAGCAATACATAACAGCCTTGCTGGCTGATGTGACGGAACACAGATGCGCGACCTTAGTTTTAACATTTTTCTGCGTTCTTGCACCCGCCAATGCCGGCTGACCCTGTGCTGGCTGCTGCTTGCCAGTTGCGGCTGGCAAACGCTGGCCGCTGAGCCTGAACCAAGTTGGACCAGCCGTTGGTTCGATGATGTTGAAGGCACAGTCTATCTTGGTGTTGGCAAAGGCTTTCATCAGACGATTGTGCCTGGTTTGGAAGACGAGCTGCACAATGGCTTGCTGTTTGTACTGACAGGTGAGCTGAAATGGCGTAATTTTTTTGTCGAGACGCCAATGCATCGCAGTGGCGCTTACATTTATAGCGCTGCTATTGGTTACCGTTTTTATCAACAGGACAACCAAAGCTGGGATCTAATAGCCAGTAACTACAATGTCTGGTTACCTGATAACAAAGTCAGCATCGCCACGCCACAATTGAATGGCTTACAAATCCGTGATGCCGATTCGGTCAATTCGCTGCGTTATCAGTACCAGTGGCGACAGCATTTATTTGGCGTCGAATCCGGCATTGATCTGCTGAGTCATCAGGGCATCATCAACCGGCTGAGCTACAGCTACCTCTGGCCCTGGCGCAATCTGGATATTTACCTCAATGCGGCGCTGACCTTCGAATCGAACAAAGTACTGAATTATTATTACGGCGTCAGCGCAGCGGAAAGCCGGCCTGACCGCCCGGTATACCAGCCTGGTGCAGGACTGAAAACCCATCTTGGCCTGTCGGCGTTATATCCGCTGGCCGAAAATTGGCAGTTAGATGGCAGCCTTGGCCTGAACCTATTTAGCCATCAGTATCTCGACAGCCCGCTCGTCACCAGAAAGCAGGAATATATGGCAATCCTGATGGTGCGTTATGTGTTTTAGTCGTTACTGCTGGCTGTTATTGCTGGTTGTTATCACCACCAAAGTGCAGGCAGCCACGCCTGAGCCGGATTTTGCGGCCAGCACAGAGCTGCAAGTCACGCCGGATAAATGCATCAGTCTGCAACAAGGCCGCACCTGTTATAGCAAAGTGACTGCCAGTTGGCGCAGCCAGACTCCGCTTGATCTGTGCCTGTTTATGCATGACCAGCAATTGCATTGCTGGCAGCAACATAGCAGCGGTACCTTTGTGTTTGAGTTCGCCGCAGAGCAAAGTGCGCTGCTGCAGCTACGCCAGCAGCAGCAGGTAGTGCAGCAAGTGCTGATTGAAGTGAACTGGGTGCATAAAGCATCCAGAACCAAGCGCCATTGGCGATTGTTTTAGGAGCTGTGATGACACAGTACGGTCGCATTTTACTGGTAGAAGATGATTTATCGCTGGCAAGTTGGGTGATGGACTACCTGCAACAAAAAGGCTATCAGGTGCTGCACCATAGCCGGGGTGATACGGTGCTGGCAGCCATGCCTGAGTTAGAGGTAGATTTAATCTTGCTTGATTTGATGTTGCCCGGCATCAACGGTCTGGAATTGTGCCGGCAGTTACGGCAACACTACCAACTGCCGATCCTGATGCTGACAGCGCAAGGAGAAGAAATGGACGAGGTGCTGGGTTTGCAACTCGGGGCGACTGATTATCTAATAAAACCCATCCGACCCAGAGTACTGTTGGCCAGAATTGAAGCGGCACTGCGCTTTAGGCAGCAAGCTGCCACCGGCGAAAGCCCCCAGAGCAACCCGGACCTGTTACAGTTTGGCCAGTTACAGATTTGTGCTAGTGCCCAGCGGGTGTTACTGCACCAGCAAGAACTGCAGCTGACCAGCACAGAGTTTGCCCTGCTTTGGTATCTGGCCAGTCATGCCGGTCAGATTTGTAGCCGCGACCAAGTATTTATGGCACTTAAAGGCCGTGAGCATGACGGTCTGGATCGTCGCTTTGATGTGATGGTATCAGTGCTTAGAAAAAAGCTCGGCGATGATGCTACCAATCCAAAAGGCATTAAAACGGTGTGGGGCAAAGGTTATCTGTTTGTGGCGGATGGCTGGTGATGACCAAGCTGCAACGCCGCCCTGCTGTCCGCCAGCACCAGCACGCCAGTCAAGGCTGCAACAGATGCTGAGATTATGGCTCAGCCTGATGTTGTCAGCCATTTGTGCTTTGTTTCTGCTTGGCACCGTGTTAGATCAACTGGCCGGCCAGGCTGAACCCGCCGCCACCGCTGATGAACGCTTATTTCCACTGCTGCTGCAGCAATTAACCCAAAGCGCTAACCAGAGTCCCAGCTCTGAACTTGCCAGCCTGATGGCGCAAAGTAGCCGCGATTGGCAATTAGCCATCAGTCTGGAAGCGGCGGCCAGCCTGGCATTGCCGCCACAGTTGCAGGCCGAGCTATACCAGCCAGATGGTTTAACCTTGTCGGCTGATGATCATCAATATGTGTTAACAGCCTTAACGGCACACCCGGACTGGTTACTCAAAGTGCAGTTACCGGCTGAAGCGCAACCCCATCCGGCAGATTTATGGCTGACCTTGTCATTATACGCTGGCATTTGTCTGATTATGCTGTTCTGGCTGATGCCACTGACCCGGCGCTTGTGGCTGTTAAGCCAAACCGCACAACGCTTTGGCCAAGGCGATTTAAACGCCAGGTTGCCAGCGTCCGCCTGGTCTTATACCCCGGCGCTGGAGCAGAGTTTTAACCAGATGGCGGACCAAATCACCCAGTTATTGGCGGATAACCAACTACTGGCCAGCTCGTTATCCCACGATTTACGCACGCCATTGGCTTGTTTTCGCTTTGGTCTGGAAGCCGCGCAGGAAAGCGAACAACTGCAGCAAAAAGATCTGTATTTAACAAGGCTGGAACAGGATTTAGATCGGATGGAAACCATGGTGAATGCCTTTTTGGAATACGCCAGTTTATCCCGGCAGCAGCAGCAACTGAGTTATACCGAATTAGACCTGCACAACTGCTGTCGTCAGGTCGCGCAGCAATGCCAACCGCTGTTACAACAAAAACTGCAGCTCAGCTTACAACTGCCACCACAACCTGTCCTGCTGACGCACGCCAATGGCCACTGGCTGCAACGGGCACTGCTGAATATATTGCATAACGCCTGCCGCTACGCCGACAGCCAGATAGAACTGGCATTGCAGCTGCACCATGATGAAGTTTGGCTGATGATCAGTGATGATGGCCCTGGTATAGCACCAGCAGACTGCGAGCGGATTTTTCAGCCTTTTGTCCGGCTTGGCTCCGAGGCGACAACACCAGGCCAGCCACAATTTGGCCTGGGTCTGGCGATAGTGCAACGGGTCGCCAGCTGGCACCAAGGCCGGATCAGCGTCAGTCGCAGTGCTTTGGGGGGCGCTTGTTTTTGTTTGCAATTGCCATTGCGGTGATGGCTGTTGGCTGTTGGCTGTTGGCGTCAACTTGACGTTTTTTACTGTGAACACAGCTTGGGTTTTGCTTGCAGCATGCTGATTTTTAAAAGCATTTCGCCTTTGGCGAGTTTCTTTCTTTTGCTTCGCCAAAAGAAAGAAACCAAAGAAAAGGCGACCCCGGATCGCTCGAAAGCCCGCAATAAAATCAGCAGTTTGAGGCGCTGGCGTAACTCGCAGTTCGCTAACGTCGAACTGCTCAGACACTCGCCAGCTTAAAACCTCAAACCACTGATTTTAAAGCGGCTCGCTGGACGGGGCCAAAAGCCGATATTTAACATTGCCGAATGCAAAACAAAAAAATGACATAAAAACAAAGCATGCGTTATTTTTACGCGTCTTGCGGGCGCAAAACCGTCTTTCTCGTTCCCTTAACCTCAACTAATGTTTATATTTTGTTGACTACAGACAAAAAGCGAATAGTTTGAAATACCAATTGTCATGAAAACGGCAGCAACTTGCGGGTTCTAAGCCGTTGAAAAAAATACTATTACATAAAGAATATATTACTAAAGGGGAGCATTTTGAGTTTCGAGAATGAAAGACAAGCTTTTGAAGTTGCTACAAATAGAGCAATTTCTATGCCTCTGGCGGGCGCAATTGTTTGGTTCTGCGCTGGACTCATAAGCCTTAAATTAGAATTCAATTTAGCTATTTATGTATTGTTATTTTCAACCGGAGCTATTTTCCCACTTGCGCTCATAATATCAAAATTAAGGAATGAGGCCTTAATTGCATCTATCAACCCTTTCTCAAAATTAATAGGGTTGTGTGTACTAATGGTTAATCTTCTTTGGGGCGTTCATGTACCGCTTGTATTTTATGCTCCTGAATTTGTACCGTTAAGTTTAGGTATTGGCCTAGGGCTGCACTGGATTGTCTATTCTTGGATTATTAGTCATCCTTTAGGCATTATTCATTCAATTTTACGCACGTTGCTTATCGTTTTGGCTTGGTATTTTTTTCCAGAAGCGCGTATTTTTGCAGTCAGCATTGCTATTGTATTAGTTTATTCTTTAAGTCTATTTCAAATGCTTACTCGAAAAATTGAAATTAGGTAACAAGTCGTCGCAGCACCAGTTGCTGCACGTTCGTAGGGTCAGGTCTTGCATTTTGCCTTTGAGTTAGTTTGATTTTGATTTTCATACCAAGGAGGCTGAAGTATTGTTTTGGACTCTGAGTTGTTTAGAGGTAGGCAAAAAGAAAGACCTGACTCCAAAAGCTTTGCATTAATCGTTATGCGCCGGGTAACGGGTTCACATCAATGCTTTTATGAAGAATACGGATGATTTTAATTTGTTGACTACCTATCTGTTGATAAAAGATAAGATGGCTACCTTGAGGAAATTTACGATATCCGTTTTTGATTTCATCGCATGGTTTACCGATGTCGGGGTTTTCAGCTAGACGCCAAAATGATTCATCAAATTGTTTTAAATAAATATTTCGTTGCTCTTTGCCCCAACGTCGCTGAGTAAATAATGCGATATCCCGTAAATCGGTTTTAGCAGCAACAGTGAGATTAAATGGCTTCATCGAGAGTTTTCACTATCAAGCTCATTGATAAAACTATCAAGGTCATAATCAGCATCACCGCTTTGTTCACCTTCGACAAGGAGTTGACGGAGTGAGTTTAGTTTAGTTTCTTGGTTTTCGAGTAAGCGTAGTGCTGAGCGAATAACTTCACTCGCTGAGCCATAACGTCCACTTTGGATCTGGCTTACAATAAAACCCTCGAAGTGTTCTCCAAGAGTGATACTTGTATTCTTTGCCATGAGTAGGTCTCCAGGTACCAAAAAATACCTAATTATGGTATTTAACAATTTTCATAGCAAGGCGCACAACAAACTAATTTTATCGCCAGCAAACATTGCGGGCTGCGTTCGTAGGGTCAGATGTTGAGTTAGTTTGAGTTTTGGGATAGGCAAAAAGCAAGACCTGACCCCAAAAGCAAACTGGTGCACCGATAACCTATTACGGTTAAAGTAAGCTTTTGGCCCCGTAAGTGAGCCGCTTTAAAATCAATGGTTTGAGGTTTTAATCGCGTGGCGACCAGCGGGAGTGTTTGAGCAGTTCGACGCTAGCGAACTGCGAGTTGCGCCAGCGCCTCAAACTATTGATTTTATTGCGGGCTTTATACGGGCTGCGCCCTATCCTTCGGACCAGCTAAAGCTGTTCAGCGCAAGCGCTGTCGAACGATCCAGGGGTCGCCTTTTGTTGGTTACTTATTTTGGCGAAGCAAAATAAGTAACTCGCCACAAGCGAAAACTTTTTATAGCAATTAGCTGCAAACTAAAACCTACAAGCCAGCTAGCTGTAAGCTAACAATCAAAACCAGCCGTTTTCACGGAAAAACCCAAACCAACAAGGGTTGGCAAAAACCGCCAACCCACACAGGTTACCCTTTCGTCTGCCCTGGTTTTTTCTTATTCGCCAAATTAGCGCGGGCTTTTAATAACCGCTCGCGTTTATATTGCTGATTTGGCGTCAAGGTATTGCGACGTTCGGCAAATGGGTTGTCGCCGCCACGGAATTCAACGCGGACTGGTGTGCCCATCATCTGCAGCGATTTACGGAAGTAATTCATCAGATAACGTTTATACGAATCCGGTAAATCTTCCACCTGATTACCGTGGATCACAATCAATGGTGGGTTATAACCACCGGCGTGGGCATATTTCAGCTTGACGCGACGGCCTTTCACCAGTGGCGGCTGGTGATCTTCCTGCGCCATGGTCATGATTTTGGTCAATAGCGCCGTGCTGACCCGGCGAGTGGCCGAATCAAAAGCTTCTTCGACCGATTCAAACAAGTTACCCACGCCTGAACCATGCAGCGCTGAAATAAAATGCAGACGGGCAAAATCAATAAAACCTAACCGGCGGTCCAGTTCACGTTTGACTTCATCTTTGATGCCATCATCCAGCCCGTCCCACTTGTTCACCGCGATTACCAGTGAACGACCGGCATTGAGCACAAAACCTAAAATGCTTAAGTCCTGATCAGAGATACCTAACCGGGCATCTAACACCAGAATAACGACGTTAGCATCTTCAATCGCCTGTAAGGTTTTGATCACCGAGAATTTTTCGACTACATCATCAATTTTGCCGCGCCGGCGCACACCCGCCGTATCAATCAGGGTATATTTGCGCTCACCACGTTCCATTGGGATATAAATGGAATCGCGGGTGGTACCGGGCATGTCATACACAATGACCCGTTCTTCACCCAAAATACGGTTGGTTAAGGTTGATTTACCGACATTAGGCCGGCCAACAATCGCCAGTTTAATATGTTGATCACGCGCCAGTTTTTCCGCGTCTTCATCAACCGGTTCAGGCTCTTCACCCGCAGCAAACGCCGCCAGCCGGGCGGCTTGTTGTTCTGTTAACAACGGCACCAGTGCTTGTTGTAATAAGTTGGTGACGCCACGGCCATGGGCCGCGGCAATTGGATAGACTTCACCAATGCCCAGACTGTAAAAGTCGGCAATGGCGGTATCCGCATCCAAGCCATCAGTTTTATTCGCCACCAGGAACACGGTTTTGTTGATACGGCGAATATGATCGGCAATAGCGGTATCAGCAACAGTGGCGCCAGCACGGGCATCCACCATAAAAAGCACGACATCGGCTTCATCAATAGCCCGCAGCGACTGCTCCGCCATTTCCAGTTCAATGCCTTCTTCACTGCCATCGATACCACCGGTATCGACCACAATAAACTCCAGACCTTCATAATCGACAGAGCCGTATTTACGGTCCCGGGTCAACCCTGGAAAATCCGCCACTAAAGCATCGCGGGTGCGGGTCAGACGGTTAAATAATGTAGATTTGCCGACATTCGGACGGCCAACCAGGGCGACTACCGGTAACATGTAAATTCCTCAATACACAATAACTGCCCGCAGGCAGCCGGATCCAAGCGCAGTGGCTGGATCCCGAATAAAAAAACAGGCCTGTAAACAGGCCTGTTTCTGTCATTTAATACAGTCAGCCTTATTCTGCAGCCGGTGTACTTAACAAGGTCAGTTCACCATTACGGCTTTGCAGCAATAAATAATCTGCAGTGCTGATAGCTTCGGCATAAAAACCTGAGCTGTCAAATTCATGCCGGGCCAGATATTCGCCAGAGCGTTTGTCAAACCAATGCAAATTACCTTCGTTATCACCAACTACAATGTAATCTTTATACACGGTAGGCCCGGTGACAAAATGTTTATGCAAGGTCAACTGCGCCCACAACTCTGTACCACTGCGTGCATCTACTGCATACAGCTTACCTACAGAATCAACCAGATACAGCACGTTATTTTCAAAAGCCATATCACGGAAAGTGGCATATTCCCGCTTCCATAACGGCCGGCCGGTACGCAATTCCAGTGCCACCAACTGACCATTGTAAGCAATGGCGAAAATTGTACCATTTTGCACTATCGGTGTCGCATCAACATCGATGATCCGGGCTAAATCAGTAGCACCTTTTGCCACAGTGACCGCTTCTTCCCAGGCCGGTACGCCTTTATCAGAGATTAATACCCCGACTTTACCGTTACCTGTCCCGTAAATCACACCGCCGCTTTCAACAGTCGCTGAACTGATGCCACGCAAGGTCAATAAGGCGTTTTCAGTTTCATGCATCCAGCGTTGTTCACCGGTATCCGGATGCAAGGCAAAAATACGACCGCCACCCGTGGTGACAATAATAAAACCATCCCCAGCGACCGGCGCTGCTAACACTTCACCGCTGACTTTGGTCGACCAGATTTTCTCACCGGTTTGTGGGTTTAACGCCAGTACATCACCATCTTCTGTGCCGACCAGGATCTTGTCATAGCCAACACCAACGGCACCACCAATTTTTGCGGTTCTATTATTCCACCAGTGACTAAGGCCACCAAACAGCGGCGCATCATCCCCATCACGTAAATCAATAGTCCAAACGGTATTGCCGCTTTCCAGCTCAATCGCTTTGACCAGGCCATCACGACTGGCTGCATAGACTTTATTATCAAAAATGACCGGTTTGAGCAGACTGTCATAGTGATCGATACCACTACCAACAGCACTGCTCCAGACTTCTTTTGGTTCAACTTTGTTGCTGATTTCCGGCAACACCAGTTCTTCTTCATCTTTTGACGAACAGGCGGTTAACACCAGCGCCAGTAACAGCGGTACACCCCAAGGGCGAACAGATAACTTCACATCGACCTCTTAACCAGCAACATGGGCCAGTTCGTTCAATTTCACCTGTAACAGTGGGTTTTTACCGGCTTCAGCGGCGGCCAGTGCAGCTAAATAAGCCGCTTTAGCTTTCACTTCATCCCCTGACTTGACCAGCACATCGCCTTTAAGCTCTTGCTGCTGGGCAACAAAGCTTTCCGGTAATTTCGCTTCCAACGTTTTTAACGCTGCCGGATAGTTGGCTTGTTCAGTTTGCACCCGCGCCAGCCGTAACGTCGCCACTGCCAGCAGTTCCGGTGCTTTAGTATTGGCCAGCACCCAGCTCAGCTGCTTTTCTGCCACGGCGAAATCTTTGGCAAAAGCCGCTTCTTTGGCCGCCAGCAACGCCGTCAGTACGGCATAATTACTGCCACTATTGGCTTCAATAAAAGTTTGCGCTGCCACTAACCAGGCTTTTTTATCGGCGCCTTCAGCGCTGTTTTGCTCAATCAGGTTGGCATATTGCGAAGACTGGGCTTCAATCTGCGCGAGCTGATTGGACTGGTAATAACGAAAACCGTATAAACCAGCCAAACCGATGGCAATACCCGCCAGAATAGAAGTGCCGTTCTGTTTCCAGAATCTCTTAATTGCTTCGACTTGTTGTTCTTCGTTGTTATAAATTTCCATCCATCACTCCATTAAGACTGCAACAGCACGGCGGCCAGTTCAGAAATTGCGACTGTTTGTTGGGGTTGTTCTGTTCTGAGCCATTTCAGGGTGATCTGACCGGCAGCCAGTTCAGTGTCACCCAGTAATAAGCCAAGTTCAGCACCGGATTTATCAGCGCGTTTTAATTGTTTTTTCAGGTTACCACCACCGCAATGCATCACGACTCTTTTGCCCGGCAAAAGTTTTCGCAGCTGTTCGGCAACAGAAACTGCAGCAAGTTCCGCAGCTTCGCCCAAAGGCATCAGGTAAAAATCGGCATTGTTACTGACTGCCGGCACTAAGTCCAGACTTTGCAGCAATAACACCAGCCGTTCCATGCCCATGGCAAACCCAACAGCAGGCGTTGCTTTACCGCCGAGCTGCTCCACCAGGCCATCATAACGGCCACCGGCACAGACAGTGCCTTGTGAACCGAGGTTGGTGGTGACCCACTCAAATACGGTACGGTTGTAATAATCCAGACCACGCACTAAACGCGGATTGATTTCAAAAGAGATACCAGCGGCGGTCAGCCGTTGGGTCAATCCCGCCAGGTGGGCGGCAGATTCTTCATCCAGGTGATCCAGCAACTGCGGCGCCTTGGCCAGCATCTCTGCCATCGCCGGATTTTTACTGTCCAACACCCGCAGCGGATTGCTGTGTAAACGACGCTGACTGTCCTCATCGAGCAAATCTTGATGCTGCTCCAGATAAGCGACTAATTTATCGCGATAAGCAGCGCGGGCGGCATTCGAACCCAGCGAGTTCAGCTCCAGTTTGACATAAGGCAATAACCCCAGCTGTTGCCACAAACGCGCGGTCAGCAGAATCACTTCGGCATCAATATCCGGACCCTGCATGCCAAAAGCTTCCAGACCAAACTGGTGGAACTGGCGATAGCGACCTTTTTGTGGCCGTTCATGCCGGAACATCGGGCCCATATACCACAACCGCTGTTCCTGGTTGTATAACAGGCCATGCTGATTACCAGCCCGCACACAGCAGGCAGTGCCTTCCGGGCGCAGGGTCAGGCTGTCACCGTTGCGGTCTTCAAAGGTATACATCTCTTTTTCAACGATATCAGTGACTTCACCAATAGAGCGTTTAAACAGTTCGGTCATTTCCACAATCGGGAAACGGATTTCATCGTAGCCGTAACTGCTGACGGTCTGGCGGATCATCTGCTCAACATATTGCCAGACGGGGGTATCCTGCGGCAGACAATCGTTCATCCCGCGGATGGCTTGAATTTCTTTTGACACTTGCTGTACTCAACTAAAAACTAAATAATCAGCCAGCGCGCTACCGCACTGGCCCTGAAGATGCTGGACGCTGAGCGAGAAATTATTCAACTTCTTTAATATCAATAAGTTGCTTTTGCTGCGCCAGATAAAGCCGAACCTGCTGTTCTAATTGTTCTGCCACACTTTCGTTATCAATGCGCAGTTTTTGCCGCTCGCCTTTCAGATAAAAACCACTTTTGCGATTGGCTCCGGCCACACCCAGGTCAGAAATTAATGCTTCACCCGGGCCATTCACTACGCACCCTATCACAGATACGGTTAATGGATCGATCACATCTTCCAACCGCTGCTCCAGCTCATTCATGGTTTTAATCACATCAAACTCCTGCCGCGAGCAACTCGGACAAGCGATAAAATTAATCCCACGCGAACGGATACGCAGTGATTTCAGGATATCAAAAGCGACTTTCACTTCCTCGACCGGATCTGCCGCCAATGAGATGCGGATAGTATCACCAATACCTTCTGCCAGCAGCATGCCAAGCCCGATGGCCGACTTCACCGAACCAGAGCGTAAACCACCGGCCTCGGTAATGCCCAAATGCAACGGCTGAATAATCTGTTTTGCCAGCAAACGATAAGCGCCGACCGCCAAAAATACATCAGAAGCTTTGACACTGACTTTAAAGTTATCAAAATTCAACCGGTCCAGAATGTCGACATGTCGCATTGCCGACTCCACCAGGGCTTCCGGTGTTGGCTCGCCATATTTTTCCTGCAAATCGGCTTCTAACGAACCGCCATTGACGCCAATCCGGATCGGGATATTGTAATCCCGCGCCGCATCGACAACAGCACGGATCCGATCTTCCCGGCCAATATTGCCCGGGTTAATGCGCAGACAATCTACGCCATACTCCGCGACTTTCAGGGCAATACGGTAATCAAAATGAATATCCGCCACCAATGGAATGGGCGATTGTTGTTTAATCAGTTTAAAGGCTTCTGCCGCTTCCATCGTCGGGACTGACACCCGGACTAAATCAGCGCCAGCTTTGGCAATCGCCTGGATCTGCGCCACTGTCGCATCCACATCGGTGGTTCTGGTGTTGGTCATCGACTGCACCGCGACCGGTGCATCGCCACCAATAAGCACATTACCAACCCGGATTTGTTTGGATTGACGTCTGACAATAGGGCTTGCTGCAAACATATTAAAGCTGTCCAGTTAAAGTAATACGAGCAACCCGGCCGGCCGGATAACCGGACAGGTCGACAACCACGTCATTGAGTTTCATCCGGGCGGCAGGCGGATTGCCGAGCTTCAGCCGAAATGGTAATTGCCCCTGCAGCACCAGCTGTTTGCCGGCAGCCTGGTTACCATAAGCCAACCGCTGATTATTCTGATCATAAACTTCCAGCCAGCAATCAGCGCTAAATTCCAGTTGCAAACTTGCCGCACCAGCAGTCGCGGTGGTGGTGACCTCAGGCAAAGCTGTGGTCACTGACGGCCCGGATTCAGTCGAGGCAGCTGGATCAACTACTGGGGTTGCCGGCTGCGGGTTTTGTGGCTGTGCACTTTGCTGCTGTGCTGGCGCAGGCTTGGCATCTGTTGGCGCTGCGCTATCTGTTGATGTAGCGCTATCAGTCAGCGCTGGCGCTGTCGTAGCGGTGCCGGAGGTGCTGTTAAGTTCTGCCGGCGAGTCAATACTGGCCGGCTGCTCTGTTGTGCCCTCAACTGCTGCCGCTGCCGTGGTATTGTCCTGACTCGCTGCAACAGGCTGGCTGTCGGTCCGTGGCGTTGTCACCTGCCCCGTGGTGCTATTGGTTTGCGCCATGGGTGTCGATGCAGCCTCAACAGTTGATGAGGCGGTTTGCTCTGCTGGCTGGGGGGTTAAATTGCTGTCGCTGCTGGCCTGCACCGGCACCTGGTAGGCCGGCACCACAGAGACCGGCGTATCATCCAGTAAATGGGTTTGCCAGAACCAAATCAAAAATAAACCAATGAGCAGCACAATCAGCAGATAAGTCGCCAGCATAAAGCGGTTTTCCGCCGCATCCAGACTGGTTTTTTTCGAGAAGCTGTGCATCGGCCTTGGCTGACTGCGCAGATAAGAAGCTTGTAATTCAAAAGCTTGCAAAATTTCCCGTTCTGATAATTTCATCAACCGGGCATATGCACGCAAATAACCCCGCATAAAGGTCATCGACACTGCCGGGTCCCATTGCTCAGCTTCGATTTGCTCAATGACGCTGACTTTCAGGTTTAATTGCTTCGCGACCTGAGCTGTCGTCAGGCCTTTCGCCTCGCGGCTTTGGCGTAAAATGGCGCCGACACTGTCGGCATGTTGTTCGGCTACAGTATTCATAATGAAGACAATGCGGGATCCCGGAGAATAATAGTCTGACCAGATGTGAGCTGAGTCGCAGCTGTCATCTGATTCCATTGTAATAAACTAGCTAACTCAAGATTAAATTTATAAGCAATACTGAACAAGGTTTCCCCTTCTTGTACCTTATATGTCGCAGAGGCTGCCCGTTGTGCGTCCGGCTGTTTGACAACTGGCAACAGCAGTTGTTGTCCGGGCGTGACCACTGCAGTGTCTGCCAGCTGATTTAGTTGTTGCAGTTCTGAGACGGTTAATCGGTATTGACTGGCAATACTGAATAAAGTTTCACCGGCAAGAACCTGATGTTGCTGCTGTGATTGTTGGGCAGCGATGGCAGTGACTGCTGCTTTGCGTTTAATCACTTTAAGTTTTGGCTTGGCTGCGCCTGAGGAGGTCGTCTGGCTGATACCTGTGCCGGTTTGCACCAAACTGGCTTGATAAGCTTGCCGTAATTTTTCCGGTCGGCTTTGTGCTAAGTCCTGATTGTGTAACATCAGACTTTCTTCGCTTTGTGGATGCACTGTGGTCAAAAACTTTTCAGCGCTTTGCTGCGCCACAACATCACCGGTCTGTCTGGCCAGCAAATACTGCAACAAAGTGGCAGGCGCCGAACGTTCGCCCAGTTGCTGCAACCGCGAACTCCACTTTTTCGCTTCGGTTAAATCACTGCTGGCATAACTGAATTCGGCCATCAAATAGACAGCAGACACCCGGTTGCCATTGTGCGCGAGCGACTGGCGCAGATACTGTTGGTATTGTGGGTACTGTTGCTGGGCGACGGCACAAAAAGCCAGGTTTTCATAACTATCAGCCACCCGAATATAGGTAGGATTTTTAATGGCTTTTTGCAACAGGCTGGTCGCTTCCTGATACTTCTGCAACTGACATAAAAACACGCCAAAGTTATTCAGGGTATCCGGATTTTGACCATCTTTGCGTAAGGACTGACGATAAGATTTTTCCGCCAGTTCAGCTTCACCGACCTGCTGGTAATAATAGGCAATGGCATTGTCGATTTCGGCCAGATCTGGCGCCAGTTGACTGGCTTTTTCCAGATTATATTTCGCCTGCGAAGTATCGCCGCGTTGCAGATAATTCAGTCCGAGCGACATCCGGGTGCGGGCAGCTTCAGTCATATCAGTGCGTGGTTCACCAATACGATTGGTCTCAACCAAGGTCGATTGTGAAACACACCCTGATATCAGCGCTACCAACAAAGCCGTAACAGCTACCCGGTTAAATTGCATTCTTTGCCACGCATCCTTTAATGATCACACTATTTTTACTGAAATCGCCTCGCCTTTCAGCTGTTTTTTTACCAGTCGTTTGGTTCTATCGATCACATCACCGACCAACTGACCACAGGCTGCATCAATATCGTCACCGCGAGTCTTGCGTACTATGACAACAAATCCATGTTCTTGCAGCACTTTATTAAAGCGGTCTATTCTGGAATTGCTGGATCTTTTATAAGGTGAACCCGGATATGGATTAAACGGGATCAAATTTATTTTCGATGGGGTATCCCGCAGCGCATGTGCCAGCTGATGCGCTTGCTCCATACTGTCATTAATACCTTCGAGCATGACATATTCAACGGTCACTTTATCATTGGCCCGCGAATCCTGTACATATCGTTTCGCCGAAGCGAGAAACTCTTCCATCGGATATTTTTTATTGACCGGTACTAACTGGTCGCGCAACTCATTATTTGGTGCATGCAACGAAATTGCCAGCGCGACATCAATTTTATCTTTCAACAAATCAAGGGCTGGAACGACGCCAGAAGTACTGAGCGTGACCCGGCGCTTAGATAAGCCAAAACCGAAGTCTTCCATCATCAATTCCAGTGCCGGCACCACGTTATTGAGGTTCAGCAAAGGTTCGCCCATGCCCATCATCACCACGTTGGTGACTGGTTTTTCGCCGGTATCGCCGTAAGAGCCAATAATCTGACAAACGCGCCAGACCTGACCAATAATTTCCGCCACCGTCAGGTTACGGTTAAAGCCTTGTTGCGCCGTGGAACAAAATGAACAATCCAGCGCACAACCAACCTGCGACGAGACACACAAAGTACGGCGATCTTTTTCCGGGATCCAGACGGTTTCGACTTCCTGACCACCTTTCAGGCCCATCACAAACTTAATAGTGCCATCCGCACTATCTTGTCGCGTTACCACATGGGGCGCTTCAATCACACAACGCTGTTTTAATTTATCGCGTAATACTTTGTTGATGTTGGTCATCTTGTCAAAATCATCAACACAGAAATGATAAATCCATTTCATCAGCTGGTCTGCCCGAAAGGCTTTTTCACCCAGCGACACCAATAATTCCTTCATCTGTTCACGGGTCAGATCTAACAGATTAATTTTATTTTCGGCCTGGGTCATCAGGGGTCTCCTCGGGCAACATCAGGTAGTTACGGCTTGATTTGGTTTGCATCTGTCGCTAGCGGAGCCTCTAGAAACAAAACAAATCACACCAGGTTCATCTAAATACAGCTTCAGCTAAGTACAGATAGACAGAAAGGGGGCTGCGCCCCCTTTACTTAGTTTTGTTAACCAGAGTTGCCAGCAAAAAAGCGGCGTCCCCCGGTAATCAAATTAACGAATACGGGCACACAGCTCGGCTTCAGTGAAGAAGTAAGCAATTTCACGGGCAGCTGAAGCAGCAGCATCAGAACCGTGGACAGCGTTTTCATCGATGCTGGCAGCATAGTCAGCACGTAAAGTACCGGCAGCAGCGTCTTTTGGATTGGTTGCACCCATGATTTCGCGGTTTTTGCGCACTGCGTCTTCACCTTCCAGTACCTGAACCATTACTGGGCCAGAGGTCATGAAAGAAACTAAAGCGTTGAAGAATGGACGCTCTTTGTGCTCAGCGTAGAAACCTTCAGCCTGTTCACGGCTCAGTTGCAACATTTTAGCAGCAACAATGCGCAGACCAGCAGACTCGAAACGGTTATAGATTGCACCGATATGGTTTTTTGCAACTGCATCAGGTTTTACGATTGAAAAAGTACGTTCTAAGGCCATCATGGACTCCCTTAATAACTTGGTTAAAATTTAGCGGCCGCGAATTATACGCTATTGCAAACAGATTGCCTACGGTTTTGCAGTGAACCAACACAGGCCCGCTCCTCTTAGCCAAACGGCTCATTTCAGGCCCTGTTTCCGCGCCTTGTGCAGTATCTGGGACTGAGATGACAATACTGCCAGTGCTCTTGCTGCCGGCGCCTTAGTCCACGCCGATTCTGACCAGCAAAATGCGAAAAACCACTTCAATTGAAGTGGTTTTTGTTAATAAGCCTGCGGCGCTGTGGCCGTCAGAACTTGGCAACCACCTTGACTGAAGCGTCAACAGCCGCAGCGTCAATGTAACCAATGGCGCTTT
>Ga0114982_1000185_pt1 | contig 32800 bp, 20 predicted proteins | sample Shrwel_input2_FT_FD_87183 | JGI IMG/M metagenome (GOLD analysis project Ga0114982, IMG submission 87183) | Subsurface microbial communities from deep shales in Ohio, USA - Utica-3 well 1 S input2 FT | ecosystem: Environmental > Aquatic > Deep subsurface > Shale gas/oil reservoir > Produced... | reverse complement strand
GGACCTGTGCCACCGTTAGAACCAGCAGCACCTTGGACGCCCTGAGGACCTGTAGGACCTGTAGGACCTGTGCCACCGTTAGAACCAGCAGTACCCTGAACACCCTGAGCTCCCTGACGACCTTGAGCACCTTGGACACCCTGAGGACCTGTAGGACCAGTACCACCACCAGGACCTGTAGCACCTTGGACACCCTGAGGACCTGTAGGACCAGTACCACCACCAGGACCTGTAGCACCTTGGACACCCTGAGGACCTGTTGGACCTGTGCCACCGTTAGAACCAGCAGCACCTTGGACGCCCTGAGGACCTGTAGGACCTGTAGGACCTGTGCCACCGTTAGAACCAGCAGTACCCTGAACACCCTGAGCTCCCTGAACACCCTGAGGACCTGTTGGACCTGTAGGACCTGTGCCACCTGCAGTACCTTGAGCACCTAATACACCCTGAACGCCTTGAGCACCTTGAACACCCTGGAAGCCTTGACGACCTTGGGCACCTTGAACACCCAAATCACCTTGACGACCTTGAGCACCCTGTACACCAACAGCACCTTGAACACCCTGAGCACCCTGAACACCTTGGTTACCTACAGCACCCTGTGCACCAATCACACCCTGAACGCCTTGAGCACCCTGGACACCAATTACACCTTGAACACCCTGAGCACCCTGGACACCAATCACACCCTGAGCACCCAACACACCCTGAACACCCTGAGCACCCTGAACACCTTGATTACCTTGAGCACCTACGACACCCTGAACACCCTGAGCACCCTGAACGCCCTGGAAACCTTGAACACCTTGGAAGCCTTGGACGCCTTGGTCACCCTTATCACCAGTACGTGAGAAAGATATTACAGTGTTAGTGTTGTTAGTGAAAACGTTACTACCAGCAATGTATGTGGTTGGTACAGTTATGTAACCAGCATTATTTGTAATACTGCCACTGATAGAGAATTGAGCAAAGTTGTTTGTATTAGACAACTCTGTGATTGAGAACAACCCTTTGATTGTTGATGTTGAATCATCAATTGTCTGTAGGAAGTTGTAAACGTTGGCACCAGGAGTTGTATTATCTAAGAAGTCAATAAACAAGTTAGTGGCAGCAGCAATATTTGCATTGTTGAATCTATACTTACCAACACCTGGATCAGCGTTAGCTGTAGAAGAAGTATCAATATTGTAGTTGAATGCTGCACCACTGAAAGCGCCTGTTTGACCTTGGAAGCCTTGACGACCCTGAGCACCTTGGACACCTTGAGCACCTTGGACACCAATCACTCCCTGAACACCCTGAGCTCCTTGAACACCAATTACACCCTGGACACCCTGGGCACCTTGGACACCAATTACACCCTGAACACCCTGAGCACCTTGGACACCTTGGAAGCCTTGACGACCTTGGGCACCCTGAACTCCTTGAGCTCCTTGGACGCCTTGGAAGCCTTGGGCTCCTACTGCCCCTTGCGTGCCTTGTGCTCCAACAGCACCCTGAACACCTTGAGCACCTTGAACGCCTTGGAAGCCCTGAACACCTTGAGCACCTTGAACGCCCTGGAAGCCTTGAGCACCAACAGCACCTTGAGCACCAATAACACCTTGGACACCTTGAGCACCTTGGACACCAATTACACCCTGAGCACCAATCACACCCTGGACACCTTGATTACCTTGGGCACCAACAACACCCTGAACGCCTTGTGCACCCTGGACACCAATTACACCCTGAACGCCTTGTGCACCTTGAACTCCTTGTGCACCTTGAACGCCTTGTGCACCCTGTACTCCTTGAGCTCCTTGGATACCTTGGAAGCCTTGAACTCCTTGAGCACCTTGAACACCTTGGAAACCTTGAACACCCTGGTCACCCTTATCACCAGTTCTTGTGAAAGCAATAGAGATGTCAGTACCATTAGACCATGTGTTACTACCAGCAATAAAAGCAATTGGAACACTGAAGTAATCAGCAAGCTCTGTATGTAAACCAACAATTGAGAACTGAGCTGTGTGAGCTAAGTTAGCAAGTTCGGATATTGTAAACAGGCCTTTGATAGCAGATGATGAATCGTCAATTGTCTGCAAGAAGTTGTAAACGTTAGCACCAGCAACTGAACTATCCAAGAAGTCAATATACAAATTAGCAGCAGCTGCAATGTTTGCATTGCTAAATCTTAGGAAACCGTTACCTGGGTCAGCGTTGGTCGTTGTAGTAGAGAATGTGTACTCGAATGAAGCACCAGTGAATACACCAGGAGCACCTTGGACACCTTGAGCACCCTGGGCACCTTGATTACCCATGTAACCCACGTTGCCAAGTTCAACCCATTGGTCTGATGTACCATCATTGAACCATGTAAATTCAATACCTGTATCACTATCAATCCAAAGATCGCCATACTGAGGAGATACTGGAGGATTAGCAGAGAGCGTTACACTTACACCACCTTGTGTTCCCTGTACACCTTGAGCACCCTGGACACCTTGAGCTCCTTGGACACCTTGGAAGCCTTGGGTTCCTTGAGCTCCCTGTACACCTTGAGCACCTTGAACGCCTTGGAAGCCTTGAGCACCAACAACACCTTGGACACCTTGAGCTCCTTGGATACCTTGGAAGCCTTGAGCACCTTGAACTCCTTGATCACCCTGAACACCTTGAGCACCCTGGACACCCTGGAAGCCTTGAGTACCTTGAGCTCCTTGGACACCTTGGTGACCTTGAACACCTTGAGCACCTTGAACGCCCTGGAAGCCTTGGACACCCTGAGCACCTTGAACTCCTTGAGCACCTTGAACTCCTTGTGCACCTTGGACGCCTTGAGCTCCTTGAACGCCTTGGGCACCCTGAACACCTTGGTGACCCTGAACGCCCTGAGCTCCTTGAACACCCTGAGCACCCTGAACGCCTTGAGCACCCTGAACACCTTGGTGACCCTGAACGCCTTGAGCACCCTGTACACCCTGAGCACCCTGGACGCCTTGAGCTCCTTGTACACCCTGAGCTCCTTGTACACCCTGAGCTCCTTGTACACCCTGAGCACCCTGGACGCCTTGTGCACCTTGAACGCCTTGTGCACCTTGAACGCCTTGGAAACCTTGATTACCCTGGGCACCTTGATCACCTGTTCTAGCAAATGTAATAATTACATCTTCACTATTACTGAAAGGTGTATTACTGCTACCACTAACAAAAGAGCAATCAACGTCAAAATAACCAGTTTGTTCTACAATTGATGTAATTGTGAACAATGCAAACGCAGAAGCATCAAACTTCTTGGAAACTCGGAAGTGACCCTTGATGGTAGAAGTAGAGTCGTCAATCGTTCTTAAAAACTCTTGAATATCTGTAGCATTATCATTTGTATCATCTATCCGCAATATAGTTGCAAGATTTAGAGATGCATTATTAAACTTTAACTTACCTGTACCTGGATCCGTAGCAGCTACGTTAGTATCGTAAGTGTAGTCAAATGAAGCACCACCAAAGTTACCATCATTACCCTGTGAACCCTGAACACCTTGAGCTCCCTGGACACCTTGAGCTCCCTGGACACCTTGAGCACCTTGAACGCCCTGAGCTCCTTGAACGCCTTGAGCACCCTGGACACCTTGAGCTCCCTGAACGCCTTGAGCTCCCTGGACACCTTGGAAGCCTTGAGCACCCTGTGAACCCTGAACGCCTTGAGCTCCTTGGACACCTTGGAAACCTTGTGTACCCTGGGCTCCTTGAACACCTTGGTGACCCTGAACGCCTTGAGCACCCTGGACGCCTTGAGCTCCTTGGACACCCTGAGCACCCTGGACGCCTTGAGCTCCTTGGACACCCTGAGCACCCTGGACGCCTTGAGCTCCTTGGACACCTTGAGCTCCCTGTACGCCTTGAGCACCTTGGATGCCTTGGAAACCTTGACTACCTTGAGCGCCTACTTCACCCTGAACACCTTGATGACCCTGAACGCCCTGTGCACCCTGTACTCCTTGAGCTCCTTGTACACCTTGGAAACCTTGAACGCCTTGCGCACCCTGGACACCTTGGAAGCCTTGTACGCCTTGTGCTCCCTGAACTCCTTGTGCACCCTGAACACCTTGGGCTCCTTGAACCCCCTGTGCACCCTGGACGCCTTGAGCTCCTTGAACACCTTGATCACCTTGGACGCCTTGCGCACCTTGAACGCCCTGGAAGCCTTGAACACCTTGGGCTCCTTGAACGCCTTGTGCGCCCTGTACTCCTTGAGCTCCTTGTACACCTTGGAAACCTTGAATACCTTGGAATCCTTGGTTACCTTGGAAACCTTGAACACCCTGTGCACCCTGGACGCCTTGAGCACCCTGGACACCTTGGAAACCTTGAACGCCTTGTGCACCTTGTATACCTTGGAAGCCCTGCACACCCTGAGCTCCTTGGACCCCTTGGTGACCCTGAACACCCTGAGCACCCTGAACACCTTGGTCACCTTGGAAGCCTTGTGCTCCTTGAACTCCTTGAGCTCCTTGAACTCCTTGGAAGCCTTGAGTTCCTTGAGCCCCTTGGATACCTTGGAAGCCTTGTGTGCCCTGAGCGCCTTGGACACCCTGGGCACCCTGAACACCTTGGTGACCCTGAACGCCTTGAGCACCTTGGACACCTTGGAAACCTTGAACACCCTGGTCACCCTTGTCACCAGTTCTGGTGAAAGAAATTACAGTTGATACACCATTTGCCCAAACGTTACTACCAGCAATGTAGGTAACTGGAACGCTAATGTGATCAGCTAGGTTGGTAAGACTACCACTGATAGAGAACTGAACGAAGTGGTTATTATTCGCAATCTCAGTGATCTGGAACAAACCTTTAATAGCAGATGTTGAATCATCAATCGTCTGCAAGAAATTGTATACGTTAGCACCTGGTGTGGTGTTATCTAAAAAGTCAATGTATAGATTGGCAGCTGCTGCAATGTTTGCATCGCTGAACTTTAAGACACCTGTACCTGGATCTGTATTTGTGATGCTGGTAGTGTCAAAGTTAAAGTTAAACGCTGCACCACTGAACGTGCCCGTCGCACCTTGGAAACCTTGTACGCCTTGTGCGCCTTGGACACCTTGGTGACCCTGAACGCCCTGTGCACCTTGGACGCCTTGAGCACCCTGGACACCTTGAGCTCCTTGGACGCCTTGGGCACCCTGAACACCTTGTGCACCCTGAACGCCTTGAGCTCCTTGAACACCCTGAGCACCCTGAACGCCTTGAGCACCCTGAACACCTTGCGCACCTTGGACACCCTGGGCTCCTTGAACACCTTGAGCTCCCTGGACACCTTGAGCACCTTGGACACCTTGAGCACCCTGAACACCTTGGAAACCTTGGGTACCTTGAGCGCCTTGGAAGCCTTGCTCACCCTGGACACCTTGAGCTCCTTGGATACCCTGGAAGCCTTGGTTACCTTGATAACCTTGAACACCTTGGAAACCTTGTGCACCTAATATACCTTGAGCACCAAGAACACCTTGAATACCCTGAGCTCCTTGAACACCTTGGAAACCTTGAACACCCTGGAAGCCTTGAGTTCCTTGAGCTCCTTGAACACCTTGGGGACCAGTGTTTGTGTTAACAATTTCCCAAGCGGTACCATTATATTTCCAAGTTCGGGAACCTAAAGAATAAGTTTGGTTATTAGCTGGAGACGATGGGAAATCTAATGCAGTAGCCATTAATGGTCCTTGATGCTGCTTGTACAGCGTTGAATAAGTATGATTTTATTTATACTTTACTCTTTTGGAGAGTGTAGGTATAATAAAAGTTTAATTTGGTTTTGAAATCTTCTTTACGATGCTGTATTATAGGGTGACATATCCATAGTATACTGTTTGAGACGATCCACTTGTATTACTAATTACAAAATCAAACCGGTTAGCTGTAGTGGTTGATACTACGGTAGTTGATATTGTGCCTTCTGCTCCTACAATCTGTGTTGGCATAGTTGTGATTAGAATTGGACTTCCGCCGTCGGTGTAGTTCCATGCTCGCTGAGTACCTAGTACCGGCACATTGGTATTGGTAACACTTACAGTGGCCTGATATGCTATGATACCGTTAGGAATGTTTCCTCTAACCCACAATAGATAGTTGCCGTTTACTGGAACTGTAAAGTTGTAAGTGTTTGTTCCTGTGGTCACTGTCCAAGAACCTGTAGTTGAGGTAAATGATCCAGTAGCTCCTTGAACCCCCTGCGAACCTTGAGCCCCTAAAGAGCCTTGGACCCCCTGAGCTCCTTGAACACCGACAGCACCCTGAATACCTTGGACGCCTTGATGTCCTTGGTAACCTTGAGCACCTATAGAACCTTGAACGCCCTGAGCTCCTTGAACACCTTGTGAGCCAACAGCTCCTTGAACGCCTTGAGCACCTTGAACACCTTGGTAGCCTTGGTTGCCTTGGTTGCCTTGTACACCCTGTGAGCCAGAACCAGTGGCTCCTTGGACACCTTGACTACCTTGAGCTCCCTGAACACCATCAGCACCTTGAACACCCTGAGCACCAGAACCAGTAGCTCCTTGAACACCCTGACTACCTTGAGCTCCCTGAACACCAGTAGCTCCTTGAACACCAGCAGCTCCCTGAACACCTTGTGCACCTTGGACGCCTTGATAACCAGCTCCTTGTGTTCCTTGAACACCTTGAGCTCCTTGAACACCAGTAGCTCCCTGAGCTCCTGTGGCACCTTGTGGTCCAGGCGAACCAATGTAACCAACATTACTTAATTCTATCCACTGATTACTGTTACCATCATTAATATAAGTGTATTCTGTTCCAGTTGCGCTATCAATCCAAACATCAGCATAATTTGGAGAGACTGGAGGATTAGCTGATAGTGTGACACTAACCGATCCTTGTGATCCTTGAACACCTTGGTAGCCTTGTACACCTTGTAATCCTTGAGCACCTTGGACACCCAAGACACCCTGGACACCTTGGAAACCCTGAGCACCCAAGACACCCTGGACACCTTGTAAACCCTGAGCACCCTGAACTCCTTGAACACCAGTAGCTCCTTGAACACCTTGGTATCCTGGTGTTCCTTGAACTGGTACTGTTATTGCTGAAGACGTGGAAGAGAGTATCCCACCGATTCTTTGTATTTTAATCGTTGGTACATCGGTCTCTGGCGTAACCTTAATTGTTGCCATCTTATCTCGTTATGTTTGGCGTTACGGTTACAATACCTTCAACAACTCTCGTAATAGAATTGGAGGAGTCAGCGATCTCAACATCATACATATATCTACCAGCTGAAAGATTTGACGTAGCATTAGCCGTTAGCGATAGAGTAATGACGCCATTGTTTCCTCCTGTCGCAACTGTAAAACTAACGGAGTTTGATGATGTGTAATGTTTTCTTATTTGAGATGAACCTGTGTATAAGGTCAGATCAAGAGGTATATCATTTACATCAGTTAAATTTAAAGTAGTAACAAACGTTGATCCTTGATCAACTACTAAGTTTGCTTTTATAGCCATAGTTATCTCCTATGACTTATTTATTGTTTCAAATAAACGGCTATGTTGTTTCAATTACCGGATTTGAGATTATCGAAATCCCGTTTCAAATTTTCATAATTTATATTTTGCTCTTTTATAGCTTCAATAAGCAATGGTATAATTTTTTCATACTTAACAGTTAAAAACTTATCATCAATCGGTGCTTGTACAACCACCATCGGCAAAACTTTTTGAGTTTCTTGGGCTGACACACCAACTTGTAATTCACCTTGATAACCATAGCTCTTTGCTAGATCATTAGCAGTGTAGTAAAAACCATTAAGTTGTTTGATCTTATCTAACGCATTAATGATATTACCTATTTTCGTTTTCAAACGATCATCTGAGTAATAAGCAGTAATTTCACCAGTAGCTCTAATTTCACCCTGAGCACCAACAGCAGTATTGACACCTAGTGAATTAATTTGCGGGTTTGAAGTTGTTGAAAAACCTGCACCCTGAGCACCCACAGAACCCTGAACACCCTGGAATCCCTGAGCTCCTACAGAACCCTGAGCTCCAACCGATCCTTGAGCACCCACAGTACCCTGAGCACCTACAGAACCCTGAGCACCCACTGATCCTTGAGCACCCACAGAACCCTGAGCACCCACAGAACCCTGAGCTCCAACTGATCCTTGAGCACCCACAGAACCCTGAGCTCCAACTGATCCCTGAGCTCCAACTGATCCTTGAGCACCCACAGAACCCTGAGCACCCACAGCACCCTGAGCACCTACAGAACCCTGAGCACCTAGTACACCTTGGACACCTTGAGCACCTTGAGCGCCAACAACTCCTTGGGCACCCAGTACACCCTGGACACCTTGGAAACCTTGAGCACCAACTGTTCCCTGAACACCCTGGAAGCCTTGTCTACCCTGAGCTCCTTGGACACCCTGAGCACCTTGGACACCAGCACCACCTTGAGCACCTGTAAGCCCGCCCGCACCTTGGACACCTTGAGCACCTTGAGCGCCAACAACTCCTTGGACACCTTGAAAGCCTTGAGCACCTAAAACACCCTGGACACCTTGAAAGCCTTGTGCACCAATAGCACCCTGAGCACCAGGAGCACCCTGGACGCCAGAACCCTGAACGCCTTGAGCTCCTTGCACACCTTGGAAGCCTTGTACACCTTGAGCTCCTTGGACACCTGAACCCTGTACACCTTGGGCACCTTGTCTACCTTGAAAACCTTGGGCACCCGTACCACCTTGAGCGCCTGTATCTCCACCCGCTCCTTGGACACCTTGGAAGCCTTGTGCACCTAAAGCACCCTGAACTCCTTGAGCCCCCTGAGCGCCAGGATTACCCGTTCCGCCAGTACCTTGGGCGCCTTGGATACCTTGGAAGCCCTGAACTCCTTGACGACCTTGGGCACCTTGAACACCCTGAATACCATCAGGAGGACCAACCCAGTTACCTGAAGCATTAATAATATTTTGTGAACCAACACTTAACCAACCACCTAAATTCAAGTTAGCGCTAACGTTGGCCGTTCCCGTGACAGTCAGTGAAGCAGTGGGACTTGTGTTGTTGATACCCACTCTATTGTTAGTAGCATCAACAAACAACACTCCACTGTCAAAGCTGGAGTTACCACCAAAGTTAGAAACGTTACCTGAAAGAGTAACATTGGAATGTGTGGAGTTTCCAGTAACTACAAAAGCATTTGCTAAACCTGGATTAACAATTAATGTTCCATTGACTGTAGCAGTATTTGTTACATTAATATTGGCTGTGGTCAACGTACTAACAACACCAACCGTCAAAACGTTAGCGTTATTGGCATACAAGTCCCATCTCTTTGTTGTATCACCTAGCCTAACATTATTAGCGTTGGGGAATACATTCGCACTAAATGTAGACTCACCAGCAACTGATACCGTGTTACTTAACGTTGTAGCACCATTAACGTTAATTGTTGTAGCGGAAAGAGCCCATCGTTGATCACTGTCACCAAGTGAATAATTATTATCAATAGGCTTGAAATCAGTATTGACTGTGACAACACCAGGTGACGAGATGTTTTGAATAACAAGGTTACCACTAACAGTTAATGTGTTAGCTACATTGGCGCTACCTACAACATCTAGACCATGTTCGACTCTGAAAACCGTGTTTGCCATCTTTTACCTATTATTTAATTAAGTGTGCTACAACAATGACGCTAGAGTTGGCAGCACTCTGTAGGAATTTTAATTCAATATCTGAACTATTTAGTGCAGTTGAAAATACTCCTAAATTGGAATTGAGTGGTGAAGATACCGTACCGTAAACTGTTAGGAATGGCGTAGTGCCATCATGAGCCATAACAATTTCATTTATCTGAGTGTTACCAGTCGTACCTTTGATTTGAGCAGTAATTTTTGCTGATGAAAAGCTTGTCTTAGGTAAAGCAAACACGAGTTGTGAGACCGATGTGTTAGTTCCAATATTAGTATTCGATGTAACCACAACCGTGTAGTTATTTTGAAACTGAACATTACCGTTTAGTGTTGTGTTAGCTCCAACATACAAAGTACCTGCTAAGTTAGAATTACCAGTAACGTTCAATGTACCAACGTTTGCTGTTGCGATGTTAGCCATGCTTGTTACATTGGCAGTAGCTACAGTCAATAAACCAGCAAACGACCCTGTGTTGCTAAACGTTGCATTCCCTGTTACAGTTATTGTATTACCAACAGAAACTGTATTAGAAAGCGTAGCAGCTCCTGTAACACTGATTGTATTACTAAAGAAAGCATTACCAACCACCGTAAAGGTGTTGCCTGAAATTGTTGTATTGGATACAGTCCCGTTGCCGGAGATGGAAATAGTACTAAGAGAGCTATTAGCCTTAAGTACAATGCTATTAGCTGTAACAGTTGTATTACCATTAACAGTAACCACAGCATTAGCGTTTAGAATGGCAGCCACTAGATCAGTGTTGCTAGTTATGTTTAATCTTGTACCGCTAATAACAGTATTAGTAGCATTGATAACAACGTTCGCAGCATTGATCTGAGTGTTGGACGTTACGTGAACGTTTCCACCCTTCAAGGAGGTATTTGCTGCTGATATGGATGTGTTTGTAGTGACTACTGATACATTAGATGTTACGTTAGCAAGTCCACCAACAATATAGGTAATTGTTGAGTTAATATAAGCATTTGCAACGTCAATGTTTAAATTTGCTGTAGAGTAAACAACAGCACCAGTGAATCTTGTATTTGATGTAATGTTAAGGTTGGCAGAGGCACTAACGGAGCCACCACGCAATGCATCACCAGCAGCTAGTGTGTTTGCTTGTAATATTCCAATGACAAATCCATTACCTGAAACATTGGCTCCATTGGCTGTAGAGTCAACTGTAACTGCATACAGTGACATAGCATCAGCTAGTTGATTTGTTCTTGCTACCCAAGAAGCAAATGAGTCTGCAGCTACAATTACATTAGCGACTGGTTTTGCCATTATTATTCATTCCGTTAATTAGTGTTCTAAGCATGTCTTTAATATCATCAACATCCTTACGTAAAGTATTTACTTCACCCAATGCCTTCTTTAATTCTCTACTCTGTTTTTGTTCAGATACAAATCTTTGAAAAGACATTGTATCCGTATTAATTACAGCCTTGCTATGATTATCTCTTTTGAGTTTTGTAATGTCGGTCATGCTGATAACGCAATTGCTCTATACTCAGATACTCTTGGAACAAGATAATAATTATTAGCAAGCAAAACAATCTTTACTGCAAAAGATTTGAACCCGTCATATTTAGCAGAGCTAGAATTGAGATATCTAACTATGTTAAAGTTTTGATTGTCCAGATATGCTGAGTTTTTATCTGTTCTTATTACATCAATTAATAAGCCAGCACCTACTAGATCATTGTTTGATACTGTCTCTGAAACAGTAAGTGTGGTAGTATTGGACGCTGTAACAATATCAAGGAAGTAAGTATCAGGAAACGTTGGATTGTAAACTCTAACTAAGTCACCAGGAATTATACTAGTATTAACTGTTGTTGAAGTTGATGTTATAACATTTGTAGCAGAGCTCACACTAAATGTACCGGAAGCAACAGTAGTACCTGCATGGAATGGAGGAATATTATACTTAAGCTCGATGAAATCATTAGGGTTAGAATCAATACTATTAACGACACCACCACTAGGAACATCCAAAACCATCTTGGTCCAGTTCTTGTCCGTAATAAATTCGTTATCCTCTTCACTCAACACTTTGACGTATACTTCTACATCTGTGCCTGAGGGTTTGAAAGCACTCAAATAAACAATTAGGTCTTCTGCAATTTGATCGTTATCCAACACAACTGACTTAGAAACATATCTTGTAAAAGCACTACCGTTAGCAAAAGATTCGTTATTGGAAGAATTGTTAATTTTGTACTCATATGATGTAAAATCTAAATTGTTTTCAGAAACATATGGAGAAGTAAAAGGATTGTCTGAAGAGAATGTGAGTGTTGAATTCATACTCTTTGAATTAGCAAATAGATTTGAAGGATTGTTAACCTCATTGGATCTAGAAGCTAGGATAGCTGGAAAGTTGTTAATGGGATTGACACTACCATTTTGTACTCTAACATTATTACTATCAGACTTACTATAGGTTGTATTAGCAAAGTTCACAAGATAGTCAACAGATGTCCCAGCTGGAATTCCAATACTATAGTTTGGTCTATACGCTGCCAATTTAAGATTGTTAATGGAACCCAATACAGCATTAGCTTGAAAATCTACACCCTTGAGGATTTTTCCAGTTTGGAAATATACTGTAGAATTTGCAGATGAACTATTTAAAACCATGTTATCTGCATAATTTCTAAACTGTTCAACTTTACCAACTGGTGAAACAAACCAAGCAGATTGTGTATTTGAGAAGGATGGCTTAACATCTAAAACCAGATTATTGTTAGCTAAGTCGACGCTAACAACTTTTCTCACTTCTGTGTTTCCATTTGTGCCATCTGTAATTACAATATATGAGCCAGCAGCAATCGTAGCAAAAGAAGTCCCTGTGCCGATAACTGTATTGCTACTTGAATCGATATTAAGCTTCCCATGCTCAAACGCAGTAGCATTCACACTAGAAGCAGAAGTGGAGAAGGAAGCAGTAGTATTCATAAACGTTGTATTACTTACAATGTTAACTACTCTTACCTGAGACACGGAATTATTACCAATAACAATTAAATCACCATTGGACACGTTTGTTACCAAATCAGTGCCAACACCTACGATATTAGAAGATCCTGAAGTTACAGTAACCGACCCAGCAAGATTTGCTTGAGCTTGATAAACATACTCACCACCAACAAACGCCCCATTGACTGATCCAGAGGTCAGAGTAAAGAATTCGTAAGCATCATTACTAATTATAAAAGTATTACTTCTAGCACCTGTAAATTTAGCTACAGATACTTTAAATTTTAAATCAACATCATTACGTCTTGTAACTTCTGTACCATTAGTCAAATCAAAGTAATTACCATCTACCTTACCTGCTGATACCTTTGTAATTCTTCCAGATACAATATCTTCCTCTCCAGAAGTATTTTTCCACAACTCAAATCCTGAATCATTACCATCAAATGAAACAACAACAGCATATTCCTTGTCCGTGGATAGAGGAATTGGTGTACTCAATGTAAATTTTGTAGATGTATTAGCTGTTGTTGATGTGTTGATATTATCATACTCTACTCTACTATACGATCTGTGATCGATCAGCTCAGGGGTTGGCTTACCATCTACAATTCCACAAATGTTAACCAACACCCCAGGTTTAGAAATACCTGAAGCTGTCTTACCTTCAATAGGCTTTGATTTAAAGTATAGATCCACACTAGTGACAAAAGTTGTCGGAGAGCCTTGGACCAATTCTTTATCAATAAAAAATGATTGAGCAATGTTAAACATATGATATTATTATTTCCTTAATGCACCAAAAATTATTTTACTTGAAGACACTGATGAATTTAAATAATTTTCTGGTAAATCATTATTTGCAGAATTATACGTTGTGACTACAACTTCCGATATTCCAGCTGCTAAGTTAGGAACTTTGTAAGCAAAATTGGCAGGTGAGTCGGAAGATATACCTGAATCTAAATAATATATTACCTCCAAAATACCATCAGCATCAGAAATTAATGCTTGGCCTAGTTTTTTACCTAGTTGCTTAACCCTAGCAGTTTGCAATTTTTTGTTGAAGTAAAAATAATGAGCAGTCAGTGGCTTGAGCCCTACAAATTTGTAGTGGGAATCTGCTTCTTTGAAAATATTAATTGTTGTTGGCATATTATTATTTATTGTATGATTTTAACCTAATTACCAGCCTTCATAAGCGGAATCAAAACCTTCTCGTGTATTAAACGTATTATCCATATCATCCAATATATTTCCTACTCCTCCGGATCCTCCTACATAGTCTCCTATATTATAATCACTTTCATAGATGTCGCTATAGTAGTCATCAGGGGTACATGCTCCCTCAACAGGATCCACTGCAGGTTCAGTTAAATCAGGGTAATAATCAGGAGGTAATGGAACTACTGGGTTACCAATAGTTTCCTCATAAGCTGGATATGGAGGGTCCCTGAAATCAGGAATTGTAATTACACCTCTATAAAGATTATCAATAATTACACAAATTGTATCGGTCGGTGCAGGACTAACAATAACTGGATCACCTCCCCATGATGATACAATCGGAGGATTAGTAACAACAGGGTCAGTATCAGTGTTTGCTACAGCAACAACTACAGGAGTGACAGTATTATTGGTTGTTACTTCGACACCACTAGTTTTAACTACGGCTGTGTTTGAAAATGCCGGTGCGACAGGATATACAAAAACTTGAGGTATTGCAGGTTGTGAGGCTGTGAGCTGCTGAATGATTGGCAACTCATCATAAGGTAGCATAAGAATTTTACCCTCGTGGATATTATTGCTTGTACTTGCATTCGATCTATCAAATAAACCCTCAACATTATAGGAAAAGGTCAATGGTAGTAGCTGACCAACAGATACGTCTATTAAACATCTATTCTCATAGTTTGATCCATCATTGACAGTATTATCCCTGAATCCATCAACTAAAAACGCATTTTTAAATCTGTTTTTTGCAGGATCAGTAGAGCTAGGAATTATCTTATCAGAGATACTTTTCTCTACTAATGAAAGAGACAAGTTCTTTTCAATCTGCGTAACCCTTTTTTCAAGCTTACCAATATCAGCCATTGTGTATCTTTTAGAGATATTTCTTGAGTCGGCTGCAAAGTTTAAGTTTTTAGTTGTAAGTTTTTTCTGTCTAAAACTCACAATAGAAGTATCGTTACCCACTTTTTGATCTAGAATTTGAAACGTTGTATTAGAAAGTGCAGTAGGTAATGTTGGATATGCAGGAACTTGCATTCTACTAATAGTTACTGTGTCTGTAGGTGCTTTTGGTATTTTTGGATTAACAGCAGGTGATCCTGTAGTAATCTTGATATTATTATCCTTGTCTACTGTAACAATATCCAATCTTGGAAGATAGCTATCCACATCAAACTGAACTTGTGAGTCAGGCAACGGGATGTACTTTTCATCAGCGCTCAAAGCTTGTGTGTTAGCAGGATTGACGGTTGCACTAGCTACTGACGTTGCTCTTGTAGCTGTATTAGAGCTATATGGTCTAAAATCAAAACAATTTCTAGTATCGTAGTATCTACCATCGGAGGTTAATAGCTCAGGAACTTCCAAAGTATTGATTGATGATGAATTACTGTAACCACCGGAATCATCTACGTTGTAAGAGTTAATGGTGATGTAACCTTCATTTGATCCTGCATCAAAAGCATCAAACTTTGCCAATAGCCACTGGCTATTAGATAAAGCTAGAGAAGCTCCTGGGATAAGTTTCAATTCAGCATTGTTAACAGTATCACCATCATTATATGAATTCACAAAGAAATGTTTTGTTACATCAATATCATTTACGGTGTTACCCAAATAAACGTTTTTTAATCTACACACATCTGAAATACCAAGACTCCAAGGTCCTGTAGTATTATTACCAGAAGCTGATACAGTAACGTTATTGCCTGTGTAAATCTTCACATACAAATCACGTGTAATAGTTTTATTAACCTGTGAAGCAGAGGGAACTCTTACATTATAAGAAACAATAACGTTTGCAGATGCAAGAATGTTAGTAGCAATATTAGCTGTAAACGTATTAGATCCATTGCCGATGGTGATGGTCCTACCAGACCTATTATTCATTGGGATAGGATAATACGCTGGGAAGAACAAAGCAGAATTACTTAATGCGTTTGTATATGCTAAGTTAGCATTCAAAATCATTAGCGTGTTATTAACGACGTTTTCAATTCTTCTAACGCTTACAGCTGAAGGTGTACCATAAACTGTGATATAATCACCAGCTGCAAATACAGAAGTAAAAGATGTTGAAGTTCCAACTAAATTAGCTGAAGTGGTATCACCACTAACGGTTCCGCTAATATTAGCTGTTTGTGCATTTGCAATTGGAACAATAACAAAGTCTGATTTCTGCGTTGTTGAAAGAGCACCATCAGAATAAGGAAACAATTTATTGGTAGGAGAGTTAGCAGTGACTATACCACCTGTAGACAGTACAAGATTTTCTGTAGAGGTTCTGTAAGTGTAACTGACTCCACTCACACTCTTAACAGAGCCTACCCCTGTTTTAAATATAACGTCTGGATTACTAGTATCATACAATACTGGAATATTAGAATTAGTTGTAGCGTCTAACTCTAAAACTGTATCACAAATACCGTCAAACGTTCCATCATAATACAAGCTTCTAACATCTCTGAATGACTTACCAGTATTGAGAGATATATCAAACAAGTACATTCTATAAACAGCATCAGGAGTGCCTACAGTACCACTATCATACACAAGCGATCTCATTTTAGCAGTGCCGATAGCGTTGCCAGCTGGTGTGATTGCTGTAGTGGAACCTACCGTTACACTATTAATATAACTTTTTGCAGTGTCGTATAAATTAACAGTTGCACCGGCTTTAAAATCAAAAAAACCTGCCAATTCTTTGACCCTGACATAATTACCATAATTAGCAGTAATTATTTGATTGGGTTTTGACTGGTAAGTATTTGCTTTTGATGATTCTTTAATTGTATTGGTCAGAGTTTGAACTCTCTTACCTTTAATGTAAGCTGTACCAGGATCTACAACCACGTTGAAGTGTGTGGTATTGGAAGCAATATCTCTTGTTGTAGATCTAAAAGAGTTAATTACAAAGTTACCAGAGCTCTCGTAAGTTCTTCTTTCAAACTCTTTAGCAAGCTCGTTGTAAATTGTGTTTTTGTTTTCTTTAGCAGGCAAGCCTTCACTAAATTCCACAAGAGGAAGAAACTCTGAATTTGCAGCACTATCTTGAGTGTTAACCAAAACCAATCTTGGTTTGATCCTCATTCTATCTGCACCAGGAGCACCCTCATTGTATGAGTTTGCAGAGTTATCGTATAATGTTGAGTCAGTGGTATATTTTACAATTGTTTCGTCAGAATTAAAACCAACTGAAACATTGTTTGGAGTTTGATCAAATTTAGAAACAACAATGAACTGGGGTGTTACTTTAGAGAACATACCCTTCTGATAAATGATACCTTCTGATACAGAGAAGGAGTAACCAAATCCAACTGGATTTGTAAACGTGCTATCAGCGACTCTAATTTTTGCTTTAAATGTTTTTGGTGTTAAGCTCAAAGTAGATACGGAGGCTGATACTGAAGCTGGCTTGATTACAACCTGTGGCAATGTAGTGTAGTCTTGACCATTTTGCGACATTACAATGTTTTGTACCACGCCTAAAGAATCAGTAACTATAGATGCAGCTGCACCACTTCCAATAAACGAAGTGACTGAGGCTACTGCAGCTGATGTATTTCCTGTAATGTTGTATCCTGTTCCCAATGTCCAGGAAGTTGAATTAGCTGACGTGTTGGAAAGTTGTTCACTAGCAATGGGTTTGATGCTAAGAATTTTTGTACTTGAATTAGCACCTGCACTTATACCAACAATTTGTTGTCTTGCACCTGTTGTTGCTTGTGTAAAAATTTCACCGTTTGTAAACGTACCACTAGATACAGTAACATTGATTGCGCTAATAATATGAACTGTATCAGAATTAGCAAAAGCCAGTCCACCATTATCTACAGTGACATCGAAAATAGCATTATACGGACTAAAAATTTCCAACACATCGTTATTGGAGAATTGGGATATACTATAACTGTTTCCAGAGTTCACATATCTCAAATACAAAGCATTTAAATCTGGATTTTTAGATTGAAAGCCCACTTCATAATGTACAATTGTTGCTTGAAGATTGGCACTGTTTCGAACTGATAAGTTAAGATACCCAGCTGGATTAACAGGCTGACCGTCTTCCTGTAAATCGAAAATCTTTACATATGGTAATAGAGGATTGTAATTAAAGTTTACACCACTAACTATAGTACCACTTTTGAATACGTGATCGCCAAACCTCTCAATTTGTTGTTGGAGGATTGTTTGGAGTTGGTTTAACTCTCTTGTTTGTACAGCAACACCTGGTTTAAAAAGGATCTTGTGGAATGCCTTATCTTCATTATAGTCATCCCAGTAAGGTGTTGTGTTTAAATTGGTCTCTAATGGCATCTAATCCTCTTAAAACTTTAAAATTAGTTTTATAGACTCAGATTGGCTTGAGCTTCTTGCAATCGGATCTACGTTTTCTATGTATAACACCTCTCCACTTCCTTCAACAATATCAGGCGGGAGACGAGTGTTCAATGTCACGGAGGCTGATGAATCAACTCCGAATAAAGAATTACCTGCATTAATGATGCCTTTTAGGTCTGTCAAGTAAAAATAGTTAGCGTCATTGGAGTGGAAGTAAGCGTTAGCTGTTACCAACTCCAGCTGATAAACTTGTTCATCTTGCTCAAACGTCCCATCACCAACGTTGTAAGTATATTTTTGTCTGTTATCGAAAGTGTTAAAGTCTTTGACTTGACCATTAATAAGATAGCTGACTACATTAGCTGTTGCACCCGAAGAACTACCTGTAATTATTTGGTTGGTTACAAAGATACCAGTAACGTTAGCTACTGTAACGGTCGATGTAGTACTTCCAGAAATATATCCAACAGCATTTGAATTGGCCTGTGTTACCAGTTCATTGTCTGTAAAAACTCCAGTTGGTGTTGCAATTGTAAACTCCACATTTGCAAACAATGGATCCTTAAGTAATCCAATAGTTCTATAATCATTTGATGTAGGAATAGTACCTGACTCGGAATTAGCAAAAGTAACGCTGATTCCGAGATACTTACCTCCCAACTCAGCTTCAGGATCCTTACCGTGGCCGCCCTTTGGACCAAGAACTGCAGAAACCAATGCAGTGTTTGTTACACCACCAGTGTTACCCTGAACAATAGGATTAACAAACGTGTAGCCAGATCCTCTATTAATTATTTCTACACCTGAAATACTATTTGAGGAGCTAGTATTAACAAGTGCTCTTGCAACTGCTCCAACTCCGTCACCTTCAAATAGGATTGAAGGAGTGATTTCATAAACAGAAGTTGAATCGGGGGTAATGTCAAAACTACTAGCAAGAGTTACCTTCTTACTATTTCCAATAACTGTATAGTCAACAATTTTCTTAATCTGACCTATACCTGTACCATCTTTAATATACAAAAAACTACTATTGTAAAAATTATTTGAACTGCTTGCATTATTAGCAATAGTAAACACAGTAGGGTCACCACCAATGGTTAGATCGGAGGATATAAATGTGTTAGAAAGATATGTGTTATAATTTGACCCAGCATAATCCACAACAATTACATCAATGGCACCGGATACTGCATTACCTGTAACGTTAGCGTTTGGAACAACAGGAATATATTCCTCAGTGGCAAATTTTTGAAAGTTTGAGCCATCAATGGTATACATATATTTCCACACATAACCATCTGATGTACTGTAGTACTCATCATCAGCACCAGTATCATTGAAGTTTGGTTGAATTGTGGACGGGGCGCCGTTTTTATTATCAAGAACCTTAAATACGTGATGTGAAGAAACAGCATTTACAACAGCATAATAATTACAAGCTGTTATATCAACATCACCCCTATAAGCTGTATAAACAGTATTTGAACTCCAATTATATCTTGGAATCATTATCCTAACATCAGTATTAGAAACTTTTTTTCCAAATACCATTTGTTTATAAACATCAATATTTACAGCATCGTTAGTATTTGGAATGTCAGGAATTGTTTCATCGCCACCAGGATAAGTGAGGTGACGTCCAGCAAACACGTAATAAATGCTGTTAGCAGTCTCGGAAATAGATTCCTTAAACTGCTTAGCGTTGTGTAGATTTAAATAATTTGTGACTAGATTGGTAGACATATGTATTATTTATGTTAGGTAATTACAATTTCTGATGAAGCATTAGCACTGACGTCAACCGTTGTGTCTATAACAACTTTACCAAACATTTTAGTACCAGCAACGTGAATAATCTTTTTCAAAATTTCAGAGTATTTGACAAAAGGTACTTTAGACTGAATTTCATAACTATATTCTTGATAGTAGTAACTATCCTGTATTTTTTTATCACTAGATAGGAATCCTCTTGATGATGAATAGTATCCCTCTCCGATCCCCTGTTTATTGAGATTTGTTTGCGCAGTAACGATATATGGTGATCCTTCAAGTTGTAAGGACACATTTTCCCCATCAAGATATCCAAATCCAGAATCTAAAACACTAACCCCTGAAACAACAGCATTAGCTACTTGAACGTTAGCTTCCACTATAGAATTCTGACCAATAGGTATAGTTGTTTCATCTATAAGAACATTTGCAATTGTAGCCACTGCACCTGAAGTTGATCCTATAATCGTATTGCCTTCGTAGAACGTGTTTTCAAAACTCAGACGCTTAACCTTCAATTGGCTGTTGTTAGATCCTTCTTTAACCAATCCAAAAGCAGTAGTAGCCACGGTTACAGACGTGTTAACAAGCGTAACATTAGCAGTTGCTCCAGTAGATAGAGTTTGGAGTTGATACCCGTTAGTGTTTGTATTTTGAAAGGAACCAGAAACGTTAATTAACTTAACTGTTCCTGTACCAGCCGTTATTCCAGAAGAATAAACAAAACCAGTACCAACATTTGCAGTACCGTTACTTTGATAAACAAACTCACCTAAAGCAAAATTTGTAGTGGCAGATCCATTTGCCGCTGTACCAGCAAAGTTTGTAACATTTAGTTGTACCGCTGGAGCCTGAGATGTTTGAGATATTCTCTCACCAACTGTATACAGTTTTGTTGGATTACTAATTTCAAGTATAAAATCTTTTCTTTTATAACCAGCAACATCTCGCTCATATACCAACACAAAAGGATCGATGTTGTAATCTGTTCCTGGGTTGATATTATTGATAGAAGCAATTGTACCAATTACAGTACTATTATATCTCAAAGCATCAAGAAGTACAGTGTTTATATTTGATCCTGGGAATTTAATAAAACCATAACCAGTAGCATTAGCATTGTTAGGACTTAGATCTAAATTAATGTCCATAAACGGAACGTTACCGGTATTGTTAGCACCAAGCATGTCAGGTGTCAACAATACTGTTTCATCATTATCTAATGATCCTATTGAAAACCCAGCATCAGATCCAGTACTAACAAAATTTATATCTGCTCTGGTATTAGAGTAATTACCGGTAACGTAAGAGAAAATTGTGTTTGGGTAGTAGGCATTTGTAACGCTATCAACACCAAAAAATTCTGCATTTGATCCTATAAGAGTACCTGTAGCTGTAAGGTCTAAAACAGAACCAACCACAGCAGTAAAAGTTAAATTTGCTGCGTATGTGTTTACAGTAGCAGTGGTTGCATTATTTGTTACTAATCTAAAGGTTGTATTTGTTGCAAACACGTTACCACTAATTGGTCTTAACAACAATTGGCCTCTTGTAGCTGTGTTTGGTGTAGCTGTGATAATGTAAGCATTAGCAGTCATTGTTGAATTTATGGATTCAATAACAGTATTGGATGCAAACAAGCTGATATTACTAGCCGTATCAAATACCAAATCAACTAAGCTAGCTTTAAATACTACATTAGTTGCAGCAATGTTTCCTGAAATGTTATTAACAATAACAAAACCATTAGATGTTGTCGTGGGAGCAGAATATACAATACCTGCTGTTGTGTTAGTAGTTCCTTGGGCAAATAAAACAGTGTTTGCTGTAAAGTACTGAGTATTAACTGCGCTGGTATAGTTAATTTTCATCAATTGCTGGGTAAGATTTTCAAATACAGTAAACGTTGTAATGGCAGTATTGCTATTAGTCAAGTTTGAATAACCAACAACTTTATCGGATATAAAAACATTGGCAGCGTTTGAGAAACCGAAACCACCATCCACAATTGTGAAGTTAACACGGCCCGTCTCATTTGAAATACTTGTTACAATTGCTTTAGCATTCTTACCATTATTAGATATAACTTTAAATTCATCACCTATAGAAAAATCCTGACCACCATTCAAAACATCAAGGCTAGTCAACGATCCAACAACTGTAGGAGCATCTATAATATTAGTGTTAGCTGTTTCTACGACCTTCTCACCATATTCAAAATCACCACGTACCCCTGTTAAAAATAATATATCAATAAACTTTCCATTGATCCTTTTTTTCACAACACTTTCACAAAACGCCTTGGCACCCGTTGTAGTCCCTACCAACTCTTTATTAACAAAGTTTTTATTTCTTGATGATATACTTACTTCTAAGTATTTTGGTTTAACCCACGTACCATCAGAGACTTTTAAAATGTCTTGACCAGGTAAATAAACCGTAGCATCTTGATCAAATAAAGCACGAATAGCTAGTTTGACACTCTGCTCATTTCCTCTATTCTGATACAATTCGAGAATATTTTTAATTAACATCCTCTCATTCACTTTATTTACGAGTGGAAGATCCTTAAGATAAGTTTCTTTAAAGTGTATGATAAAATCATCGACAGTTTTATCAATGTCTTTGTATTCAATTAAATTTCTTGAATAGTAGGCTTGTTGGCCAGTTGTTTCTAGCCACTTATAGTATGATTTAACAAACTCAATAAACAAAGATCCCTCTTCATTATAGAAGGCTGGGAACTGTGATTGAATTAACGGTGATACTAAATCTTCAATATTCTTCATAGCTTAACAGGAGTAACCGTTATAATTATTGCATCTTCTTTGATTTTTAAAATTTTATTTTTTGTACTTGAAAAATCTTTATCCTTACTTGATACAAAAAATTCTAAACCATTAGGACTTATTGCCTCATCAACAATAATACTACTAACAGTAACTTTACCATTTACATAATCTACTGTACCTACTTGTTTTACAACTTCAACAACGTTACCAACATACTTTGCAACAAACAATCCACCTTGCGAATCATCAACAATGAGGGATCTATTACCAGCAAATATAAATGGGGATGTCGTTACGTTGTGGCCATAGTGTTTTTCAGGGGCCAATAATGATACACCAGTTTCTTGTAAAATTTCAAAACCATAATCAAGAGTAAAACTTGTTGCTGCACCGTTTGTGACAGGAATATAAAATACTGCTTTAACTTCCGTGTTATTGCTGACAATACTCGGATCTGCAGAATCTATTGCTTCAGTTAATTGACTGTAATAGAGAGTTTTATTAAAACCATCAAGATTATCTAAACCAAACTGACTAATCTTTGCGGCAACTAAAGCTCCAATGTCGCCTGATTGTTTGGAAGTTGAATTAACATTATATTTTACATTGGTAATCACTTCAGCATACATGAATTGTGGTTCTACAAACACAACATCTATGGAGACAGGAGTTTTATCCTTAATATAGGTTTCAAAAGCAGAAAGTCTATTTTGTGGTGTGCCGTCCGAGTTAAAAACGTCCACAGAAATATAAACTTTACCAAAAACTGGAGGATCTAATGTTTCACCACCGTACGCTACAATACTTTGAATATCAGAAAAGTTAGACTTTAATAAAGTCTCATAGTCGCCTGTAGTAACGGCTCTTCCTTGAACTTGAAAGTTTCTTGGAGCATTGTATCTGATAGATTCGATTGTTTCGTTTACAGAGCCACCTGATGCGTTGGAAATTGTAGTTATTGAAACGTTTGCATGTGAATCAATATTACCATCGTTTAGAAATACAGTTGCGCTGTTGGGTAGCTCACCACTAGATGTTCTATACTCAACAATGATCACAGATCCATCTCTTGGCTTCCTACCAAATACATCATCACCGAATCTAATCTCATACTGCTGATTTTCTGCAGCCTCTATAAAGAATATTTTAGTTAGAGAAGTAATGCCAATTAAAGTGTCTGACTTAGTGTATGATAATGTTGACGCCCCACCATCCTCTACAACGGTGACTGAAATACTACCGATATCAACAGTTGGATTGGATAAAACAAATCTCTGAGTGGTATTGCTAGAGTTCATAACAAAACTATCAGCAATATAAGTTCCCTCATACAACATCAAGTTTGCTGAAAATACACCGTTGTTAGATGTGGATATAATTTCAGTTGCTGGTGTTGAAAATGTAAACGTATTGGAACCAACTCTTGAAGTGAACGTTGTACCCTTAGGGACAACAATACTGGTTACTGGTGAAGTTGGAGTTATGTTTAGTTTTATTTCAGCCTGAGCGGAAACAAATGACTTGGGGGTATAGTTTAAAGACTTAGCATGTGAAACAACACTATCACGAAGTTGTGCAGTGTCAATAAACATCTCACTAGCAACCATATTCGTGTAGAAGGAGTTCAAGTAAGTATTATACGACAACAAGTCAATCAAGGTGTTAATGTTAGACCCTTCGAAGTCTACATCCTTGAATGCTGAGTTATTCTTAAGATAAGTCTTAAGGTTTGTTTTGATTGTTTGGAAATCTAGTCCAACCAGATCGATGCTGGTGTTAGCCATTTATCGGATCCTATTTAAAATTAGTTCTAAGGTGACAGGTTCAGCTTTATTTATCACGCTGAAAACAATATTAATGTACATGGAGTTTTGATCAGGATCACCTGAAACATTAACATTAATTACATTTGCTCTTGGCTCATGATTACCAATAGCTGTTTTTATTAAATCCGCAATAACTTGCTCTGTTGCAGGAGAGAAATTCTCAAACAACATTTTTCTAATGTCACTACCAAATGTTGGGTTGAAAAATCGCTCACCTTTATCAGTAAGCAATATATTTCTAATGGATCGTTTCACAGAGTCTTCGTTCTTGTAAGACAATAGATCCTTTTTAACTAACTCTAAATCCAAATTGGAATAAAAGTCGGAGTATATAACCGGCGTAGCTGTTTGTGGTGTTGATTTTGTTTTTTTTATTACTAATGCCATTTTAGCCGCCTATGAATACCGTTGTTGAACCAGACTCAATTGTATTTGTACCAACAGCGTTACCTGCATCCTGTGTATCAGCTGTATCACCAACCCTTGCTGCCCCATTAGTTCCATTATTAATGTTAACTGTCTTACCGTTAATTTTTATATCCCCAGTAACATCAAGATTGTAGTTGCCATTCACTTTCACATTAACGTTACCCTTAACCTCAATACTAGCATTACCTTGAATGTATACGGTTTTATTTTTGAGAACAACCTCTATATCATCACCTACAATTTTATTGACCCGTCTACCCTCTTGATTGATTTCTGTATAAGTTCCTGTTTTATGAAAAACGTGGATCCTTTCCTTATTAGGAGTATCATCTAATTCTATAACATGGCCACTCTCTGATTGATAAACTCTGTTGAACGGATAAGTCGCAGCAAATGCAGAAGAAGGTTCTGGACCAGTTATGTTTTTATTTAGAGAGTTGGTACCCCTTGCAAGTAAGGAGACATCGTGCTTATTGGGATCCTTATCTTCAATACCTGGTAGTGAACCAAGAATCATTGGCATTTGACCTTCACCACCATCAGCAAAGAAACCAACTACTGTAGACCCAACCATTAAACCTGTTGGAGACAATCCCGTCTTTTGATAACTAGCACTTGTTGGTTGCATGATAATGAAAGCCCATTGCAAATCATCTGTAGGAGTTTCAACTTTGTCTCCATGGAAGTTATGCACCCTGACTTTGACACGGCCAAGCTTCTGAGGATCTTCTCTATCCTCAACAACACCAAAGAACCAAAAAAAACCCTCTGCTCCCAAATTTTTTGTTGTCATCCTAAACCAACCTTATTGCAATCTAATGAAATATAATGCTTTGTTTTGCCGACAGTAGTTATATTGTGTCTCAATCTCGTTACAATATAATTGCCATCCACTAGATCATCGGTTCCTTTGGCTTCTGTAGTACCAGAAGCTTTTGGTAAATTTAACTCTATTACATCACCAGCCTTGATGGAGGAGTCTCCAGGAATAAAAGCTCTAACAAAATTGGAATTAAAGAGCTTTTGGTAAGCTAGTCTAGCCCCCATCATATTTTCTAAAAAGTTTTCTTTCCTATTTGTATCCTTGGGAATAAAAAAGTTGAACGTGGATTCTTTTGCAAAATCCTCAATCATTGATTCTGAAATATTGAGAGTGTTCTTGTTATCTGATCCCACCATAGAGGAGAACTTCTGAGTCATGTCAAAAGTTATATCGCTTACTTTTTTAGAAAATATATCAAACGTTTTAACTCTATTTTTAATACCACCCTCTTGAATCATATCAGTAAGATCAGTTCTACCAATATTTTCATATTCTATAATACTTCTGAACATTAAAGCTTCTGAGTTTTTATCTTTTTGGCCATTGTTAAAATAATAAAACTTCTTAGATCCAATTTTTGCCTTACCATCCTCCATCATTTGCTCAATACATTTAAAATTGAATCCATCTTGATTTTCAAAAAAAACAAAAGAGGATGAAACGTATTTGGGATGAACGGCTCTTTTTCTGATAATATCTATAGCTACGAAAGGCGTGACTTTAGGAAATACTATAGTCTCTGTTCCCTTACAAGGATCGATATTAACTATTTTATCAGTTTTCAAATATCTCGTGAAGAGGTTATCTACAATATCATTAATAGTTTCATTATAACTCTGAAGAATATTAATATTACTCTGAGTTAGTTGCTCTTTACTTACACACTTTAAAACATACGTATATCCTTTACCATTCATTTGTTGTTGAACGTCAGATACAGCAAAGGTGTTAAATTTATATGTTGTAGGGTATGAAAGACCTGGAGTTTGGAATGTTATTTCAAACAACTCCTCACCGACGATTGGAAAATCGTTCAGCAAACCAATTTTATCATCAAAAGCAATTTCAGCATATAAAGTAGGGGAATTGAAATCCTCATAAATGTCAATGGAGGAGATTTGATCAGATGGATTGACTTGCGCCTTGGTGTTTTTATTGCTTAGTGTAATATCATTAATTATTACATCCCCTACTTCATAATTTGTCATCTAAAAAGCTCTCTCATATCTTTTTCGATTTTACCAACATATGCTTTGTCTAAGATCCTAATATGAAGTTTACTTTCATTGATCTCATCTTCGTAAGTGTAAGCACTAACGGATTCCCAATACGAAGCTTCTAAGTTGGAGATTGGTTGACTGATAGTTGTAACTGCTGTAATGGTTGCGTTTGAGGCGGCGCCTGTCGTAAACGAACCTGTTATTTTATCTAAAACAACATGAGAAGTATTGGCAAATGTAACAAATCCTGTTGATGTGTTTTGTGTAAACTTATTACCAACCACAAATGTACCAGAAGATATAGTAAGATCAATAACTTTGTTGGTTTCTAATACTTGATCAATTTCTTTTCGATCGTAAGAAACTATGCTACCGCCAATGCCTAAAACTGGTTTAAAATACCTTTTCAAGGTTTGTGGTAAAGCATTGAAGCTTGATACAGTCAATGCAGTATCATCAGAAGCGTAATTGTTTCTATAAAAAACTATCTTAGCTTGAGCATTAGCAATTGAACCATATTTTGCGGTTATGTAATCATCAAACTGGTTTTGACCAAGAGGCCAGTCATAGTATGGGTCCATAATATCGTTTGCAAGGTATATGATCCAATCGAGCTCGGGGTTACCGTAGTATCTTGCAGCAATTTGATCAGGACGCTCACCTTGCTCCACTGTGTAAGGATAAAATATTGCTAGGTTTTTTTGAACACTTTGATCAAACTTAACTTTAGATATTACATTAGTAACAATCGTATTAGCATATTCAGTGGATGGGAAGAAGTTGAAGTATCCAGCCATTATGCTCCACCTCCTGGCATAACATTACCCAATGAAGGAGATAGAGTTGTATCTTGCTTCCTATCATTATAGTCTTCACGAGTAACAACTCTAATCTCTTTGAAGTTTAAACCAATCTCAATATCAGTAGGCGAACCATCTTTGAAAAAAGCTGGAGTTCCATTGGGGGCGTAATTGACAGTCATTGAAGTTAAAACTGATCTTTTAATTTTATAAGGCTCAACATCTTTGGGTCCAAAAGATATATCAACTATATCAGGAAAAGAAAACAGGGGTCCTGTTGAGGATTCACCACTCAAGCCTGTCCCCGGCAACATTCGTCTTTTGATTGTTTTAATAATTTTTTTAATTAAATCTGCTTCTTGTTTATTTTTTGGAGAAAATCTAAAAGTAAAGCTATGTTCCCTCAAACCAATATCCTGGAAAATTGCGGCTAAGTGAGGATTAGGAACTACTCCCGTCGCCTCATCAATGTTAGCCAAAAGGGTTTCACCGCCTATTCTCCCCACGTTTTCTCTAACTCCCACTGCAGCTGCTTCAACAACCGAAGTACCTGTTTCCTTACTGAAAAGAGCTTGTTGACCATTAATAACCTTCACCCCTGTCGCCACAGCAGCACCTAAAACAGAACCAAGCTTAGCATCATTATATGATACTGAAAAGTTTTCATTTAAGTTTGTAGGAATAGGAAAAATAACAACTACTGTTGGCTCATCTTTAGCTACTGCTAAAGCTCTATCTTTAGAATATGATATAAAACTAAACTTAATAAAATACTTGCCAATATCTTGTGGATATGTTAGAACCTCGAATACATCTTTATTCTGCAAAGATTCTTGTGATGACTGAGCTGCTAAAGCACTGGGAGAATTTGGAAAATCATTGGTCTTAAATTTAGTTATAGGTTTGAAACCCGCAGCGGAAGCAGCTCCTGCAACATCACCAAATTTAGTTTTGTTGAAAGCTTGCTGTGTTTGTGATACAATACCACCTACTTTGTCTGCGAGTGCCGCTCCAGCTGCAAACCCAGCTACGGCGGCCGCGGCTTTAGAGAAAAACGCCATAAATATTTCCTATGAGCTATAAAGGTTATTTTAAACCAAGGAATCCAACCAAGTACATGGGAGACCCTACAACTATTATTTATCGTAGCAGTTGGGAGCTAAAATTAATGAGGTATCTGGATTCTCATTCTGATGTGATTAAATGGGCTAGTGAGGAGTTCAGTATACCTTACGTTTCACCAATTGACGGCAAAGTACATAGATACTTTCCTGACTTCCTTGTAAAAAAAAGAAACTCTAACAAGATTATAGAAACAGTAGTTATAGAAGTTAAACCCCACATTCAAACAACAGCACCCACAGTTCAAAAAAAACCTAGCAAAAGATATTTACGTGAAGTATATAATTGGGGAATCAATAGTGCAAAGTGGGCGGCAGCTAAAAGGTACGGTGACCACAGAGAGTGGAAGTTTGTTATAATGACGGAACATGAACTAGGAATCAAATTTTAATGGCGACAACAATATTTCAAAGCGTAGTTCAAAAAGCTGGTGCTAGTGGAGCTCAAAACTCACTAGAGGCTCGTAATTGGCTGAGACAAAAAGCGGCTGAGGTGCGTAATGTAAACCCTAAAGCTACTATTACTCAAGGTCCATTACTCACCAATAGAATTATTACGGGAGAAATGTATTTGTTTGCATACGATCCCAAAACTAAAGAAGATCTTCCTTATTATGATAGGTTTCCTTTAGTATTTCCATTTAGAAAAGTTAAAGGTGGATTCTATGGTATCAATATGCACTACCTTCCTCCTTTGCTTAGAGCAAAGTTGATGGATGCTTTGTATGATACCATTAACAATGATAAGATGGATGAAACCACTAGACTTAGGATCAACTACAGGATTCTTCAAAGTGCGGCTAAATTTAGGTTCTTTGAGCCATGTGTAAAGCACTACCTAAATAATCATGTTAAATCCCGTTTCTTAAAAGTTGACCCTACGCAATGGGATGTTGCACTGTTCCTTCCTCTTGAAAGATTTGCTAAAGCAAGTAAGTTGAAGGTTTACGCTGATTCAAAGAATAAGATCTATCAATAATGGCCGCTAAGTTTTTAGGAACAGCTCTATCAGCTGTTGGTTTATATTCAGCACTGAAAAGTAGTTCCTCCAAGGGGGCTACTGGCCGTTATGATGGTTTCTTGTCTGAATTTAGAAACAAGTCATTTGCAAGAACCAATCTTTTTGAGGTTACTATTCAACCTCCAAGGATTATGAATGGCAGCAAGATGTTTGAAAATTTACATCTATATGCAGAATCTGCCAACATTCCAGGCTTGATGTTTGCAACTTCTGAGACAAGACGTTATGGTATTGGACCAATAGAAAAGAAACCATATGCTCCTATCTTTAATGATATATCAGTTTCATTCCTAGTAGATGGCCATGGCGACTTGTACAAATTCTTTTATACATGGATGAATAAGATTGTATCAAGCGATCAATTTGTAAACGGAAATACGGTGAGTTCAAATGGATTAGCTCCATTTGAAGTCGAGTACAAAGATGAATACAAGTGTCAGATGATGATATCGACTTTTGATGAAGCTGGTAATAGTGTGTTGAGCAGCCAAATAGTTGATGCAATTCCAATCTCTATATCCGACACAGCATTCAGTTGGGGTGATAATGATCAAGTTATGAAATTACAGGTTACATTTACATACTTCCAACACATTCTAAACACAGATCAAAACGAACCTGTCTCAGGTTATAGAAAACCACTTTCTGGATTTCAGCAGTTGGTTAAAGCTGGGACCGCACTTCAAACAATATCATCACTCAGAAAACCTCGAAGTGTTGGAGATGTTATCAACGTTATTAATAATGCTAAAGTTATCACTGGAGGATACTTCGGCTGATTGGAGAAAATATTATGGCTTTACCTAAATTATCACACCCTGTTTTTCAACTGAATCTGCCTTCCACGGGCCAAGTAATTTCATACCGACCATTCCTTGTACGAGAAGAGATGATTCTTCTTGTTGCTCAACAATCTCAGAATCAAATAGATGTTATTAATGCAATCAAGCAGGTGATTAACAATTGCATTACAACAGAGAACGTCAATGTAGATGACTTTGCTACATTTGACTTGGAGTATTTTTTCATCCAACTCAGATCCAAGTCTGTTAATAGTATAGTCAAACTATCTTACAAAGACAATGAAGATGGACAGATCTATGACTTCGAAGTGGATTTGGAGATTATCCAAATTAAGAAAGTAGATGAAGCTCCTAGCACTGTTAAAATAAACGATACAATGAGTTTGCTTCTAAGATATCCAAGACTCGATGCAATGAACAAACTAGCAGATGCTGAAGATTCAGCCGCTTTTACTTTAGCTCTAATCAAATCATGTCTCAATAGGATTGTAGATGGTGACAAAGAATATTTGTTTTCCGACTCTACTGATGAAGAAGTTGAAGAGTTTCTAAACTCACTTGATGTTAAAACTTATGAGCAGATAAACAAATTCTTTGATACGCTACCCAAACTCGAACATATTTTAACTTATACTAATAAGACTGGTAGAGAAGTTACCATCAAGCTGGACAGCCTTAACGATTTTTTCGCATTGGGCTGAGCCATAATAGTCTAGCGAACTATTATACACTAAACTTTTCATTGGTTCAGCACCATAAATATTCATTGAGTGAAATTGAAAGCATGTATCCCTATGAGAGGGATCTGTACGTTGATATGCTTCGTGATTATCTTGAACGAGAACAAGAGAGACTCAAACAGAGATAATGGCAGACAAAAACAAGTCAGTTGTAGATAGTATTACGGGGACGTTTAAATCAGAACTTACAGATAATGTTCTCAATAAACTTGGTCCTAGTCTTGGCACGGCTATCGAAAAAGCTTTGGAAGCAAGAACAGCTGGTAAGAAGTTCTCTGACACATTCAATAGCGAATATAAAAGCAGACTATCAGAAAGCTTGAAAGATAGAATATTCGGCCAGGGGATTGTTGGTAAGTCCCTCAGAGCTGGGTTTGAAGCAAAATTTGGATCAAAGGAAGAAGATCCTGTTGAGGAAATTGTAGACTCAGTAAATATAGAACAAGGCGTTCTTGTAAGAATTGAAACGTTAGCTACAAACATTTCAGATAACGTTTACAACATTACAGCTGCGTGGAGTAAGAATGCTAAGACTCTTGAAGAAACCAGAAAGCTTCAAGAAGAACAACACAAACAAGAAATGATGTCTGCTGAAGAAGCAGCGCTCGAGTCGAGGTCACTAATAGAACCTCTATCTAAGCCAACACCTACTGGCAAAGAAAATGAGAAGTCAGGATCTGGTGCTTCTGGCTTGACTAGTATGTTGTCTGGGTTATTTAAGTCAGCAGGCAAACTTAAATCAGCATTAACTGGTATTTTAAAAAGTAAGAAGTTCCTTGCTCTAGCTGCTGTGACTGTTGGTGTTGGAGCAGTGGCGGCGGCTATTGCTGGTCAGGATAGTTCAGGTGCTGACACGTCAGGATCTGGAGAATCAAACGCACAAAGAATCACTCCTACAATCACCCAACAAGACATTGAGGAAAACAATAGCGAAACTCAAAAGCTCGCTAGACTATCTAAATCAAGAGAACAAAACTCTGAAGCATCTACACCAGTCTCGAAACCTTCTGTTTCGTCTGCACCGCCGTCAACTGCTGGTGCAACTTCCCAATCAAGTGGTAATTCTAATTCGTCAGTACCATCGTCAACTGCTGGTGCAACTTCCCAATCAAGTGGTAATTCTAATTCGTCAGTACCATCGTCAACTGCTGGTGCAACTTCCCAATCAAGTGGTAATTCTAATTCGTCAGTACCATCGTC
>Ga0114982_1000184_pt1 | contig 32838 bp, 28 predicted proteins | sample Shrwel_input2_FT_FD_87183 | JGI IMG/M metagenome (GOLD analysis project Ga0114982, IMG submission 87183) | Subsurface microbial communities from deep shales in Ohio, USA - Utica-3 well 1 S input2 FT | ecosystem: Environmental > Aquatic > Deep subsurface > Shale gas/oil reservoir > Produced... | reverse complement strand
ATCTTTAAAAATGAAAACATATTCAGGTTTTATAATAACACGAGATTGACACGAGATTCACACGAGAATGACATGAAGCAGCATAAACCGCTACACAAAACATTAAAAAACAAAAAAAGAGACTGAAAACAGTCTCTTTTGTATTCTTAACTATTAGAGTTTTTTAAGTTCTTCTAAAACAGCTTCGCCAACTGCATGAGCAGATTGAGGATTTTGACCTGTTACTACTCTTTCGTCTACCGTAACGTGTGTTTGCCATAAACCTGATTTTTCGAACTTGGCTCCACGTTCTATTAATTTAGATTCTAAGCTAAAAGGAACTACATTTTCTAATTTCACAGCAGCTTCTTCTTCGTTGGTAAAAGCATTGATTTTTTTACCATCTACCAAATACTTTCCATTGCTCAGTTTAATGTTCACCAATCCAGCGGGACCGTGACAAACCGCACTTACTACTCCATTTTTTTCGTAGATTTTTTGAGCGATAATTGCCAGTTCTTCATTATCTGCAAAATCCCACATTGTACCGTGACCTCCTGCATAGAGAATCGCCACATATTCATCAGGATTTACTTCTGAAGGTTTCATGGTGTTCTGAATTTTATTTTGGTAATATTCATCTGCCAAAAATCTTTCATTAATCTTATCATCTGGAGTATTTCCATAATACGGCGGGTTTCCACCTTTTGGACTCACGAAATCTATTTCGTAACCAGCATCTACTAATACAGCCCAAGGATGTGTAACTTCACCTAAATAATAACCAGTAGATTCACCAGTGTTTCCTAATTCGCCGTGGCTCGTAACCACGAATAATACTTTTTTGCTCATTTTGTTAGATTTAATTATTTGTGCATTTACCATGTTGATTCCTAAAAAAAGAATACAACTCGTTAAGAAAATTATCTTTGATAAAAACTTACTTTTACTCATTTTTATATTCATTTTTTTAATGATTTAACACTGCAAAGGTAAATCCAACTTCCCACAAACAACAGGACATACATCACAACTTTTAAGTGACCTACATCACACTAAATCGAAAGCCGACTCAGCGTTTCTCTAGAAACACCTAAATACGAAGCGATTAACGTTTTGGGCAACCGTTGCAAGAGTGTAGGATATTGAGAAATAAATTGTTCGTAGCGTTCTTTAGCATTGCTATTGAGCAAAGACAAAATTCTTCGTTGGAGCGCTACATAGCCATTATTCGACTTTTTTCTGAAAAAATGCTCTATTTTATGCATATCTGCACAGAGTTTCTCACGGTTATAAAGCGATAAAGAAAGCACTTCTGTAGTTTCTAAAGCATCAATACTAAAAGTAGCTTCCGTTTGATTAAAATAGGCTTGATAATCGGTAATCCACCAATCTTCCATTGCAAATTGCATAATATGTTCTTTGCCTTCTTGATTCAGGTAAGAAGCTTTTAACAAACCCTTAATCACAAAATAATCATTTTGTACTGCATCTCCCTCTTGAATTAAAACCTGATGCTTTTTTAATTTTTTCAAGGTAAAATGAGACAGAATATACTCGAACTCTTGGTCTGTTAATGGTGTAATATTCTCAATTTGACGTCTTAAAATCTCACTCATATTTTTATCATTCTAAATTGCAAACAAAAGAATTGTTCACTCCAAATGTAGAATATTGAAAGCAAAAAATCCATCAAAAGCGATGGATTTTTTAAATATTGTAGATGCAATTCTTATGGATTGGTAGAGAAAATAGAAGCATTAGCAATCATGGCTCTTCTGTTCATTTTCAAAATATCTCTCACCCATTCTGCGAAATCTTCTGGCTGAAGCACTTTTTCTGGGTTACCATCAGTCAGTTTACCTTCTATACTCATATCAGTAGCAATGGTACTTGGTGTTAAGTTTATTACACGAATATTGAATTTTCTAAGTTCAGCCATCAATGATTGAGAAAGCGAAATTACCGCAGCTTTAGAAGCACAGTACGCTGACATATTCGGACCGCCTTTCAATCCAGCAGTTGACGCTACATTTACGATGTCTCCTTCTTTATTTTGTTTGATATAAGGCAAAGTTGCTTTTGCTACGTAATACACTCCAAAAAGATTTACCTTCATTACTTTTTCCCAAGTTTCTACCGGCATATCTTCGAAGCTGCCAAAATCACCTACTCCAGCGTTATTGATTAAAATGTCTATTCCACCCAGTTGAGAAGCAATAGAAGCCACTCCTTGCTCTACTTGAGCCATTTCTTCTACATTAAAAACAGAATAGACTGCTTTTACCCCCAATTTCTCCAATTCTGCAACGGTAGACTTTAGATGTTCAACATTTCTACCTGTAATTCCTACATTTACGCCTTCATTTGCCAAAGCGATAGCAACGGCTTTCCCAAGACCTCTTCCACCACCTGTGATGAGTGCATTTTTACCTTTTAAATTCATAACTTTTTATATTTATACTGTTTGCAAAATTAAGAAAATAAAACCGCCTAAATGATTTCTCATGATGAATAAAATCTAAAGAAAAAGGAGAATAAATCGATGGTAGAAAAATGGAATATTGAATTTATAGGTTAAGGATTAGGAATCCACGTCATTGTGAAACCGATATTATCTGTACTTTTTATTTTTGAATTAATTTGTAACTGGTAAATTTATCTTTAATATCTCTTATTCTTAATTTATATCTATACCAGCATTCACATTTACAAATTCCTCCAACATTTTTGTACTCAAAAATTAAAGTGTCATTTTTAATTTTATAATCACCACCAAAAGTTTGACAACAAGCTTGTAAAAATTTGAAATCTACATTTAATGTTGATTTTGTTATACTTTGTTTTGTAATTATTAAATCAGTTGTGTTTTTTTCAGAAATGGAATTATCACAATCACCCAAACTTTCAAAAACAATTCCTCTCTCATCCATCTTTTTCTTAGATTTAAGAATGTGATCCTCAATTTTTTTATTTAATGAATCAATATCTATTGTAGTTAATGTTAAATCTTGTGATTTCGATTTTTCATCACTTATACAAGATAAAAATGTAAATGTTAGTAGGAAAAATAAATATTTATAAATTTTCATCAGCGTTTTTTTAGAAAAATTACAGCTAAACCTAAAATATACGAAGTATAATTATAAGTATTTGTTTGAGTTCGATATTTGAGTTTTTGTTTATTAGTTCTTAACAAATTTAATTAAAATAAATGAAATCTAAACAGCCACGGATTACAAATCAGACTTTACTTGATACTCTCTAAAAAAAAGTAAAGCCAACTTCATTTTCTTGAAGTTGGCTTTTATTTCAGTTAATAAATAAAATCTTAATTAATCCCCAAAGCTAATTCCTACCCCTTTTGCAGTTTTTACCATATCGCAATTAGGATCTACAAAATTTGGACGATCTATCGCTTCTTTGAAAGGTACCGCAATAATATTTGGGTGGCGATAAGCTACCATTTTTCCGTATTCTTCGTTGAGCACCATTTCGAATGCTTTTACGCCAAATTGTGTTGCCAAAATTCTATCATAAGCAGTTGGCGTTCCTCCTCTTTGTAAGTGTCCTAAAACCGTTTCGCGCATATCTGCTTCAAAACCAATAGATTTCAAATCATGAACCAATTTATGAGCTACACCTCCTAATCTTACATTTTCATATCCTACCTCATCACTCACTTCAGAAAGTAAACTTCCACCTTTAGGAATTGCACCTTCTGCTATTACTACTATCGCATTTCCTTTTCCTTTATTGAATCTGCTATTGAGTTTTTTTACCACTTTTTCGATGTCATAAGGAATTTCTGGAATCAGACAAACTTCTGCACCACCAGCAATGGCAGCGTGAAGAGCAATCCAACCTGCATATCTTCCCATCACTTCTAGTACCAAAACTCTGTTGTGACTTGCAGCGGTAGTTACCAATCTATCTACGGCTTCTGTTGCAATTTGTACGGCAGTCTGGAAACCAAAAGTAAAATCTGTAGCAGACAAATCATTATCAATGGTTTTTGGAACACCGATAATGTTGAGTCCTTTTTCGTATAATTGTTGAGAAATTCTTTGCGAGCCATCACCACCAATACTGATTACGGCATCTACGCCTAAATATTGCAGTTTGCGAATCATTTCATCTGATCTGTCTACCGCTTCCCAAACTCCATCTTTATTTTTGTAAGGCCAAGCAAAAGGCCCTCCTTTGTTAGTAGTTCCTATAATTGTTCCGCCATCTTTATGAATTCCTGCTACGGTTTTATCATCTAAAACCATAATTTCTGTGGGTTCTTTTAAAATTCCGTCATACGCATTGATGCTACCTACCACTTCCCAATCTTTTTCTTGGGATGCTCTTTTTACCACCCCTCTCATTACCGCATTTAATCCTGGGCAATCTCCACCTCCTGTTGCTACTAATACTCTTTTCATTTTAATATAATTTCTTATCTATTTCATCAACACTTCTGTTGAAATCATTGTTTTTAAATATTTTTCAAATTTACCATTATATTTTTGTTTATAATTTGTTTTTATGAAGATATTCTAATGATTTTTGACAGTATTATTTTAAAATTAAAGGGTATAATGTATTTGGTTTATTGCGCTATTTTCCAAAATTTATTTGTTTATTTTTATTGTTGCACAAAGTTGCAAAGCTTGCAAAGTGAAGTTGATAAGCCACTATATGTGGTTCAATATCAAAAAGAAGACCGTTGTATTTTCAACAAAAATTACTAAGTTTATAATCTGAAATGCTCATTAAGGATTTATTCCAAAATGTCCAAATTTCTTTGAAGCGTAGTACGTTAATTAATATGAAACAAACAAGAATATACATAACTTTTACTTTGTTATTAATTGGAATAATTTTATATAATTATTTGAATTCAAATTCTTTCATTACTAATATGAAAACAGATTACTTTCCTAAAGAAATTAGTGGAACAATCTATGATGCCACACCAATAAAAGGAGGTGTTTTATCAATAGAAATACATTCTAATTCAAAAGATGATGGGATTAGCATTAGGAATTCTGATATGATTTTCAAAAATATTAAAAATGGAACTTATTTAAAAAAAATTCCAAACACAAATAAGTGCTTTATAATAAAAGGAGATAGTATTATGTATTTTAATTGTTATGTTTTTTCAAAAGAAGATTCAGCAAAAATAGGTAAGATTAAAAATTGGAATCTTAATTTAACCAATCATTGGATATTAAAAAAATAGTAGATTTTGTAGTAACACGATGTCACGGATTATGAATCTGCGACATCAGAGTGCAATGCTTCTGAACATTGGGCTCATACTGAGAAGTCGTTCTTATTAAAAATAAAAATACCAATTCTCAATACATTTTTTAAAATTGGCTATAATTCATTTATCTTCTTTTTAATATATATAGTATCTACCTTGAATGGTATTTCCTTCAAAGTCCAACCATTTATACAAGATTGATTTAATGAATCAGTAATATTAATTTCTAACAATTGAGTTGATTTAGGAGAAGTAGAATCATATGCCACTAAATAATAATTTTCTTTAATAAAATTCCCTTTTGATTGGGTTCTATTGTATAATTTTCCGTTAAGAATAAAACTATAGTCATATCCAGACCCTCCAAAAGTATTTTTATAATGAAAGTCAGATGTTACTTTTGCAGGAGCAAATTTTACATTTTTTTTAAATTTATCAACCCCCATATTACCTAAAAAGTAAAAAGTAATTATGAGTGTCCCTAAAAAAACATAAAATTTAATATTACCCCGCTCTGACTTTGAGCCAAACTTACTCATCATTATCACTATATTTCCAAAATTTATTTGTTCCTTTTTTATCATTCCTGAAAGTTGCAAACTTTGCGCAGTGGGAAATGTTAATATTAATATTTTGATTTTTGTTCTAGCAAGAGCATCTTTTAATTCTTTCCTATTAATAAGAAAATGCCTGCTATAACAAGAAGTATCGCCCCAATCCAACCTCTTACTGCTAATGCTGACTCATAAACATTTTTATTTTCATCGAAAATCCACTTTTTAGTTAATTTAAGTATAACAATAACTAAACCCGTGAAAATCATTAAAACTCCATATAAAAAATTATTTCCCAACTTTCTCATTATTTAAATTGACAACCCCGCTGCGCAAAGTCTCCGACTTTACACAAACCTCTAATTCTTTTCAAATTTAATTAAAAACACAAATAAAAACCTAAAATTGATTATTCCATAAATCCCTCGTATTTTAGCACACTGAAAATTGAGAAAATGACCGTAGAGAAATACATTCAGGAACGTTTATCCATTCCTAGCAAAAGCATAGAAAACACGCTACAGTTGCTTGCTGAAGACTGCACTATTCCTTTCATCGCCCGTTACCGAAAAGACAAAACGGGCAATCTGGATGAAGTAGCCGTCGAACAAATTTTTAAACTCAATAAAAGTTTTGATGAAATTGTAAAGCGCAAAGAAAGCATTTTAAAATCTATAGAAGAGCAGAATGCTTTAACACCAGAACTTCAACAGAAAATCACCCAAAGTTTTGATTTACAAGAGCTAGAAGACCTTTATCTTCCGTACAAAAAACGCAAGAAAACCAAAGCAGATTCGGCTCGTGAAAAAGGTTTAGAACCTTTGGCAAAAATGATTATGTCTCAAAAATCGGATGATGTAGCATATCTCGCTTCCAAATATTTGAACAAAGATGTTGCCGATGAAGACGAAGCGTTGCAAGGTGCAAGAGATATTATTGCAGAATGGCTCAACGAAAATCTCTACATCCGTAAAAATCTGAGAAGATTATTCCAAAGAAAAGCGGTGATTGCAACCAAAGTGGTAAAAACCAAAAAAGATGAAGAAGACGCACAGAAATTCTCTCAATATTTTGATTGGCAAGAACCTTTGAACAGAACACCTTCTCACCGACTTCTCGCCATGTTAAGAGCCGAAAACGAAGGTTTTGTAAAGGTTTCGGTTTCAGTAGAAAAAGAAGAAGCCTTAGAAATCATGGAAAATGCCGTGATAAAAAGCCAAAACGATTGCGCCAAACAAATAACATTAGCCATTGCAGATGCTTACAAAAGATTGTTGGAACCTGCCATTTCCAACGAAACGTTGCAGGAAGCCAAAGAAAAAGCAGACATAAAAGCGATTGATGTTTTTGCAGAAAATCTTCAACAATTATTGTTGGCAGCTCCGCTTGGTGAAAAACGAATTCTAGCGATTGACCCTGGTTATAGAACGGGTTGCAAAGTAGTTTGTTTGGACGAAAAAGGAGATATTTTACATAATGAAACTATTTTTCCGCATGCTCCACAAAATGAAACAGGAATGGCGATGAAAAAGATAAAATCTCTCGTTAATTCTTGTAACATAGAAGCCATTTCTATAGGAAACGGAACAGCAAGCAGAGAAACGGAACAGTTCATCAAGAAAATTGGTTTTGACAGAGATTTGCAGGTTTTTGTAGTTTCTGAAGCGGGTGCTTCTGTCTATTCTGCAAGTAAATTGGCAAGGGAAGAATTCCCAACTTATGATGTGACGGTTCGTGGTGCGGTTTCTATCGGAAGAAGACTTTCTGATCCTCTTGCAGAACTCGTAAAAATAGACCCAAAATCAATTGGAGTTGGGCAATATCAACATGATGTAGATCAAACTAAACTCAAAGAAAAACTAGATAACACGGTGATTTCTTGTGTAAATTCTGTTGGAATTAACCTGAATACCGCAAGTAAATCTTTATTGAGTTATGTTTCTGGAATTGGTGAAAAAATGGCGGAAAACATTGTGAATTTCCGTGCTGAAAATGGAGCTTTCACCTCCAGAAAAGATTTGAAAAAAGTACCGAGATTAGGCGAAAAAGCGTATCAACAAGCGGCAGCATTCGTAAGAATTAAAAATGCTAAAAATCCGCTCGATAATTCGGCGGTGCATCCCGAAGCTTATGTTTTGGTAGAAAAAATGGCGAAAAATTTGGGTTTAAAAACCGAGGAACTCATTGCCAATAAAGAAAAAATAGACCAAATCAACCCAGAAAAATACATTACCGAAGACATCGGAATTTTAGGAATTAAAGACATTCTAAAAGAGCTTTTGAAACCCGACTCGACCCTAGAAAATCTGCCAAAGTTTTTGAATTTGACCGAAATGTGAAAACCATCAAAGATTTGCACATCGGAATGATTTTACCCGGAATTGTGAATAATATCACCGCTTTTGGTTGTTTTGTAGATGTAGGGATTAAAGAAAGTGGCCTGGTTCATATTTCTCAACTGAAAGATGGTTTTGTGTCTGATGTAAATGAAGTGGTAAAACTGCATCAGCATGTTCAGGTAAAAGTTTTAGAAATTGATGAAGCAAGAAAGAGGATACAGTTGACGATGATTTTGTAAAGAGCCAATTAAAAAGTAAAAAGAGCCAAATAAATAATTATAGTTATTTTTTTTTTCAAATTTACTTTTGGCTTGAACCAAAAGTAACAAAAGTTCAAGACTGGATTTTTATACTAATAAAAAAGCGACCTTTTGAGTCGCTTTAATTATATTTTTTCGGTAAAAGTTTCAGAAATTAATTCTGATGTAAATAATTATAAATATCGTCTTTCAGATGAACTCTTTTCTTTCTTAAATCTGTAAGATGTTCGTCTGTGGTGTGATTTTGTTCGCCTTCTTCGTAGTGAGAAATCAGCGCATTCACTTCTTCGTAGTTCACATACATTTTTAAGAATTTTTCATCTGAAGCTTTCAGCTCTGCGATTTTTTGAACATATTCTGGGAATTCGTGGGTTAATGTATGATTTTCCATATTGTTAAGATTAAATGGTTGAACATTTTTTTAATACATTAAAGTTACACAAAAAAAAGACAACTCTCAATATGAAAATTGTCAGTTTAAATTGCTAAAAAGTTCATTTTCAGGTTTTGGCTAAAGCCAACTATCTTACCAAAAATAAAAAAACGGACTAAAGTGCGTTTCTATTGATTAAATAAATATCAAAAATCAGTTCTCTATTAGAAATATTTCTAAAACGCAAAGTACAGTAATTCTGCATGTTAAAGATTAAGAATGCAAAGTAAGTGAATGAATTCACTTTTGAAGCATTCGCTTCATCATCCCGATTCATCGGAAATCTTTGCTCACTAAAAAAGAATTTTTTAAAATAAATCTTTGCGTTTTAAAATATAGATGACTGATTTTCTTTATTTTAAATTCAATGCACAAAGCATCAAAAAGTGACCACAGAAGGATTCGAACCCTCACTGACGGAGCCGAAATCCGTAGTTCTATCCATTAAACTATGCGGCCTGTTTTATTTATAATTTTAGATTTTAGATTTTAGATTACAAAAATAATGGTTTCCCTTTAAAAAGCAATTCTCAAACCGCCCAAAACTTGTGCTCCAAGAACTTTGTAACCTAAATAATGCTCGTATTTTTTGTTCAATAAGTTATTTCCCATTACAAAAACGGTGAAGTTTTTATTGATTTTATAATCAGCATTCAGGTTTACATCTAAGTAAGAAGGTAAAGATTCTTTGGTTTTTTCTTGAATTGAAAACTCAGGAAATGTAGTCACTACACTGAAAGAATTAGTAGACCTTTCTGACACAAAAATCCCTTTGAAACCTAGATTTAACTTTCTGTCCAATAATGAATATTTCGCGCCAATTGTGGTTTGAACCACTGGTTTATAATACACCTCATTGAGATGGTCTAATTTAAATTGCATAAAGTGAAGTTCTGCATCTAAAACCAAATTCTGCAACGGGAAATATTGTACACTTCCCTTTACTTCGCTCAAGGTTCCGTCATCATAAATCGCTGAAAAAGTATTCGCAAAATTATATGCTGAACGATTGAGTGTGTAATTAAAATCAAACAAATTATTGGCTTTGAAAAACTGTGCATTTCTAAGTTCGCTGAAACCAGCATTTACATCATATTTAAAGGTTTGGTCTACATCTCCTTTTAAACCTAGATAGAAGTGATATTTGGTTTCTGTAGGTTTCAGCACAACATCTGATACCAAAAACGGATTTTCTTGCAATAAACTCGAATAAGAATTCATTTTTACGCCACCATCTATTCCTGCATAGAATTTATATTGTTCTGTAGCTTCATACAACACTTCTGCAAAAGGAAACCATCTGAAATTATTGGCTTTCGCTTCTGGTGTGTTTTTATCTGCATTTTTTCCGTTGATGAAAGAAAAGTCTGAACCAATTGCCAAATAAGAATTTCCTTTATAGAAAGATACTTTCGGAGTTATGGCAAAAAGCAAATATTGGGATTCATTTTTTTTCAGCAATTCAAAACTTGATGTTTGAGTCGATAATTTTACGCCCAAATCTGCATTAATTTTCATGTCTTGCGCCGAAAAAAGGGGCAAATCATATTTCGAAAAGTTGATTTGAGCTTCACCAGAAGTTTCTTTCGCATCGAAATGGTCTGCCAACATAGACGATTTAAATCTGATGTCATTTATCCAATTGTTTTTGAAAAAATCATAATAACCATTGATTTTCAATTCATTATAACTTTGTTTTAAATCAATATCCGCAGCTGGTTTCAATGCGTAAACTCCATAATAATTGTAGTTATGGTTTCCAAAATCTGCGGTGATATTGGCTTTTCCCTTTTCTGTATTAGAGGTAATGAAAGCTGCCACATTAAAATCACTTTGCTTAGAATTCCAGTCGTATTCTTTTTCTAAACCATTCGTAGTGATTCCGTGAACGTCTATTCCCACTTCTGTATTTTTGTCTAACTGATGAGAAATATTTCCGTCTGCCAGAAATTTAGAATAATTACCATAACCAACCTGAAAATAATTTCTCTGACTGTCTGTATTGAATTTCGGGGAAATATCCTCTCCTTCAATCGTAGACGTTTTAAAATCTGAAACCATCGGAACATTAGTAATTTTATATTCCACAGGTTCCTGCTCTTTTTCTTTCGGAGGATAATTTTTCTCTGTTTCTACCGAAGTTTTTTTCTTTTCGATTTTCTTCACTTCAGGTTCACGTTTTCTATCGAGAATCAATCTTTCTTCTTTGATTTGAGCCAAAGAAAATTGAGAAATTCCTACTAAAACGAGAGATAATATTTTTATGTTTTTGTTCATTTTCTTTACAGTTAAATTCATTATCAAATTACTTAATCATGGCTTTCACTTCCCTTGCTTCAGAAACAATTTCTGGGAAATCCTGATAGTTTTCTATGATTTGATCACAAGTATAACTTGCTTGATAGTTGTCTTTCAAAGCCAAATAATTTCTAGCCATCAACACTAAAGCTTTTGCGCCCCAAAATTCTTCTGAAGCATAATTATTCGCTAGTTTAAAAATAGTTTCATTGGAAGATTTGAAAGCTTTTCCTTTGTTTTGATAAAACGCTTTTGCGTAAAGTGCTTCTGCTGCAACTTCTGTATTTGCAGATTTTTCTAACGCTGCATAAGCAGTTTGTGCGTCTTTATCTTTGCCTTGATTCATCATACTTCTGGCTTTAATCACCTTCGCTTGTTCTAAAACTGCTGCAGAGTTTTTGGAATATTTCAAGACTTCATTCGCAAATTTTTCTGCTTGTGAAAAATTCTTTTCTTCTGCATAAATCTTCATCAATTCTATACTCGCGAAATTTTTAATCGTCACATTCGATGAGTTGGCGAGATTTTCCAAATAAATTTTCGCTTCAGAACTGTTGTTTTCACTCAATAAAATTTGAGCAATTCTTACTTGAGCATCTTCCTGGTAATCATTTTGGGCATTGGCAATTTCCCCTAAAACCAATTTGGCTTTCGTAAAATTCTTGGTTTGATAATAACTTTCGCCCAATTCATATTGTGCTTGATAGAATTTTTCACCCGTTGGATTTTGGGTTAAAAACTTCTCGTAATTCGGGATGGCTTTTGCGTATTCTTTCTTCGCAAACTGTTGTTGAGCCAAAGAAAGATTGATTTCGTCTAAATCTGTTTGAGCAATATTTACGCCCATGTTTTTTGCAAAATATTCGTAACCAGAAGCGTCTCCGTTTTTCAAATAAATTGGTTTAGCTGCCGCTACAATTTTTTCTGCATAAGCTGTATTTTTATATTTATTACCAAGAGCTTTCAGTTCTGCTAAAGCTTTTTCCGGTTGATTTAAGTCTTCGTAATTCTGTGCTCTGTAAATTTCTGCATTCGCTACCAAATCTTTATCTGCTCCAATTTTTATCACTTGAGAAAACGCATCACTAGAATTTTGAAACTGATCAATCGAAGCATAAGAAGTTCCCAACTCGTAATATGCATCATCCTGATATTCAGAATTTTTATAATTGGAAATCAATCTCTTCAATTCAACGATTTTAGCTTCTGTATCACCTTTAAAACCAATCGCCATTGCTTTTTGGAACTGCGTGTAATCATTGGCACCTTCTGTTTGATTGTAGATTGCAATCGCTTCATTCAGTTCATTACCAGCATAATACGTGTCTGCCAAACGCAATTCTGCATCGTTTTTAAATTCAGGTTTCGGATTTTTAAGATATTCTTTGAAATATTCTTTAGCTTTTGTGAAATTTTTAGATTTGAAATAAGCATAGCCCAAATCATAGCTCAACTGTTGCTTTTCTGGAAACTCTTCTACATTTCTGTCGAGTTTTTCAAAACCATAAATTGCAGTGGCGTAATCTCCTTTTTGATAATAAGTTTGCGCCAACCAATATTGTGCTCTTAGATTGAAAGTTTTGTTGAGATTGTATTTTAAACTTTTCTTGAAATTCTGTTCAGCAGCGTCTAGTTCGCCTTTATTGAAGAGTTCTGTTCCATAGAGAAACAAAACTTCTTGATAGATTTTTTCGGTTTGAGTATCTATTCCAGAGAGTTCTTCGATGGCTTTTATGGTGCCTTTATAATCACCAGAATACAAATAAGATTTCACCAAAAGTTGTTCTAATTCTTTAGAATAACCATATTTTTCTAGGTATGATTTAATGGCTAATTGTGGACTTTCAAACGGATTTCCGATATCGTAACTCAATTTAGCATATTGTTCATGTGCTAGTTTCGATACATTTTTATCGTAAGTCATTTCTTTTGCCGAACGAAACGCTGACAAAGCTTCTTGCTTCTTCCCTACTTCTAAATACGCATTTCCTAGCTGATAATATGCATTTTGGGAAAACGCAGAATTAGAATTGACCAACTGATTGTAATATGAAATCGCCTCGTCAAATTTTTGAAGATTTGCCGCTACAAATCCCATTTCATACAAATCACTTTCCGAAGGGTTTTGTTGGGTTTGTAAATACGCTTTTAGATGAGGATATGCTTCTGTATATTGCTTTTGCATGAAATAACTTTCACCAATGATTTTGTGAACTTCTGCTTTATAAGCCGAAGAAATATCTTCCTGGAGCAAATCATTTCCTTCTACAATGGCTTTCTCGTAGTCCTTTTCGTTAAAATACAACTGTACATAATACGGTTTTACCAACTTGGCGTACTTTTCATTATTTTTGATTTCATCGAAAAACTGAAAAGCCTTTTCGTTTTGTTGGTTCGCATAGTATAAATGTCCCAGCATATACGCAATATCACCTTTATCTTCGGCATTTTTATACGCTTCTTCCAATGCATCAATCGCACCATTAGAATCGCCTGTCATAAATTTGGCATACCCCAATTTCAAAATATACTGGGTATTTTCCTGTTTGTCTAATTGATATTGATTGACTTTTTGAAGCGTTTCTAAAGCTTTAGGAAAATCCTTTTTAGCCAAATAATAATCTGCTAAAGGCAAATTCGCCTGAGCAAAAAGTGCAGATTTGGGATAATCTTTGATAAAAGCATCTAAACCGTCTTCTGCATGATTCTGAGCTAAAATTACTCCGATAACATTGCTAAAAAAACGGGCAGTTTCTTTCTTAGAATTTTCTAAATTTTGATTAAAAAAATACTGTCTAGAAAATTCGTATTGTGAAGCAGCGTAGATTTTATTTTGGTAAAGATTTTCGGCAAGGTTAAAACGATATTGTTCTTTATCTGCGAAAAATTGTGATTGTTGAGCCATCGAAAGACCATATAACGAAATGGCCGATAGCAATAAAATTTTATTTCTTTGATTCATTATTTTTTGATGAATTAGAATTGTAATAATTAGAACGAAAATACAGAAAACTTATTGTAGAAGCAAGTTTTTTAAGGATGAAGATTCAAATTTTTTATCTAAAAAAAGAGATAAAAAAGACAAATGAATCTACATTTTTCAGATTTTTAATTACATTTGTTACTTTGTAATTTTAAAAATTAAGAATGAATCAACTTTTCAGAAGAAAACATTACACTGGAAAAGAGCATAAATCTGAATTGATTAGAGCTCTCGGTACTTGGGACATTGTATTTTTTGGTTTAGCTGCCATTATTGGAGCTGGGAGTTTCAGTAGTTTAGGCGAGGCTATTTTCCGAGGCGGACCTGGTGTAATTTCCCTCTATATTATTTGTGCTATTGCTTGTGCTTTTACGGCAATGTCTTATGCGGAATTTGCCAGTAGAATTCCTACTGCAGGAAGTGCATATACTTATGCTTATGCCAGTTTCGGCGAGTTAATCGCTTGGATTATTGGTTGGGCGCTCATTATGGAATATTCCTTTGGAAATATTTATGTCGCTTTTTCTTGGAGTGATTATTTTACATCTTTTATAGAAAGATTAGGTTTCGGAATTCCAGACTATTTGACGACCAGTTATACAGAAGCCAAAAAAGCATTTATGGCAGGTTCTCAAAACCAAGAATTGGTAAACGCATGGAAATCTGCTCCCATCATTGCTGGAATTAAATTTATCGTAGATATTCCTGCTCTGATTATCAATGCTTTAATCACTTGGTTGGTTTATATCGGGATTAAAGAAAGTAGAAATTTCAATAACTTATTGGTTATCTTAAAGTTAGCGGTGATATTTTTAATTATTGCTGTAGGTGTTTTTTATCTGAATGCAGAAAATTGGGTTCCTACCAACAATGAAGGTGTAAAATCTTTTATGCCCAATGGTTTCACAGGAGTAATGAGTGCTGTAGCTGGTGTTTTCTTTGCTTACATTGGTTTTGATGCATTGAGCGTACTTTCTGAAGAGACTAAAAATCCTGAAAAAACTTTACCAAAAGGAATGATTATTTCTTTGGTTTTGAGTACTGCAATTTATATTGTTTTGACATTAGTATTAACAGGAATTGTAGATTATAGAAAATTTGAAGGAATCGGCGATCCATTATCTTTTATTTTCGCTCCTCAAAATGCCAATATTCCTTGGATGGAATTTGTGGTTTCTGTAACCGCTATTGTTGCGATTACTACGGTTTTGTTGGTTTTCCAAATGGGACAGCCAAGAATTTGGATGAGCATGAGTAGAGATGGATTAATGCCGAAAAAATTTGCAGAAATTCACCCGAAATATAAAACACCAAGTTTTGCTACCATTATCACGGGAGTTGCTGTTGGTTTACCGATTTTATTTACTGATAAAACCTTTATTTTAGATTTTACCAGTATTGGAACCATTTTCGCATTTGTATTGGTGAATGGAGGGATTTTATTGATGCCACAAAAAGAAAAATTAAAAGGCAGATTCCATTTGCCATATATCAATGCTAAATATATTTTCCCTGTATTATTTATCGGTGGATTAGTAGGCTTCTATTTTTGGCAGCCAGAATTTTTCCATAATTTATGGAACATTACAGATGAGCATGAAGGTGAATTCAGGCTTTCTATCATCATTTTCTTAATTATTAATTTAGCTTTGGTAGTATTGTCTTATCTCAAAAACCTTTCTCTAATACCTTTATTAGGGTTAACTTCTTGTCTGTATTTATTAACAGGAATGACGCATAATAACTGGTTCTGGTTCGGATTATGGTTTATCATAGGATTAGGAATCTATTTCTTCTACGGAAAGAAAAATAGCAAGTTGAATCCTGAGAATATGTAATTTTTGAGCCACGAAGTGGCGAAAAGAAATACAATAGGATTTTAATCCTATGAAATATGGCACAATCATTAGCAAAAAATTACATTCACATTGTATTTAGCACAAAGAATAGAAAACCATTGATCAGTCCATCAATAGAAAATAAATTATATGCATACATTGGTGGAATTTGCAGAGAATTAGAATGCAATCCTGTAGCAATTGGTGGACATAATGATCATATTCATATTTTATGCCTTTTATCTAGAAAAATTGCATTATTCAATTTAGTTGAACATGTAAAAGCCCGTTCTTCAAAATGGATAAAAACGCAAGGAGAAGAATTTAGTAATTTTTATTGGCAAGATGGTTATGGTGCATTTTCTGTGAGCGAAACCCATACAGAAAAGCTTATTGATTATATTAAATTTCAGAAAAAGCATCATCAACAGAAAAATTTTGAAAATGAAATTTTAGAAATTTTAAGAAAGAATAAAGTAGATTATGATGAGAAACATCTATTTGATTAAAAAATAGGATTAAAATCCTATCTTACTTCTCATCGCCACTTCGTGGCTCTGCAATACAAAAAAAATCCCGAGAAATTCTCGGGATTTTTTTTATGATTAATGATTATGTTGTTTTGGTGGAGGTGGCATTTTACCTTGATCTGCTTGTTCTAATTTATTAGCCGCAGTCATGGCTACCATCATATCGTTAAGCATATTGCTTGCAGCAGTAGGAGAATTAGGCAATAGAACCAAGTTACTTCTATTGTTTGCACCTACAGAATGTAGCGTATCATAATGTTGTGTCACTACAATTAACGCAGATGCTTCTTGAGAACCGATATTCACATTATTCAGCATTCTTACTGATTCCTCCAAACCTTTTGCAATTTCTCTACGTTGGTCTGCAATACCTTGACCTTGTAATTTTTTAGATTCAGCTTCTGCTTTTGCTACGGCTACAATTCTAATTCTTTGCGCTTCAGATTCATATTCTGCAGCTGTTTTTTCACGTTCAGCAGCATTAATTCTGTTCATGGCATGTTTCACTTGTTCATCTGGGTCAATATCTGTCACCAATGCTTTAATGATATCATAACCATAAGATTGCATCGCTTCTTGCAACTCACCTTTCACTGCAATTGCAATATCATCTTTTTTCACGAAAACATCGTCTAATTTCAGTTTAGGAACTTCGGCTCTTACTACGTCAAAAACATAAGATGTAATTTGATCTTGAGGATTTTCTAAACGATAATACGCATCACCAACTTGATTTCTAATCACTTGATACTGCACAGAAACTTTCATTTTAAGGAAAACATTATCCAAGGTTTTGGTATCAATCATCACGTCTAACTGCTGAATTCTAAGATTCATTCTCTTTGCAATTTGATCTACAAAAGGAATTTTAAGATGAAGACCAGATTGTCTTACCGATTGAAATTTACCAAAACGCTCTACAATTGCCGCTGTTTCTTGTTTTACAGTGAAAAAAGAAGCGAATAAAATAACGAGTCCCAAAAAGACTAAAACGCCTAATACTTCCATAGTTTATTTTTTTTAAATATTTTCTAATAAGTCTTGAAATGTTCTTTAAAGTTACGAAATATTTCTAAACTCGTGAAATTGTAAAGTCGTGAAGTTGTGAAGTCGTGAAGTTGTGAAGTTATAAAGTCGTGAAGTTGCTAATTTGTAAAACTTTGAGAATTCAATACTCTTTATTTGCTGTAATCTTCTTTATTTTCAATAATCAAATTTACGACTCAACGATTCATCAACTTTACATCAAAATCACATCGTCATTCCTATATCAATTCCTTTAATTTTTCTATACAAATCTGTTGCGAAATTATCCGTCATTCCAGAAACGAAATCCAGGACTCCGAGAACTTTCTCATAAACCGTTCCATCTTCATATATAAATTGTGAAGGGATTAATTGTAATGCTTTTTTTTCAAAACCTTTACGCTCTGATTTTTCTTTAATAATCGGTGGAATAAAATGGTTCAAAAGTTCATACATTACGTTGTAACCAGCATTTTCTATTTCTACCACACTTCTGTGACCATATATTTTTTCGATAGAAAAACGTTCCACTTCTTGAAAAGATTCACTCTCGGATTTAAAAATATCTAGCAAAGCTTTATTCAACGTTCCTTCTATAATTTCAGAGAAATGTTGTTGATATAATTCTGTAGATTTATTGATGAGTGCGTTAATCACTTTGGCTCTCAAATAAGAAATTCTCTCATTTTTATTCGAAAATAAAAGCAATTTCTCTGTACTTCTTTTGGCGTCTTTTTCGTTGACAGACTTTATCAAATCCATGAAAAGATTTTCGCAGTCAGCAGTAGAAATAATTCCCAATCTGTGCGCATCTTCCATGTCGATAATATTATAACAAATATCGTCTGCTGCTTCTACCAACCAAACGAAAGGATGACGTTTAAAAATCGCAGGTTCTTCGCTTTCCACCATCATTTTGGTAGCATTCGCAATATTCAGAAAAGTCTGTTTTTCACTTTGAAAAAACCCAAATTTCTTACGATTAACGTGACCTTTTTTCTTAGCAATCGCTTCGCAAGGATATTTGGCGATACTTGCCAAAGTAGTGTAAGTAAGCTGAGTTCCGCCTTCATCTTTACCTGTTTGTTTGTGCGTAAGAATTCTGATGGCATTGGCATTTCCCTCGAAATTTACCAAATCTGCCCATTCTTTTTCAGTGAATTTTGGCTTTAATTCTGATTCATTCTTTTCAAAAAAACTAGCAATTGCATCTTCACCAGAATGTCCGAATGCTGGATTGCCAATGTCATGACAAAGACAAGCCGCTGCAATCACATTATTGAGATTATAGAGATAGAAATTTTTAGAATCTTCGGTGAGTTCGTTTTCAAAATTTTGAACGATAAATTCACCAGCAAGACTCCCCAAACTTCTTCCTACAGAAGAAACTTCTAGCGAATGCGTGAGACGATTGTGCACGAAAACACTTCCTGGAAGCGGGAAAACCTGAGTTTTATTTTGTAATCTTCTGAATGCCGAAGAAAAGATAATTCGGTCAAAATCTCTCTGGAAATCTGTACGTGAAACAATGTTCTGAACGTGATTTCCGGTTCTTTCATTGGTAAAAATTGTGTTTAGAATCATAATCTAATTCAAAAATAAGTCTTAAATTTAAGATCTAAAAATTTAGCTATGAAATTTTTAAATTTTTTATTCTTGGTGGCAATTATTTCTTGCGACAAAAAACCAGAAACTTTCAATCAGAAATCTATTGAAGAAAATTGTTTTCAGATTGTAAAAGTGGGTAAAGAAACTCCCAAAAAGCAATATGTAGAACCATCAAAAGAAGATATTTTACAGAATTTCCCGAAACATATTCAATATAAAACCTTAGAAAATAAAGGAAATTTTGAAGGAAATTTAGATTTTTTCAATAAAGAATTAGAAAAGGAAAAACAATTTATTGCTTCTCCTGAATATCAAACTATTTTTAAAGATTTCATCAGCGATTTACCTGAATTTCAATATCTTTCTAAACAAAATCAGTTTGCACTCGCCAAAAATAAATACGGACTTTGGCTTATTGAAAAATCTGGAAATCAAAAAGCGAAACCTTATTTTCTTGGACTTACCCAAAATGCTTTTGTGAATTATGATTTTAATGCATCTAATTTCACATTTTTAAGTGAGAATGCTGTTCATTTAAGCGGAAGCATCGTAAAAGTTACTCGACTTTCGTCTTTTCCTATTTTGCCAAAATATGAAGTGATAAAAGATAATGTAGAATTTTCTATTCCGATTGCTGAAATTAAAAAAGACAGTGACCAAGATGGTTACAATGATTTGTTTGAACAATTTATTGGTTTAAATCCAACCCAAAAAGATAGTGATGATGATGGATTCAATGATTTCGAAGATGCTAATCCTCGATACGCATCTGTTTCTTCTAAATTCTCTGCAATGTACGAAGCCATCGTAGATGAAACTTCGCCAAAAACGCATTACAGTTTCACAGAAGTCTTGACCGACTGTGATTATTTCAATCAAATCAATCCCAAAAACAGAAAATTTCTTTTTTATAACACCGAAGAACAAATTCCTATTAAAGAAGATGTTTTAGACCATTTTTTCAGTGTAAAATACAGCAAAATTTCTGAAAACAAATTCTATCCTAATACATATGATATAGATTATGCTGATCAAAAAGGTTCAGGAAACATTAGCGCAGAATTTATCAATGGAAAATGGAAAATTTCTAAAAAAACCAATCTCTATTTTGGTGTTTAAGCACCGAAAAAACTTCATAAAACTTAATCAAAATGAGTACTTTCAGAAGTGATTTATCTGGGAAAGAATTTCCCGAAAACGAAAGGGTTTCCGCAAAAAATCTCAGACAATCCTTGTTTCATTTTATCAATAAAACGCATCCAAATTTTTCTAAAAATTGTTTTTGAGCATTGAAGAAATGAATGATTATCGAGAAAAATATATCTCTGAATTTCTCAACAAAAAATTAGGAAACCTAACCGAAGTAGAAAAACAAGTCATTCAATCTGTTTCTAAAAACACCATGATTTCTACAGAAGTGGAAGAAGATGAACAAGAAATTACTTTTGTTCAAAAATTGGCAGATAAAGTAGCCGAATTCGGTGGAAGTTGGGGTTTCATCATCTTTTTCATGACCTTTTTAGTTGCTTGGATTTTACTGAATGTTTTTTGGCTTTCTCATCATGGTTTTGACCCTTATCCTTTCATTTTATTGAACTTAATTTTGTCTTGTATTGCGGCAATTCAGGCTCCTGTGATTATGATGAGCCAAAACCGACAAGAAGAAAAAGATAGAGAACGTGCCAAAAAAGATTACAAAATCAATCTAAAAAGCGAACTAGAAATCAGAGAATTACACGAAAAAATAGATCATTTAATCATTCATTATCAACAAGATTTACTCGAAATTCAGAAAACCCAAATTGATTTATTAGAAAATATTTTACATAATGTGAAGAAAGAGTAAAATAAAATTTCTGAAAATGTTTTTAAGCTAAAGTTTTACTTCAATGAGGAAGAATTCTGTTAAAAAAATTAAAAAATTTAGTGTATATTTGTTTCTGAACCACTATAAATAAAGCTAATGAGTCAAAATTTAGATCAAAAAGATTTACAAATATTAGATTTGCTTCAAAGAAATTCTAACTATTCGGTAAAAGAAATCGGCGAGAAAATTGGCTTATCTTTTACCCCAACTTACGACAGAATTAAGTATTTAGAAAAAAATGGTTTTATAGAAAAATATGCTGCTATTCTCAATCGTAAGAAAATAGGCATCGATTTAGTGGCTTACTGTAACGTGACGATTAGAAATCAATCGAAGCAATCGCTAGATGAATTTGAGCAAGAAATTAGACAGTATGATGAAGTACAAGAAGTGCTTAGTTTGTCTGGAACTTATGATTACATGCTGAAAATTGCCACCAATAACATTGACACTTATAATAATTTCATTACCAACGTATTAGCTAACACTCCAAATATTTATCAATATCACAGCAGTATTGTTCTGAACGAAATCAAAAGAGAAAACACTTATAAACTCTTAGAAAAAGAATACCAATTGGATATGGAAAATGAGAAAAATTCGTCTAAAAAAAATAAGCTTTAAACCATTCCGTTTAAAGCTTTTTTTAAATCTAATTATTCCATTCCATCCTATTTAAATTTCTCAAAAACTTTTGAGAATTCTTCTTTAATTTCTTCGTTGCAAAGATTTCCGATGCTTCCTTCGTGCGTATGTTTTAAGTTTTTATTCGGTTCAAAATTTTGATTTTCAATACTTTGACCAACTTGCACATAAGCATCACGGAACGAAACTCCATTTAAAACCAAATCATTTACATTCTCCACACTGAAAAGGTATTGATACTTTTCGTCTTCCAAAATATTATCTTTTACTTGGATGTGATTCAAGGTATATTCTGAAATGTAAAGACAATCTTTGATGGTATTAATTGCAGGAAAAAGCACTTCTTTGGTCAATTGCATTTCTCGGTGATAACCAGAAGGTAAATTATTGGTAAGTAATGTTAATTCCGTAGGAACACCTTGCAAAATATTGCATTTACCACGAATTAATTCAAAAATATCTGGATTTTTTTTGTGTGGCATAATGCTGCTTCCCGTAGTGAAAGTATCTGGAAATGTGATAAATCCGAAATTCTGATTCATGTATAGACACACATCATAGGCTAATTTGCTCAAAGTATGCGCAATAGCTGAAATGGCAGTTGCCAAAGTTTTTTCAGATTTTCCGCGTGTCATCTGTGCATAAACTACATTGTAATTGAGCGTTTCAAATTCCAGTAATTCTGTAGTTAAAGTACGATTAATCGGGAACGAAGAACCATAACCAGCGCCAGAACCTAAAGGATTTTTATTGGTGATTTTATACGCCGCCAAAAGCATTTCTAAATCGTCTATCAACGCTTCTGCATAAGCTCCAAACCACAGTCCAAAAGACGAAGGCATCGCAATTTGAAAATGTGTATAGCCGGGAATGAGCTTATCTTGATGTTCGTTACTTAATTTTTGCAAAGTCTGGAAAAGATTTTTTACCAAATCTTTAATTTCTAGAATTTCATTTTTGAGGAAGAGTTTAATATCCACCAAAACTTGGTCGTTTCTAGAACGTGCAGAGTGAATTTTTTTACCAGTATCACCCAATTTCTTTGTCAATTGAAATTCTATCTGAGAGTGCACATCTTCTATTCCTTCTTCGATGACAAATTTTCCTTCTTCTATTTGAAGTGCAATATCATCTAATTCATCTAAAATTTTTGGCAATTCAGATTCTTCAATCAAGCCAATGGTTGCAAGCATTTTCACATGCGCCTTGTTTCCCAAAACATCGTATTTTGCGAGTTGCAAATCAAATTCTGCATCTCTGCCAATGGTAAATTTTTCTACCAAAGCAGCGTGCAGATTTTCGGATAAATTATTTTTTTGCCAAAGTTTTTTGCTCATTTTTAAAATACAATTTTTGATAATAATTGAATGTAAATTTTTATGCCTTCATAAATTTCATCTACATAAATAAACTCGTCGCTGCTGTGCGAACGCGCCGACAAACCAGGTCCCATTTTCAATGAAGGAAACGAAATTACGGCTTGGTCTGAAGTGGTAGGCGAACCGTAAGTTGTTCTGCCCAATTCCAGACCTGCTTTCACAATAGGATGTTCCACAGAAATCGACGAAGAATTGAGCCTGAAACCTCTTGCACCTGCCTTACTTTTTATATTTTGTTGAATAATTTCTAAAACTTCACGATTGGTGTACTGGTCTGTAGTTCTTACATCTATGGTAAAACTGCAAGTATTTGGAACCATATTGTGCAATTTCCCCGCATTGATGACGCTTACCGTCATTTTTACATCGCCTAAAGCATCAGATTTTTTAGGAAATTGATAATTTTTAATCCATTCTATATCCTTAATTGCGTTGTAAATAGCGTTATCATCATTAGGATGCGCTGCGTGAGAAGAAGTTCCCGAAGCTTCGCAATCTACTACCATTAAGCCTTTTTCAGCAATCGCCATCTGCATTTTTGTTAGTTCGCCCACAATCGCAAATTCTAAATTTCCGAAATGCGGAAGTACCGATTCTACTCCATCTAAACCAGAGTTTTCTTCTTCTGCAGTTGCTGCGTAAACGATATTGTATTTTAAACCTTCAGTTTTATAAAAATAAAGAAAAGCCGCCATCAAAGAAACCAAGGCTCCACCTGCATCATTACTGCCTAAACCGTAAAGTTTACCATCTTTGACAATCGGTGTAAATGGATCTAAAGTGTAACCAGAATTGGGTCTTACCGTATCGTGATGAGAATTGAGTAAAATCGTTGGTTTTTCAGGAGAAAAATTTTGGTTGAAAGCCCAAACGTTGTTTTGTTGACGATTCGTTTTTACCCCTTTTTCTTGAAGATATTTCTCGATTAAATCAGCCGTTTTATCTTCTTCTTTGCTGAAAGAAGGAATAGAAATGAGGTTTTTCAGCAGTTCAACTGCATTATCGCCAAGTTCTAAAAAATTATTGGGTAATTTCTGTTCCACTCGTTCTATCGTTTTCGTTAATGAGTTTTTTTAAAAAAGTTTCTTTTACAATAAACACAGATTTTACTCCTTTTTCTATTGCTGCAAAAGCATTGTCGATTTTCGGAATCATTCCTTCGTTTACAATATTACTCTCTTTGAGTTGAATATACGTTTCTGGCGTTATTTTAGCAATGACAGAATTTTCATCATCAATATTTTCTAAAACTCCATTTTTCTCAAAACAATACGCCAAACTTACTTCAAAATGTGCGGATAAAGCAACTGCTAAACTCGATGCAATGGTATCTGCATTGGTATTGAGCAAATTACCGTTTTCATCGTGTGTAATGGCACAAAAAACCGGACAAATATTTTCAGAAATTACTTTTTCTAAAAAATTAGCGTTAATTTTTTCGGTTTCTACATCTCCTACCCAACCGAAATTGATGGTTTTCACAGGTCTTTTGTGCGCTGGAATTACATTGGCATCTGCACCTGAAAAACCGATAGAATTCAAACCATTTTTTTGTAAAGTAGCCACAATATTTTTATTAATTAAACCTGCATAAACCATCACTGCAACATCTCTGGTTCCCTCATTGGTAATTCTTCTGCCTTCAAAAAACTCCTGTGGAATTTCTAATTTTTCGGCGAGTTTGGTGGCCAATTTACCACCACCGTGAACTAGAATTTTTGGTTTTTGAATTGCAGAAAAATCCTTCAAAAAAGCTCCTAACTTTTCTGGATGATCTATTACGTTTCCACCAATTTTGATGATGTATAGTTCTTGTTTCATCAATAACTTTTTTGTGGTTGAGTGCTTATTTGTTTAAAGTATATTTTTCAAAACTGCTTGTGCAGCGAACAATCTGTTGTATGATTGTTCAAAAATCAATGACTGTTCAGAATCCAAAACTTCATCACTTACTTCTACATTTCTACGAACTGGCAAACAATGCATTGGTCTTCCGTTATTGGTGATTTTCATTTTTTCTTCGGTGAGCATCCAATCATCAAAACCTTCTGCTACTTTTCCGTAATCATTAAATGAACTCCAATTTTTAATATACACAAAATCAGCATCTTTCAACGCTTCTTCTTGATTATTAGTCACTTGAGCATCGCCAACAAAAGCTGGGTCTAAATCCAAACCTTCAGGATGCGTAATCACAAAATCCACATCTTGCGCATTCATCCATTCTGCAAAAGAATTGGCAACAGCGTGAGGAATTGGTTTAATGTGAGGTCCCCAAGTTAAAACAACTTTCGGTTTTCTGGCTTCTTTCCATTGTTCTTTTATGGTAATAGTATCCGCCAAACTCTGCAAAGGATGTCTGGTAGCCGCTTCCATAGAAATCAATGGTTTATTGAGATACTTTTGGAAAAGCGTTAAAATCTTTTCTTCGGTGTCTGATTTTTTATTTTTTAAATCTGCAAAACATCTGATTGCCACAACATCACAATATTGTCCGATAACCGTAGCCGCATCTTTAATATGTTCTACAGTAGTGCCATTCATAACTGCTCCATCTTCAGTTTCCCAAGCCCAAAAATCTTGTCCAGCATTGAAAGTCATCACTTTAAAACCTAGATTTTCAGCCGCTTTTTGAGTACTCATCCTTGTTCTGAGGCTAGAATTCATAAAAATTAAGCCCAAAGTTTTCCCTTTAGCTAAATTCTCGTCCTTCAAAGGATTTTTCTTGTATTCTAAAGCATCTTGAATCAAATTTTCAAGATTTTCTACGTCGTTTATAGATAGAAACTGTTTCATTTTTATTTATTTTAAACGCAAAGGTTTAATATTAATTTATGTTTTATTTTAAGAAAGCAAAGGCATAAATGCTTCGCAAAGCATTCTTTTTATGGTTTCCCACAGATTACACAGATTTTTAGAGATTTAATGAAATTTAATATCAAAAAATTGTCAATCCAAAATCGTAAATCTAAAATTCTAATATTCGTTTAAAATTTGGATTAAAGCATCTGCGAATTTTTTCACGTCTTCTTTTTTCACATTTAAAGCAGGTAAAACTCTCAAAGTATTTGGTGTAGAAGCATTACCAGTCAACATTTTGTGTTCTTTAACCAATTGAATTCTTACTTCGTTGCAAGGAAAAGCCAAGTCAATCCCAATCATTAAACCTTGATAACGAATTTCTTTGATATTTTTTTGATTTTGAAGCAAAGAAACCAAGTAATCTCCAACTTCTTGAGCATTTTGCAATAGATTTTCTTTTTCAATAACATCTAAAACCGCTTTGGTAGCAGCACAAGCTAAGAAATTACCTCCAAAAGTAGTTCCGAGCAAACCGTACGAAGCTTTGAATTTCGGTGAAATTAAAATTCCTGCAACAGGAAAACCATTTCCCATTCCTTTTGCCATCGAAATAATATCAGGAGTTACACCAGCATTTTGATGTGCGAAAAATTTACCGCTTCTTCCGAAACCAGATTGAATTTCGTCTGCGATGAAAACTGCATTATTTTCATTACACAATTGTTGAATTTTCTGTAAAAATGCTGTGGTAGGAATCTGCACACCACCAACTCCTTGAATTCCTTCTACAATCACTCCAGCAACATCTGGATTGGTTTTGAATTCATTTTCTAAAGCTTCCAAATCATTGAAAGGAAGTTTGATGAAATTTTCAGATTGATTGACTGGTGCTACAATTTTCGGATTGTCTGTACAAGCTACAGCAGCCGCAGTTCTTCCGTGGAAAGCTCCAGAAAAATAAATAATTTTCTTTTTTCCGGTGTGGAAAGAAGCCAATTTTATGGCATTTTCATTGGCTTCAGCACCAGAATTGCAAAGGAAAAGGGTATAATCGTCATAACCAGACAACTTGGTGAGTTGTTCAGCGACTTGATTTTGAATCGGAATTTTCACATAATTGGAATAAAAACCGATATTATTGAGTTGTTCTGTAATGTATTTTACATAAGTTGGGTGAGAATGTCCGATGGAAATCACGGCGTGACCGCCATATAAATCTAGATATTCCGTACCGTTTTCGTCCCAAAAATAACTTCCTTCTGCTTTTGCAGGAGTAACGTCTATTAGTGGATATACATCAAAAAGTTTCATTTAATTATTTCTTTTGGTTAAGTTCTTTTGTCTTGAAACAAAAGAACCAAAAATTCAAGACTTAGATTCTCGGCTAAAATTCTAAAACTAATTCTAAAATCTCTGAAACTCGAGCCTCAACATTCCCATCGCTTTCTCAAACAGCAGAGATTTTTTGACGAATTATTTTCAGAATTTTTTAACGCCTCCGAATCTTATGTCATTTATTTTTTAATATTTTTCTTCTTAAAAACTTTGTCAAAGATTAATTTTAAATTATAAGAGCTTTGACAAAGTACCTTTCATTTTTACTTTTTATTGCTAAAAAGCGATAGATTTGAGTTTCAAACCTGCGTTTTCGGGAAACCCGAAAGATATATTCATATTGTGAATAGCTTGCCCTGAAGCGCCTTTCAAGAGATTATCTATGGCAGAATGCACTACTGCAAAATCTCCGTTTTTTTCAATATTAATCAGGCACTTATTGGTATTGACTACTTGTTTTAAATTAATTTCTTTTCTTGAAACCGTAGTAAACATTTGTCCTTTGTAGAAATTTTCGTACAGCTCAAATAATTCTTCTAAAGAAAGTGAAGTTTTGAATGTAGAACTCACAAAAATTCCTCTTGCAAAATCTCCTCTCCAAGGAACAAATTGTACTGAAAATGGCACTTTGCTCAACTCTTTTAGTTGAAAACTAATTTCGCCTAAATGCTGATGCGTTAATGTTTTATACGCCGAAATATTATTTTGTCTCCAACTGAAATGCGTGGTTTCAGAGAGTGATTTTCCCGCACCCGTTGCGCCCGTAATTCCTGTGGTAAAAATTTCTGAAACTTCTTGATTCTGAAGAATCGGGATAATTCCTAACTGAATTGCAGTAGCGAAACAACCAGGATTAGCAATGAATTGAGCACCTTTCAATTTAACCGAATTTAATTCTGTAAGTCCATAAACAAATGAATTTCCTTGATAGGTTTCTCCTATTCTGAAATCGTTTCCTAAATCTATGACAACAGCGTTTCCAACGTTATTATTTTCAAGCCAAATTTTACTTTCTTTATGAGGTAAAGCCAGAAAAAGAACATCTGCATCGGTAGAATTATCAATAAATTCTAAATCGATTTCTCCGATTAAATCTTGGTGCAAATCGGTTACTTTTTTGCCCACGTTAGAATAGCTCGTCACAAACGAAAGTTCTGCATTTGGGTGATTAAGCAACAAACGAATCAGTTCGCCACCTGTGTAACCAGTTCCACCAATAATTCCTGCTTTAATCATTATTTTCAGCGTTTACTTGATGATAAATCGATAGATAATTGGTATAAATTTTAGAGAAACCTTTCACGTCTTCGCCGGTCCAAGATTTATTCATTTCACCGTAACTTCCGAATTTAGAAGTCATTAAATCATATTTAGATTCAATTCCGTTCAGTTCAAAACGATAAGGAAGAAGCGTAACAAACACTTTACCCGTAACATTTTTCTGGGAATTTTCCATTAATTTTTCAATATCTCTCATCACAGGATCTAGGAAAAGAGCTTCGTGAAGCCAAGTTCCGTACCAATCTGCCATTTGAGATTTAATCATCAATTGGTATTTAGAAAGTACGTGTTTTTCTAGCAAATGGTGAGCCTTTAAAGTCAAAATAGCACCAGCTGCTTCGAAACCTACTCTGCCTTTTATCCCAATAATGGTATCGCCAACGTGAGTATCTCTACCAATGGCAAATTCTGAAGCAATTTCATTCAATTTAACAATCGCTTCGGAAGGATGAGAAAATTTTTGGTCATTAATTTTAATTAAATGTCCTTTTTCGAATTCTAAAGTCAATTTTTCAGGATTTTGCTTCTTTAATTGAGAAGGATAGGCTTCTTCTGGCAAATTGCTATGAGAAGTGAGCGTTTCTTTTCCGCCAACTGAAGTTCCCCAAAGTCCCTGATTGATAGAATACACCGACTTGGTATAATCTCCTGAAAATCCTTTGTTCGTTAAATATTCTATTTCCGCCTCACGAGAAAGTTTCAAATCACGAATCGGCGTGATGATTTCCATTTGTGGACAAACGATATTGAAAATTCCATCAAAACGAACTTGGTCGTTTCCTGCGCCTGTACTTCCGTGAGCGATGGCTGTTGCACCGATTTTTAGCGCATATTCCGCCAAAGATTTTGCCTGAATGGTACGTTCTGCACTTACAGAAAGCGGATAGGTATTATTTTTTAGAACATTTCCGAAGACCAGATACTGAATGCAAGAATCGTAATATTCTTTGACCACATCTAGACACGTAAAAGTTTTAGCACCTAGCAAAATTGCTTTTTGCTCTAATTTTTTGACTTCCTCTTCATTAAAACCACCTGTATTTACCGTAACTGCATGAACTTCGTAGCCTAAATCTTGCTGCAAATAAACTGCGCAAAAAGATGTATCTAAACCTCCGCTAAATGCTAAAACAACTTTTTTCATCTCTATTAATAATTTTGCATATAGTAACTTAAATCTCTTTTATTTTTTTCTTTTGGTGGAACGAATAACATTCCTGTGCAGAGACAATTTTTTCTGCCTTTGCTTTGTAAAATAGAATAATTGACACAACTTTGGCAACCATCCCAAAACTGATCATCTTGAGTAAGTTCCGAAAAAGGAACTGGATGATAACCCAACCTTGAATTAATTTTCATTACCGCCAAACCTGTAGTAATCCCAAATAATTTAGCGTTTGGATATTTTTCTCTGGTTACATTAAACACAGATTCTTTTATTCTACTTGCTAAACCAATATTTCTATACCTTGGCGAAACAATCAATCCCGAATTAGAAGCATAGTCACCATTGGTCCATGTTTCGATATAGCAGAATCCTGCCCAAATTCCATTGTGTGTGATTGCGATAACCGCATCGCCCTTTTCCATCTTCTCCTTAATATATTCTGGAGATCTTTTAGCGATACCTGTTCCTCTAATTTTGGCAGACTCTTCCATTTCTTTTACAATCTCGTCTGCAAAACAAAAATCATCAGCGGTTGTTTTTCTAATGATAAATTCCATTTAAATAAATAGTTTTAGAGTGCAAATATACAAATAAAGCTCAAATAAAAGATTTTTTATCTTTATTTTTAAATAATTAAAAGATAATTTATTGTTAAAATAATCTTATTTGACAGTTTTTATTTGTTTCAACATTAACACTTTAACGTAAAACTATTGATTATGAACATTTTACAAAACAAGACAATCTACAAACAAAAAAAATCGCTAATAATGAATTTAGCGATTTAAAATATTTGTAAAATTTACTTTTATCTTACATATAGCTTTCTATTGGCTCACAAGTACAAACCAAATTTCTATCTCCGAAAGCTTCGTCTACTCTAGATACAGAAGCGAAGAACTTGTGATCTCTCACCCATTCTAGCGGATAAGCAGCTTTTTCACGAGAATATGGTTTATCCCAAGAATCCGAAATCACCACTTGTTCTGTATGCGGAGCATTTTTCAATACATTATTATGAGCATCTGCTTTTCCTTCTGCAATTTCTTCAATTTCTGCTTTGATAGCAATTAACGCTTCAGCAAATCTGTCTAATTCCGCTTTAGATTCAGATTCTGTAGGCTCAATCATTAACGTACCAGCAACCGGGAACGAAACGGTAGGAGCATGGAAACCATAATCCATCAAACGTTTTGCAACATCTGCCACCTCAATTCCTAGTGGTTTAAACTGACGGAAATCCACTATACATTCGTGAGCTACTCTGCCTTTTTTATTCGCATATAAAATTGGGAAATGCTCTCCCAAAACTTCTTTTAAATAGTTTGCATTAATGATTGCAAATTCTGTAGAATTTCTCAAACCAACCGCTCCTAACATTTTAATATAAGCATAAGAAATATTAAGAACTAATGCAGAACCATAAGGCGCAGAAGAAATAGCGTCTATCCCCTGACTTCCACCTGTAGGAATATTAGGATTTTGAGGCAAGAATGGCACTAAATGTTTCGCTACGCAAATTGGCCCAACTCCTGGTCCACCTCCACCATGAGGAATTGCAAAAGTTTTGTGAAGATTTAAGTGACAAACATCTGCACCGATATTACCTGGTGAAGTAAAGCCAACTTGAGCATTCATATTTGCACCATCCATGTAAACTTGACCACCATTTTCGTGGATTAAGTCGGTAATTTCTTTTACATTATCGTCAAAGAAACCATAAGTAGATGGATACGTAATCATGAAAGCAGACAAATTATCTTTATGCTCTTCCACTTTAGCTTTTAAATCTTCGAAATCTATTTGTCCGTCTTCTAGATTTTTCACCACCACTACTTTAAGACCAGCAATTACCGCAGAAGCAGGATTGGTTCCGTGAGCAGATTGAGGAATTAAACAAATATTTCTATGACCTTGACCGATAGATTTTTGATATGCTCTAATCACCATTAAACCAGCATATTCACCTTGCGCTCCAGAATTTGGCTGAAGTGAAGTTGCCGCAAAACCAGTAATCGTAGCCAAATCTTTTTCTAAAGTTTTGATTAATTTCTGATAACCTTCTGCTTGATTAACTGGTACAAAAGGATGAATTGCACCCCAATGTTCCCAAGAAAGCGGAATCATTTCTGTAGCTGCATTCAGTTTCATGGTACAAGAACCTAGAGAAATCATAGAATGCGTGAGTGATAAATCCTTTCTTTCGAGACGCTTAATGTAACGCATCAATTCTGTCTCTGTATGATATTTATTAAAAACTTCTTCTTTTAAGATTTCGTCTTTTCTCAATAAATTTTCTGGAATTGTAGAAACGGCTTTTGGCTCTAATTTGAAACCTTGTTTTTGCTTAAATTGTGCAAAAGCTGCCACTACTTTATCAATCTTTTCGGTAGTTGTAGTTTCATTGATAGAAATACTTACAAAACCTTCAGTAAAATAATTTAAATTGATTTTATGATCTAGCATTAATCTCTTTAACTTATCTTTTTCTTCTTCAGACATACTAATTTTAACCGTATCAAAAACTGGCTCTTTCACCGTATCATAACCTAAAACAGATAGCGCATCCCTCAAAGCATTGGTTTTATAATGAATTTGATCTGCAATATATTCTAAACCAGCTTTACCGTGATAAACAGCATACATAGAAGCCATTACAGATAATAAAACTTGAGCTGTACAAATGTTAGAAGTCGCTTTCTCACGCTTAATGTGCTGCTCTCTTGTTTGCAAAGCCATTCTCAAAGCACGTTTTCCGTATGCATCTTGAGTCACCCCAATAATTCTTCCAGGAATATCACGTTTATATTCTTCTTTACAAGCAAAAAACGCAGCGTGAGGACCACCATAACCTAATGGAATACCAAATCTCTGCGTAGTTCCCACTGCACAATCAGCCCCCATTTCTGCCGGCGATTTTAATTTCACTAAAGCAAGCGGATCACAAGCCACTACTACTTGAAGATTTAACGCCTTATAATTTGAAATTAACTGAGTATAATCAATCACAACTCCGTTTTTACCTGGATATTGTAAAATAGCTCCGAAAAATTCTGCATTAAGCTCAAAATTTTCATGATTACCAACAACTATATCTATTCCTAAACCATCAGCTTTGGTTTTAAGAACTGCAATAGTTTGAGGTAAAACCAAATCAGAAACAAAAAACTTGTTGGCTTCTGCTTTTTTCTGGTCTTTCGTTCTGTTTGAAAAGAACATACTCATGGCTTCAGAAGCTGCAGTTCCCTCATCT
>Ga0114982_1000183_pt1 | contig 32905 bp, 27 predicted proteins | sample Shrwel_input2_FT_FD_87183 | JGI IMG/M metagenome (GOLD analysis project Ga0114982, IMG submission 87183) | Subsurface microbial communities from deep shales in Ohio, USA - Utica-3 well 1 S input2 FT | ecosystem: Environmental > Aquatic > Deep subsurface > Shale gas/oil reservoir > Produced... | reverse complement strand
TCATTCCAGAAGGCCCGGAGCTGGTCGCCCTCTCCGGAGACCTTCTCGCCGGGCAGGGCCGGGAGGATCTTGCCGCCGGAGGCGGCCTTGGTCTCCTCGACCAGCTTGAACCAGTCGGCGGTGAAAAGGGCGATGCCGCCCAGGGTGAGGGTCTTGAGGAAGTCGCGTCGGTCGGAACTCATGGTAGAGATACCATGCCAAAAGCGTCAGGGCTGTCTAGATAGCCACCTGTCATAGAGTGGCATACGGAAACCTAGATATTGGCGGTTAGCGGTTGGCGGTTGGGAGCACCGCATGAAATCGCCGACGGGGGCGTGGATAACTGCGTAAGGTAGGGTCGGGACCGCGTCACGACCTAGCCGTGTCTCTCAGGTAGGGACGGCTCTCCGAGCCGTCCGCCCTTTATCACTACGGCAGGCTCGGAAAGCCACGCCCTACCGAAGCCAGCTAGGGATAAACCCGCCGCCTTTGGTCTCGAAAAAAACCCGTAAGCCGCTTCCCTGTCGGGATGGAACTCAAGGCGCTCCCCGTCACGCTTCTGCCCGCGCGCAAGACCCTGTGGAAGCACCTGATCGTCATGAGTCTGGTCGCCGGCATGGGAGCATTCTCCGTCTACGGGGGAGTCGCATCTGTCGCCGGCTGGGGGCTACTGGCGATCGGCGGCATACTGATGCTGATTGCCATCGTCCAACTCCTGCCAGGGGCCGCTTCGCTCACCTTGGATGAGGACGGCTTCCATGTCACGGGGCTGTATCGTCGGACTTCTTATCGCTGGGATGAAATCGAAGGGTTCGGCGTCTACCAAGCCAACGGCAAGAAGAAGATGTGCGGCTTCAACTTCCTGGAAGGGTCTCGGCCGAAGTCTTTCTTGATGAACATTTCCCGGAGCAAACTCGGCTATGAGGCCGCGCTGGGAGACCTCTATGGCCCCGACCCCGACGCGCTGGCCGAGATGATGAACGCCTATCTTCTCCAGCAGACCTCGTGGGAGGACTGAAGGAAGAGCCGTGCGCCACCCACGGACGCGATGTCATCGCGTCCCTACCTCGGCATCAACCGAAGACCTTGTCGATCAGGGCGCGGACCTCGGACTTCGGCAACGGTCCGCGGGGCGAGGTGACGATCGACGTGAACTCGGAACCGTCAAAACCTTCCTCGTCCTTCGCCGCCCGCAGATAGGCTTCGAGCAGGCGACGCCAGACTTCCGGCTCGGTGAAGTTGCCCCGTGGCGTCCAGGCGACCGCGCCCGCGGCTTCCATGTCCCACTCGGTCTCTTTCCAGATCACGAAGTATTCCTCCTCTAACTCGAGGCCTACCATGAAGTTCGTCTCTTCGGCATGGCCTGGCCCGAGCTGCAATTCGCAGCTGAACAGCCGGCGCACCTTGCCTGGCGTGAGCCCCGCACCCTCGCCAGTCACGTACGTTTCGATCGGCTTGAATTTACCCATAGTCTTAACGTTCTGCCCAAGCCTACCGGTTTGTCTAGCCGCCCGCTCCAACCAGCACGCTTGCGCCCTTTCCCTCGCCGGCCCGCCACCTGCCACCCGGCGCCGCCACCCGCCACCCGAAGCGACTACCTCCACCTTTGCACTTTTGCACGCGGCTTCGCCGCTGTTGCACCTTTGCACATTCAGCGCCCCCTCATCTGACGGCCTACGCCGCCCCTATACTCTATACTCGATACTCTATACTCTCGTCGCCCTCACTGCCCGACATAGTCGAGGACGAGCACTTTTTCGAGTATGTCGGGCAAGAGGGCGACAAACTCCTGATGGGCCGGCTCGTGCAGGTATTGCTTCTCCAGGGCTTCCTTCGAGGCGAAGGTCAGCGTAAAGATATGCGTGAAGCCCTGGTCGAGGCCTTCCGGGCTCACGTTCGTGCCCCATTCGAAGGCCTTGATCGCGGGCAGCTTGCCCGGTAGCGCCTTGAACGCTTCGACCACCCCGCGGACTTTCTCCGCCGGCGCCTCGGCCTTGAACTGGAAGATCACGATATGGCGATAAGAGCTCATCCCCCCAGCGAGCGTATCGAATCCCCGCCGTCAAGTTGTCTCGAGGTAGGGGCGCGTCGGCGACGCGTCCGCCCTTCACCCCGACGGACGCGACACCGTCGCGTCCCTACCATGCGACCACTATCCCTACCCCTTCATGTCACCTTTGCACTTTTGCACGCGGCTTAGCCGCATTTGCACCTTTGCACGTGTGGATTCCTTGCCCACGTGTCACCGTGTCAACGTGCCCCCTCGCGGCTCCGCCGCGCTGGCAGGGTCGGGACCGCGTCACGACATAGGAGCCTTTCGCCTCCATTCAGCCGGACAATAGAGAAACTTCCCACTGGGCAGGCGGATCCGCTCAGGTAATCGATGGGACAGATAAGCAGCCGAGGTCAGCGTGAACGAGTTTGGCGCCTCGCGGAGCAGCTCCTTGCTCGCCCGGCCGCGCGGGAAAGCGAAACGAAGACCTAGACGGGGATACATTTCCCGGAACACCTTCACCGCTGGGAGATAGTCCGCATCTCCTGAAACAATGACGGCTTCATCCATGTCGCCTTTGCTCGCCTCTCGCAGCAAGGCCATAGCGAGGGCCACGTCCGTACCCTTCTCTCGCCAAAGGCTTCCGTTGACCACGCCCATAGCCGTCCGGACCTGTACCTGTTGCTGGGCGATTCGCCCGAGGACAATCGACGGCCGCACGCTTCCATGGGCCGTAAGCGCACGCAAATAGGTGCGATGGCGCTGAAGTCTACCCGGGTTGGCCAGGTAAAGATGCTCGGGTAAGGCTGTGAAATAGTGGATTGAGGCCAAGGAGGCCTTCGGACTGATCAATGGCTGAATGCCGCGGGCTAAGCCCTGCAGGTCAAGCCACTTGCCCGAGTCATCGGAAGCTTCCTCCGTGAATGCGGCGATGCGGTGGTATAGGTTGAACCCATCGACGAAGAATGCGACGCGTGGTTTCATGCCGTGAAAGCCGCAAAAGAAAAACCCCGCGGATCGTAACCCGCGGGGGGCTGTGGGGGCGTGGCACTAAGTCCAGCATACCCACAGGGAGGAAGATGAAATTGAAAGGCCAAAGAAGCCGTACTGCAAGATTTATCATGTAAGCGGAAAGTCGGCACGCCGCGACGATGTCACGACTGATCTGCGGCTCAATACGACAGCCCTAGGCAGAATGTATCATGCTCCAGATGGCGAAACAGCCTGCGCTACCACATGGCTGACCGGGTCGGTCAGCCCTACCTCAGACCTTTAACGGAGCGAATCGGACGTGCAGGAGGGCCCGGCCTTTGGCCGAGAAGATGCAGGAGTCTTTGGTCGGGGAGAACTGGACGCCATCGCACTTGGCGAGCTGGGCGCGCTGGACGGCGTAGGCGCGCAGCAGGAGCACGGAGCGGACATGCTGCAGGATATCCTCATCGGACTTCGCCAGGAAACCCGGCAGATTCTCGACTTCGATCACCAGACCAGGAAGACGCTTCGACATGCCCGTAAACCAAAGATGAAGCCGATTGGCCGTAAAGGATGAAGAAGCGGCTGAGTTGAGGTCTGCGTGGAGGACAGCGTCGAGGACTGAATGGAGGGCTGAATAGATATGCCCGCCACCCGGGGCCGCCACCTACCACCTGAAGTGCTGCGTCACTCCATACTCAATACTCTATACTCGATACTCTCACCCGCGCTCGCGCCCTCGCTTACATCCCCTTGCCCACGTGTCCCCGTGTCAACGTGCCCCCTGTCATAACCCCTCAGCCACGCATGACGATGATCCTCCATCTCGTCGTTATGCGGTCGCCTTTGATGCTGAGAGCACCACGTCTGGACCCATGTGGAGGATGCAGATCGTGCCGGACTTCGAGCGAGCCAAGCGACACTACGACAAGAAACGGCCGGCCGAACTCGCGGCCGTCTTGCGCAACCTGGCCCGGCTGCTCGAGCAGCTCAACAGCCTGCCACACTGCCGCGCGGCCCACGCCGGCTTCCTCCATCACGAACCGGCGGGAATCTGGGCGCTCGACCAGAAAGGGCCCAGCCGCACGAAGCTGCAGGAGACCAGGCTCTACGTCTACCCGGTGGAGGAAAATCAGACCTTGCACATTATAACTGTAGGGAATAAAAATTCCCAAGCCTCCGACCTCCGATGCGCCCTTGATTTCATCCGCTCCCTCGAACCTCCCCACCAGCCATGAGCACGTCTCGCCACCGCCCTCCGTCCAAGCTCGCCCCGCGGACCTATGCCTCCGTCGAGGAGCTCATCAAAGGAGAAGGGCTCGGGGATAAGGTCCAACAGGCGTACGCCCAGATGGCGCAGGACACCTGCGTCACCGACGGGCTCACACGCCTCCGCCGGCGTGCTAAGCTCACGCAGGCGGATGTCGCCAAGCGTCTGGGCGTGACGCAGGCGGCCGTCTCCAAGATCGAGTCCGGCCGCGACGAGACCCTGACCCTAGCCATCATCAGCGCCTACGCCTCGACCAGCCGGCAGCGCATCAACCTTAGTTTCGGTCGGCCCCTGATGCACGTCGAAGCCGTCAAGCAGCATGCGCTCGGCCTGCGCCATCACCTGGAAGCGCTGGCCTCATTGGCGCACAAGGACGAGACCATCGCGCGGGACATCGCCGGGTTCTTCCACGAAGCCTCGCGGAACATCGACCAGATCGTCACCCATTGCCGAGAGCGCCTGCCCAAGAGCCCCAAGATGGAAGTCCGCATGCAGACTCTGGCCCCAGCGGTCAACAGGTAGGGTCGGGACCGCGTCACGACATAGCTGCCTTTAGGTAGGGACGCGTCGGCGACGCGTCCGTCTAAACCCTATAAGGGCGCGGCGTAGCCACGCCCCTACCTTACGGCCACCGTACGGCGGCCGTGATCCTATTCACTCTTTCCGGGGGCGGGTGACGTAGAGGCCGAGGACGCCGAGGCCGATGGCCATCAGGCCGGCGCCGGAAAGGTCTTCGCCGTTCTTGTTCAGGCCCAGCACGAAGCAGACGCCCGTGATGATCCATCCGTAACAGAGAAAGCGGGCGCACCCGGCGGGAATCGGAATCATGGAGACTTAATATCGTCGGCCAATGAGGTTGGCAATAGGCGCGGCGCAAGGTGCCCGGATTAGCCTCACCTTCGGTCTCATCCAAGCAACCAAAGGCCAACGCTCAGACCTGCCACAAGGATAACAACCGGGGCGCAGCCCGAATCGCCACTATAGTCACTCTCGTGAATTTTGATCTCCGAGACATTTCGGCGGCTCTGGAGCACCCAGCGGGCCGCTTCCAAAGGGTTGTCCGGGCATTTAGCTTCCTTCAGGTTATCGAGGAGCCTGCCGGCCCTCTGGTCGCCCATGTCGGCGCGCCCCCGGAGGACAATCAACCCAGCCTTGATCTTCTCCAGGCTATCTGAGTTCAGCTGCTCGTACGGATCGTCATGGACAGGCTCTTGGCTCATGGTGGTTTTCTGATTTACGATCAGGCTAAGAGCGTGCGCACGGCCCCGCCAAAATCAAGACAGGCACAGTAAAGGGTCAGGCCGTACCCTCATGCCAGCGTAAATAGACTCGAGCCTTTCGGGCGTTTTTAGTTACGCCCGCTCTCATGGTACGGCCTGACCCCGTGTTCGGCCCTATGGCGTACCAGCCAGCTGGATCGCGCGGCGGATGGGCTTTAACTCGGTCGCATACCTTCGCAAACTTCTCGCACAGAGCTAAGGGGGCAGGCCGGGTCGCCAAACGGATGCGGCTAAGCTCGGCCTCTTACCTACGGAAACTTCTTTCCGAAAGCTAAGGGGTCAGGCCGCACCTTAAGCGAAGCGTACCTAGATTCGGGCCTTTCGGACGATTCTAGGTGCGCGCCTTACCATGGTGCGGCCTGACCCCGTGTTCGGCCCCGACCCCGTATTCGGCCCCTAGCGCAGACTAATTTCCGTCACTACCGTCGCCATCCGCGGGCTCTTCTTGGACATTCCCGCCAACGTGCTGATCCTCAAGCGTGGCGTTATGCGCCAGAAAGCGACGCAGTGAATCGATAAAGCTTCTCTTGGCGGGCGTCAGGAACGGCTTCCCCTTGTACCTGGCCGCCTCAAGATCATCGAGACAATCAAGGATCTGATGGTATCTCGGGTCATCCTTGCCCAGGAACGACTTGCTATAACGTCGGCGCTTAAGGAGGAAGAGGATCGACAGATAACAATTCGAGGCTACCGCACGCTTGCCCAAAGAAATGGCGCTACGGAACCTTGGAAGCAAAGCGTCGACGATGGCTTCCAAGGTCGCGTTGGGCACATCTCGTAGGGCGTGCTCGTTCAGTCGGACAATATCACGGAAGGCCCTGAGCCAGTTGTTCGGGGCAGCCAAGAGAGGCAGCTTCGCCCGCATGATCTCCATGTAGCGCGGGATGAGGCTGACCGATTGATCCCCCATCGTTAAGCCGATGATATGCAGGTCCAGCATGGCTAAGTCCGTGTCCCGCGCCCGGACTTTGGCGAATACTTCGCTCGTCACCTCCGAAGGGCAACCGCGGTAAAGCCACGCCAGCAGACGGAGGGCCCCCTTGGTGACATCCTTACTCCAGCCCGCCTCGACATGTTCCACCAAGCCTTCGCTGATCTCCTTGATCAGGCGAATTCCTGCCGTTGTCGGGGCCTTCCCATTGACGTCTACAGGCGTGTAATAGATATGGTCGTCCACCTCGACCTTGGCGACGCCTGGGCGGTATTTATAGTTCAACGAATGAACGCACTTGTTCATCGCATTCGTGGCCGATCTGATCGGCTCTAAGAAGAGGTATTCGCGGCGCGGGCCCCTGAGCACGTCCCGGAGAATCTGGAGCTCGGCTTCGGCCGTAGACCAAAGTTGCGGATGAGCGACGAGTTTCACGGTCAAGGTGTAACCATAGGTGACCGTGGGCTCCTTGCACTCCTTCATATGCCGCCAGTCTAGTCGTCCCGCGAAGTAACCCGGATCGATAGACTTCAGCATCACATGCGCAAAACCCTGACCAGGCTTCGCTTTGACATCGATCCGGATCGGAGTGTCTTTTTCGCAGACCTTGGTCTGCATGATCGAAGTCTGCCGATAAGTAATCGGGCTACCGTCGGTCGGCTCGTGGCGCAAGGTGAGGGTAATCTCATTCATACCAATCGGCACATGTAGGCCAAGGATCGGCTTTTCGCTTTCGTAGTCGCTGCCGGCATCCATTACCGTTCCGGGCAGCAAGGCCGCCCACTTGGCCACCGGGTCCTCCATTTCATTCACGCCCTGATAAAATAGGCTCATCTTCTCGAGCGTCTCAAACCATGTCGGCGTGCCGTTAGCCTTGCCGACGACAGCCAGCCCAGCCCCTGCAGAAACAGCTGCATCCGAAATATCCAACTGCCTATCGCCGAAGAGGGGACGCAGTAGGTCTCGGAAATAGCCGCCGTTCTTCTTGGCCCACGCAAGGGCGCCAATCAGCTCTCCACCCAGACAATCCGTGGCGGCAAGCGACCTGAGCGATTGGGCCTCCGCAACCAAGTACCGAGCGCCTTCATGCCAGATGCCTCCAGGGCTCAGCCCAGGAATACTTGGCAGGACATCCCTACTAGGCATGGGCTTCATGATGTAGTCATCCACCAAGGCCTGTTCGCCATCTAGGATATCCAGAACCCACTTGGGGTCATTCAGGCGGGCTAGAGCCGGGCGGCCTTGATGATGTGCTGCCTGCCGGGCAATCAGCCCCCAGCCTGAGAGCCCTTCGACCACCTTGCGGAGGCGAGCCTCCCGCTTAGGAACCAGCCAGTTCTTATTCCCCCTGGTGATACGGTAGATCGGCACCGCGGTCACAGCCCACGGCCCAAAGCCGGCCTCGATCAGCAGGATGTGACCGATAGGTTGATTCTCATCTACTCTTCCGGGGAGAAGGGGTTGGGCCGATTCGGAACGACACCAAGCAATCGCCGCCGCCATCGTACGTGGGATAAGCCAGACCTTTCCATGGGGAGAACAGGCGTCGATTACCGCCTGGCGCTCTTCTTCCTTCAGCCCATCTGGAACCACTAGGCCGACCTCAGATTCATGGGTGAGCTCTCCTTTCAGCGAATCGCCCAGCAGGATATCCGCACTGACCGTACTCTCGGTGAAGCCATCCGGCTTCCAGGTAAAACTTCGGTCGCCTAATCGATCTGCGGCGAAGGAGCGCAGGACCGCCTCGGCATAGACTCGCCCGTTACCATTGGCGATGACACCACCGGGCGGTGACTGGGCCTCCATCGGCCAGGACAAGGCACGACCTCGGCGATGAGCATCGGTCGACTCGCCGACCGTGAAGCAGTCACCGCGGGCTGCCGGTAGCAGCATCGTGCTATGTATCGCTGATTCCGGGGGCAACGTTACGTCCTCCGTAGCCGTCTCCTCACAGTCGCAAGTGATGATGCGAGCGCGAGCCCCAAGCAGATCGATGATCTTAAGCTCAGCCATTGGCGTGGTCCATCACGAGGCCGACACCGACATGGAAGTCTTGCACAATTTTGGCGAACTGGGCCTGGTCGGCACGATCGACCTCCTGAGGGAAGGAAAGCCCGACGACGCAACAACCGCCCGCGGTGACGCTCTCGAGTTCGATTGACGGCACCCCAGAACCGACCCGGCCGGTCTGGACGACTAGCCCGGAGAGCTTGAGGATGGCGACCTTCTCGGCCGCCATCGCCATCTTGAAGCGCATGAGTGCGTGGGCAGCTCGGTCCAGACTGGCCTGCCATTCCGCGGCATTCCCTTTCGGCGCCAGGTTTGACCAGACTACCGAGGCCGCGCCCCGCTCAGGCCACCAGATGATGGAGTCGCAGCCGAGGACACCGATGTGCCTCATCCAAGGAGCCGGAGCGGCGTTCGCCCACGCCATGCCTTGGGCTTCACGAGCGTCGATCAGCACCATCGAACCGAACTTGGGATGCACGTACGGCCCCGGCGAGGGATGGCTACCAATCCAGCTGCCGCGGTCTGGCTCGACTCGATAATAAGGGCGAGAGGCGAACGCTGGCTTCCAGTTTTCATTGAAGGCGCTCGCCAGCAACTGCTTCACGGTCTCGGACCACAAGACCCGTCGCCACATCCACGCATCATCCTCAACGCGGTGATACTTCAGGAGTTCGACATAGGTCGCGTAGATGCGCTTGTAGCGCTGGTCGAGCTGCAGGGGGTAATTAGCCTGTACGCGGTGGCTGAGCGCCGAAGCGCTGACTTCGGCCAATGCTTCGCCCTGACGCCACTGGATAGTCTTCTTACCGAAGCGTTTTACCGCCAAGGCGCGGCGGCTCCCGCTGTTCAGGCGCTTGGCATGCAAGGCAACCCACTTGCTCGCACGGGCGGCGATCGCCTCAAGCACCCACACGGCGACGCGGTTCTCCAAAGTCTCATGGGAGGTACGTCGCTGGACCGCGAGAAGCCGCTGCTTGTCTCCAGCCTTCTCCAATGCGTTCTTGCCGGGTTTTTCGGCGTACTTCCGGATACAGACTGCATCCAGTTCCTGAATCCGGCCGATGGGCGTCTGGACGCGGACGCGTGCCAGGATTCGGCGCGGCGACCTCGCGATGGATTCTAACTTATCCCGAAGGGCTGCGTCTTGAGCCAAGCGGATGATCAGCTCCATACGGGGCTCGGCGAGATCGGGCCGGAGCCAGACCTTGTCGACATCTTCCCATGTGCGGCGGACCTGTCCGGGAAGCTTGGCGTGTTCATCGCCGAGCTTCTCGTGGGCCAATTCCTGAAAACCGTGGCTCATCCAGCGCACCAACAGGTCGAGGGCTTCGCTTTCCGGCAAAGCATGCTGGACGGAGGGACGCGGCGTGATGCCGTCCTGCGTGATGCGCACCGTCTCTCCGGCGATTTTGGCGGCTACGCCAAACTCTGACGGAACGTGTGTTTTCTTGTTCGGCGTAGGCAGGTGCCAGGCCTGATAGGATTGGCCCTTCCAGGCGAACGGGAAGCCCAGTCGCATCGGCTGACCATAAGGTGTCTCCAGCTCGGGAGTGACGCCTTCGCGACAGAATAGCGCGGGCGTGTTATCTCCCTGCTTAACCGACAGAGCCCGGCCTTCCCCCTGCTGACGCAGAAGGAAGCCCCAAGGCTCCTCGGTGACGAACATACGGGCTAGTTGGACCGGTCGACGCCTCGCCAGATGAACGTGTTGGACTCCTTGCTCTTCGAAGCCTCGAAGGCCGCGGCCAAGGCCTTGTCTTCGAGCTCATCGATGAGGTTGCGGATTTCCGTGATGTGGGCGCCCTGCTCTTCCAGGTCGATGCCGCGCAGCTTCGGCAAGATGCGCTGTTCGATCTGGTCAGCCATCGCCAGCTTCAGCCTCTGTTCGCTGGTGGTCTTGGAATCCTTGGGATAATTGGCGGCGTAACGCGCGATGGCCTGGCCGACGCGATGACCGAACGGACGGTTCAGCTTCTCCATGACGTCGTTGAGGCGCTTGATCCATTTCTCGAGCTTCTCGAGCTCCTCCTTGTCCAGCTTGCTATCACACCACTCTTTCCACTGGCTGAAGGTAAGTCCGACGAGATTCGCCGGCGGGCGCACCTTGGCGACCTGCTGCTGTAGCGTGAGGTCTCGCGGCCGGCCAAAGCGCATCACGCAGGCGCGATCCAAGACCTTGTCAGAAAGGCTCTGCGTCGACTCGTCCTCGTTCATTGTGCCGGCGAAGAGCACGTTGCGATCGGGGTAGAGCTTGATGGCTGTTTCATTCAGCTGGAGGCTGCCCATGTCCAGGGCGATCTCCGCCTTGGCGCGGTCCGTCGGCTTATCGACGTTAACACCGCGACGGGTCTCGAGCTTACTAAGGAACTCCGAGAAGTAGTATTCGACGCGAGCCAGGTTCATTTCGTCGAGCAGCACCAAGAGCATGCCATTGGACTTGGCGTTCTTCGCCTCCCAGCCGTCCGGCATCGGCCAAGTTGAGCGGTTATGGATTTCAAACTGCACCATCGCACGGGCCAATTCCGTCGCCTTATAGCGACCTTCGAGGTGGTTATAGAAGCCGAAGAGGTCGTTCGGGCTATCCCAGCGTGGCTGGACAGCCAAGCTGACGAGATGGATACCCATACCCTCGGCGTAGCGCATCGGCAGTTCGGACTTACCCGTACCGCTGATGCCGGCTAAGACCACCAGCGGAGACATGTCAGCCGTCTTCAGGGAGGCGTGGAAGGCATTGATGACGCGGTCCGGGAAAGTGAGGCCGCAGTCCTCGATATACTTCTTGGCCTTCTTGAGGGCCTCTTCCTCGGTGATACTGGCGCCGGTTAACTTGATGTCCTGGAACTGGGCGGTCTTCCAAAGGTCTTCATAGCGATTGGCCGCGGGCCCGGAGCCGGAGGCTCCCGAAAGCGTCGCCGAAGAGACTTCTCCCCGTAGCTCGCCCAGTTTTCGTTCCAGCTCTTTACGCTTCTCTTCCAGGCGCTTGATCTCGTCTTCGGCGTCCTTCTGCTGGCGGAGCAGGTCCTTGAGCTTCTTTTCGGCGGCATCGTTGGCTTTTTCAGCCGCCTCCAGTTTTTTATTAACCGCTTCGAGTGCCGCCTCTGCAGCCGTCTTGGCCTTAATTGCTTCATCCGTTGCTTTCAAAGCGTCCCGAAGCTTCTGCTCTTCATCAGCTTTTTGACGGGCTAATGCTGCCAACGCGCCATCGAACTCGCCCTTATTCTTCTCAAATTCGGTCTTAATTCGCTGCAAGTCAGCCTGAGCCACCACTAGCTGCGATTCTAACGAAGCCTTCTCCCCGGCCAGCCTGCCGATCTCTTTATGCAGTTCGACGATCTGCGCATCCAAAGTCTTTTTAGCCTCCTGCAGGGCTTCGAGCTCCTGCTTGGCTAGCACCACCAGGGCCCGGACGGCTTCCTGCTCCTGACGATCAGCTTGGAGCTTTAGAAGCTCGGCCTGCAGGGCATCGTATCGCTCCTTGGCGTCCTTGATCTTCTCATCAGCGACCGTCGCTTGGGCGATAATCTTCTGGGCAGTCTCGAGTCGGTCTTTGATCTCAGCAAGGTCGGCCGCCTTCTGCTCGACGAGCTGCTCTAGGTTGGCGAGCTTGGTCGCCGCCGGCAGCTTACGCTGCTGCTGGACAGCCTGGTAGTACTTAAGTCCAACGAAAGCGGAGGCAATTGAGGCTCCGCCCCATGCGATGAATTGAGCGACAAATGGATCCATGGAAGTTATTTGGTGATGGGGGTGGCGAGCTGGGCCTTTTGGGCATCGATCGATTTGGTGAGGGCGGCCTGCTGGGCCTTCAGGTCGGCGACCCATTTCTGCAGTTGGCTCTCTTGTCCTTTGAGTAGGGCGACCGTTTCCCGGAGTCGCTTCAGGTCGTCGGCCTTGACCAGTACGGCATCGATTTCCTTCTGTAGCTTATCCCGGTCGGCGCTGAGCGAAGCTAGGGATAGCTTGGCCTGAGCGGCTTCGCTGTTTGCCGCTTCGGCGGCGGCCTTAGCCACGCGTTCGGCAAGCTTGGCCGCCTTGGCGGACTCGATGTCAGCCTGGGCGGCGAGGAGCTTAGACTTCAGGTCATCGAGCTCGTTTTGGGCTTTTTCCCGGGCGGCCTTGGCGGACAAAGTCGCCTGCTCCAGCCGCGTCAGGTCATCCTTGGCAGCCTGAGCCGCGGCCTTGGCTTGGCGAGAGGCCTCTTGGTCCTTCAGGGCGGCTTCGGACTTGCCTTGTGCCCCGACCAAATCTGCTTCCGCTTTCTTGAGCTGTAAGTCGACGGCCTTCAGCTGCACTTCAGCCGTGGCCAGCTGCTTCGCCTTGGCCTCGAGCGCGCCGATGTCCGTGCTCAAGCCGGCGAGCTTGCGCTGAGCGTCATTCAACTGTCCTTGGGCGGCTTCGACCGAAGCCTTCAGCTTCGCATCGGCAGCGGCGAGGGTCGGCTGGTCTTTGCGCAGCGTCTCCAGTTCCGCGGTCAGCTTATGTTTCTCGGCATTCATGGCCTTGTTGCCGACGATGAGACTATCGGATTCGGCCCGTACGGCTGAGAACTCGGCGTCGATCTTGCTCCGGTCCAGCTTGAGCTGGGCGAGCTGCTTCTTGGCGGAATCCAGTTCAGCCGATGCATTGGCTAGCTCAAGCTTCTTGGGTGCGAGCTCTCGCTCGATCCGCTCCCTTTCCGAGCTCATGGCGGCCGACGAGGACGAAAGATCATCCACCTTCTTACGGAGCTTGGCCTCTTCGGCAGTGAGCATTTCGATCGCCCGGTCGTGGTCGGCTTTGAGGCTTAGGGCGACCGTCGCCGAGTTCTTCGCCTCGGTATAGTTATGCAGCTCCCAGGTCAGGTAGCCGAGGGCGGCGACGTTCACGGCCAGAATGGCGCCGAACACATACGGTGAAGCGCCGCTCGGTGTGCCGGAGGGGGCTTCTGGGGAGGTTTCTTCAGGGGCAGGAAGCATGCCCTTAACTACCCATCCCGCCCTGGAGAATCCATAAGAATCAAGATACTCTGTTATAAATCTCCGCACTTCACCCGGCTAAGCGGTCAGTATACCTAGGTACCGCGGCTTTCTATTTGGTGATTCGCGATTCGAAGAACTTCCGGGTCTCTTCGTCCATGAAGTAGACATAGCATCCCTTCATGCCGCGGGTAAGCAGGACTCGGTAGGTGTTTTTAACAAGATCAACGAACTTATCCTTGGAGCGCTTGACCATTGAGTCGCAGGATTCCTCTTTAACGCCGACCCAGCCTTGGTCGGAGCGGTAAACGAGGTCCTTCCCAATGATAACGCCGATATAATCGAATTCGAAACCTTGGGCGGTATAAACACATCCAACCTGGCCGATTCCGTTAGGATCATGTGCCCACAGAGATGCCGTCGGGATGCCCTTGGCTAACTTTCCAGCGTCAGGTTTAGCGTCCCAAGGGCGCTTCCAGTCTCCTATGACTACATCGTCCAATAAGTTGCCAGATGAGTCCGGGTCAGACCACTTCCAGCAAAAGCCGGCCGACATGCGAGCCGTAGCCTTCTCTTCGGCCTTCGCGTGGATTGCTTTCTCAAGTTCCTCGGGGCTGCTGAAAATCTTAAATTCGTAGGGATTCGAAGCCTCCCAGAAAGGGTTAGCTGTGACTTCTACCCCTAATGTGTGATTCACCCAATTGATAAATGCATCGGAGCCATTACAGCGAAATTGTGCCGTGAGATCACACTCGTATAATCGAATTCCCTGAGCCTGAGCGAACTCTGCAATTAGCTTGGAAGAGCCAATTTCATCTGGCCTTACAATCTGTCGGTCATCGATAAAGAAAACTGCGACCTTAGAAGCCTCGAATAGTTCCTCGAGCTGACTCCTCTTCGAACGTTTATCCTTTTTTGTAAACCTGTTATTACTGGTCTTGCGAATCCGATGGGCTTCGTCGCAAACCATTACATCAATAGAGCCTGCTTCGACCGCCATGTAGCTATTGAAATACTTTACCTGTTGAGCGCCACGCGTGCCTAAGATTTTTCGAATTGTTTCAGTAAATGCCTTAGAGCCGGTAACGTAATGGGTGTTATGTCCGAGCCTCGAAAGCTCACCCATGACGTTCAGGGCGATGACGGACTTCCCGGTGCCAGGGCCGCCACGGATAATGACTGCGGCCTTCTCGCCCGTCTTGGCTGACCGCTTCACCTCGGCTACGATACGGTTATAGGCAATGATCTGTTCGTCCAGCAGGACGTAGCGCGAATCCTCTTTCACGACTCGGTGGATTTCATCAAGCAGCTTCTTGCTGGGCTTCGCCTTACTCTGGACGACTTCGTCAATGACCGAACCGTTGTCGCCCACGGGAATCAAGCCGTTGAGGTACTCAACCAGCTTATCGACGTCGTCTTTGCTGAATACGGGGTTCTTTGCGACGACCGCCTTAAATTTCTCCTCAAAAAGTGGGTCCTCTTTCTCGAGCGAGTAGTTATGCAAATACGAGCATGCACTCAGGCGGATTGACGTTTCGCCCTCATGAAGCGCAACGAGCTGATCGGACAGATACTGCCGGTAGTTGCCAACCTGAACCGAGGGATGAAGGACGTCTCGCTCGCGCTGGCCGACAAAAGTAACGACCTTATCGCCATCGCCAGACTCGGCCTTCTCCCACTGCTTCAGCTCCACAATCACGGCCTCCTTCTTCTTATCTACAGATAACCCCGTGATCATGAAGTCCAGGCGCTTGGAAGATCCTGGCAGCTGATATTCGATACCTACTCCATGATTCTTAAGCCCCGATTCGCTGACTACGAGCGCCATGGCGCGCAGTGAGTTCTGCCAGGAACGCCGTTCGGGCTCAGAGGGGCCATAGCCCATCTGCCGCTTGAACGAGGAGACCAGCCTGTCGACGATAGCATTCTTTGTCGTCTCGCTCACGAACTCCTTGGATGTTCCTTGATAAAGCAGCATCCAGAAATACTCTTATCGGTAATATAAACCGCAAACTATTTAAGAAATCTATGTCCGACATCACCGCTCTCCAGAAAGAAGCCCTTGCCTTCCGTGATGCCCGAGACTGGGCACAGTTTCATAACGCCAAGGACCTGGCCGCCGGATTATCGATTGAAGCTAGCGAACTGCTCGAATGCTTTCTCTGGAAGGACGCTAAGTCGGCTGATCCGGCGAAGATTCGCGAAGAGCTCGCCGACGTTCTCGTCTACGCCTTGCTCCTCGCGCACGAGGCCAAAATCGACATTCCTTCCGCCGTTCGCGAAAAGTTGGCAAAGAATGCCCTCAAGTACCCGGTCGAGAAGTCCAAGGGCCGCGCTGATAAGTACGACCAAATCTAGCCTTCGGAAGGACTAGCCTGACCAGGCAGCATTTCTCCACTCGATCGCAGGCCGGGATGGAAGAAGATCCGTACGCGTCGGGAGATTTGGAACACGGGCGCCGTGATGCTCGTAGTAGTGGCGTCCGTTGGAGAACTCTTCCTTGAGGCGCTTGCTGACGAGGAGACGGTAGTCGGTGTCTATGGTCAGGTACCCGGCGTCGAAAAGGGTGTGGAAGTCCGAGCGCAGCAGCAGGCCGTTGCCGACCTCGTGCCCTCCCCCGTCCGCATAAGGGCGGATATGCGCGGCTTCGAGGACAGGCAGAGTCTTCTCTTCGGTTACGGCACATCGGCGTCCATAGGCATCCATGACCGCCACCCGGAAGCCCGACTGCCCTAGTCGTGGCTTGGCCATGTAGGGCTTTCCGTAGCGATCCTGCTCCTGCTCGACCCCAAGAGCGACAGGGCGGGCTCTCAGGCGTTCCTGAATCTGGGCCCAAAGCTTGGCGCCCTCGCCCTTCCCTGGCACATAGCACTTCCCCTGGACGATATTTGGCGACCAATCGGCGGGTTGCTCGATCCACTGATCCTCCGGTAGCCAGAAGCAATCCGTCAGCAAGGTGCAGCCAATGGTCTCATTAAGGCCAGTCTCTTTGCCCATCCTGCCGCGCATGCGGGTAATGTTCTCGCGGAATATCGCCTGGGACTCTGCCCCGTTGCCTTTTCCATAGACCTTCCAGGCTAATTCCAAGGGGAGGACAGTGCTCTTCAGGAACCACCCTCCCCCGACGATTTTGTTCACCGGGGACTTCAGCTTGAACAGAAAGAGGCCACCCTCGGGGATAGCGCCAAAGCTGCGCTCACCGCCGGGCGCCCAGAAGTTTACTTCCACGGACTGATTGGCCGAATGGAACTCGAACCAGGACCGGTCCGTGACGCCGACCCAATATTCTAGCTTGGATAGTTTGGCCGTGGATAGGCCCTCAAACTTCTCGGTGATCAGGAAGCCTAGCTCGCGGAGTCTACGGAAACACGCCGTGCCCTCACCGCCGCCGAAGTCATCCCCGGTGACTACGCGTCCGGTCGCATGCTTGAGCGCCAGTGCGATCAGCTGCTTCGGCGGATACGGACGCCCCTGATGGATGACGTCGTACGTCGTCGAATCCCTGAACCCCGACGGCGACACTCCGGCATCCAGGTCGGCCAAAGCCTTCTCGACGTGTTCGCGCTGTACGGTGGTGAAATCCATCAACAGTTGATATACTTACAGGGATTCTGGGCACCGAAGGCGAAGCTGTTAGCGACGGACTTATCTATGTACTGGGAACGGATGGCCTCCGGGGCGACCTTGCCGACGAATTCGATGCGCCCTTTACCATCCTCTGGCGTTAGGTCCTTGCGTGTTTCATAGCCGGCCACTCGTGCATCCTGCCAGAGCTCAGGCTCATAGACTTCCTTCACAATACCCTCAAAGATGGCGAAGACGTACTTGGCGCCTCTTGCGCGGTCGAGTCCGAGTATCCAGACACCGCGGGTAACCTCATAGAGCTCCTGCGCGGACATGCCGTTGCGGTATAGTTCGCTGATTCGGATGAGAACAACCGGGTCGGGGATATCGGCGTTCACGGGGGCGTAGTGGATTGCCAAATCCTTGAGCGTTTTTCGTCCATACAAGAGGCTGTTGTGGCCGACGACCTTATTGGTGAGTTCCTTAAGGCCGATCAGATCGATGGCGGCGGCCTCCACGAGGTACGCCTCATCCGATGTGGCCATGCCGTGGGCCAAGATCTCGATCCGTGGCTCGAGTCCTGCGGCGAAGATCTCCCGGATGCGCTTCACCTTAGGGTGGTCGTCATCCTCAAAGAGATGATCCAAGCACCGCTCGCCCTTCCCCTTCCCGATGTAGAAGACCTTCCCATCCCGTGGGTCTATATACAGGTAGACGTAATACCCCAGCTTCTCGGTCATGCCGGGCTTGAGGGAACGGAGATGGGGAGGGATTTTCATGGTTCTATCCTAGGTCCTCGAGGAATCGGGCGAACTCGCCGCAGCTCAGGTGGAGGTTGGCCGCGGTCTGGACCTGGCTGTCGTTAGATATGACTACGACAAGGGCCTCTTTCCGGGCTTTGTGAGCGAGGTAATGGATGATCTCGGCGTCCGCCTGACCTTCCCCTGTGCGCATGATCGTCGGGAGCACGAACTTCACACCCTTGAAAGGCGAGATGTCCTCATAATTAGCACCGTCGAGGAAGAGGAGCACCCGGGCATGTTCGTCCAAAGGATAGACATGGCTGACGAGCTTGGCCAGGTGGGCACGCGCCTCGGGGCCGAAGGAGAACTTACCCTTATGGTACTTCGACTCCATCTGCAGCTTCTGGAAGTGCTGATGGACCGTGTGCATGAAGTTGTAGGCATCCACGAAGATGTCCACGGGTTTGCCAGCATGCAGCGCGGAGCTGAGCTTCTGCCGGGTCGACGTCTTGACGGCCTTCTTGTCGCTACGCAGGGATTTCTCGCCTGCGATGAAGCGGCGAAGGGCATCGCCTTCTTTGCCGTCGATCACCTTGGCGTCGACTAACTTCTCAATGGCAGAGATCAGCCCGGGAAGAGCTTCGTCCGGAGCACTGCGCACGCCGGCCATCATAGCTTTCGTGACACCACCCAGAGCCTCGGAAGGGTTGAGCGACTGACGGCACTTCATCACCTCTTCACGCAAGGTGGCATGAGCCCGGACGAGTTCCGGACTAGGGGTAAGTACCATGGCCATCAGCCGGTCCAGCTCTTCGAGCTGTCGGCCGAGGGCAGGCAAGGCTCGCTCGCGGTTAAGTTCCCATCGCTGCAGGATATCCTGCTCGAGGACCGCGGCCTTCGTCTTCTCGAGAAGTTCCGTGGTCACCTTCTCCAGGCGCTCCAGCTCGGCCTGCTCGGCTTCGGCCTTGATCAGCTTGGCTAGCCAGGGACGCACGATCTCCGAGACCTCATGCTGGACCTGCTCGGCAGCATGCCGCGCGTAGCTATCTTTGATCGCCTGCAGGCTCTCCGGGGTGGCGCCCCCGCAATCCTCGATCTCCTTGAGCTTTTCCTTGGCGGCCTTGAGTTCGGCTTTCAGCTTATCGCAAAGCTCTTGTGATGCCCTGAGATCTCCCTTGAGCGATTCGATGGCGGCGCCGGTGACCTTTCCAGTCTCACCTTGCGCTATTTCCGCTGCGTTCTTCTTTGCGCGCTCTGCGTCGGCGGCCATCCGCTTTTCGCGCTTAAGCCAGCCTGCTTGCGCATCCTTCAGGTCTTTCTCCGCTTTGACGGCGCGCTTTTCGGCGGCAGCCAACGCGAGAGCCATGTCCCCTTTGCCGAGACTTTCCATTGGTACCAACTGCTTGGAAAGTTCGGCGTCGAGCTCTGCGACTTTCGCCATGTCGGGAGGTTGCGATGCCTCTATTTTCATTTCAGCCGGCAAGCGAGGAATCGCCGTAAACGGCGCCTTATCGCCCGTCTCCAAAACGCATATGGCCATGAATCCAAGGCAAGCCCGTGCCGGCCCGAGGGCTGCGATCAGCTTTGTGCCATGTTTGCGGAACAGGTCCTTGCGCTCCATCCATTCGAAATGCCGCAGCACCTGATAATATGGCATCTCCCGGACAACCAATGCGAACAGTTGCGGGATACGCGTGGGATTAGCGGTGATATGCGTGCGGATCTTCTCCAAGGGAAGGATGACCTCGTCCTCGGGAATACCTTCAGCAAGCTTAGCAACCGAAGCCTCCGGCAGCAGCATCAAGTCGGCCATGAACTGGTCTACATAGGCCGACGGAGGCGGGGGCTCCGTCATCAGCTGCTTAGGGGGAAGCATGAAGCCGAGAACTTAACCCTGGGACGAAACTATTGAAGCCAATTATTGATTATTGTTATATGATTCCTGCCTCGTCCTCCGGGAATCCAGTCCACGTGATGGTACCGTCGGCTTCGAGATGGGCTTCGGCGCGGACCGCATGCTGCTGATCGGTCGGCGAGTATCGCGAGCTGACGAAATGAACCTGCTGGTTAGCGGACCCGACCCAGGCGTGCTCGAAAGAGCGCTGCGCTTGGACGTAAGGTCCCGCCACGACGATGTCAGCTAGGCCCCAGAGTTTCAATTGGGCGGGTGTCTTAAGCTGCTCCTGACGATAACCCGTAAAGATGAAGACACTCAGGCCACGGTCTCGGCACGCGGCGGCCAGTTCGGCCAAGGCTTCCGCCTGCGCCATCGGCTCACCGCCCGTGAAGGTAACGCCTTCAAGTCCTTCGACCCCGGCAATTGCAGACAGCAGTTCGGCCACCAAACTATCCTGGCCGCCAGAGGGGTCCCAGGTGTCGCGGTTCCAGCAGCCCGGGCAATGGATCGGGCAGCCTTGCACCCAGATCACGAAGCGTTCGCCGGGGCCGTTGGCCTGGCTACGCGCAATCGTCCGGGCCAGGCGCAACTTCACTGGATGACCATCTTGACGAACGTGAAGCGCTTCTTTCCGTTCACGACCTCTTCCTTGACCCGGAAGTTACGATCTTTGGCTTGTTTCAAGAGCGCTTCCGTCCGCTCCGCTACTAGCTTGCGCTGTTCTGCCAAGATTCGCTGGCGCTCCGCTTCGGCCGCGACGCGGAGACGTTCCGCGGCGATGGCTTTGTACGACTCGTTGATTTGGGCCAACTGCTGCTGAATTTTACGGTCTAGGCTCAAGTCCATGCCCGCAGCGATGAAGCCTTTCGCCGACGGCTCAAAGGTGAGCATATAGTTGAAGATCTGGATTTCCGGGACCGTGATGGACTGTCCAACGGTCTGGGCGGTGAATTTACACTGGCGGATGGCTTCAATCAGGATTTCCCGATCCGTCATCGCAGTGGGGATACGAACATAAGCGCTCATGGTCAGCCCTGGCGGTTCGTTTGGATGTTGCGGTTCTGGCCTTCGGCTTCGCCGCCACCGCCCGTATGCGTGATCGTGGCGCCGCCGAGGTTCATGCCCTTCATCAAGGCCTCGATCTCCTTGAGGCATGCACCGCCGGTGAAGCCGGCGGCCTTCATGGTCATCTCGCCCTTCTCGTCGATTTCGACGACGATTTCGACCTGTTTTTCCATAGGAACTTTCTAGGAAATCTCCCGATCGCGTCAATGACTGCTAGCGTGAGTGTAATCTCGCGGCGTAGGCCTTAATCAATGACTCCTGTTTGAAATTTGGCCGTTTGTGGACCAACGGGCATGAGCTGAAGCCAGTCTTCGCGCCTGCTTTAGCCGCCAAAGTGCCATCAAGCTCGTGAGACCCGAGAGACCAGCTAAGTACAATCCATTACAGCTCATTATAACCCTCCGGATTCGTGCGACAATGGTGAGGGCCAAGGGATTTGCTCATTACTGTTCGAGGTGTGTGAAAGATTAAGCCGTAGGGGGATGCTGGGCCGCGGCTGGAGCGTCTTACTGGGGGTGGCCTGAGGGGTTTACGTGGGCATAAGTGCCTAATTATGGCTAAATAATTGATGGTTAAGGGTTTATTTGGCGAAGTAATGTGAACAATTGTTCAGTCATGGTGCCCTGGCGGGGGCAATTCCACCCCCTCTAGGGCCCCTCGCTTTGGGCCGGCTCCCCCACCCTGCCCGCAGCGCCCCGGCCGAGATCACCCCAAGGGAGCCCCGCCTGATTCGTGCGACTTCTTGGATAATCTCTCAAGACGGCCGTCCGTTGACTCGCCCTGCCGAACAGGCCAAACCGAACCCATGCCCCCTGCGCCCTCCGCGGACATGCCCATCGACGAAGCCTTCGTCGGGCAACTCGCCGACCATTACCTGGCCGGGGTGCGGGTGATTCAGGTCATCTCCCATGAGCGGAAACGCATTCGCAACGCCGCCTTCGCTTTGGCCCGGCACGCGGACATCGACGAAGCGTTAGACGTCTTCAGTTGGAGCATCGCTTCCGGGGTGCACGAGCTCACGTCCCGCGGAGAAGTTCATCAAGCGAAGGTCGAACTCGACGATGAGTTAGCCCTCGTCGCCCACATCCGGGCCACACCTGGCATCTGGGTGCTCGAAGACCTGCACAGCGTCTACCATGATCAACCGAATCGCCGAGTCATCGACTTCCTCCGCGAAGTCGCGGGCTCGACCAAGCCGACGCTCATCATACTCTCGACCCCCGAGGCGAACCTGCCGCAAGAGCTGCAAAAAGAAGTCGCCTGTATCGACCTACCGCTCCCTGACCTGACGGTGCTACGCCATCTGGCAGAGAAGCTGAGCGGCAAAGCCAAGGATCAGATCGACGATCAGGCGCTCGAGGCCGCTCGCGGTCTCACAACCATGGAAGCCACCGTGGCGTTCCGCAAGGGACTACGTCAGCACAAAGCCCTCAATGCCGAGGCGGCGGTCATCATCGCGAAAGAGAAGGCTCAGGTCATCCGGCGTAGTCAGATTCTGGAATATTTCGAACCCGCCGCCGAGATGAAGCAAGTCGGCGGGATGGAGAACTTGAAGGCTTGGCTGCAAAAGCGTAAGCGCGGCCTCCGCCCGGCTGCGCGACGAAATGGACTCGAACCACCGAAGGGTGTCATGCTCCTGGGCGTTCAAGGCTGCGGGAAGAGCCTCGTCGCCAAAACCATCGCCCAAGATTGGAACCTGCCCCTGCTTCGCTTCGACCTCGGCAAAGTCTTCGGCGGGATCGTCGGACAGTCCGAAGCCAACATGCGCCTGGCCCTTAAGTTGGCCCAAGCCCTGGCACCGTGCACGCTCTGGATTGATGAAATCGAAAAAGGCCTCGCCGGCATGGGTAGCAGCGACCGAACGGACGGCGGCACGACGGCACGCGTCGTCGGCACGCTCCTGACCTGGATGCAAGAAAAGCAGGAACCGGTCTTCGTGGTCGCAACCGCGAATAATATCCTACAGCTCCCGCCCGAGCTCCTGCGGAAAGGCCGCTTCGATGAAATCTTTTTCGTCGACCTCCCGACCGAAGGGGTCCGCGAGACAATCTTCCGCATCCATCTCGAGCGAAAGAACAAGAAGCTGCCGCCTGCCGACGTAAAAGCCCTAGCCGCCATCACCGCGGGATTCTCTGGCGCGGAGATCGAGCAGTGCGTCAACGACGGACTCTACAACTGGTACGAGGAAGGCACGCCGGCGCCGCAACGCGCCCACTTTGAAGCCGCCATCAAGGAAACCAAGCCGCTCGCCCACCTGATGCACGAGGCGATCCGGAAGCAGCGCGAATGGGCGAAGGACCGCACGCGCCCGGCTGCCCTGGGCGCACCCGTCGCGCTGGACGAACTGCCGCACGTCAAGTTGCTGCGCACGGAAGATGACCCCGACTTCTTCGCCGACGATCGTCGGAACTAAGCCATGGCGAATCCTCGGCCACCCCAGGCTAAGAATCCGGGGCATAAGCGCCTCCTCCATTTCGCCTCCCTCGACGACCGTCCGCTCAACCGAGACAGGGAAGTCCCGCTCGAGCAGGCCCGGCGGCGCTTCAAGCGGTACGAGTTCTTCCTCCGTATCTCGGAAACCATCGCCAAACGCCAAACCAAGCAAGGGTTCACATGGCGACCGGCGCGGATGCCAAGCGTCCTGACCCTGGCGGAGGACTGGACCTTACATAGCGTCGCCAAGCCGAAGCCGGCGTGGCGCATCAGCTTAGCGACGCCGCCGACTTCGACCGCCGAAAGCATCGACCTCATCTACCGTGACAGCAGCGGCAAGAAGCAGATCCGGTCCATCGAAGACTACCTGATTGATGCGCAGGGCATCATCACCGAAGAGGACCTCGCCGAATTGGAAGGCTTCGAACTGACCCATGACAAGAAGGTGGCGACCTTAGGTAGACATCAGACGACGTCATTGCCAAAGGAGTGGACCGATGAACAGGGCGCTCCCGTGCCTTGCCGCCAGGCCCAAGCCCTCGGTCCAGCCGATCGCTGGAACTTCCTGACGCCCGGGCCAAATAAATACCGCAGCCTCAAGGCCGGCGGGAAAAAATGGTCGGTGAAATCCGAGCCATGGCCGGGTAGCCGGACCTTTAAAATTGGCCAACTGAAAGTGATCTTCCGCGGGTTGACGACCGAAGCCGATGACGTGGGGGAAGTCACCGAGGCGATCTGTGAGATCAGCGGCGCGACCTTCCGCGTGACCGCCAAACCCAAGATCCTTGGCTACAAGGGCAAGGGCGTGGCCGTTGAACTTGCCTCCACGGACGAAGACGAGAACAAGACGGTCGATCCTGTTCGACAACTGCTCGAGTCGGATATCGACCAGCTATCGGTGCGAATCGGGACCAAGTTTCTGAACTTTTACATCGAGGGCAAACGCCACGACCGACGGATTTTCTTCTTGGATAAACGGCCGCCCGAAGACGTGGTGTTACAGCCGCGACTTTTCTTACAGCAGCTGCTGCTCCAGAAGCGGGCGATCAATCAACTCCTCAACGCCCCCTTGCCGCACCAGCTGCCCCTGTTACGCCTCGGCGATAGCGCCAAACATTTCCGGCCTCAGGAAAGCCTAGGCTTAGAGGCGTGGGCTCCCTTTGCCATCAACGAAGACCAGTGGGTCTGGCTGAATCGACCGGAATTGGACGGCACCGACGAACAGCGTGAATTCGTCCAGAAGGCCCTTGCCACCCCGGATTTTGCGTTGATGCAGGGCCCGCCCGGCTCGGGAAAGACCACGGCCATCTGCGAACTCATCGCCCAGCTCCAACGCCAAGGCCGGACTCGCATCCTACTTTGCGCCAACACCCACGCGGCGGTCGACAATGTCATCGATAAGTTGCGCAAAAAGGACTCTTTAGCCCGGGGCTTGGACATCCTCCGGATGGGCAAGAACCGAGGCGATGAGCAGACGGGGTTTGATCACCGCCGCGAGCGACTCCAAGCGCAAGGCCTCAGCAAAGACGAGGCCATCGATCTGGTCACGCGGATGGCAGACATCACCTGCAGCACGGTCGAGGGGCTCTCCATGCACCCCGCCCTCGGGGCCGTCGATAGCGACGAGTTTGCGGCGCAAAAATGGAATGAGCCCGTCTGCGTGAAGCCTTTCTGGGATGTGATGATTCTCGATGAGGCCAGCAAGACCCTGCTGCCCCAATTCCTCCTCCCGGCGATGCTCGCCAAGCGCTGGGTCGTCGTCGGGGATTTACGGCAACTGCCGCCGTTCGCGGATGAGAGCGGCTTATCCCGCAATATCCGTAACTGCCATTTCGACCCTAAAGATAAAGATAGCGAGATCTACGATGAGGATCAGCCCTGGCAACGGGCGGCGATGGTCAAACTGGCGCTTCGTCGGGCCATGGGCGACCGAGAATTTCTGGCCGCTGGAATCACTGCGTGACAAGAAATTCCTGGTCGTCCTGCCGTCGTCCGTAGCCTCAGAACTCTATCGCCAGCTCGCGGACCTTCCCATGTTAGGTGCTTTCGTGACTAACGCCGGCCCGAAAGCTGCACTTCGCCCAGACTGGACCTTCATGCGGGCCGATGATTTCGAAAAAGACGAAGCCCGGCTCCGATGCGCGATGGCGGACCTCGTCATCGTCGACGAGCTCGTCTGGCCGACCGTCGCCGATGCCTTACCCGCAGGCAACCATTGGCTGGAACTGGAGTGGCACCAACCCAAGGACATGGCCGGACTCCGGACCAGACAGTCCTTCCGCCAGCAGGCCCTAACGACTTGGTCGGGCACGGTAAAAGATGCCACTGAGGCCGGTGAAACCGTCAACCAACTCCTGAGCGAGGAAATCGCTTGGCGCCTGAACCGACAGCACCAGCTACGGGATGGCGTCGTGAAAATGGCCAACGTCAAGAAGGCCCACGAAAATCTGGCCCAGCAGATCCGCAAGCTCATCCCGGCGGAGCGAGCGGCCGAAGGCGAACGCATCATGGAAGCTGCGTCCGTCGCCATTCCCAGCATTCTCGATGCGTTACAAGATGGACTGGCATCGGCAGATGGCGAATACGACACCATCATCGACCGAGGGCTGATTCGCCAGGACCCCGCCATGCGGCGCTTCGTAGCCCTCGGCTACCAGCACCGCATGCATCCGTCGATTTCCGCTTTCCCCCGCGAAACAATCTACGGTCAAGGCGCCCTACAAGATGCCCAGACCGTCCTGGATGAGACAACCCCGAAGCCCTCAGATGATGCCCGCCAAACAAATTGGGGCTACCGCTTCCCCGATTGCAAATCGCATCGATCGACTTGGATTGAGACAGGCGTCGCCAAAGTGCTCAAGGGGGGAGTGAATCGCCAAGAAATAAAGGCGGCGATCGAAGAGCTTGAACGCTTCCTCGACTGGGCAGATAAGCCGGCCCATCGGCAAAATGACGGCCGACCATGGGAAGTCGCCCTGCTCAGCTTCTTCGTGCCACAGGTGAAAGGCCTGGGCAAAGCCTTAGACGAAATACCGCGACTCAAGGGCACTTGGGATGAGGGTGAAAAAGCCTATAAATCTGCAACTTGGCTGATTCGCTTCAATACCGTCGATAGCTTCCAAGGCTGGGAAGCCGACCTCGTGCTCTTAAGCATGCGCAACGTCGATAAGACCGGCTTCATGGATTCGCCGAATCGTCTCAACGTCGCCTCCACGCGTGGTCGGGAGCTGCTCATCGTCCTCGGACATCGGCCTTATTTCCTCACTTGCCGAAAATCCGGCGAGCCATGCGTCGCCCTTAACGAATTCGCCAAACGCTCGCCCCTCCTCTCATGATTGTCCTAGCCGAAACCACCCCGGCCCTCCTCCAGGTCAGCCTCTTGGCTGAATTTGCCAGCCAGCAACCGAGACCCGAACTGAAGCACGTCCTAAGGCTAGCCGAAGACGGAACGCTGAGTGAGCAAATCGTTGTCCAGCGATTTCAAGTCAGCCAGCGGGCCGCTTTTAACATCCTGAGCGAATGCGCCAGCCTAGGGCTCATCGATCAACAAGGCGGGCTAACTCCCGAAGGACAGGCCTTCCTAAAAGACGACCGCGGGCATGCCTATGTACCCGAGCACGGCTGCTTCAATGTGCTGCTTGGCCGTCACCCGGCCTTCGGCCAGGTGCTGCTCAACATCGAACGGACGCCCGAGGACATCGAACTGGCTGACATCACGGACCAACACGACGTGATTCTCCGGCCAGGCGACAAAGCGCTGGGCAAGGCGGGCGAGTTCAAGTTCGGGAAATATCTGGTGAAAAATCGCCGAGGCGGCCTTAAGAGCGCAGACCAATGGAGCGCCCGCCTGAGCGTGGAACTGACTTCGCCTGGCGCTAAATCGGCGACCGGGAAAATTCAGTGGAGGCGAGGCGACGGGGCGAAAGACGAGGACAGCCTGACGCTGCTCACTCCGGCCCAGGACCTATGGAACGCCGCCTTACGCCAGATACCGGAGGCTATCGGCACGTGGAAGACAAAGCCGCAACCGCACCTCGCCATCCCGTACCAATCAGCCAAGCCCGAAGAGGCGACGCATTTTCTGCGGGCGGAAATTCGTATCGCCGGCCCGCATCACCTCGACTCGGAAGAAGACCATTGGGCTCAATTCACCCTGCGCGATATCCCGATTGGGCCGGCCAACGAAGCCGAAGCCAGGGCCTGGGTTGACGCGCTCTTCTTCAAAGCCGTCCAAGCCGAGCGAAGCTACCTAAACCTGGCGGAAGCCACCGAGCTCTACCAGCAGACCAGCGAGTGCAATCCGATCCTGGCTGCGCTGGCGCCCAGCTATCAACACTCCGCCACCTTGCGCCATGCGGACCAGATTGAAGATCGCCAAGCCTACTGGGCGCTGCAGGCGCCCGCCGACCTCGAAGCCCAGCAGCCGCCGGAAAGCTCTTCCCGGGGCCGCCCGGCCGAACGGACGTCCTTTCAGGGTGAAAGTTCTGTGCGCTTCCGCCCGGCCGAACGGATGTCCTTTCAGTCGTTCCTGGCGAAGGTCGTCGGCACAACGGCGGAGGATGTGCACTTCCTCCTTTACGATAAGTTCGCTCTCCGGGGCGGCAACTGGCGGAACGTACCCGCCTTCCTTGAAGCCTGCCGAGGGGTCGCCAGCGGGTCTAAGCTAACGCTTATTTATCAGCCGCGTAGCCGCGCTGATATCGAAAAGGATGGGCCTGACCCTAAGCCATGCGCAGCCCGGGTGGCACACCAGAGTTGTCGTGAAGTCTTCCCTCAGGCCCAACTCCCCCATGACCGCTATCTGTTCACAGTCAGCGGCAAGGAGATCAAAGCCTGGCAACTCTCGAACAGCCCTTTGGCCGCCAAGGCCGATTTCGGAGCCGAGCTAGATGCGGACTCGCCCCTCGAATGGCCCGCCTTGACCGTCTTCCCCGTTGCCTTCGCCGACCTTGAAGCCGGTTTCCAAACTTTCCTAAACCGAGCATGAAAATTGGCCCCATCAAAGCGCATCGCTACGAAACGACGATCGACCGACGGAGCGAGGTCATCGCGGAAGCCTGGGTCAGGCAGCCCACTCGTGATTTCGCCGCCAAGCCGGCATGGTTTGGTACGTCCGTGACGCTATCCAAGGCGAAAGTTTCGCCGGTCCTACTGGCAATGACGGCGAAGGTCGTCCCCGAAGACCTAAAGTCGCTCCTCAAGGCCCATCTCGAAACGGGCGGCCGAGCTTACCTCCTGACGCCGCCAAGCTTTGATCCTGCCACCGAACTCCGGTCGCTCACGGACCTCGAAAAAGCGCAGGTCTTGATTCGACAACTGCCCCGGGCGCCCCAGTCGGGCTATTGCCACGCGGAAGCCGGCATCTGGTATGCCCCTCTGGGGGACCGAGCCGCCCGTCACCATCTGCGCTTAACGGCTGAACAAGCCGAGGAATGGCGACACCTCTTCCTGAGATCCTTCTGGCATGAAGCCGAGAAGGAGCAGCACTTCGCCAAGGGCAAATGGACACCCGCGGAAGCATGTTGGAATCGCCCAGCCGATATCTCACGGCGCGAACTCGCCTACTGGCAAGCCTCCCCGGATGATCAAGAGGCCCGGCAGCTGGTTCCGCAGGCAGAGATCGCCCACTGCCTGCAGGCAACTAAGGCAGGCTCAGCAATGCTCTACACCAAGCCGGATTTCAATGCGGCTGACCTATTACAAGCCGCCGCCACTAAAGGCATCCAAATCTTCGGCCTCTCCCCGCACTTACCTGAATGCTATCTCCAGGGCGCTGATGGCTGGCTCCTCTGCGGAGAGAAAGAGCCTTTGATTCTAAAGCTGAGCCGCGAACAAGCCCAAGAGGCGAGCGACTTGCTCGCCTTGAGTCAGAGCCAGGCCTACGTCCGCGACCGAAATCTGGCATCGCTGCAAAAAGATTTCCCGGCCGCGGAGTTTCTCCTGCCCGAGGCCAAGGACTGGGAGCGCATCGCTGCCGCCTGGCCCGCCGATAAAGCGAAAGACCTGGGGCGCGTCACGGCGCGGAATCTACCCGACCTCGCGCGGAGTGAACTTCGCTGGGAAGCGGACGATCAAAAATTACGCGCGCCGTCCTTGGCCTTAGCCGCCCAGTTCACTTGGGAAGTCGTGCCGCCTATGGCGCCCGCCAAGAGCGAAGACTCGCTTTACGATGATTGGAAGCAGCACACTCTGGCCTGCGAAACTTTGCGCGTAAAGCTAGCCAAGCGAACCCAAGATCTGGGCGAACTCAACACCGGCTGGGATGAGGAGTTCCCGAATGTATTCGAGGACTATTCGGCTATGAAAATCTCCCTGGGTAAGCTCGCAGATTACGGAGAATCTCAACTTTCCAAGGATGAGACGCCGAAGCTGCGTCAGGCGTTGATGGATCACCTGCAAGCTTGGCAGGAAGAAGCTAACCATGCCCGCTCGCTCCTGAACCATGCACTTCTGGTGCAGGATTGGCTGGTCGCGCGCCGTAAGCACGCGATTCGCATCACGGATGCAGAAGCCAAGCTCGCGCAGAAGCCTTTACCCGCGCCGGGTGACGACGCGGAGGCCGAGGCCAAGGCTGATTTTAACGATCAGCAGAAAGAGCGCACCAGACTCGAGGCCGAACTCTTGCGCCTGCAGAAGGAAATGACGGACAAATATCGGGTCCCTCCGGCAGACAAATCCGAGCACGTGGAATTGAAATCCCTGCGACCTCTAGATAAATCTGGCCTCAAGCCGTGCCCCGCCGAAACCCTTCCCGCCGTCGGCAAGCTTTACATCGGCAAGGGAGTGGGCGGCCAGCCCGCTCGCTTCCTCGCGATTGCCGACTGGGCCGACCACGACGCCGGCCAAAAAGAGGCTGACCGCCTGAAGGCAACCTTAGTCGCCGAGGGTTCATAGCGCTGGACCATTTTCCTATGCCTGCAGAACCCTCCACGCCCGCACTCGACCCTCTCTGGAGGGAGATGTCCCTACCGCACTATCTGAAGGAGTTGCGGATTCATATGCAGGAAGCCTGGCAAAGCGATCTCACCACGCTCAAGGCTGACATCATCAAATACGAGGCCGCGCGCAAGGCGTTGGAGAAAAAGGGGGCAGGGGCCAATGTCTCGGATGCGAAGAAGTTCCTGCGCGACTCGGTGGGCATCATCATCCGCCGGCTCAAAGGCGAAGTCTCCGCGGATGAAGCCAGCGTGCTGGGAGATGCCAGTCAGGTCGCCCTGGCCATCAAGAACGAGGAGGCCCTGCTCCACCTGATTGCACCCGACTTCTCGATTAACCCGACCGGCCGCTGGCCGGGGCCGGTCGGTTACCGTTCTGCCCTGAACCACCTCATCGCCGTCAGCATCCGCGTGCACTCGATGTACCCGGAAACGAAGTTTGAAGTGATCGTTCGGGCCGCTGCCCGACGAATCCTCGTACCGGCCATGGCGCATAACCTTACCTTCCTTCGTCGGAGCGCCCCGGCGGCCTTCAATTACCTCCTCAAGTCTGAGGACGGCCTCAATCAGCTCTGCGCCGGTAAGCCCATCGCCAAGCCGGCGACAGGTAAGCTTCCCGACGAAGAGGTCGCCATCTTAGGAGCCTGGCTTCGCCTCCTGCACGCCGCTTTGCATTTCGGCCGGCAGTCAATCGAGGGCGCGACAGGGTTGCTGACAGAGGTCAAGCGCCTGACGTTGGAGCACGAGATCAACCCTGCGGGCAGTGCGCTGTGGAGCGAACTCAGCCTGATTGCCTCGGGCGACCTTTCCATCGATGAACTCCTGGTCTCTCGTGTGACGACCGATCTCCAGGACCAGGACGAGCTCGGCGCCGCGCCGCCCCGTCCGATCGTCTTTTGTGCCCGTGCTCGCTTCGGACTGCTCCGCTATTCGTACGCCATGACCGAAGAGCGGGAACTCGTCGCGAATCATCCCGCCAACGCCCTGAAGACGGCCAAGGAGTTCCTCAATGACATCCTAACCCGAGCCAAACCCCTGAAGGTTGAAGATTGTAGCAAGGCTTTCGGCTGGGCCTACCTTTGGTCCCGCTACCTCCTACTGGGTCGCGCCAAAGACAAACGGATGGAGACGCCCGAGTTCAAGGCGACCCAAGACAAGGCCGGCGAACTCTTGGAGGACTTGCTTTACCAAGTCTACTGCCACGGCGAGAAGCCGGAGTATCGTCAGCTGGCGTTGCGCTACATGGCCGGCTTCCTAACGAACCCCCGCTTCGTCAGACCGAAGACCTTGCGGTCCGGTGATCACCAAAAGGCCAAGGGTTACATCAAACTGATGAAGGACGAGGGCCTACCTGGTGGCCTGATCTCCATGATGGAGTCCCGACTCCATCTGCACGCCGCCTTCGCGGAGTCAGGCAAGCCCGAGTTTGCTACCACCTTGCAAGCTGCCTTGGCCACCTACGCGGAAACCTTGAAGTCGATCAGCGCTACGGAGCATTCGGACAACATGATGGACGGCGAAGTCGCCGCCTGGGCTATTCCGGAGATGCGCTACGCCGTCGAGCTGCTGAAGAAGACCGTGACCGAGAAAGGTAACGACAAGAAATCGAAGATCAGCGAACTGGATCGCATCCAGAAGGCCTTGGATATGGTCGGCGAAATGCAGTTCGGCGTGTACTTCAACCAAGAGGAAGAAGCCGGGCGCCTGAAGAAGGGATTGGAACTAGGTTGCGGCGCTTAGGGCAGGCCCACCTTCCCTAAGCCAAAAGCCCGATTAGAAGGGGTTTTAGGCCTTTAATTCAGGGTTATGGGGGTGTGCCCTAAGGGGTCGATGGTTTGAGCTTAGGGGGCACTCAGGGGTCATTGGAGGCCGCTAAGAGGAGGTCATTTTGGACGCATGGAAACACCCATGCCCACCGCCAAAGTCACCACCGTCAACTTCCACCTGGTCAAGCACTGCCCGATGGCGTGCAACTTCTGCTACGCGCGCTTCGACGACGTGATCCGCGACACGAAGGTCAGCACCCTCGGCCTTCCGACCGAGCAAGCCCGCAAGGTCATCGGCGAACTCGCCGGCCTCGGCTTCGAGAAGATCAATTTCGCGGGCGGTGAACCCCTCCTGCGTAAAGACCTGCCGGAACTGATCCGGTACGCCAAGTCGCTTGGTCTCGTCACGAGCATCATCTCGAACGGCCAGCTCATCACGGCCGACTGGATCAAGTCCGTGTATGGCCACCTCGACCAGATCGGCATCAGCGTCGACAGCGCTCTGCCGGAACGCCGCGTCCTGATGGGGCGCGCCATCAAGGGCAAGCCCCTCTCGAACGCCGACTACCTGGACCGGGCCACGCTCATCCGCATGGCCCACATTTCGCTCAAGATCAACAGCGTAGTCACCGCCCAGAACTTCGATGAGGACATGAACGCCTTCATCCAAGAGCTGGCGCCCCAGCGCTGGAAGGTCTTCCAGGCGCTGCAGGTCGACGGCCAGAACGATCTCGATGCGTCCTTCATCCGCTGCCCGGACGAGGCCTTCAAGGTCTTCCAGCGCCGTCACGCCCACCTCAGCCGCCAGGGCATCCGGACGGTCTTCGAAGGCAACGACGCCATGACCGCCAGCTACGCCATGGTCGATCCTTACGGCCGCTTCTACGACAACGTCGAAGGTACCTACCGCTACAGCCAGCCCATCTGGCAGGTCGGCGGTGCGGCCGCGCGGCAGCAAGTCGTCGTCGACGCCGGCAAATTCATCGCCCGCGGCGGCGTCTACAAAATCTGACCCGAACCAAGCCGCTCAACGCCAACACCTTGTTCGTCACTCCTGCTTTTCCTGCGACAAGCGCCCCCGCCCAACCCACTCACCCCACCACCCCTATATATAG
>Ga0114982_1000178_pt1 | contig 33244 bp, 65 predicted proteins | sample Shrwel_input2_FT_FD_87183 | JGI IMG/M metagenome (GOLD analysis project Ga0114982, IMG submission 87183) | Subsurface microbial communities from deep shales in Ohio, USA - Utica-3 well 1 S input2 FT | ecosystem: Environmental > Aquatic > Deep subsurface > Shale gas/oil reservoir > Produced... | reverse complement strand
ATATTTATATATGATATTATCCTTCATTAAAAGCGAAGGATGTATCTTTGAGGGTTATCGACAACCACCTACCGTTCTTGGTAAAGTGTTGTTAATCGGGGTGATGCCCGTCATTTTGGAGAAACTATTATGTATGTATTCTTTGATCAGTACCCAATGGGTGCATGCGTGTTTTGCGGCGAAAGCTGCGTATCATGCCGCTGCAACTAAGGGGGTACAGGATTAACTCTATCCTTCTAATTAGAGTTAATAAATATATGAGTATCATTATATGGTATTTATATATTTGTTTAGGGTTAAGTGTGAGAACCCTCATTAATCTCATGCAAAGTTAAAGGAGTGTCCGTTATGGGATACATACCTGGAGTTGATTATACCTCCGCTCCATGCGAAGGAGGCTTTGACCGTTCGAAAGATCGGTTGAGTAATGGTGCGCCTATTGTGTTCCGCGCGCCAACTCCAGAACAGATTGCAGCAGAGGAAGAAGCTCGCAAAGCTTCTGCTGCAACTGCGGCTCAAACGGCCTTCTACTGGAAGAATCAAAACTTCCTGTCTGAAGGTGGTTGGGAAGCTGCTGTCGCACGAGTAGTAGCACACCACGGACATTGTCCTTCTGTGCTGGCATCGGCCTTTAATGGTCGCGTCACAAAGAAAGAAATTTCTTTGTGGAAAGAGATCAAGGATGATCTCGAAAAGGGTTGTAAAGAAGAGGTTATTACAGCCGAATGGTTGGATGACTTCTTTGATGACTGGATTTAGGCTTAATCCAGTCACCCTGTGTTACTCCGCGCCAACCGCGACGTTCATTCCTGTTTTAGGTTTGTGTTGCGGTTGGTTCTCTTTCTTTTTGTTTGGAGGTTCTTATGGAATCATCGCAGTTTGAGGGCTTCATAGTCCGTAAGGAACGGGAGGGTGAATACACTCTCCATGTTAAGGCTATTCTTGCAAGCTTCTTGTGTTCCCCATTTCGGAACAAAGGCTACAGCAAAATAGCCTTCCAAACCTTCCCTAGTGTGGAGGCTGCCCGTGATTGGGCTTGGTCACACAAGTGGGGTACAGGTAAGTAATAGTTGTGGGTTGGTTAGTTTTTGATCAACCCATATTCCATCTTCTTTTCATATTCAGGAGTCCACTATGGACGTAATTAATTGTTATAAATCAGAGTGCGAGCAGTTACAAGCTCGCAAAGATCGGGAGACTACGGTAGTCTCCATAATAGGAATAATATGTTTTGTTATTCTTATACTGTTATTCATATTTGGGAAGGCGTGGTAACACTCCGCGCTATTCCCTCTAGACCTAGTTATGTCTAGTCAATAAACTAACTATGCATTTAAAAGCGAAGGAGGACTCTTTGAGTACTTTGTTTTTAAATGTATTTAGGTTATGGAGGATACCTTGAAATTCCTCTTTGTTGTTCTTTAGGAGAAGCCCATGAACGACATACCTTCGGAGTATGTACCCAACCAGTACTCTATTACTGAGTTCCCTTCTGTGCGGGTACAATTGATCACAAACTGCGGCATGGTGTTATTATATACCGCAACGACCTTCTTTGCAGCTATCAAAGAAGCTAATGATAGCGGATATAAAGTTGTGTCTGCTATTCAATTGGGGGGTGTGTAATGAGTGCATCTTTCATGATCCCTCTGTCTGCCTTGTTTGACAAAGATGGCGATTCGTTGGTACGTTGGAAGGCTGAACAAGTCTTTTGTCCAGACCACCAGTACGACTTCGCTGGCAATCCGTATGTCAAGCGGATGCAGACCTCTACTGTACACTCGATCAGCGTGCGTGGCGAGTGGTTTGAAGTCCATCTGATCTTAAGGAAAGATACGGATGGATCAGAGGTGCTGGATGCTGTATCTTTCTCAGGGTTTCATGGCACCTGTGTACAATTACAGAACTTGCTAGATATCTCTGTTGAGATTCACTAGTAACCTTTTATATAAGGAGGGAGTTATTATGAAAATAATACTCTCTCGGTTGTATTAGTGTACCGTTAAATCACTAATGTTCTTCTTGTATAGGATTATTGTAATGATAATATCTATTGTCCTGTTATCATGACGTTAAACTGATAATAGATCTGTGCGAACTCTGAATGCACATTAAATAATACAGAGTAAACAAATCCACGGGGTGATGCCCATCAATTAAGGAGAATACATCATGTTCAAGAACACAACCCAGAAAGCTGGTGATATCTGCGAGATAACTTCTTCGATGAACCTCGTTTTCAACCACCGCAAGGTGGATGTTAAACTGACCAAGGCAGATATTGCCTTACTGGAAGCTGTACAAGCCTTATATTACTGCGAGACTGTATACTTCCAAACCCCTGAAGTACCGTTGCTAGTGGAGATCACCTCCGATACCTTTCGGGGTGGGTTGATGGGTAAGCTGGTGAATCTGCAACAGTGGCATGACGCTCGGCAGACTGCGTATGCAGAAGCGCGGCTGCAATACCTCGCTACCAAGGCAGACACATGGGCTGCCATCGACTAACCATCGAATACCAAGTCCTGTAGTACAAAAGAGAACTCTATGTCTCTCTGATACCTACTACAGGCTGTGCGATCTTCTACGCATGAGAAATAACAGAAGTCTGCGGTAAGGCAGTTGAAACCTTCCAAACCACTCATAGGGGTCATGCCCTGCTAACCATAAGGAGCAAACACATGAACGCACAAGTACGCGCCGCAACCCTACGCCTGGCCCTCCAACAAGCTGGTATCGTTGTAGCACCTGATGCTACGTTCTTTACTGGTGATGTAGAGGTGTTAGGGAAGTTGGCAGGGATGCGTCAAATCCCTAAATACACCGTCGATCTTCACGACGAAGAATTAGGCATTGTCCAAGTCAGTTTCGATCTACTGGAAGAAGCTTACTACGAGGCAATCGGGCCTTAGAGTTTTCTTGTACTGTATCTTATCTTTGTATGGGATACAGCAACAAGCAAATTCGCTTGGTTATAGGAGTAAGTTATGGATTCACAACAAGTCATAGAACTGCTTGAGGCAGAGATGGCAGAGCATCGTTCTCTTTTCTTCACCCATTTTGAGGGTGATTATAAGGATGCGGCGGTGGTAAATGAAGAGTTGTGCGAGCATGCAGCGGATTGCCTTGGATACAAGTCCGAGGTAGAGGTTGACGCTTATTCGTGTCCTCGTAGCTGGCGTGTTAAAATCACCACTCCATGTGGTGTTACAGCTATGTACCCTCCTCGTTAATTCAGGGGTAGCTGTAAGGTTAAGCGGAGTCCTTATTAAAACTCCGTACATGCTCGACACAGGAGAAACCTATGAGCGCAAAGATGACCAGCCAGAGCCACGCGACAGACATATGTCGCACGGTAGATGAGGGCGCAATTTTCGAATTGTCGTTCATCTTCCGGTGGCACAAGCCAGCCACAGCATACGCACTAACGCCTAAGATGGCGGAAGTTGCTGATTACACTGATGGCACGTTCCACAAAGTGATCATCCGTGAGACAGGTGAAATCTTGTCTACACGGGAATTTAAACGTAACTTTAAAGTGACTCGTAAACCGTACTTAGGTAAGCGCACATCGGGTAAGCACTTTTACCATAAGTCTACAGGTAGCACTTACACTAATAATTATAAAATTACTAACTATATCTTTACATACTATATGAAATATAATGTTGATACTAATAAAATTTACTTGGTTGCTTATCTGAACAATAGCGACGAGCAATTCCAAATCGTCGACACTTACTTAGATTATACCGAAACTAATTGGAATGTACTTGTAGGTTTACTTGGCTTCTTTAAAACTCTTAATCCTTGGCCAGGACTGCCGTATCGGTGGAGAGAAAAGTTAGCTGAGATTTGTAATACCTAATTGTACACTACCTAAGCACGTAGTAAAACTGCTTTGATATTTCTCTATGATTCTGTATGGATTATATAGAAATGTTATAGGGTTAGTTTGGAGATCCCTTGTAAAATCTCTGGAGTTACATCATGTTTGAAGAAATCAAAACCCGCCCTTGCATTATTGAGTGGATAGGTGAGAGCCACATTCTTTTTCACGGATGTGGCTTCCTACCGATTGCTGTTTTTGGTGACGGTGTGGCGTACCTAACTGTACACTCTACATTAGATGCAGCTAAGGTTGAGCTAGTAGAGTGGATGGCAGACTTAAACAATTGGCTAGATTGGCTTCATCAAGAAGACCTTGAGCATTACTCTGAAACACCAGAAGGAGAGGAATAATGAAATTCGCAGAGTTGTTTGTTGTTGTACTGGTAATCTTTGGTCTTGGCTTAGGCCTTGGTGTTGCTATGGAAAAGCAACGTGGGACACCAAAAGACTTGTGGTCTTTGTGCCAAGCTTCTCCAACAACTGTATGGAAAGCTGGCCCGTTAGAGGTTCGTCAGAATCCTCGCAAACACGAGTACACTTGCTTAATGTACCTTGATGGGCAAGGTAATAAATTGCCAGTTAAGGTATACGCAGGTGGTGAACTAGTAGAAGCTCGCATCCCAATGGAAGCTGTACTTCACGTGCAGTATGATAACGCGCAGCTTGCTGCTGCAATGGCCTCACTGTAAGGAGTAGCACCATGCCATATTTTCGTTCAACAGGTCTGAGAGATCAAATACTCCGGGTTTACGCTGATGTAGAGCGGCTCGAAGATTCCTTTTGGGTTCCGGATCATGAGCAAGCAGAGAAAGATCTATTCTATCTCTGTGAGCGTTACGTATCTCTTCGTACAGAAGAGATCTATGTAAACAACTTGGATATTGCTAAAGAAATTGAGGCAATGTTTGAGTTTGTTACTACGTTAGGGTATAAACTGGAGCCAAAGGCAGAAGATATTCCTGAGCCTCTGGTAATTACCACGGAAGAGGAAGACCTTCCATTCTAGGAGCAGCAGTATGAGTGGGTATGCAAATAGTTGGAAAGATAAGGTAAGAGAGGCCTTATCTTTCGCGAACGAAGTAGAGCCCCCTATTCAGTATGTTCTTAATCCTAAGTATATCGTAATGATTAGCTTAGAGAAAAAGACATCTGATTATGAACTCCGGATTATTATGTCTGGCGGTAAACAGGTGGCCTATTGGTTTTCATTTGAGAATAAAGAAAAAGCAGACATCGTCTGTCAGTATCTTGATGCTTTGATGACGGATTCTTAAGAACCTTTACCCTGCTAGTACTTAGTTGCTAGCAGCAGTAAGAGTATCTTGTTTTTCCACCACTGTCATTAGGAGACAGCCATGTTTAAACTTCACCACATCCAGTCCGCAGTTAGCTGCATCACTGGTGTACAGATCCATCCTTTCCAAATCACCAACACGATGATGGGCAACGAATGCCCTGTCTCTCTTGCTTTCGAGGGTGATAAGGTAGTCGTTGTCAATAATGGTCAGGTGGTATTCTACACTACCACAAAGGAATACTCTGCAGACGTGCAGAAGTTTCTGGATATCACCCGTGCTTTACGCAATACGCGTAAGGATGTAAAGGGGATGGAGAAACAACTCAAAGTTTACTCTGCACCTGATCTACCTGACGGTGATAAGCTGCCAAGCCTGCTTTCAGAAGAACAGCAAAAAGACCCCATTTGCGTAGGTACTTTGAAGCGTGGTGATTTGGTGAAACTTCGGGACGGTACGAAATTATGTGTATCTTCTGTAACTTATACAGAGTACGCTCAATACCCATATCGAGTACACTTCACGACAGGCACTTCGAAGACTTATCTTGAAGATGGTCGTTATTCTTTGGCATCAAAAACCACGGAATACGATATCGTAGAAGTCATTCACAAATAACCCAACCAAGGGAGCTAACCACTCCCTTACCTTTTTACACAGGAGTAACACCATGAGAGAATACCGGTCAGACAAAATGCTGGTTGAATTGCAGTATTTAAGCGCCCAGATACGGGAGCTAGACATCATCATCCGTGAGCAAGAAGACATGGATGAGCGGAATTGGGCTCCTATGTACCCGGAAGGAGACCCTGCTATTCAAGAGCAGTGTGCTTTGTGTATGGAGAGAGAGGAACTCTGTAACAAATACATTCACACTCGACTCATTGAAATTCATGTATTTGAGTTACCGTTGGCTGAGGAAATTGAGAAAGTTATGCAAGTCTTACGAGACAATAACTATCCTTTCCCATCCGCATCTCCGCATTCTGTGGAGTATGATGATGACTTACCGTTCTAGGAGTATGTAGAATGTGTAAGTCTATGAATGATGTGTATCCTCCGATAATATAGAGTCTAGGGAATCTTAGTATTCCCACTCTTATATATAAGATTCTGATAGTATAGGATTTTATATATAAGAGAACGTCAGTGATCTTCCGTTAAGGGTACGTGGTGCCTTTGAATCCACAGGAGAGTTTTATGAACAGATATGTAGCTTTAATGCTCAACGGCGAAGTAGTAGTGGCGAAGGGGCGTAATGTATTCCATGCATTTGGATACTGCACAGTAGGAATGGACTTCTGGATTGAAGCTGACCAGAAGGTAGTAGTGGCAACACGGAGAAAGTTCAACCGTGTACATGATGTTAAGATTGAGTATGTATATCATAAATCTTTTAACTATGTCATTGCTGGTATCACTCCATATGATTTTGATTATCCTGAATTTCCAGGTTGTACATTTACAACGAAAGAAGAGATGATTGAAGCGGTAGTAAAGTTCTTAGAAGAGCAAGGATGGAAGCTTTGAAAGCCTTCTACCTTTACATCCTTAGCTTACTATTGTGCTTTTACAAAAGGCATATTAGCAAGTGATGCTGGTTATGCACATCTACAACTTTCTGTACTCCGCTCACAAGCGGGTTGGTATATTGGTACGGAAGATGAAGATGGAAGCCCTGTATATCGCGAGTCTCAGTACTTTACTACTGAAAATGCGGCGCGCTTAGCACTTGAGTCAGGGAATTGGCTTCAGCGTTACACAGCTTAAAAGCGAAGGAGAAATCCTTGAGAAGGTTAAGAAGAGTCCTTTGTAAAACTCTTCGCACTGTTATGAGGTGTATCATGAAATTGTTTCAAGATCTGAAAGTTATTGCTGCTGCTAAGAAACGGCTAGCATACACATTCCTTTTCTTCCCTGACCACGTTGACCCGCTGACTCGTAAGAAGATTATTGTCAACGATGATGTGGTTACAGTAGGAACTGGTGTGTATTCAGTTCCTTGCGCTGTTGTATGGCCGTGCGGAAGTATTGTGATTAATAATGCTGCCAATACTGCATCACCTGCTATTCGTAGTGCAATTATTGCGCACGAGGTTGGGCATATTGTACACGGTCATCATAAGATTATTACCAAGAAAGATTTCTTTCTTCGTTTGCTTGGTAATAAGAAACAAATGCAGTGGGAGTTAGAGGCAGATGCTTATGCAGCTAGCTTAGGTTGTAAGGAAGGATTGGTGGAGTGGCTAGAGCTTGCACAAAAAGCTCTCGGTCCCAAGCGTGAAATTCGTTTGCGTTTGGCGGCTCTTAAGGCTTTGTAACAGCGAGTTGAGGTTTTTATGAAAATCCTTGTGATTGGACTGAAACCTCAACACTGTCGGTTTTTGAAAGAGAAGTTTTCAAAAGTTAAGTTTACCTTCTTAGACTCTAATACAAGAGTAAGAGGAGATAAACTAGCTCTTGGAAATTATGATGTTGTTTACTCCAACTATTCTTTTACTAATCACAGTGTTGAGAAGGTCTGGAGTAATCATCCTAACTACGTTAGAATTAGTTCTTACACTCACGTAGTTGAACTTTTATCCTCTTTGTTTAATGCTTAATATGGAGCAGTATATGGAACGTTTAGTCCCTGTTGTAAAGTCAGCAAATCGTGACACCTTAATCGAGCGCCTAGTAGAACTTGGTGTCAAGAAGTTAGGTCCAAGCTTGCTAGAATTCAAGTTTGTTGGAAAAGGTGGTAAGGTTGTAACCAATCGTATGGCTCTTGGCAAAGACTTTGTTAGCTGTAGCCGCCATGTTCAAGATACCACTCCGATCTACAGCCAGGAACTCTACGGTACGTTCTCTGACTACATTACGCCAGATCTTCTTCAATTCGTTAATCAGCAAAAGGTGGCTGCATGAACATTCAAGTTATTCCTCGTTGTAAACCTCAACCTCCTCGTGTCCTTAATTGGGAGGATGGTTTCGCATCTCATTTAGAGTTGTGGGTAGAATCTGCCCCTGCTGTAGAGTATAAAAATATTAGCATGTTACATCGTGCTGGTATTTTTATTGAACGCAATCTTGACAAGCTGACCCTTGAAGATATTGCGTATCACATCCTTATCCTGTTTAAGGGACTGGATGACTTAAACTCTAGTGCTGCTCTTCGTACCCAGAAGAATAGCATGGAGTGTGTCAATAAGGCGCTGAATTCGATTAACTTGCTACTACAAAAGAAGGCTGAGTTTAAGCTGGATATTTTGATGGTAGCTGAGTTGTCGCGTCTCAGCGCTAAGTTTCAAACGATCTCTGCACTCATCGTATCAAAGTAGTGTAATCAACGTTAAAGGTGTATGTTATGAAAACTCTGAACGCTTCTACTATCAACACTCTTGTAAGCCTTGATCCAAATCATCGGGCAACTCAGACTGCAATCGGCTTGTACTTCATTTGCAGCCCACGTGTACCGACCATTTCCAAAGTTATGGGTTGGGCTTCATTATTTGCAATGGGTGAAAAACAACCTGCTCTAGCAAGTGCTTGCAACTTGATTGGTACTATTGCTGATTTCAATGCAAGCCGTAAAAAGCATGGTTTCATCAGCGCTTCTGTACGTAACGTTGGTGTGACTGTTGCGTTGATGCCGCTGATCGGTCTTCTCAAGCACGTAGAGAAGTAACAATTTTGAGGGTTGGTTTCAACTGACGTAGTGGTGGCTGCTTACCAACCCTCAATCTTAATCTGGTGATAGTATGAATGATGAACAACAGAAGCTTATTATTCATGCTCTGTGTAAACAGAATATGAGTGAACCAGAAGGCATAGTGGCTATTAGTCTCTTAGACTCTTTTAGTTTTAAGTATCAGATTCAACTGCTTAAGGCTATGGAGTACAGAGGTAATGGTCATCTCGTTGCAGAACGTCTGAAGAAGTACAATGACTTCCAACGTAATCTGTATTATCAATCTGAATAGAGGTATAGCAAAATGGCTAAAGCAGTAGTATTGTATCTGACCAACATGTTTGGTCAAGTGCTCACAGTAACTCGCCGAAATCAAGATGATTCATTTGGTCTTGTAGGTGGTAAGGTGGATGCAGGTGAAAGTGACCGAGAAGCCCTTAATCGGGAAGTCTTGGAAGAGACTGGCGTTAACTTAGTTGGTGTCTCTCATACTGACATGGTAGTTCTCTTGGATAATGGTGTGCCTGTTGCATGCTTTATCTTTGAATCGTCTGTATCAGCAATGTTTCCAATCAATCCTTACGAGCACGAAATTGGCTTGATTGTAAGCTTCCGTGCTCATATTTATATTACTCGTGAGCATTACTCCGAGTTTTATGAGTACAATCAGCGTCTATGCTTGTATCTACTCAAGAAAGAAGCTGACAAATACGGCGTAGATATTACTACCTTGTTGATTCAAATGGTAGATGAAGTACGCTTAGACAAAATCCGTGACATTCTGACTGTCAAGTAAAGGAGTAGCAAAATGGCTGCTAAAAAACTAAAGATCGCTGTATTTGGTAATGGTGATTGTAAGGTAATTGAGAAGGTTGAAAAGCACTCTCATTACTATTACACTCGGCGAATTACTTTCGCTGATGGTACTCGTCGCTCATACGCGCGTGATGGCAAGCATCACTACGGTACAACTAAACATGATATTGTAAATATTGTGTAAGGTTGTTGCTCCTTTGCATAAAAGCGAAGGAGCATTCTTTGAACTTAAGGAGAGGTAGTATGGCTACAATATGGGTAAGCCATGATTTTTTACGTGAAGTAAGTTTAAAGCTTGCTTCTTCTGTAGAAGATTATCCTGCAGACAAGTCTGTAATACATTGTAAGGTTGCTACTGAGTTTGATCATGAAGAGCTTGATCAGCTTATTTGGGAGCATCAATCTCGCAATGGTAAACACTCATCCGAATCTCATATCCTTCCTAAAAAGAAAGAAATGATGGTTCGACCAAAGAGCAAATTCGCTCATCTCATCCGTAAGTAATGGAGAAGCAATATGGCTATTCAAATTACACGTATCTCTACCCTTACAGGAGTGGTACGTACTCGTGAACTACCAATCACCAGAGAGCAGTACGATGCTTGGGAAGCTGGTGTTTTTGTCCAAGATGCGTTCCCTGATCTTCCTGTTGCAGATCGTGAGTTTATCATGACTGGTATGACACAGGAAGAATGGGACTCGATGGCTGAGTGTCTTGATCTGGAAGAGGAGTACGAACATGACTAGTCCTTCTATTATCATCCATGCTGATGGTGCATCTCGTGGTAATCCAGGCTTAGGTGGTTGGGGTTTTACTCTTAGCCTTACCTTAGCTGATGGTACAGAAGCATACAAAGAAGGATATGGTTTTGGTGGCAAAGAAGTCACCAATAATCAAATGGAACTAACTGCAGCAATTCAAGCATTAATTGCGGTTAAGAAGGCTTATACTATTGATCTATATACTGACTCTAAGTATGTGGTTGATGGTATTAATAAATGGCTGGCTGGCTGGAAAGCTAATAATTGGCGTACTGCCAAGAAGCAACCAGTAAAGAATAAAGAGTTGTGGGAACAACTAGACTCTTTACTGGCTTACCACAACGTCACCGCACATCATGTCTCAGGTCATTCAGGACATGAAGGTAACGATAAGGTCGATGCCCTTGCAAATAAAGGCATTGATGAATTCCTAAGTGGACGCTTATAAGCGTCCACACCAACTTCCTAATGGAGAGCAACATGGCTACTCATACCACTACCACCCATATCATCAATCCTGCTCTGATTCTACGGTCTTATGCAAATATTGTTTTAGACCCCGTAGAAGAAAAGAAACCTGTTGCAGCTTTTGATACGTCCTTGTGCGCTTTAGATGATACTCCGTTTGCTTTTGGTATTCCAATCGGATCGTATAACAAAATCAATAAAAAATCCAAAAGCGTATTCTATTGTGGCGTGTGTAAAAAGCATCACAAAGTTTTTACACCAGCAGAAGCAGACATTCCTTCTGAATGCCCGCACTGCAATACTCCCTATAACCTTTACCATCACGGTAATTCTGGGGAATATGCTGTAAGTAAAACTGAATGGCATGATACAGGGAATATCTCTTATCACTTGTACAATCGCGGCTTTGCTTATAGCATTAGCAAGAATCAATTCTATCCTACTAACCGTGTCACAACTTTAGTATATAAAAAGAAAACTAATAAGTGGTTAACTAAAGTTGGTGGGAGGGTAGAGAGTTCTGTTCAGGATTATTTGCTTCCTTTGTTAAATAAGTACTATCCTGAGATTCCTGTAAAAAGCCGTGCTGATATCTTGGTTGCCAACAATCCACGTCTTATCGACTTGTTTAAGTTTAAGACTCTCCCTAATGCAAAGACTGCTTGGGGTACAAGTATGGATACGCTGGCAAATTGGGTTGCAGCGTTTATGTTACAAGGTCCGGATGTCAAACATCGTAAGCGTATTTATTATGCGTACGATAAGCATGGTAGCAAAGGCGCTTTCAAAGCTATTGCACCGACCATCAACAGCAAGATTATCCGCCGCTTTTTGTGGTCATACATGGCCATGCATAAGGTTTCTGATTTGAAGCATTTACTTACTTTGGGATTTACAGTAGCCCATCTGGAAGAAATGGTTCAAGCTAGCGTACTGATTCAGAAGTCACCTCACACAATGAACTTTATTGAGTCATTAGGTGCCTTGCACGAATTAGGACTGACACCTCGTCGTGCTGTTAATAGGACTAAGAAGCTTCTTTCTGATCCAGATACAGTACAGCATATGGCTGATGCCGCGCGCATGGTACGTCAGATTCGGATTAAAGATCCTGAGTATCTCCTTCCTGTTGAAGCGGATCATCCTCACTTACATGATCTTGTTCTGGAAGCATACTTATTGCGTCTAGATAATGGACAGATTGTAGAGTATGCTGATCCTAAGACAGTGTATGATTGGGAGAATGATGATTATGTGATTAGCCGTGTGCGGACCAGTAAGGAACTGCAACGTGTAGGCTCTAAGATGCTGCATTGTGTTGGTGCTTACGGTAATCGGATCGCTCAAGGCTACACAGACATCTACGTGGTGGCTGCTAAAGCTGATCTTGAGACTCCGTTGGTTTGCATTAGTCTGAGCCTTGAGTACACACGGGTTAAGATGCAACAGGCAAAGCTTCGCCGTAATAAACTAGTTAGCACAAACGATATTCTGTTTGCTGTTGTTAAAGAGTGGTTGGATAAATTTCCAGCCATTAGTAGTGAAGGTTGTAGTGATCTTCTTCGTTACAACCATGAGGAAATCCGGGAGATTCTCAATGAACCGTTATGAAGTTTATAAGCATGCTTGCTTAATCGCACTTGCACTTGCAGACTGTATGCTGCAAGTGCTGCATGGTCCTTGGATTCAAGACAATCCAATCAAGGCTATTCTTGGTTGGATTGTTGTTTACTCAATCGTCATCCCTTACTGGCGATATGAAACTAAAGAGTATGCTATTGCAATGATTTGTTATTTAGCATACTACTTTGCCTTCCTTACCCTTTTTACCAAAGTTCTTCATTGAGGTGTTGTATGAATATCCATGAATTTATCCTGCTTATTTCGGTTGTTGTGTTGTTCTGCTTGCTGTTCGTTTGGCCACAAAAGCCAAAACAAATTGTTGCAGAAGAAACGGTAAAGCCACAGCCCACAGCTATTGCTCATTCGCCTCTAGCTTGGCTTATTGAGCGCGTAGAGTACAATGATGGTCTGATTAGTTACGAAGTATACAATCGCGGCTTTGGCAACTACGACCGTGAGCTTTACGGACGTTTCTTTGAGCGGCTTGAAAAGCAACTTGCTACTTGTGATACAGATCAAGAAGCACTGGATGAACTTGGGTACATCCAACAACGTTACAAAGACAGTCTTGTAAAGTCTCGGGAAGTCCTAGGAGGCTAAATGAAAAACCCAGTAGCAAAACACCTACATGCAGCAGGAAATCGTCCTGCTACGCATGTGGATCGTAAGAAGGCCTTTACTCCGGGGATTGAGATGGCACCTGCAAATAAAGATCGCATGTCTGGATTGCGTGAAGCAGCTTTAAACTTCGACGTGGACAATATGTCGCGCGGCGAACTGATTGACTTCCTTGAATACGCATCCCGTACTCTAGAGTTGGAAGGTTACACAATGGCAGAGTTGAAGACCGGCTGGTTTACCCGTTTCAACAACTAAGCCAAAAGGCGGGGTAAAGGAAGAGCTTCGCTCCGCCTTTTTTTCAAAAGCTTTTAGAAGCAAAAGCGAAGGAAAATTCTTTGTATACGGTTCTACAGCGTTCCTGTAGTATTTCTTTGTATCGTGGAGTATTGTTATGAAAATCATCCTGAAAACCTCTGAAATCAAAGCGGTTATTGGCTCTGTCAATCGCACAAACCTGATGATGTTCCAAAAGCTAAAAGCTGCGAACATTAGCAAACACTTTGTTGGTGATAACCTCGAAGCACCTGCAAAACTGGAATACAACGCCAAGCCTGAAGTTGACAGCTACATGAAAGTATTCACTGTTGTGAAGACTCATGAAGAAGTTAGCATTGAAGTCAATCCAGTGTTTGTCAAAGAATTTATTCAGACTTCAAGCAAGAGTGTTGCACCATTGCTTGATTCTTTTGTTAGCTATCTGAAATTCTTAGATAGCACCAAGAAAGAGTCTGAAGCCTTGTATGATAAGTGGTTTAAACTGCCACCAACAACGCCGAAAAATGATGGGTAAATTCCTCATCTATCTTACACTACTCTTAGCATCCCACTATATCAGCTTCTATGATCTTCACCGTACAGATGAGGATAGGAAGAAGATTCAGGATGCTATTGAGTACTCTGAACGTCATATGGAGTTCTAATATGAAAATTGCCGGAATCGGGAGTCGAGATACTCCCGAGCCTGTATGTAAGCAGTTGAGTACTATTACATATGGGCTAGTAAAGAAAGGTCATCGCATTGTTTCTGGTAACGCAGTAGGTGCAGATTTTGCTTGCCAGTCAGGTGCACACTTTGCATTAATGGAGCGTGGGATTTTATATTCCAGCAAAGACAATGAGATTATTCTTCCTGTTCGTGGGTTTAATGCTACTCGTCTAGCAACACTAAGTACAGGCGAGTATAAGCTAGCTTCAAACTCTAGCTGTTATGGTGAAGCTTTGAAGATGGCTAAACAAATTCACAAGCTTGGTGATAATCTTAAAGGTTTTGCATTGCAAGCTCACGCTCGTAATGTGTTTCAAATCTACGGTTTTGAGATGGATGATCCTGTAGAAATGGTAGTGTGCTGGACACCTGATGGTGTAGAGCATGCATGTGATGTAACAAAAGAAACTGGCGGTACTGGCACTGCGATTACTCTTGCAAGTAATCTAGGTATTCCTGTACTCAATATCAAAAACCCTGAATCTTTTCGTAAGATCTGCGAAATTCTGACTAGTAAGGAGTAACAACATGTTCCCAACTCAAACTGTAATTGGGTATATTGGCCGCAATATCACTCAGGAAACTCAAGGTGGTTTCCGTAAGAACCATCCACTACTCGTTACTCTGGTTCTGAGTAAGTGGGTAAATGGCCGCGAAGGTCAAGCTGGTCGTCAGGAAACTGACACTTGGTTGATGAAACTGTGGCCACTGACACTGACAGACTATAACAATCTTTGTTATCGTCTGCACAAAGGCGCACATGTTGAAGTACTTGGTGAATTTCGAACAGGCGCATACAAAGATGAGCGTACTGGTTTGTGGTCTAACAACCCTTACATCCATGTGATTAACTTCCAAGTGCATCACAAAGCTGAGTGGCGGTTGAAAGAAGAAGCTGAGTTTTTAGAGGAAACTCTGGCTGCAAAGACGTACGAAGACCAAGTTCTGCCAAATGCTAACTTGGCAGATCAAGGCAAAAACCCAGAAGAGAAAACGCGCGCAGGTAATGCAACTCGCAAACCTCGTGGTGCTGTTACTCCTGACCTTGGTTCGCTGTCTCAGATGACAAACACGCCGTTGCCTCCTGCTACTCCGCAGTACCAAAACGATCTGGATGACGATCTTCCATTCTAACCCTTAACACAAGAGGCTGTAATATGAAACTCTTCTCTGTGCTTACCCGAAAGTCTATTCGGCACATTGTGAAAGTAGAGGCTGAATTATTATGCAAGCTACTTTCACAGAAAGGCTGGTTCTTAAAAACCAATGCTTTGTTGGGCGTTGAGTATTTGGGTAAAGACTATCCAAATGCTTTAAAGCTTCTGTATATACCTATTGGTAGTATGGAGGTTAAGGTAGAATGTAGTACTCCTGCACCAACTCAAGAAATTATTGAGTGGGCAGATGGTATCCTTGCTAAAGCCGATCTGCATAAAACAGAGGTTAATCGCAGCTTTGTTTATAGTATGTTTGGTTATAAATCTGCTGTTGTTCCTTTATTTGTTCTAGCAACAGATAAGCGAGTAGCAAAGATTGCAACCAAAATCATCAAAGCTGCAGAGTACGAAATTCCTGTAATCAGCCAAGACTTCTTGCCGCGCAAGCTAGAGGAGTTAGGAATTTATGTGTAGTCACTTAAAGGCACACCTAGTGTGCCTAGTAGTTATACCTTTGTGTATGATGGCTGTTGTTGGACTATGGGGTGTTCCTGCTTCTTTTAGTGGGAACATCTATGTATTCTCAAGCTTCACAGGTTTGAGTTTGTTTCTGGTAGGTGGGTTACTAACTGATAGTTTATTTGACAACAGTGTTAGTTTGTCATATGACTATCAGGTATTAGGAATATTTCTGTTCTTATCTGGTATGACACCTTATCTACCTTTCTTTAACCCTGTTGATGTTGTACCCCTCCTTCAATTTTTATGGAATCTGAAATCATGACCACTCCTGTTACTGCTCCTGCTAACCTTGACAAGAAAATTCAAGCTAGCATGATTGACCGCCCTTTCAAAGCATTGGAAGGCTGCACATCTGCCATCTATACGGCTTTGGAAAAAGCTGAGAAGGCTGCAAAGAATCCTATTCCGCTCAACAAAGATATCGCTTTGTCAGAGTTGCGTACCGCTGTTCATGCAACTGTCGACTACGTTACCTTTGCTGTTCTGAACTTTCAGACTCAAGGCACTGGTTTCGCCAAAGATCCTTCTGGTCTTCTGACTGGCGAGTCTACCTTTTCATCTGCACCTATGATGAAGAAGTATCAATTCAGCGGACTTGTACAGCAATATGCTGACGAGTATTTGGCGACGAAAGCATTGGAAAAGAATTCTGATGCTGAATTAATCTCTGAAACAGAAGCTGCAAAGCTGTTGTCTTCCGAGTCACAAATGGTTGATGCTACTCTCACTGACGGCACAAAAATGACGTTTGATCGGGACAACAACAACATTGGTGTACATGAACCCGACGGCAAAGTTAGCTGGTACCGTGCAGGTGTTGACTTGGGTAAAGGCTGGTTATCCTCAATTTGGGGTAAGCTAGTTGCTTGGGGTCTGGTGATCAAAGAGTGGTGTATGGATAAGTATAAGTCAATCAAAGGCTTCTTTAGCTCAGACTGCGACGACGAATCTACAGAAGCTCAGAAGACCGATGTACCACCCCTAGCACCAACTGCTGCATAAACAACAAAGCCCTCTTTAGGTTAAGAGGGCTACTTACGCTGAGGAAGCAATATGGCTGAGAATAAGATTAAGTTTCGGTTTAAAGATGAGGTAACTACGACCTCTCTTACTGAAACACATGTGACCTTACGCGATCATAATGATTACATTCTTAGTAATGGATCAATCTTGAAAGCTAAGAGTTTACTATGGTTGGTATACTTATCAGAGGATGGTAAGTTTATTGCTGGTTATGATGATGAACAGCATTACTTCTATAGTAAAGGTACAGCAGATTATGAAGCGTTGTACTCCATTCTACAAACTTAAGCGAGCCAGAGCCATGTCTGATCAAAAGTTAAAGACAGATCTTCTTATCATTCTTAGCGAAGAATGCATCGAAGTATCTACTTGTGTGCATAAGTACTTACGTTTTGGGGAAGATTCTACTTACCTGAAATGTAATCCTACGGAATTAGAAGTAGGTCAAGTACTAGGTATGCTTGAGTTGTTACAACGTTACTCTATTCTCAATCCTGATATTATTGCTGAGCATAAAGCAAAGCAGATTGCCAAGATTGAGACGCTACTACAACTGAAATAACAGGAGAGCAATATGGCTTCTTTAGTAAGCAAGTGTGATGTATTCTTTTCTGATATGGTGATTCGGAATACAGAGCATCATTTGGAACGGTTAATCCGTGATATTCCTTGGCAGTATCCGTTGTTCTATAACCGCCCGATCAAGCGCGGTGTATGCTCAATGGGCAAAGATTATGCGTTCAGTGGCATTGTGATGAAAGCGCAGCCTTGGGACAGACAGATTCAGAATCTTATGTTCCGAATCAATGCCAAGCACAACACGCGGTTCAATGCTTGTCTGTTGAATTTGTATCCAGATGGTGATACATCGGGAATTTCCAAACATTCTGACGATGAGGCAGAATTAGTTACAAACCCTTTAGTTGTATCTGTGTCTTTAGGAGAGACTTGTAATTTCATCTTACGAAATAAACAGGACATGTCTGAAGTGGTTTCTATCTCACTAAAAGACGGAGATGTCTTAGTAATGGGTGCAGGAACACAGGCTAACTACACTCACGAAATTGCTAAAAAGTTGTATAATAAAGGTGGGAGAATTTCCTTAACATTTAGAGAATTTAAATAAAAAAGGGAGATTGATTAATCAATCTCCCTTAGTATTTCTTCTATGTCTGAATAGCACTCTGTTACACTCCCTCCAAATGCAATATTAGGTACATAATTAGCTTGCAGTTTTAGTTTTAAATCTTTTTCTATAGTCCAAATTTGCTCTGCAGTTCCATATAACTCTTTTAATACTTCGAATTCATATGGCATTGCTTTAGAATCACGAAATCGCTTTAATACCCCATAACTAGTAATTCCTATTTTATAAAAATTTTCAACATCGTTGAAACATCTTATAACATATAGGGTACACTGACGATCTTTTGCAATAGCTTTGAAACCTGATTTAGAAAAACAATTCTCTTGTTTTTTAAGACGAATTACTCCGGCCTCTTGAGTACATTTTAAACAGTCATATCTATAATGATTCTGAGGTATTTGCTCAAATATTCCGTGATCAGGACAAATTATTTTAACCTTGTGTTTATTTGATATGTACTCAACAAGAGTATAATCAAATTTATCACCATGTCGCAACTTAGCCTTATCCAAAAATGCATCTTTTGTCGTTCTTGTATAATCACAAGCTTGTTTTGTACAGTCTCTACAACCTCTTTTTAATGATGTATGATTACCAAATAAAATTGAGAATTTTCCATGCAAAGGGCAAATTACAGTAATAGGTGTTTTGCTATTTACATAAATCATCTCTGAGTAATCGAATTTATCTCCGTGAATTTCTTTGCACAAATTTTTTGCTGTCTCTGTGGTATGTTTGTATACTGCCATAAGTTCCTCCTGTTAGTAACAATTGACAGGAATATGATACACCAGTCTTGATTTAATATCAAGTAACATAAACATTGATTCTTAACATTCCGTTAAGAATCAATTTAACATTCAGAGAATTTTTGTGAAGCAGGAATATAGTGTCTTCATCTATAAGACGGATAACAAATCTGAGAGTATTGTCGTACTCTCAGATCCTGACTTATCAGGTCTCAAAGGTCTATTGCAAATTTTGGAACAATCTGAGGTTTGTACGGGTTATTATGTGTATCGTCTAGGTACACTGGTAGCAAAGCTAATCAAGTAGGAGTAATGATGATGTACAAGATTTTTGTTAAAAGTATTGCAAATGTCATGTCTTCTGTTCTTGTAAACTCTGAAGAAGAACTGACAACCCTGTTGGATAATTTAGAGGCAGATCAAAATGTCACTGAATATTCTGTCTATCATCTGGAGCACAAAGCTTTCCATAGCCGCTCGATGTATTTGTTACATACAAAGTCGGCGCTCAAAAAGTGGGCTTATCATCTTACCGATACCTACGTTATCACTGACGGGAGTGTATACGAGAGTGCTGAGTATTATCGTGAATTTCCAGATGGCGGCGACGTTAAGCGCATTCAATTGTGCTTAGACGAACTGACTGAAGACTTTGATTTCGACGAGTTGATTCCTCTTTGGGAAGGTACTAAAGGTCCTGAAGACTATCCATTCATTATTATTGAGTGCTAGTTAGCAATTGGGTAAGCAAGCTTTGATAGTCACAGTAACAGGAATTGTTACTGTGCTATTATGCATCGCGCAAGAAGTCATCATCATTATAATTGTGTATAGTATATATTTCATTATTTTTCCTTTTGTGGGGCGTGAGATCCCTCTAATTTTAAGAAACATAAGCCTACGGACCTTCGGTTATGTTTAGCTTATTATTTTGACGAGCATAGCCACACAACAGGTGAGGCTTATTCAAACAAATTGGTACGGAGAGACAGAGTGTGGGGACAACCGTTGGGAGGAATAGTAAGCTGGATATCAAACTTCCTCTGGAACTTGTTCCTCACTCGCTATGCTCGTTCGTCACTTCGTTCCTTTTTCGCTACTTAACAGTAGCGGACTTATTCAAACTTATTTTTGTACAGAGTTTATAATATCATGTAGATTTGTTAAAGTCTATATGATATTGTGAACAGGCCATTCACAATATCCGACATAGTACTACGATCTTTTGTGCTATGTTTTTGTCTTTTCTCTTTTTTACAGGTAGCAATCTTATGCCACAAAATCACCACACCGACTCAATGGAATTTTCCAAAGCCCTAGCTGTAGGTTCTAGCACAGGGCGGTCGACACCAAATCACTTACTTGCCACACAGATCCTGTATCGTCACAATGTGAACATGTTTCATCACTTGGCGATTCTGAATACACAGGGTAAATTGTCAACGTACACACTGATGCCTTTGCTTAAGTTTGATCCTTATTCAACAGGCGCGAATGCAGTACGCACAATCTGGATTGGTGTTAGTGCTAACCGCAACGTTAGCTCGGATACCCGTGACAAAGAAGTGTACCGCAACACAGCAATCGGCATTCTTGAAATGTTTGCAACAGAGAAACTGGATAACTTTTCAAATCCGTTCAATGCTCTGATTGCAACCAATGCAGAATTCCGTGACGTTCATCTACCTACTGATTTGCTGTCACCATTGAATCAAAAGTTCAATGATGCCTTCCATGCACTGGTTCAACGCTGTGACGAAATCACTGCTAAGATCAGTGACGAAGAAGTCGCTGCGAAAGAAATCAAGAAGGTGTATGATGCGTACATCCAGTTCAAGGCCAGCCATATTACCAATGGTACTCTAACTCGCAGTCAGATCCTCTTGACTGAAGAGTTGCAGCCAGTGGCGGCGTTAAGCCAGTTCATGAACTCAACGAACCCGTTTTTGAATTTTGCAGCATTGTGCTCGAAGTTCAAAATGTCGTATGCGCCGACTGTCAACTCTGTCAGTGGTTTCATTACCACTACTACTGAGCCTGCACCTCAAGACTCAGATTTGAAGTTGGGTCGTCGTCAGTTGAATCAAGGTAAGAACCCACGTAGCGAAACATCTGTCATGGCAGTGGCTACCGATCAATTCGGCAGCGCTTCTTCGATTGTTGCTCGTGTTATCGACCCTGCGTATGCACAACGCAATCCAGAGCAGTCTACTCGTTCTGAAATCTTTCAGGACATTGTTAGCAAGCCTACTGCATTGTTCGTGCAAGGTTCGTTGAACGCGTTTGTTGCTAAGACCAACACCAAAGGTCTGGTTAACGGGAATGTAGTATTCGGTGTAAACATCGAAACTTACACCCAACAGCAACAAGTGTTGAATCCTTTGCTGAATGCAAACAGCTTAGGCGGCACTGAAGAAAACTTCAACGCTGCAGCAGCGTTCGACTTTGCTGCGGAAACACCGCCAGTGCCTACTCAGGAAATCGTGCAAACTGCGATCAGTCCTGAAAGCTTGGCAGCTTCAGCAGAAGCTGAAGAAGCAAAGTTTAACAAAATGCTTTAAACCGTGGTCGTCCAGTCTCTAATTAAGGAGGCTGGACATTAATGAGAGTGTACAGCCATGTCGCTAGCAACTCTAGTGTTAGTAGGCTTTATTACTGCTGCCGAGTTCTTTTACATTCTTCGTAGTTTAAACGAAAACATGTTTCTAACAGCGCTTGGCTATAAAGCTTATGTAGATGCAGTCTTTGGACTTGGAACAACTGTGTATTTTGCCCTATCTGGTACAATCTCAGGCGTAGTCATTGCTGCATTCGCTGGTCTCATGTTCTCTCTCTGTTTATACATTACTGCAAAGTTGTTCGGTTGCCGTAAGCGTGTGAAAGGAAAATGGGTTGTTTACGACCCTGAGTGGAACATTAAAGAGATCTTCCGTAACCTGATGCGTAAGGAGATTAGTGTATGATTGCATTTCTTGCAAATCAGCGCAACAAAATCTTACTGTATTCCGTCATCCTCGGTAGTGCTTTCTTAGCCAGTATCGTAGGTTTCTTTGGCGTTCTGATTATAGTACTGGTTTTGGAATTAGCGCAGATGCGTATGAGTAATCCTATTCCTACTGAAGGAGTAGTGTAGTATGTGGAAAAGCGAAGGAGTATGGCGCAACATTGGGAGAATTATTACCCTAGGTGCGCTGTTTTACATTTTCGGTGTAAGTCTTGTCTTAAAGATATTTTTCGCATATCTTCTGTTTGGTCTACTTGCAGAATTAGTGATCATCTTTGGACTGCCTTTGGTTCGCAAAGGCTACCGATATGCTTAGCGCCATCCTGACAACAAAGCTGCGTACAGTTAGCAAATCAACACTACTCTTCATACAAATTTTATGCGGATCTGTGATTGTTGCTTACTTCGTGGTTCCATCAACAATGGCCTTATTGGCTCTGCACTTAGCTGTTGCATTGCCGCTTTGGTTTTCTTTCTATACACTTTTTACGAGTTTAACCGTATGATTCTCGCATCCGTATCCAGCTTCTGGATGTACCTAGTTGGTACAGTCATGACAGCTACAGGCGTATCTGCAAGTATTGCAGGTGCTATCGTTGTAATCGGTGCTATTGCTATTGCAGTGGCTGCAGTGTGGAGTTTCCGTAAACTCTATCAGCTTTACAAAGTTTGTCGATCTTGATGATTTATTTGAGATGAGGCTGAGATCAAAAGTCTCATCTATTAATAAATCACCACAGCAACCCACATATGAATGGAGCTCTTATGGCTATTGTAGACCGTCCAATCACGGTAAAAGAAGTTCCTTTTATCCCTGCTAACCTCGAACCTTCTGAGATTCATCTGTTGATTCCTGACGGGTTTGATGAAGAGATTGAGTGGGAGCTTCAACACAATACTCTTATCTTCCGTATCTTACGTGCGGATATTGAGGGTACTGAAGTCAAGCTGGAGAAAACAGCTTGGAATCCTAAAGACTCTGGCACTCGGTTTCCTCAATTCATGTTTGAGGTTTCATCGTTACGTACCAATGTGCGTCCTGATTACTTCGGGTCTCACAAGCAATACGTCCTCAACCAAAATCAAATGCTGTACATGACATTACAACATCGGTTGTATTCATTCAGTGTCAATGCTAAAGCGTTCGGTTATCTACTAACCAATGACTTTAAGGCAATCACAGATTTTATGGAGTATGTAGTACCTACTGCATACAATGCAATCCGTAAGGTCGAAAACACATGGGCTATTCTGTCTGTATGGGATCGTCAGCTATCAAGCTATGATAATCCTGTAATGAGTATGGAACTTATTGGTGACATCATGCGTCAAGGTGCTTATAAGCCTAGTGCTAAAGCATTGCCTATGATTTGTGCTGATCTGCCAATTCATCCATCCTCTGAATCATCTCTCTCTACATCTGGTAAATTGGTAGTACATCCATATAATCCAGAAGATCCATTGTATCGTTCAGTGGGTTGGAAAGAGACTGGTACAGGCTTTATGTCTATCTTCCCACCAAAACAAAACATTGTTGCTCGGTTAAAAACTCACTTGATTGCGGATGCAATTCCTATTGCTCATCCTTCTTCATCTGTGTTCTTCCAAGACAACTTGCCTAACCATGACACTCAGCGCTATGAGCTACGAGACAATTGTTTGCGTAAAGCTTACATTGTATTCTCTCATATGAACAAAGAAAACAAACGTTTTCTAGCTGGTGAGATTGAAGCTTCACCTAGCTTCGTGGATACTTATATCCATCAAGTTGTATCTGAAACTGAACTATTCAATGAGATCACTCTCAAGGTTGGTGAGTATCAGAAGGTTGAAGGTAATAAGTTTGTATTGGGTACACGTACTGATGACAGTGAAGTTATTATCTATGACTTGACTGAAATCAAATGTCTATCCATCCAACCTGTCGGCTTGCTTGGTACTCAGAAAGTTAAAGTCCAAGTAACTCGTAAAGCTGGTAATGCACGTATCGACTCTAATACAGGGTTGAAGGGTGTAACCAAGTGTAAGCCTAACTTGGGTAAGATTGTGTTTGAAGACTTTAGTTACTCTGCTATCAAGCCTGACTTAGTTGTTGGCATGAATGCTGTGAAAGCTAAAGAGAATACAATTGCTCTTGCGCAAGCTGCACTGGCTGTTGACATCGGGAGTTATGTACCTGCTAACAAATGGGGTTTGCTTAATACTCTGGATGAAGACGAGATTAATCGTGCTGCTAAGTCCTTACCTGAATTTATCTATTACGATGAGTTTGGGAATCCACAGACTGTCTATATTGGTATTGTCTATGCTCGTTTTACTGAGTTGGGTAAGACCTATGGTAAGTTGAAGGATATGTCGTTTGCATTTGAGACAGGTCGCTTCCTGCATCAGAACGACAATAAGGAACTCTCTGAGCACATTTGGAAACACTATGTTCCAGAATCTTCCAAGATGCTTGTCGATGAACTGACTAAGATTCTGTTCGATATCAATGGTGATTCCTTCCCTGAAGAAGATCTACCTACATACTCGTATAAGACTATTAGTAAGTATCATAAAGATGCTTCTCAGAAGATTTTCGGACAAGAAGATCTGGTACTATCAAAAGTGCTTAATATGCCTTCTCAGTCTAAGCTATTAGACCCTGAATGGAATAAAGTTGGTTTTTATCTCGATATGCGCGGCTCTGTTCCTAACGGCGGTCGTAAGCTTCGAGTACCATCTGCTACCATTCTAAATCTAATGGTTTCTGAGTTACCAGATAAAACTTGGTGTTATCCTACTCTTCTGACTAAGATTAGTAATATCTTACAGTATTGCTTACCTGACTCTGAAGGGAACACCAAGTATCATTACATCTCTGCACCTCGGGGTGACACACGGTACACAGAGACTAAAGCCTACTTAAATGAAGTGCATAAACTTTTGTATTTGTCTGATACGCCGGAGTAAGGAGAGAGTATAAGTCCACACAGAGTAAGATTACCTCATAGTCTTACTCTACTCTTCATACATCATTAAGGAGCTTGTTTGTGAAGTCAGCAGGGGTAGGCAGTCTACTAACACCTAAAGTCTTTGGATTCTCAAAGAAACAATCAACTGATCCACTTATTCCGCCTAACACTTGTGTAATCTTTGATGATAAAGTGTACAGCAAATTAATGGACTATTGCTTTGGAGAGAGTGAAAACCCTGAGTTAGATTATCTAATGCACGGGTTAAAACTTAACTTCATGCGAAATCCATGTCTATGGATGACAATGTATCGGGAGCTACGTGTATGGAATCGGGATGATTTTGCAAGACATCTTGCAGTTGAACATGGTATCCTCTTAGATAACTATCTCTGTTCCGAACGGAATAAAGATATCATTCTGATTGATCCAGAGTCAATTGTATTCTTTGCTCATGCGGACTCAGATAAACACTAATGTTGACATAGAGAATCGGCATCTGTTATAATATACCTCAGCTTTAATTCTGAAGCTGGTTAAATAAGGTATATTATTATGGAATACGAAGATTTTCTAAATAGAGTAGTGTTAGTACACAAAGACAAATATCAGTACGTGCCTGAGAACTTCGGTAATGATAAGGTAAGCTATGTTTGTAAAGAACATGGTGTACAGTCTCAATCGATAAAAAGGCATTTAATGGGTTATGGTTGTATAAAATGTTCTTATGCAAACAGAAGCAATCCTCAAAAGAAGTTTCTCAAAGACTTCCTAGAGAAAGCTGTTGAAGTGCATGGTGACAAATATGACTATAGCAAATTTGTTTATGTGACTAACAAAGTAAAAGGAACTGTAATCTGTAAAGCTTGTAACAAAGAGTGGCAAGCAAGACCGGATATGTTTCTTAACAAAAAACAACGGTTGTCCTAGTTGTGTAGAGAGAAACATCTACACTACAGCGTATTACGATAAACACAATATTCCTGATCACGAATGTTTTCTCTATGTAGTAGAGTTCTCATCAGATACAGAAAGATTTGTGAAAGTCGGAATTACTAAGCATGAGAATGTGAAGTATCGCTTTAGAGGGTATAAGGATTATAAAATCCAAGTACTTCTTACCTTAAGATCCACATTTTACAAAGCATTTGCTCTTGAGCAAGAATTGCTAAGTAAGTATAAAGATCTTAAATACGAACCTCTGAATAAGTTTAAAGGGCATACCGAAGTTTTAAACTACTCTTGTAAAAGTCAACTAATGTCCTCAATGTTAGAAATAACATTAGAGAATTCTCTCTAATTGCTGGAAGTCCCTTAGAGCCTTCATACCAAAACAGAGTGGGAAACCACAAATGGCAACGGTTTGAAAAGTTGAAGGATTGGGTAATCAGCAGCCAAGTACCTAAAGAGTAGAAATCAGACTCAATGGTAATCAGGTTCAACGACTAGTAAATCCTACCCCATGCAAGTAGGTCTAGAGCCAAGTGGTGCCAGTAGGCTTAAATCGAAATGTGAGATACAGACAATTATAGATTGTCTCTGATTGAGATTCATCACTCAACAGCCAAACGTTAAACGTGGGTAAAGATATAGTCTGGACAGTTGTAAGAGTGTGGTGCACTTACAACATTCTCGTGAGAGCGAGAGATGCAGGTAATGCTGCTGGCAAGAATTAACGAATCTTGTTGAACACATCGGGAGATCTCGCACCTCTCTTCTGTTATAAACAACTTCCTGATCGTCCTAAATACATTCCTATGGTAGCCTCTCAGAAGGAACTAGACTGGAATAAGGATTATCTGGAAGGTGAGTTTGAAGCTGATGACGTAATGCTCAAGCCTATCGTATACAAACTCTTTCATACCAATTACGTTGGTACGCTAGAGAAACGTAAGCGTGTTGCAGGGTATGTAGATTACCTAGTAAACGCACGAGAAGCAAAGAACGCTATCGGACCAGCAACAAATGACGGTTGGGTATTTACCATGTTATGTGAGCTATATATGAAAGCTTGCACACAAAACAAAGGTAAGTATCAGAGTAAGAATCATGTTATCAACATGCTCAAGCTCACACCAGACGACTTCAAAGTCCTTACCTTCTGTTATGTACAAGGTCTACAAGACTTCGTCATTACCGGAGTAAAGCACAATGACAATGGTTCAGCAGGTTTCGAGTTGTTATATCTACGTAACTTCTCTAAGCAAAAGAACCAGAAAGAACTCAGTTCAATCTTCATCAAACAAATGAAACTTACCTCTACTCAGGTAGGACAAATGTTTGCTGTTATCAATTGGGCTGAAGAGAGTGGAGTGTTACTCGCATGTAAGGCCTTCTTACGTCTGTACAATAAAGGTGTTCAACCTGAAACTGTGAACGAAGAAACCAAACTTGCTTTTATCGAACACGAAGCATTCATCCAAGAAAACACTTTCTTTGGTTCTCTCATTGCACCTGTGTATGAGATTAGAAATAAGATCAAGAGTAAGGCTGAACAAGCTATTGCTGAGATCGAATCAAATCAAATTGATTTCTTCAACCTGTAAAAAGTTGTCTGTTGTTCCTCTCTCTTATGTCTTTGTATATAAACTAAGAGAGAGGAGTAAACACTCGGGAGATTTTTATTAACTCTGATAACCAGTTCGTTTTTGCGCAAGCAAAATAAGCTATGCAAAGACTTAGGGCAAATTCTTTGGCTTATTATACTCTCTTATACTTTTTTGTATTGTTTTGTGTAAGAGAGAGTAAGACACTGAAAGAAAAACACTGAAAGATTTTTGAAAGAAAAACACTCAAAGATTTTTCTCAAAGTTTTCTCTCAAAATTTCTCTCAAAACTTTTTTCTTTAACAAATAAAACGCTTCAAAAACAGCTTTTTTCGCTTCGCAATTCTAAAAAAATTAATCTAAAACAAAAACCGGATTTTAAAAACATGAAACTTTTTCAAGTTAAAATAAATTCTCTTACTGTTGCTCCACAAGCACCTCAGCAAGACATTTACCATTACATGTGTGCTACCTCTATTGAAGAAGCTCGCTCTCTCTTTCAATCTCTTAATATCTGTGATCCGTATAGTAATATGGTAACTGAATGTACTAGTGAAGAAGATTTAGAACGTGAGATTACTCTCTCTCATGGTAAGTATAAAGCTAAAGATTTTCTTACTCCTTGGCTATAAAAAATCCTTTGTCTTTCACTCTCTTAGAGTTAGGTAATAGTATGTAATAAGATAATGATGAGTAACAATAAGAAGTGTAATAATAGTATCTTTATCTTTCTCTCTTACTTCTTACTCTCTCTGTTCTCTTATACTCTCTCTTAGGTAATAAGTAAATGGAGTGAATATGGAACTGTATAAAAAATGATCAATTATGCTAGAATTATTTAAAATTATAATTATACTGGTAATAATCATATTACCACCTTACTTACTATTATCTTATTGTGTATTAAAAGCAGAATATGGTAGAGGTAAGTATATCTTTGGAGTAGGTTTGTTTTTCTACCTACTCTTTTTACACGTATTATGTACAAGTAATACGCTTACTAACTAAATATATAGGAAAAACTCTATGACAATTACACTAAAAGATTTAAGTAAACAATTGGAAAATGGTATTGATGACTACGATATTCCTGAGATTCAAGAATTGCTTGAAACATTTGATGAAGACTTTAAAGAACTTACACGAGATTTTGTTGTTTTAAAAAAATTAACTGAAGTTTTAATGACATCTAGTAATATTACTAACGAATATCTTCTTGACTTAGTTGGAAGAGTTGTAGACTTTAGAGATTGCTCTAAAGAAATAGATGCAATTAATGATGTAAAAAAGACTATTGCTAAAATTGAAGAGCTTATCTAATCATGAATAATACTAAAGAAAAAATTTTATTCGATAAGATTACAGAATTTTATTCTAATCTTTTTCATTCTCATCATGTTACTTATTTTCCTGTCAGTAGTGTAACTAATATTATTATTAAGAACACAATTGTTACTTTAAAAGTATGTGGATATTCTAATGACTTAGTCTTTCATTTTAAAGACTTAAATGTAGCGAAAGATTTTGTAGAGTTTTGCTATTTACATAGTAATTTTTATAAATCTTAATAACCAGTTCATTTTTACCATAGAGAAAACATAGCATGAAAGATAATAAAACTATAATTAGACATAATGTAAATTTTAATCAAGATGTTTCAGCTTACCTAGATACTCTTCTTACTTATCACAATAGTCTTACTTCTATTATTATTAATTGGAATCAGCTTGGAAATAATGTAGTTTTTAATGATGTAACAAAACATACTTATATAGGTATTGAAAATTATATTGTTATTGTACAAAAAATTACTACTAAACATCAGTATACTTTTTATGTTTTAAAACTTAATGAGGAAACTGGAGTTTTTGATTTTGATCCTTTTAGTACTGCCAAAGTTTTTAGTTTACTTACTGAAAACATTAGTAAGCTAGCAGATAGAAAAAAGCTTACTCACTTGTTTGAATTTACCGGAATAAACTCAAAAGCTTTCTTATTACATGATGGTGCTAATAGCAGTAATAAAGAAACATTTCATGTTAAAGTCTCTTTTACTGAAATTATAAAAAGTCTAGAAGAAGAAACTATAGATTTTTCTAGTAAGCATCCTACTCAAATTGCTCTATATTGTACTGATTTACTCAGTAAATTTAAAAAAGTTACGTTTAATTTAAATGGTGAACAACAGCTAACAGTTAGTAAAGAAGTAGTTAGTACTGTAAATTGTGTACTTTATTTTGATATTTATTGTGAACCTTGCGAGCTTACTACTTTTGATAATGATCTTTATCGTTCTTCATTAGGTTATACAAATGTAAAACCTGTTGAACACTTTATTCCTAATCCTGAAGATTATACTAAACTTATAAGTTTTGTTAATAAGTTTAGATACTACGATACAAAAATTAAACATGAATCTTTTCAAATTTTTGTACAAAAGCCTTGTTTTATTTACATTGAAGATTATTGGAAATCTGATGAAAATTCAAACGAAACACCCTGATGCTTTTACTAGTCTTGCTTATGTATTTGGTGTAGATGATCATGTTTTTCTTGACCTTAACTATCCAGATCATAACATCCCTATTACTCAAAATCATTTTGGTTTATATACTCATATAACATACAGTAATCACAAACAAATTATTACTGTAGGTGGATTATTAGTATTAGGTACTCGTTATTTTAGATATAAAGATAATAAAATATTAAGAGAAGTGTTCTTTAAAGAACTTGATGAACATGCAGTTAAATTCTTAAAAACTATTAAGTTAGGTGTTTATGAATTAAATTCGTGTTATTCGCCTAGCTATTCTATTTATAATTATTATATTCCTAAATATAAGCCTGTTACCAGATTCATTAATCTAACAGATTTTATTAGTCTTGAAGATGCTTATGCTTCAGTCTATAACTATCTGTTAGAGCAAAACTTGTCTAAAGAATCTACTGTAGAAATCAGTAACTTAGATAAGTTGCAACAACATGGTTTTGATAAAAAAGTCTCTTTTCGTCATAGGTAGTAATAAAATGGATGAGTTTTGGAATACTCTTGCTAAGTTTCAACCACCTGTTGCTGAAACTTTTGGTTATGGTTACCTTTGGAATAAAATGGTAACTAATCAAACTGCTTATGACGTAGTGATCTTGCGTAGTAATGTTAATAACTTACTTCTTATTAAGTTTTTAACTAAGCTTCATGTTCATTTAGTCAGGTATAATCAAACTTCTTTAGATAACGCTAAAGAACTCTTTGAACAGTATAAACAATTGATTAAGGATCAATATAATGGAACAATTGACGTTTAAACAACATTGTGATTTAGGTATTCAACATATCTTTGATTTTGTTGTTAATCACTTATTAACACAAAAAGAAAAATCAATGTGTTACCATGAATGTACTTCAGAAATCTCTTGTGCATATCGTGGAGATAATAATCTTACATGTGCAATTGGGTGTTTAATCTCTGATTTAGAATATAAAGAATATATAGAAGGTAACTTCATAACAGGATTAGCACGCAATTATAGTAATTTTAACTTTTTATTAAGTTCTGATTACGGACGTACTTATATGTTATTGCAATGTCTCCAAGACATTCACGACGGTGCAGAAATTGAAGATTGGGAAAATAAGTTAAAATATCTCAGTATTCGCTTTAACTTGTCTTTTAATCCACCCATCTTTGATATGAATCCTTATGGTCTTTACTTCTTGCAAGTAACACCTACAATTACTGCTATTACAGACGGCTTAATCAATTACCGTAAAGTTATGTTTGTAACAGGTTTTAAAACTGGTGGCTGTACTAAGCATCAAACTTTAGAATCTGGAGCTAAACATCAAATTATGGGATACAGTTATCAGTTTTTTAAAAAAGCTGCAACTATTTCTGGATTGGAAGAATTTACTTTTGACAATCTCACTCGTCTTTATAATCAGGAATAAGATTATGACTTTATCAAAAGAACAATGTGAAGAAATTTTGAATGCTACTAGTCAGCATTCACCTTGTAATAGTAATTACCACCCTGCACTAGCAGCATTTGCAGCAGGTGATTATGACTTATTTGAAAAAATTTGTCGGGGCAATTACCTTTGGCTAAAAGGCCATGAAATTCCTCTGTTAATGCCAATTGAAGGTCCTTACGTGTGTTTTCGTCCTTTACAAACTTGCACAGGTACTTTAAATGAAGAAGGACACAATGTTGGAATTTCACTAACTGTAGATGATTCTACAGGTGTTGTAGATTATCTAGAGTATTATAATGCAAACTCAGACCATGTATATACTTTAGAAAATCGTGATTATTCGCTAGATTCTAAAGAAGCTATGAAAGCAATTGCTGACGCACTTTATCAGCAATTAGGTCTTCAACTACCAACTCAGGAATAACATCATGGCACTTACAAAGAAACAATGCAAAAAAATTTTGAAACAAGCTAATGAAGCAGGAGCTTGTATTTCAAATTACGAGCCAGCCAAAGCTGCTTATAAAGCAGGTGACTACGCGACATTTGAAAAAATCTGCCGAGGTAATATAAACTGGCTATCTCAAAATAGTATTGATATTTCACACTTAATTGAAGATGAAGGTCCTTTTATTACGCATACTTCTAGCTATGTTACTCATGGCTTTGTTAATGAAGCTGGTGATCCTGTAGGTATAGAAATTGTTTATGACAAAGACACAGATGCTATTAGTCAAATTTGTAGTTATGATGAATATCATAACTCCCCGTATGAATTAAATCAACCTGGTTATTCAAATCCTGAAACAGATAGTGTGCATCTTAAAAATATTGCAGATGCAATCTATAAACATCTTGGTATTGATGTTACTCCTTGATTTTTAAGTAAGGCGCTTTATCAAAACTTGTTTCAATATTATTCACTTGTTTGGAAATTTGTAATGGAAGCTAATAATCAGTATCTTTACGAAATTAGAGAGCACGGAAAAAACGAGGTTATTCTTCGTTTTTTATCTTCTCCTTCTAATTTTCAATTAAGATTGAAAACTTTGTTTTTAGATGAAGTTTTAGAAGATTCTAAAGATTATGTATATGAACAACATTCATTAACTGTTATCTCAACTACGCTTAGAGATAAACCATTGGATGAAATTACAATCAGTACTTGTTCATATAACAAAAACTGGTTTAAAATTAGCCCATCTAAAAACTATTTAGATGATAAAAAAGCACAAGATAAGATCTATGCTTTTTTACAAACTCTTACTGAATCAGAACGTAATGTTTTGATTAAAAAACTCAAACTTCGCTCCTGATGGTGTTCAAATTGAAAAATGGGAATAAAGTTAAAGTTGTCGATAACTCTCCAGTTTTTCATAATAAAACTGGAGTAATTATTGATAAACTTCCTTGTGAAGTGCCTGACAATGACTGGTGGTATAAAGTAAAGTTTGATAATCCAGACTTAAAACCTTATACTTTTTTACAACATGAGTTGACTCTTTTATAAAGGAATCAAAATGCTTACTAAAGAAAGCTTAAAAAAACTTAAGAAAATTAAATCTTGGGTTAAACAACAAGAAACCGGCCATATTTTTAATATGCGTAAAACGTGTTACTGCGTATTAGGCCAATATGCAGAAGCTAAAGATTCTTCAAATAATCTTTTTCATCATTTTAAAAATGATGAAGATCGAGAGATTGTTCGTGATTTATTTGGTTATGATTTTAATAAATGGGATTACGCAGATGCTCCATCTAGTTATTCTGAAAACTTAACCCGGGACGAATGGTTAGCCATTTATAAAGAATTTAAAAAGAAATTTATTAAGGTAAAATAATATGTTTACTGTTTATTTTTTAGTAATTGTTTTACAACATAGTGCTCCATCTATTACATATATTCCACAAACTAATAAAGAGCAATGTGACATTAATGCTAAAACAATTAATGACAATACTGTTAATTTATCTAAAGGAAGTGTTTATCAAAAAGCAACGTGTATTGTAGGTTCATTACCTAAATAATTGAATT
>Ga0114982_1000171_pt1 | contig 33806 bp, 31 predicted proteins | sample Shrwel_input2_FT_FD_87183 | JGI IMG/M metagenome (GOLD analysis project Ga0114982, IMG submission 87183) | Subsurface microbial communities from deep shales in Ohio, USA - Utica-3 well 1 S input2 FT | ecosystem: Environmental > Aquatic > Deep subsurface > Shale gas/oil reservoir > Produced... | reverse complement strand
GTAACGTACAAAGGTCTGAAATTCTAAAATTATTACCATTATTTGATGTATATATTTCTTTTAGTTATACAGAAGGTTTTAGTATGAGCCTTATTGAAGCTTTAGCGTCTGGATTATCAATAATAACCACCGATTGGGGAGATGTAAGACATTATATAAGTAATAATGGATATGTTATTAAAAGGGAAGAGTCTGAATTGAAGGAGAGTATACTTAATTATTTAGAAAAGAGCTATGATGCTTTGGAGAATATGAAAAGGCAAAGTACAAATATTTTTAAGCAAAGTTTAGATCCTAAAATAATAGCAGACCGATACCAAATGATTTATGAAAAAAACAAATAAGTATATAGTCGTTCATTCTGGAGCAAGGGATTATTATTCATTAGCAAAAGCCTTATATGATAAAAATAAATTACAAACTCTTATTACAGATTTTGCCCTTTCTATTGCTGGTAGTAATATTGCAAGATTTAGAATTCCATTAGTGAAAAAATATTTTATTCATTTTCCTTTTTATTTTTTTTTAACTAAAGTATTTCGAATGGATTCTGATAAGTTTTTCATTAAAAAGTATTTAAAAGCAATTTTAAAATATCCAGCACAAAAAAATACTGTTATAGTTTTTAGTTATTATGCGAAAGAAGTCGTTAATATTTTAAAGAAAAATAATTATACTACAATTGTATTTCAAATACATCCTGAAACACTTTATGTAAAGGAAAGATTGGAGCATGCAAAAAAATGTTTAGAGGAATTTGAAAATATTAATTACAATGATATTATAGATAATGAGCTTGAAACTTTGGATGATAATGAAAATCTAAGATATGATTTTTCAAGCGTAGACGATATTATTTGCGCATCGTCAGAAACTAAAAAATCGCTTTTGTTTGCTGGATATACAGGTAAAATTCACGTCTTACCTTACTATTCAAAGTTCCAAATTAAGAATAAAGACGATATCTATAAGAAGAAAATTGAAAATTTTCAGACAAAGTCTAAAATAGATATCATATATGTTGGTACAATTTCAATCAGAAAAGGTATTTTACATCTTTTAGATAAACTTATTAGTGCTGGATTTGGCAATTGTACATTACATATTTGTACAAGACATAATCTAAACTTATCTGTTTTGGATGAATATATTAAGGATGGTAGAATTATTACACATCTTAATAAAAATGATGCTGAAGTTCAAGACTTGATTATTAATTCTCATTATCTGATTTTGCCATCTTTTGTTGAGGGATTTGGATTGTCTTTAATTGAAGCTATATCATTAGTTACCCCAATAATAGCAACAGATAATACTTCCTTAACAGATATTTCAAAAATTGCAAATGTTGGTTTTTTATGTAAGGATATTTGCCAGATGACAAATTTAATAACTTCAAATGAATTATCTAATTTTGAAAACTATGTTAATATGTTAGATAATTGCTTAATAGTTAATAATAGTATGGGTGAAGACGAATATGCTCGTTCAATCGATTCAATTTTAGAATCTATTGAAAATAAATAGTTTACATATGAACTTAAAAAAACTTAATTTATCTTTATTCTGGAAAAACATACATATTTTTTTATCTTATTTTACTGAGACTCTCCTAATCCAGATTACTCAATTAATCCTGACGATATTTTCTTTTAAATATCTGTCAAATGAGCTGTTTTATTCAATAGGAATAGTTCAGATTATACAGTCATTAGGGATAATTTATTATGATTCTGGTGTTTACACGATAGTAAAATCCGCAGAATATAAGACACCAAGATTAAGAAATTATTGGTTGTCAATATCCTTGTACAGATTTTTATTTTTTTATAGTATAATTATTCTGATTTCAGCGTTCAATTTCTTTTTAGATATATACCATTTGAATAAATATTATTATATACTTATACCATATATTGGTGTTACATTTTGGGCTGGTTATATTACAACGATTATAGAATCAGATGGATTGCTTTCAAAAATTTCTTATATAAGGTCTGTCTTAACCTCAGTACTATCAATTATATCAGCGGTATTAATTTTTTATTTTAAACTCGATTTTTTTTATATTTTACAACTATATATAATACAGATAGCATCTATTATTTGTATTATAATAGTTTTTAAGTTGAATTTCACACTTAAAAAATTTAAACGGAGCAATCTTATCTTTTTAAATGATAAAATTAGTTTTACAAGAAATAATATCTGGATGGGGTTTCTGGTTGAGAACTTTTTTCTAATAATAAATTATGTAACAAATCAAAGTACATCTTCAGTCGCAACTTTTTTTAAATTAGATAAGTACCTAAAAGTATTTTTCGGTTTCATACTAGGGTTTTATCAGCGAACTTTTTTCTATATACAATTACAGCAAAAAATCAGTTATTCACTGAAAAAAGGTTTAGTTATATTTGCCTTAATTACGGTACTTGGGCTTATCCCATTATGGTTTGTTTTGTTGCATTTACATCACTTTGATTTTTTTCTGTATTTAAAGTTGGCAATTTTTTATAGTGCTATATATTGTTTAATCTTTTTAAGTTTTATGAATACCATTTCTAGGAATAAGAAAACAAAAATCATTATTAATTTATCATTATTTATAATACTACTTACATATTTAATAATAACACTTATATACTATTATAAATGATAATAAAAACCAATTTTTTCAGTAAAGTATATATGGCTTTAATAGTTGTTATGCTTCTTATTTTTTCATTACAAAACTCCTTCTTGATTAAGTTTTCTAATATATATACTCTTTTAGGTTATGCTTCTATAGTTTTATTAGTATTAGTTATTTTTATAAAAAAAGAATCCTTTAATCTTTTTATAAAAAATAAAGTAATAGTAATTCTATTTTTTTTTGCTATTTTACAGTTGATTATTGTTTTACTTTTAAAAGGGCTGGGACAAACTGATAATATGCCGTACATAAGGGATGTTTTTTTAATTTTGACATTTGTATATCTTGGTTTTAACGAAGAAGAAAATTATTTTAAATATCTTTTTTACTTTATAGTTTTTCTATCTCTTTCAGCCTTGTCAATAATCATTTTTGTTGCAGGAGGACTTACTATTAGTGAGCAATATCTTAGTATACCTAAAAATCAGATTGCACCAATATTTGTACAAGGTATTATTTCAGGTATCTTTTATTTAAATGAAAAACAACCCAAAAATATCAGACGATATATTACATTTATATCTTTAGCTATTTTAGTAGTCACTCTATTAATTTTAAGGGGAAGAACTGCAATGCTTGCTCTTGCTTTGTGTAGTACCCTTTTTATATTTTTATATATTAAAAGTAAAAAAGGTAGATTATATGTATTGGTAGCAATGATCCCATTAATAGTTTATTTTTCCCCAACAATTTATAGATCTTTTTTTCTGAATTATGATGTTAGCGAGTCTGACTCGTTTACTGCTGGCAGAACCAGTGTGTATAACGAAGCGATTTTAATACTTGAAAACAATCCGTTAATGGGGAAATTATTTCAAAATTCTGACGTCTCCAGCCAGATTCATAATTATATTTTGAGTATATACTTTGAGTTAGGAATCTTTTCATTACCATTGTTGATTATTTATATATTATTACTTTATCAGGTGTATAAAATGATTAAACTTAGAAAGATATCTGGGTTATTATTATTGGTATTATTTATAACCAGTCTTTCAGAATACACTTTTCCCTATTCCCCTGGTTCAGCAACTTTTTTTGCATTTTTTCTATATGGGATGAATTTAAAAACTTTAAACAGTAAATAGAGATGTACGATTTAATTATTCTAAATAATTGCCCTTCTTTCTATAAAATAAATTTGTATAATGAAATCAGTCTTAAGAAAAAAATTTTTGTAGTTTTTTTAGGATACTCGAATCATGTTATTATTGATGAGGAATTTTCGGATGAAATAAAGTTTGAATATGTGATTTTAAATGAATTTCAACTTGAAAAAAGATCTTTTTTTACAACTTTTTTTAAAATATTACAAATATTCAAAACAATAGAAAGTAATAAAATTATTTATGGTGGTTACATTGAAAAAGAGTTTTTATTACTTTCTTTTCTTAATTCAAGATCAAAAAATATCCTTCAATCCGAATCTGCGGGTGAATCAGTAGTAACAGGGTGGAAGAGATATATAAAAAAAATATTCCTATCAAGATATGATAAAGCAATAGTTTCAGGGAAAAGACACGAAAAAGTTTTAAAAGATTTAAATTTTAAAGGAAATATTTTTATATCGAAAGGTGTTGGGATTCTCAGAAAACAGGGAAGAGGAGAAATGTTATCGAAAACAGAGATTATAAATGATATTCCAAAGCTCCGTTTTCTTTTTGTGGGCAGGATTATTAAACTTAAAAATGTAGATCTTTTGATAGATGTTTTTAATGAATTAGGCTTTTCCTTAACAATAGTCGGAGATGGAATTGAAAGAGAAGAATTAGAAAGCAAATCGAAATCTAATATCATGTTTAAGGGATACTGTTCTAATGAAGAAATATATAAATATTATAAAGAGGCTGATGTTTTTGTATTGTCTTCCTATTCAGAAGCTTGGGGGCTCGTTGTTGAAGAGGCTTTATATTATAACTGTGCATTATTACTGAGTCAGAATGTTGGGTGTTTGTCCGAACTCTTACTTGATCCAGAAACTGGCATAAGCTTTAATCCGCATAATAAAGAAAGCTTAAAAAATTCTATTAGTAAATTGGTTGAAAATTATGATTATTACAAAGCTAATGCAGTTAAATTTGATATTGATAGTAAAGATAGAGAGCAAGTACAATCCTATTTAAATTTACTAAATAATGATTAAGCTGCTATATTGTATTCCATCACTGTATAATCCGGGTGGTATGGAGAGAATTATTACTGACAAAATAAATTCGTTAGTTGAGGATTATAAATATGAGGTTACTTTGGTTACAACAGACCAAATGGGAAAAAAATTTTTTTTCAACTTAAATAGTAATATCGACGTTAGACATCTTGACTTGGACTTTAATAGCACTTTTAATTTACCACTATTAAAAAAAAGATTGGAAATTAAAAAGCGGAGTATCATTTATAAGAAGAAATTAGAAGAAATAATAGAGGCAAAAAAAATTGACATTTGTATTTCTACAGGAGGCAAAGAGCTTGAATTTTTAAATTTTCTTAAGGGAAATTGTAAAAAAGTATTTGAAAGTCATTTTTCTAAAGATTATAGAAGGCAATTTCTTGTTTCACGTAGTCCTGGGCTAAAGTCGGAAATTATTGGAAGGATAAGATCTCGACAACTATTGAAGCAGACTAGAGAGTTAGATAAGGTTATCGTTTTAACTCAGCATGATCTGGATGACTGGAGTACATCTAATAGTAATGTATTACAGATTTATAATTTTTGTTCTTTTTCGTCCGATAAAATCCCAGATTATAAAATAAAAAGAGCCATTGCAGTTGGAAGGCTTGATGCCCAAAAGGGATTTGATATGCTTATAGATTCATGGATTATTAATAAAGATAAATTAGTGGAATGGCATCTTGATATTTATGGGCAAGGTGAATGGGAAGATATGTTGAAACAAAAAATTATTGCAAATAAATTAGAACAAAATATTACTTTAAAAGGTGTTACAAATGACATAAAGACTGAATTACAGAATAGTTCTTTATTTTTGTTTTCTTCCAGATACGAAGGATTTGGTTTGGCGATTATTGAAGCAATGACTGTTGGTTTACCTGTTATATCATTTGATTGTCCACAAGGACCATCTGAAATGGTGAATGCAGATAATGGTTTTTTGATAGAGTTGGGAGATCTGAAAGGATTTAGCAATGCAATAGTTAAAGTTACATCTGATGATGAATTAAGAAAAAAAATGGGCGAGACCTCTAAGATAAATTCAAATAAGTTTTCAAAATCTGAAATCATGAAAAAGTGGAGTTTAGTTTTTAATGATATCGTAAAAATAGAAAAATGAAATTAATCATCGACAACTCAAATTTATTTGCAGGAGGAGGACTACAGGTATCTGCATCATTTCTTAGGGATTTGAAAAAAATAAATCTATCTGATAAATTTCATATCATACAGTCCTCAAATGCAATAAAAGTAATAGAAAACGAACAATTTCCTGATAATTTCACTTTTTACAATTTAGGTAAATTGGAGGAAAAATCAAAATCTAGAAGAATCAAGAGTGTTAAAAAAATAGAAAATAAAGTAGAACCTGATTGTATTTTTACTCTTTTTGGACCTTCGTATCATAAAAGTAAATTTCCAAAGTTAGTAGGATTTGCAATACCATATATAATTTATCAAAATTCCCCCTTTTTTAAAAAAATATCTGTTAAAGAAAATATATACTATAAACTACTTTCAATTTTAAAAGTTTACAGCTTTAAAAAGTATTCTGACGCATTGATATTTGAAACTGAGAATGCCAGAAAAACGTTTGTTGAAAAGACTAATTATCTTAAAGATACTTATACAGTAGGAAATACACTCAACGAGATTTTTTTTAAGCCCAGTGAGTGGAAAGATTATGAAAATATACCTTCTAATTCGTTTAAAATCTTATTTTTGACTGCAAATTATCCACACAAGAATATGATGATACTTCCTGAAGTAATCAGAATTCTCAAGGAAAAATTTCATTTAAAAGATTTTAAATTTTTAATTACATTAAATAAAAGCGATTTAAATTTCTCAGAATTTTGCAATGAAAACATTGAATATCTAGGAAAGGTAGATTTAGAAAAAATCCCATCATTATATAAACAGTCCAATATTGTTTTTATCCCAACATTATTGGAAGTTTTCTCTGCAACGTATTTGGAAGCTATGCTGATGAAAAAACCAATAATCGCATCAGATTTAGGATTTTCTCGTGATATTTGCGGACATTCTGCTTATTTTTGTGAACCGATAAATCCAGAATCTTATGCAGAGGGTATTTTCAAATTAACAAATGACGAAAGTCTAAGAAATGATCTGGTAACTAAAGGAACAGAAAACTTAAAACGCTTCGGTTCGAGTATGGACAGAACAAAAAAATATCTTGAAATTATTAATAAATTAGTTACACAAAATGAAAATTCAAAATAAAGTACTTCTTATCACCGGTGGAACAGGTTCATTCGGAACAGCAGTTCTTAATAGATTTTTGCATACAGATCACTTTAAAGAAATCCGTATTTTTTCTCGTGACGAGAAAAAGCAGGATGACATGAGAAATCTTTATAAAAACGATAAGATAAAATATTATATTGGTGATGTAAGAGATTTCTCTAGCGTAGAACCCGCAACCATAGGTGTGGATTATATTTTTCATGCAGCAGCCTTGAAACAAGTTCCTTCTTGCGAATTTTTCCCTATGCAGGCTGTAAAAACCAATGTTGAAGGTACTCAAAATGTTATACGTGCAGCAACTGCAAATAAAGTACAAAAGGTAATTTGTCTTTCTACAGATAAAGCAGCTTATCCTATCAATGCAATGGGAATTTCCAAAGCAATGATGGAGAAAGTAGCCGTTGCAGAATCCAGGAATACCTCTGAAACTGTAGTTTGTCTTACCCGTTATGGTAATGTAATGGCTTCCAGAGGTTCTGTAATTCCATTATTTTTAAATCAAATTCAGAAAGGGGAGCCAATTACGATTACAGATCCTAATATGTCTCGTTTCTTTATGTCTTTAGAAGATGCGGTAGATTTGGTTTTGTTTGCTTTTGAACACGCAAATCCGGGAGATTTATTTGTAAACAAAGCTCCTGCAGGAACAATTGGTGATTTGGCAAAAGCATTAATTGAATTAACAGGTAAAGAAGTTCCAGTAAAAGTAATTGGTACCCGTCACGGAGAAAAATTGTATGAAACACTTTGTACCCGTGAAGAAATGGTAAAGGCAGAAGATATGGGTGATTTTTATCGCGTTCCTGCAGATAATCGTGACCTTAATTACGCTCAATATTTCTCTGAAGGAGAAGAAGAAGTTGCAGAGATCGAAGATTATCATTCTCATAATACGGAACAGCAAGGTGTAGAAGGATTAAAAAAATTAATTTCAACTTTGCCATTGATCCGAAAAGAAGTTTTTGGTGAAGATGTGATGCAGTATCCTTATTAGAAGTTAGAAGTAAAAAGAGCCAAATAAAGGAATGTTGATGCTATTAGAAGGGAAAAAACATCAGGACGAAAGAGGAATCATTACTTACAATAATGATTTTGATGCATCACAAATCAAAAGAATTTACACCATAGAAAACGCCTCTACAGAATTTATTCGTGGTTGGCAAGGTCATAAAGTAGAACAGAGATGGTTTGCAACTATGAAGGGAAGCTTTGAGATTTCTGTAATAAAAGTAGATGATTTTGAAAATCCGTCTAAAGATTTAACAATTCAGAAATATCTTTTAACAGAGGAAGTATTATCTTACCTGCATATTCCTTCGGGATGTATTACTGCGATTCAGTCAAAAGAAGAAGACAGTAAGTTGTTGGTTTTGGCTGATTATGATTTGGGAGAGATTACTGATGAATACAGATTTAGTTTAGATTATTTTAATAATATATAAGCAGACGATTTTTTAACTAATTGATACTACTCAATAGTTTTAAGTTTGCTAAAAGCATTTAAAAGAATGAAAAAAATCGGAATTACCGGTCAGAATGGTTTTGTCGGAAGGCATTTATACAATACTTTAGGTTTGTTTCCCGAAGAATTTGAGCGTATAGATTTCAAAAAAGAATATTTTGAAGACCAAAATCAGTTAGACCAATTTGTAAAACAGTGTGATGTTATTGTACATCTTGCTGCAATGAACCGTCACGAAAGCGAACAGTTCATTTATGAAACAAATGTAGGTTTAGCTAAAAAACTGGCTGATTCACTAACAAGAACAGCATCAAAAGCTCACGTTATGATTTCTTCTTCAACTCAGGAAGAAAGAGATAATCTTTACGGGAAGTCGAAAAAAGAAGGGAGAGAAACTTTAGCGAACTGGGCTGAAGAGAACGGAGGGAAAATTACAGGATTAATTATTCCTAATGTTTTCGGAGCTTTCGGAAAAACTTTTTACAATTCTTTCATTGCTACTTTCTGTCATCAGTTAACCCACGGAGAAACTCCTACAATTGCTACGGATGGAGAAGTGAAATTAATTTATGTTCAGGAACTAGTTGATACTATCATTTATGAAATAAGAGAAGGCAACAGCAAACCTGAATTTTTAATTGAACCTACCACTACAAAGAAAGTTTCTGAAGTTTTAGCATTATTAAATGACTATAAAACGAAATATTTTGACGGCGGCGAAATTCCTGAAATCAACGATACATTTGAACATAATTTGTTCAATACTTATCGCTCCTACATTGACTACAAAACTCATTATCCCGTAAAATTTACCCAACACACAGATCCCCGCGGAGCTTTTGTTGAAGTAATTCGCTTGGGAATTGGAGGACAATGTTCATTTTCAACAACCGTTCCTGGTATTACAAGAGGAAATCATTATCACACAAGAAAAATTGAACGTTTTGCTGTAATTAAAGGTAAAGCTTTAATTCAGCTAAGAAAGATAGATACCGAAGAAGTCTTGGATTTTTATCTAGACGGAAACGAACCTGCATATGTAGATATGCCGATTTGGTATACGCACAATATCAAAAATATTGGACAAGAAGAATTGTATACTATTTTCTGGATCAACGAAGCATTTGATCCTGAAAATTCAGATACTTATTTTTTAGAAGTATAAATATTAATTATTAATAAGCAAAGTAATTAATCCAAAAACTAATTACTAACAGCAAGCTATATGAAAAAACTAAAAGTAATGACGGTCGTAGGAACAAGACCGGAAATTATCAGATTATCAAGAGTATTAGATGCTTTAGACACTTCTGAAGCAGTAGAGCATATCATCGTACATACTGGACAAAATTATGATTACGAGCTCAATCAGATTTTCTTTGAAGATTTAGGACTTCGTAAACCTGATTATTTCTTAGAAGCTGCCGGAAAAACAGCAACAGAAACAGTAGGAAATATTTTAATTAAAACAGATCCTTTATTGGAAGAACTAAAACCGGATGCGTTTTTGGTTTTAGGAGATACCAATTCTTGTTTGTGTGCAATTCCTGCAAAGAAAAGACATATTCCTATCTTCCACATGGAGGCAGGAAACAGATGTTTTGATCAGAGAGTGCCGGAAGAAACCAACCGTAAAATTGTAGACCATACTTCAGATATTAACCTGACTTATTCTGATATTGCAAGAGAATACCTTTTAAGAGAAGGTCTTCCTGCGGACAGAATCATCAAAACGGGTTCTCCAATGTATGAAGTTCTCAATCATTATTTACCGCAAATTAATGCGTCAAACGTTCTTGAAAAATTAAATCTGGAAGAAGGGAAGTTTTTCGTAGTATCATCTCATAGAGAAGAAAACATCAATTCTGAGAAAAATTTCAGAGGTTTGATGGCTTCATTGAATGCAATTGCCGAAAAATACCAGTATCCGATTATTGTATCAACCCATCCGCGTACTCAAAATATGATTGATAAGATGCAGATTGAGATGCGTCCGGAAATTCAGTTTTTAAAACCTTTAGGATTTCATGATTATAACGCATTGCAGAAAAGAGCTTATGCTGTTTTATCAGATTCAGGAACAATTTCAGAAGAATCTTCAATTTTAAATTTTAGAGCTTTAAATATTCGTCAGGCGCACGAAAGACCGGAAGCAATGGAAGAAGCAAGTGTGATGATGGTAGGGTTATCTCCAGAGAGAATCTTACAGGGCTTAACTCAGGTTTTGCAGCAAAAGGTAGGAACGGAAAGGAATTTCAGACCTGTTTCAGATTATTCAATGCCGAATGTTTCTGACAAAGTAGTAAGAATTATTATTTCTTATACAGATTATATTAAAAGAACTGTTTGGTCGGAAGAAATTTAGAAGTGAATATTTTAATAATTACCCAATATTTTTATCCTGAAAACTTTAAAAGTAATGATTTATCTTTTGAATTAAAAAATCGTGGACATGATGTAACAGTTTTGACGGGTTTACCCAATTATCCTGAAGGTGAAATATTTGAAGGCTATGGTTTTTTTAAGAATAGAAAGCAAGAAATAAATGGGGTAAAAGTAATAAGATCATTATTATTACCTAGAGGAAAAGGTGGAGGTGTGCGTTTGTTCGCTAATTATTATAGCTTCGCTTTTTTTGCTTCAATAAAAGCTTTTTTCTTGGGGTTAAATAATAGTTTTGATGCAATAATAGTACACGAACCATCTCCAATTACACAGTATTACCCAGCTTTGTTGATGAATAAAATTTGGAAAACTCCTGTTTATTTTTGGGTAATGGATTTATGGCCGGAAAGCCTATCAATTGCTGGAGGTATAAAAAATAAATTCGTGTTAAATTATTATACAAAAGTCATAAAAAAATTCTATAAGAATGCAGCTAAAATTTTAATAACTTCTAAAGGTTTTAGGGGAGCTATTAATGAAAAAGGAGATTTCAATAATAAAATAGTGTATTTTCCTAATTGGGCTGAAGATTCAATTTCTGAAGGTGAAAAAGATTTTCCTATTCCACTGCTGCCTGAAGGATTTAAAGTTATGTTTGCAGGAAATATAGGAGAAGCTCAGGATTTGGATAATATAATGATGGCAGCTCTTCAGCTAAAAGATAAAAAAAATATAAAGTTTATTTTGGTTGGCGATGGAAGGAAAATGCCATTTGTAAAAGAATTCGTTGAGCAAAATAATTTGAGTGATAACGTACATATTATGGGTAGGTTTCCTGTGGAAGCTATGTCAAGTTTTTTTGATAAAGCAGATGTAATGCTCGTAACGCTCAAAGATGATCCTATTTTTAACTTAACTGTTCCAGCCAAATTACAGGCATATATGAGTGCTTCAAAACCCATTGTTGCTATGTTAAATGGAGAGGGCGCTGATAATATACTTGATGCAGATTGTGGATTTATAGTGAACGCAGGAGATTATTCTTCTTTGGCAAAAACGATATTAAAAACATCGGAATTATCTGGCGAAGAGTTGCGGAAATTAGGCAATAATAGCAGGAAATATTATGAAGAAAATTTTAAAATGTCAGCATGCATATCGAATTTAGAGAATATAATCTCAAAGCAAGCATAATCTTTTATATTATAAATTATTTTTCATGAAAATAATCGTTACTGGTGCCAATGGTTTTGTAGGTAAGAATCTTTCAGTTTTCTTGCTGAATAAAGGTTATGAAGTCACTTCTCTTTCTCTAAGGAAAGAGGATTGGAGGGGAGGTTTTCAAAAATCTGCTGATGTAATCATGCATCTTGCAGGTAAAGCACACGATACAAAAAATGTCTCAAATCCGGATGAGTATTATAAAATAAATCGGGATTTGACCAAAGAGCTTTTTAATGAATTTTTAAATTCTGAAATAAAAACATTTTTTTATTTCAGCTCGGTTAAAGCTGCAGCTGATTCTGTTGATGGTATTTTAACAGAAAATGAAAAGACAAATCCGGTAACGCACTATGGAAAATCAAAGATTGAAGCGGAAGAATATATTTTAAGCCAAAATTTACCTAAAGAAAAGAAAGTTTTCATCATTCGTCCTTGTATGATTCATGGTCCGGGTAATAAAGGAAATCTCAATCTTTTGTATAAAATAGTAGAAAAAGGGTTACCTTGGCCGCTTGCAGCATTTCATAATCAAAGATCTTTTTTGGGAATTGATAATTTAAATTATCTTATTTATAAGATGCTCTTAAAAGAAAATCTACCGTCAGGGATTTACAATTTTGCAGACGACAAAGCTCTTTCGACGAATGAATTAATTCAAACTGTAAATGCATCTTTAGATAAAAAAGCTAAACTCTGGAATATTTCAAAACATTTGATAGGGAAAATAGCGAGGTTAGGAGATAAATTAAAGTTGCCTCTAAATTCTGAAAGATTAAAAAAACTCACAGAATCTTATATTGTTTCCAACCAAAAAATAAAATCAGCTTTAGGAATAGAGAAACTTCCTTTATCAGCAGAAGAAGGTCTTATTAAAACAATTAAAAGTTTTAAGGAGAAAAAATAAAAGTAAAATAATAATAACTTAACTCATAAATTATGATCCGCATATTCGATTTTCTATTTTCATTTTTTGGACTTTTGTTTTTATGGCCTATTGGTTTGGTAGTTTATATAATCGGATTATTTGATACTGGTTCTCCAATTTTTGTTCAGGAAAGAGTAGGACGTTTTAAGAAACCTTTTAAGTTGATAAAATTCCGTACAATGCCGGTAAATACAAAATCTGTAGCAACACATCTTTCAAAAGATATTACGATTACTAAATTTGGAAATTTTTTGCGTAAATCTAAATTAGACGAATTACCACAATTGATTAATGTGTTAGTAGGAGATATGAGTTTGGTAGGACCAAGACCCAATTTATTCAATCAAACTGAATTAATCAAGGAAAGAGAGAAAAGAGGAGTTTATAATGTACTTCCGGGAATTACAGGTTTGGCACAGATCAATGAAATTGATATGTCGACTCCTGTTAAATTAGCGGAAAAAGATGCAGAAATGATTCAAAATTTATCTTTATCTGATTATTTTAAATATATTTTTGCTACTGTAGGTGGAAAAGGACAAGGTGATAGAATTCAAAAATAATTTTTTAGAATCAAATAAAATGAAAGATAAAATATGGCTTTCACCACCACATCTTTCAGGCAAAGAAATAGAATTTGTTAAAGATGCATTTGATAAGAATTGGGTAACTTCAATCGGTGAAAATATAAATAAATTCGAAAAAGATCTTCAGTCATTTCTAAAAGATGATGTTGATGTTTGCGTTTTAAATTCAGCCACATCAGCAATACATGTAGCATTAATGATATTAAATATTTCAGTTGAAGATGAAGTAATTACGCCAACGTTTTCTTTTGTTGCCTCAGCCAATCCAATTGCTTATTGCGGTGCAACTCCCATTTTCATAGATTCAGAAAAAGATGCTTGGAATATGTGTCCAGTTGCTTTGGAAGAAGCTGTTGAAGACAGAATTTCAAAAGGTAAGAAACCAAAAGCTATTATTGTTGTTCATTTGTATGGAATGCCTGCGAAAATGGATGAGATTACAGCTATTGCAGAGAAATATGAAATTCCTTTAATTGAAGATGCTGCAGAAGCATTAGGTTCTACTTATAAAGGTAAATCTTGTGGAACTTTCGGACGTTTTGGAATTTTATCTTTCAACGGAAACAAAATCATCACTACTTCCGGAGGTGGAGCATTAGTTTGTCATAATCAGGAAGATAAAGATAAAGCTGTGTTTTTATCAACTCAGGCTAGAGATAACGCTCCTCATTATCAACATTCTCATATTGGATATAACTATCGTATGAGCAATATTGTTGCAGGAATTGGTCGTGGACAAATGGAGGTACTGACTGACCGAGTAGAAGCACGCAGAAAAATGCATGATTTCTATGTTGAAATATTTAAAGAAATTGATGGAGTTGAAGTATTTTCAGAACCAGCTTCTGATTATTTTTCTAATCATTGGTTGTCTGCAATTGTTATAAATTCAGAAATTACCGGAAAAACAAGAGAAGATTTACGTCTCGCATTTCTGGAAGATAATATAGAATCACGTCCTCTATGGAAACCAATGCATTTGCAACCGGTTTTTGCGGATGCTCCATATTACGGTAAAAATATTGCCGAAAAATTGTTTGATGACGGTTTGTGCCTTCCTTCGGGATCTAATCTTTCGGATGATGACAGAATAAGAATTAAAAATATAATTAATAAGTTTTTTTCAAAATAATATATTTTGTTTTAACTAAATTTAATGTATTTACAACTGCTTGCCTTTCATTAAGTAAGCAGTTTTTATTTTAAGTATTAAAATTTAATTTTAAAAACTTCAAATTTACAGTCAGTATCTTTCGCTATCTTTGCCATTCAAAAAAAGAAAAGTGAAAAAATACCCTTGGTGGAAAGCTTTGATGGACTACGGGATAAGTTTCGTAGCAATTGTTTTTTTGCTTCCTGTTTTTTTTACTTTAATAATTATTTCATCGTTCGATACGGGTTTTCCCGGTATTTTCAGACAAAAGAGAATAGGACGGGGAGGGAGTGTTTTTACTATTTATAAATTCAGAACTTACAACCCAAAGCATTTTACAAAATCAGGAATTGGAGATTGGATGAGAAAAACAAAGCTAGACGAACTCCCACAGCTTTTTAATGTTTTAAAAGGCGATATGTCATTGGTGGGACCAAGACCCGATATTTCGGGATATTATGATGTATTGATTGGCGAAGATCGTTTAATACTACAATTGAAACCAGGTTTAACCAGTGAGGCCGGGATTAAGTTCAGAAATGAAGAAGAACTTTTAAAACAACAAGAAAATCCTTTGCAATATAATGATGAAATTCTTTTTCCGGAAAAGGTAAAACTAAATCTTGATTATTATTACCAACTTTCTTTTAAAAAAGATGCACAGATTTTGCTTAAGACATTTTCTGTTTTAAGTAAATAAACTATCCAGAATATATGAAGTATACAATGCAGTTGTTTTCAAAAATAATCCTTTTCACGGCTATCTCTTTCTTAAAAGTAAATGCCCAAAAAACTGAAATAAAAGTAAATGCTCCTTTTCTTCCTTTAGGAATGATTAATATCGCAACAGAGAAATCTTTGAGTAATAAGTTTTCCTTACAGGCTGAAGCTTTTATTTCACCATGGAAGTCATTTGGTGGGAAAAATCTTCAGGTTTATATGGGAACATTAGAAGGAAGGTATTATTTTAAAGAAGTAATGAAGGGTTGGTATGTTGGTGCCTATGGAAGCATTGCTGCCTACAATCTCCAAAAATGGAATTACATTAATGCCGAAACTGTTTTAAATGAAGATGGAAGCCCTCAAATTTTAGCCGACGGAAGTATTCGTGTAACAGAACGATATCAAAAAGGCTTAGCATTTATATTAGGAATCAGTGGAGGGTATCATTTTACAATCAATGAGAAATTAGGCTTGGATGTTTATGCAGGTGTAGGAACAAGCCAATCTATTTACAAAGGATACTATAAAGACAATAATGAACGTTACGATGTTGCAACAGAGTGGAATAAGAGTGGTGAGATTATCCCAACAAGAGGAGGATTTATGTTGACGTACAAACTAAATTGATATATTTTCAGGCTAAGCATTTATTATATGATAAGTTAAATATTATCATGATGATAGAATAATAATTAAAAATTAAGAATAAGACCTGCCTTTTGTAAAATATAGATATATTTGCAAAGTTTTATTAAATCCAAAAAAAAATAATTTTCAAAATATAATCCAACAAATGGATCAAAAAAATAATAAAGAAATTAGCATTAAGGAACTTCTAAGTCCATATCTTATTAGATGGAAATTTTTCTTAGGGATGGTTTTTCTTATGGTGATATTGGCTTTATATTACATAAAATCATCTTCACCTATTTACAGAGCAGAAACATCAGTATTGATTAAGGATGCAAAAAAAATGTCTGCCGCTTCAGGAGATTTTGGTGTGCTTCAAAGCATAGGAGGTTTTGGTGGTATGGGAACCAACAGTATAGAAAATGAGATTGCTGTTTTTAAGACAAAAACTATTATTGAAGATGTTTTGAAAAATCTTAATTTTCAAACTCCTCTATATGCAAAGCAGACGTTTAACAGTATAGAACTTTATGGCACATCAAGCCCATATAAAATTAATGTTATTCAGGAAAAAAATGTTGAAAAATTAAATAATAAACCTATCCATATTAAGAAAAAGGGTAACCAAATTACTTTATCTTCTGATGAATGGGAAAAAGATGTTATAACTTCTTTTGATAAAACAATTAGCTTACCTTTTGCGGTATTAATGATTAGTGAAAATCCTGATTTTATAAAAGATGCTAAAATTAACATGTCTGATGTCTATTTTAATTATAGTGATTTTGCTGAAACAGTGAATGATTTTCAAGAGGAATTATCTGCAGACTTACTCGATAAGGATGGAACTGTCATCAATCTTTCGGTAAATTTTGAAAATAAAAACAAAGCAAAAGATTTCCTTAATGGCTTGGTGAGGCAATACAACGCATATGCTATTAATGATAAAAATATTGAGTCCAAAAGATCAAAAGAATTTATTGATAGAAGGATTCTGCTTATCTCTAAAGAATTAGGAGATGTAGAAACTGAAAAAGAAATATATAAAACCAATAATAATATTGTTGATTTAAAATCAGAAGCAGGTCTTAATCTTCAAATGAAAGAACAGAGTAAAGCTCAATTATTAGAATTGGGAACTCAGTTAGAACTTAATCAAATGCTTCAAAGTTCTCTTAATAAAAAAGGGAATGGTGATATTTTACCACTTAATATAGGTTTAGAGAGTGAAACAGCTGGTAAAGCTATTCAAGAGTATAATGCACTTGTTCTACAGAGAAATAAATATTTAGAACAAGCAACACCTGATAATCCTCTTGTAAAAACTGCTAATAACCAGATTGAAGAGATTAAATCTAGTTTGTTACAATCCATACAAAAAAATATGACATCACTACAATTGGCAAAAAGAAAAGTAGAGAGTCAGTTAGGAGAATCCGAACAATCTATTGAAAAAATTCCGAACCAAGAAAAAATGTTCAGAAGTATTGAAAGGCAACAACAAATAAAAGAGAATTTGTATTTACTTCTTTTACAGAAAAGAGAAGAAGCAGCAATAAGTATGGAAATTGCTTCTGAAAAGGCAAGGGTAATTGATAAAGCATTTGTAAACAGCAAACCTGTAGCTCCCAAAAAGCTAATTATTTTGGGAATATCTATTATTGTAGGTCTTGTCATACCATTCTTTATCATTTATTTAAAAGAAATTTTACAGAGTACAATTAATAACCGTAATGATATAGCTAAACTTACTAAACTTCCTGTACTTGCTGAGATTCCAAAGCTAAAAAATAAAGAAAATCAATTGGTAGCATTTAATGATGTTTCTCCAATAGCTGAAGCTTTCAGAATATTTGTAACTAATTTGAAATTTTTACTCCCGATTAAAAATGAAACATTAGTAATTCTTGTAACTTCTTCAGTAAAAGGAGAGGGGAAAACGTTTGTATCAACCAATTTATCTATTATATTAGCTTCTGCACGCGATAAGGTATTGGTAGTAGGAGCAGATGTACGAAATCCGCAATTACAGCGTTATAATCCGTCAATGAAGTCTGTAAAAGGATTGACAGAGTATTTAAGTGGAGAAGATATTCCTGTAAATGAAATTATTCATTCAAGTGAATATAATGATAATTGTGATTTTATTTATTCTGGTTCAATACCTCCAAACCCTACTGATCTTCTTCAAAATGGTAAGTTTGAAGAGCTTTTAAATATTATCAAATTACAAAATAAATATAAATATATAGTTTTAGACACAGCACCACTATTATTGGTTACTGATTCTTTCCTTATAGCAGATTATAGTGATATGATTGTATATGTTACCAGAGCTAAAGTCACAGAGACCAGCTATATCGAATTTTTAAATAATTCTGTGAAGGAAAATAAACTTAAGAATGTGGGTGTAGTTTTAAATGAAGTAAGAGAATCAAATTTTGGGTATGGTAATAAATATGGTTATGGTTATGGTGCACAAAAAAAGAAATGGTGGAATTTTTTCAATTAATATAAATTTTATTAATTGAATATGCAACTCCAAGAAAACAAGCTTACCAACTTAAAATTTAATTTACTACTTAATGTAGCGAGAGTATCATCAACCGCATTAATCATTATATTCACAATGCCATACTTGAATAGAGTCTTGGGAGCTGAGAATATTGGTAAAGTAGAATATATTTATACAATTATTAATTATTTTGTGATTTTTTCATGCTTGGGGATTCCTATGTACGGAATTCGGGAAACATCAAAAGTCCGACATAATCCTGACAAATTATATACGCTTGTTTTTGAGTTGCTTATTATTCTTGGTGCTACTACACTCATTTCATATTTGTTTATTTTTGGGATTATAATTCATTTAGAGCATTTTAAGACATATAAGAATTTACTTTATATATTTTCTTTTATGGTTTTTTTAAATAATATTGGTGCAGAATGGTATTTTCAAGGTATTGAAGATCAGAAATTTATTACAATTAGAAATTTAGTAGTTAGAATAATTGCTTTAATATTAATTTTTACGATTATTAAGTCAAATCATGATTATGAAAAATATGCAATATTACTTGTTATCATGTTTTTTGGTGCCAATTTGATTAATTTTTTTTTGCTTACCTATCATATTCTGGAACAAAAAATAAAATGGAAATCTCTTAATTTTAGAAGACATTATAAGCCTGTTCTTACTATTTTTATTGCGACAGTTTCTGTAAATATTTATGTTCAATTGGATAAATTTTTAATAGGAAATATTGTAGGAAATAAAGCAGTCGCATATTATACATTAGCTTATAATCTTTTGAAATTTGGGATACTATTTTTGACAGCTATTAGTTCCGTAATGCTTCCACGCTTATCTTATTTTTACTTAAATGATAAAGAGCAATACTTTCAGTTTTTGAAGAAAATTTTTGACGGAATTTTGCTAATTTCTATTCCTTTAACAATATTTTTTTTAATATTTGCTAAAAATATAATAAGTTTAATGGGAGGTAGCGAGTTTGCGCCTGCTATACTTTCACTACGAATACTGTCGCCACTCTGTATTTTATTTAGTATCGCTTATTTTTTTGGATTCATGGTATTGTATCCCCAAGGTGAGGAAAAGATTTACTCATTAGCGACAGCTCTTACAGCATTTGTAAGTGTTATACTTAATATTTTTGCTATAAAATATTTTGACATTTATGGCGCATCGGCGGTTGCTATATTTTCAGAATTTTTAGCAATTTTATTTATGTACTTTTTAACAAAGAAAAATATTCCTGAAGTAATACTCGATAGTAATACAAGAAAAATTATTCTAATCAATTTACTAATTTTTGTTATTCTATTTTTGGTTATCAATATTTTTAATGTTAGCTTAATTCTTTGGATTATTTCAATAGTTCTTTCAATTTTTTTCTATTTATTACTTTTATTTTTCTTTAATGAAGAAACTACTATTAAAACTGTTCAATTTTTGAAAACGAAATTTTCAAAAGTTGAAGATTAAAATTATTTATATATGATACAGGGAATTTTGATTATCTTAAAAACAATAAAATAAAATGCACCTTATATTCAATAACATGATACTGCGGAAAAAAGATTCGATTGTATTTTTAACAATTGGAATTTTGTTCTGTGTTTTTATTGCTTATTTTAAGGAATCGATATTTCCTGAAAAATATTTTTTTGATTCTTTGACTTTGCAATATGCTATTGAGCATCCAGTGAGGGAAAGACTAGATCAGTCATTTAGTAATACAGCAAAATTTTATAGAATTTTCAATATTGATAAATATTTTGTGGCTCCATTGCTTGCTTTGTTTGCTTATTTTTTTGTAATCTTTAAATTATTCAAAAATTATTCTATTCAATATATTTCTTTTTTTTCTTATATATTATTAGTTGTATATAGTGCAATCGCGATGGTATATATGGCTACTTATAGCAAAGATTTTGTTCTTTTTCTTATAGTTATGGTTCCTTTTGTGTATTTTGAAAAAAAATCGCTTATTGTTTGGTCTATCTTTGTTTTTTTATATGCTTATTTTTTTAGAAATTATTGGTTTATATCAATTGCTTTATTTTGGGGGATAAAGTTATTTTTAGTAAAAAAGCCAAAACTATTAATGTTATTTATTCCTTTTTATTACGTTCTTATTTCTTTTGTTTATAATTACATTTTTGGAACACCACTTTCTTTGATACGTTACATTGCTAATCTTGATAGAGATGCAGATTCTGCACAAACTGCTATTGCAATTTTTATTCAAGGTGATAATTTTTTCATGGAAGCTGCTAATTACTTTATTACCTTAATATTTTTGATTATACCTCTTCCTCTGTTACTCTTAGCAAAACCACTTTATATAGTTTTAAGTTTATTAATATCTTTGTTTTTTTATAATTTTTTCAAACTTTATGTTAACGAATACAACAATAAAGAGTATAGCAATATTTTTTCTTTTGTAATCTCATTTATGTTAGTACAAAGTTTATTTGAACCAGACTATGGAAGTTTTGTTAGGCATTTGGCGCCACTGTATCCTTTAGTTTTTATATGTATTGCAAGAAATACTAAGATCATAGAATATGATGAATGATTTATATGGAAAAGCGAAATTTTATATTTGTTAAACTTTTTGTGTTCTTATTGCTTTTTTTAAGTGCCACATTATTAAAGTCACAAAAGACGTCAGGTAATGAGAGTTGTTTTCCAATGATTTGGAATCAAGGAATTACCAAGAAATCTTGGGTTTATTTAGAACAAGATGAGCCTGGGTTTTATAAAGAAAATTCAGATATTACAGAAGGTGACAATTTAAACATGCCTAAAAATAATTGGGACGCTGTTTATATCGACAATAAAACCAAAAAAAAATTCAGTACGCCTCATCAAACAAATGCTTCTTTTAAGTTCGTTACTACAGGATATGCGGCTAATCAACAGAAAGGAGTTTTTAGGTTTAATTTTATAGTTCTTAATAAGAATAAAAAACATAATGAATCTTATATTTTCAGAATTATAAACAATTCTCAAAGAGAAAGTTATAAAACTTATGGCAAAATTAAAGAAGTTGGTTTTGTATTTGATAATTGGCCTCAATATTGGGCAAATGAAAATAAATGGATTGGAGGGTATCACTCTTTATCAGAAAACTATCAGATTGAAAATTTAGATAATTTAGTTGTTTCCTTTAAGTTCAGACTGGTTGCGTATAATAAACCTTTGAATAAAAAAATAATAGAAAAAAAATGGTTAGGTAGTTATGCTACTTGTGATTTGAGATTTAATGAGTATGATGCAAACGGAAAAGTTTTGCAGAGCTATTTAATTGGTCTTGTTTTTTCAAACCCTTTGAAAGTTGATTATAATGGTAATAAGAATGATAACATTTTATTTGAAAGTAACCTTATAAATACTAATGAGCAAAAAATTATTCTTGTACATGGAAATAAAAATGGAGTGAATGAAATTAATAAAGTGAGTCCTGAAAATACTTTTCAGAACGTAGAAATAGATTTTAAACCATTAATCATGAAGTATTTAAATATCAATAGTAATCATAAAAATATCATTACGGGAATAGATATTTATAGCGCAACTCGAGCGGCAGATTTTACTTACGATATTAAAGATATACAAGTTACAGGGTGTAAACAAGATTAAATTCACGTGTAATGTTATTTGCTTGTTCATTTATATAGCGATTGAAATATTTTTAGCATTTAGATTTTGTTTAGAAAATTATAATTGTGGAAAATTACTAATTGAATCAAATACATAAGTTTTTATAATATAAAGTAAAGAGGGAAATAGTTTAAAACAAAACTTAATAGGAAATCTTATACTTTTTATAAATTTTAAAGAATTTTGTTTAGTTTTGAAAATTCGAGCTAGCTAAAATTTAAGAATGTTTATATGCTTTAAATAATCAGATTGATTATAGCCTAATCAATTTTAGATAAAAGAAGAAAAAAAATTAAAATGAAAACTCTAATAGTTTCATTCTCTACAAATGGTGTTTTAGGAGATAATCTCCGTCTTATAGTAAAACACCTAGTTGAGGCAGGGCAAGATATTTCTATCTTAACTAATGAAGGTACAAAATTAATTCCGAAATCGGGATTAAATATTCTTTCCATAGCATTTGATAGGAAAAAACCATTCGATTTTGTAAATCCTATATCATATTTTAAAATAGCTAGGTTTGTTAAAAAAATAAAATTTGATTCAATTCTTTTTCTCAGTTTTCATCCTGTTAATCTTTTTGTATTTAATTTTATTCCCCAGAGAAAATACTTTTTTACGTGCATGATCACGATCCTCATAGTGGTTTTTCAAAATTTGATTTTTTCTTTTTAAAACCACAATATAATTTCATTTATAAAGGTAAGGTAACACTTTTGTCTTCTTCCAATTTTATGAAAGAGGAAATTTTACAAAAGCACCAAAATTTGAGTTCTGATAAAATAAAAGTTATTTATTTAGGTTTATTAGAAAATTTCATCTTTCCACAAAAATATAAATTAGAAGAAGATATTGATGTACTCTTTTTTGGTAGAATAGAATATTATAAAGCGTTGGATGTACTTATAGATTCCTATAAAACCAATCATCAAAATTACTCTTGTACAATTATAGGAAAAGGAGACTTAAAAGAAGTTTTTGGAATTGAAGCTTTACCGATAGGAATAACTCATGTTAATGAATATGTTCCAGATGAAGAACTAGCTAAATATATTCGAAGAGCAAGGCTTGTGGTTTTACCATATAGAGATGCAACTGGAACACAAATTATACAGACTGTTTTTTATTATGGTAAGCCTATTGTTGCAACAAATGTTGGAGCATTTCCAGAATATATTACAGATGGAGTAGACGGTATTATTGTCGCTCCAGAGAATGTTTCAGAACTTAATAACGCCATTAATAGGCTTCTTACTGACAAAAAGCTTCGGGAGACAATGGGTTCAAACGGTAGAACTAAAGTTGAAAAAATGTTTTCTAATAAACACATTATCTCACAATATATTTCTGCATTAAAATCAGTATAATTGCAAATGATTTTTTTTAAATTTTTTTATCGTCTTAATACAATTTTAAAGATAATGTTCTTTAAAATTGTTTATGGAAAGAATCTGAAAATTGGTAAAAAACTTTCCTTTAGAAAGGGGTTTTCATTGATCATTGATGGGGCGGAAGCGAAAATTTCTATTGGGGATAATTGTTTTTTTAATAATTTTTGTACTGTAGCAGCAAGAAATTATATAAAGATTGGGGATTATTCGATTTTTGGTGAAAATGTTAAAATATATGATCATAATCATTTATATAGCGATATAGAAATTCCTATAAAAAATCAAGGATATTCTGATTCCCCTGTTGTTATTGGGAAGCATTGCTGGATCGCATCTAATGTTGTTATTTTAAAAGGAGTTACAATAGGTGACCATTGTATTATAGGAGCGGGTTGTATTGTTTACGAAAATATTCCTGATCATTCAATTCTTATCAATAAACAGCAACAGACCTTAAAAACAAAATAGCTGAAAATATTCTTAACTTAATACTTAAAATACGTCTGCAATGTCAGAAGGTAAGAAAAAATATAAGATAGTCCAATTTGTAGAAGCTTTTGGCGGTGGAGTTTATACATATGTAAAAGATTTGAGCAATTTTTTGGCTACAAATCAGGAAATATTTAATTGCGAAATTCATCTCATTTACAGTCCAAATCGTGGTGAGTTGGATAAGGAGTTGTTTCAGAAAGAGATACATCCTGATGTTTTTCTTTATGAGCTGGATATGCAGCGTCAGATTAATTTGAAGAAAGATCAAAGTGTCATTAAAGAAACACGTAAAATTCTGAAAAAAATAAAACCAGATATTATTCATCTGCATTCTTCAAAAGCAAGTGTGATCGGCAGATTGGCATCGTTAGGATTAGTGCCGAAAAGAAATATTTATTATTCGCCCCACGGATTTTCTTTCGTTCAGCAAAATATTTCCAAAACTAAAATTTCTCTGTTTAAAATGATAGAAAGTATAATGCCTTTTTTATTCGGAGGTACGATCATAGCTTCAGGAAATACAGAATACGAAATAGCAAAAAAAATTGGAAAAACAAAACTTATTAGGAATGGTGTCGATTTCGAATTGCCGGATAAATTGTATTCACCAACCATCAATCCACGTTTTATAATAGGAACAGTAGGAAGGCTAACTCCACAAAAGAATCCTAAAGCTTTTAATGAAATTGCTTCCAAATTACCAAATGTTGATTTCGTTTGGATCGGAAACGGTGAATTGATCGACGATATAACTTCAGAAAACATAGAAATTACAGGATGGGTAAGAACCAGAGAAGAATTATTGCAAAAGATTAATTCATTAGATTTGTACATGCAGGTTTCATTATGGGAGGGTCTTCCAATTGCAATTTTGGAAGCGATGGCGATGAGAAAACCTCTTTTGGTGAGTAACGTCATTGGTAATAAAGATACTGTTGATAATGGTTACAATGGTTTTGTCTACAATACTACAGATGAAGCCATTGAGAAAATAAAATTGTTTCTTGAAAGAAAAAACACAAATGAAATGGGAAATCACTCATACAAAAAGGTTTTTGATGAATATCATAAAAACAAAAATTTTCTCAAACTTATCGATATTTATAAAATGGGACAATATGAATAGTTTGTTTCTATATGACTAATTTTTATCTTTGTATTTAAATAAATTCTAAATAAGCGATATAAGCTTGAAATAACTCCTTCAACATTCATGAAAATAAAGTCTACACCATTAAATGATTGTTACATTATCGAACCAACAGTTTTTGAAGACGATAGAGGGTACTTCTATGAGAAATTCAACGAACAAAAATTCAACGAACTTACAGGTATGAATGGTCATTTTGTACAGGATAATATTTCAAAATCAAGTTTTGGTGTTCTCAGAGGATTGCATTTGCAAAAAGGTGAGTATGCTCAGGCAAAATTAGTTTCATGTTTAGAAGGTAAAGTACTTGATGTTGCTGTTGATTTGAGAGAAGATTCTCCTACTTTCGGAAAATGGTTTTCTCTTGAGCTAACAAATGAGAATAAATTGCAGCTATATGTCCCTAGAGGTTTCGGGCATGGTTTTTCAGTTTTATCCGATACTGCTGTGTTTTCTTACAAATGTGATAATTTCTATAACAGAGAATCCGAAGGGGGTGTTCTTTGGAATGACACAGAACTTAATATAGATTGGCAGCTTCCTTTGGAAGATATTATACTTTCAGATAAAGACAAAATTCAACCGACATTTTCTTCAAAAAATTTTTAATATATTCGAAATTTGATAAGAACTAATAATTCCAGTTTTTAATTGTAGATGATTTTCTGAAGACATTTAAAGATTAGGAGAATTATCGCTAAATTATGCTACTTTATTTTATAAAACGTTTACCAAAAGTATTTTTAATAGTAGATTATATTATTATTAATCTATTTTTTGTTTTAGGGAAATTGTTTTTTTTCGAATTTGATAATATACCTATTGTTCAGGATGATAAAGTTCATTTTATTCTCCTAAATATATCTTGGTTTGTTATTACAATGATAACGAAGCCCTATAGAGCTTTAATGATAAAAGAATCATCATTGCATTTTAATGCTCTTGCAAAATCTTATCTTTCATTTATAATATCCTCTTTAATTTATTTAAATCTTTTTCCAATTAAGCTAAACCATAATGGTTTTATACTTTACTTCATTTTGGTTGGTTTTTTTATGACCTTAACCAGATTTCTTTCATTCTTATACCGTAAAAAAAATAGAATAAAATTAGGTAGAAAATTATTTTCCTTTAATACAATACTTATTGGAGAAAATTGTTTATCAAAATCATTACTGTCAAATAACCATATTAGAAGATCTATAGGAATAAGGGGGATTTATAGTCCTGTATGTGTGGGGCCGAAGAACAGATATCTAGGCGGAATTGACAAGCTTTTTGTAGATCTTGAAAGTACAAAAGTGACTAATATTATTTTTTGTGATGATAAAATCGAATTAAACATTTATAAAAAAATTGTAGATGTAGCAGAGCAGAAAATGATCAGAGTTTATATGGTTCCGGATTTTAAGTATATCAATTTAGGACCATATTTTTTTGAAGTCGTCCATGATATACCTCTTTTAAAGTTAATTAGGGAGCCATTATCAAATCCTAAAAAACAAATTTTAAAAAGAATGTTTGATATAGGGTTTTCTTTGTGTGTTATGATTTTTATATTGTCATGGTTAATACCTTTAGTGGCTTTCATAGTGAAGATAGAAAGTAACGAATCTGTTTTTTTTAAACAAAAAAGGTCAGGTCTTAATAATGAACCCTTTAATTGCATTAAATTTAGAAGTATGATGTCTAATAAGAATGCTGATCTTGAGATTGCTAAAAAAAATGATCTGAGAATTACAAAATTCGGTGCATTTATGAGAAAAACAAGCATCGATGAGCTGCCTCAGTTTATTAATGTTTTTCTTGGCGATATGTCAATAGTTGGTCCGAGACCACATATGATCTCACAAACACAAATGTATTCCAAAATCACAAAAAAATACATGACAAGACATATCGTTAAACCTGGAATTACAGGTTGGGCACAAGTGATGGGATCCAGAGGTGAGATTTTTACTCACAATGATATGGAAAGAAGAGTGGAAAAAGATATTTGGTATATCCAAAACTGGTCTTTTTTCTTAGATCTTAAAATTATATTTCTCACCCTTTATAATATCGTGAAAGGAGACGAACAGGCTTATTAAATGTTTAATTAAGCAGCTGATTTAATATCAGTAATCATTTTAGAAAACGAGAATAAAAGCCACTTAGAAATAAGTGGTTATTTTATATGTTTAAGATACAGCGTTATATTTTGTATCTTTGCACACTCAAAATAGAAAGATGCGTACAAAATCTGTAGGAAAGAAGAAAATAAATATTGTAACACTTGGATGTTCCAAGAATGTTTACGATTCGGAAGTTTTGATGAGTCAGCTAAAAGCCAATGGTAAAGAAGTTGTGCATGAAGATAAAGGAGATATCGTTGTAATCAATACTTGCGGATTTATTGATAACGCAAAAGAAGAATCGATCAATACAATTCTGGATTATGTAGAGGCGAAAAACAGAGGCGAAGTAGAGAAGGTTTTTGTTACAGGATGTCTTTCGGAGAGATACAAGCCAGATTTAATTAAAGAAATTCCCGATGTCGATCAATATTTCGGAACAAGAGACTTGCCGATATTATTGAAGCATTTGGGAGCAGATTACAAGCATGAATTGGTTGGAGAAAGATTGACAACGACACCAAAGCATTATGCATATCTGAAGATTTCTGAAGGTTGCGACAGACCTTGTTCTTTTTGTGCGATTCCTTTAATGAGAGGTGGTCACGTTTCTACTCCTATTGAAAAATTGGTGAAGGAAGCACAGAAACTGGCAAAAGTGGGGGTAAAAGAGTTGATTTTAATCGCTCAGGATTTAACGTATTATGGTTTAGATATATATAAGAAGAGAGCTTTAGGTGAGCTTTTGAAAGAACTCGTAAAAGTAGAAGGAATTGAATGGATTCGTCTTCATTACGCTTTTCCAAGTGGTTTTCCGGAAGATGTTTTAGATATTATCAGAGAAGAACCAAAAGTTTGTAACTATATTGATATTCCGCTTCAGCACATCAATTCAGATTTGTTGAAATCAATGAAGCGCGGTACAACACACGAAAAAACCAATGCTTTATTAGATAAATTCAGAGAGAAAGTTCCGGATATGGCAATCAGAACCACTTTAATTGTCGGTTATCCGGGAGAAACTGAAGAAAGATTTCAGGAACTTAAAAACTGGGTTAAGGAACAGAAGTTTGATCGATTGGGATGTTTTACCTATTCTCATGAAGAAAATACGGGTGCTTATGTTTTAGAAGATGACATTCCGCAGGAAGTGAAAGAAGCAAGGGTAGAAGAGATTATGGAGCTACAGTCGCAAATTTCTTGGGAGAAAAACCAGACAAAAATTGGGGAAACTTACAAATGCATTTTCGACAGAAAAGAAGGGAACTACTTTGTCGGAAGAACAGAATACGATTCACCGGATGTAGATAATACTGTTTTAGTACCGGCAGAAAACACTTACATTTCAATCGGAGATTTTGCGAACGTAAAGATTACCTCAGCCGAAGAGTTCGATTTATATGGCGAACTTGTTTAAGGATATACATTAAAACCAATGATTCGCTCATTGGTTTTTTTATAGGTTTTCTTTTATGATAAAAGTATAATGACAAAAGGTATAAGTTTTTTAGGGCAGCAATTTCCGCCTTCCGCTCCCAATCTTTTGCTCGTCGTTCCTCCTCGCAAAAGGATTTCCGCTCAAGTCGGGCTGCAAATTGGTATAGATGTTCAAAATGATTAATCAATATTGTGCTTGTCCGAATCAATAATAACTTAAATTTTTAAAGATTTATTTGTTATTCCATAGAAATCTAAACTGTTTTATTTTCAGCTTATTGAGATTCCTGAATGACAAAATGACTCCTGATTTAGCTTTATGATTAATAAAGGACACTCATTATCAATATAAACAATCTATCATTATATAGTCTTAGAATTTAAATTAATTGAATCGATGATATAAATATGAACCGAACTCTTTTCCTGCTGAGAATATTGCAATTAAGATAACTGCCAAAATCAAAATCATCAATATTTTGCTGTTTTTTAATTTTTCCATGATGTTTTTATTTGATAAGTAGCAAGAAATTTTGATTAGTTACAAAGAAAATTAGTAAATTTTTTGCTTTTTAAATATTTGATTATTAGTATTTTGTGACTCAAATAGGCTTTTAAACAGCCTCTAAGCAGTTAAATATCTTAACTTTTTCCTTAAATTTTTAACATTATTTAACATAGTCGATTAATGTCCCTATTTATAGGTAGTTACAGAAGTAATTAAGATAAAATTAACTTTTAATTAAGATCTGTTAACATTTAAAATAGGTGAGTAAAAAGTTTCACTATACTTTTGCCATGTCAAACAAGTAAAATAATTCAAAATGATGAAAAGATTCATTCTCGTAATCATAATGATGATTTCAACACTAGGTGTTTATTCTTTCAAGAATAATGCCGAAGATGCGAAGAAAACAAGTTATGCGTCGTATTACCACGACAAATTTAATGGTAAAAAAACAGCAAGCGGAGAAGTTTTTGATAATTCAAAACTTACTGCAGCACACAGAACGCTTCCTTTTGGAACTGAAATTAAGGTAACCAATCTGAACAATGGAGAAGAGGTAATTGTAACGGTTAATGATAGAGGGCCTTTTCATTCTTCAAGAGCATTAGATATGTCTAAAGCTGCGTTCGATGAAATTGGGGGTACAAAGAAAGGTATTATCCCAGTAGAGTACGAAATTGTCGATTAAATTTAATACGATTCTTAAAAGTTAATAAAGCCAGCTCATTGAGCTGGCTTTAATGTTGGTAATAGATTATATAATTTGAATTTTGTTTTGCGGTTTTGCCTCACTATTGCAAAGTATTTTTTAGCAGCCGTTTTATTGTTCAATATAATTTTCTGGTTCGTAAGTTACTTTTGCAAAGTTATTTTTGAGCAACTCTGTTTTTACTATGCTACCATTTTTCTTTTGAATACAATTTCTCCAAATTTCATTTTGTCTAAAATATTGATTTTCTATTTTAATAAATTGATGATTTTTCTCAAAAATATGATATGAGAAATCTAAATCTTTATTTACTCTTAGTTCTCCTTCAAGATGTTTTTCGGTAAACCATAGATTAATTTGAAAAGTGTCTTCTGTATTGTTTGTAAAATGAAAATCGATATAATTATAAAAATTGCAGCACCACTTCCAAAAGGCAATACTCTGCCTTCATCTGGGAATGGATCAAAAGAATGGTTTGACTTTTCTATTATTGTTAACGGACTGTGCATTACCAACCAATGTATCATATTTGAAATCTGACAAATTCCACCACCAATTCCTGCTCTTGCTTCTCCAAAAGATAGTTCCATTCCAAGTAAATATCCTTTTCTTTTTGTTGGAAGTCCGACAAGCTTGCAAAATGAAAAAGTTTCCCCCGGTTTAATCAAAATTCCGCTTAATTGTTTCGCAGCAATTTTAAGATTTGTTACTTTGTTCAGTTGCAGTTGTTCGTTATTATCTCCTAACTTTCTTAATAAAACGGATTGATGTTTTTTTATTCGGATTGAAAGTTTTTCTGATTTTTTGGTCTTTGCATATTTTTTACTGTCAAAATTCCATTCGATCATACGTTTTAAACGTCTTGTCCAAACGGCTAGAAAGTATAAAATTTGATGTCTTTGACTTAATAATTTTCTTTGTTTCAATTGTGTAATTTTAAAATAGCTATTGGATTATTTATATATAAAAAAGCTTTCACTCATCCTGTATTTCAATAACGATCAACGAAGTTTATTTCATTTATTCAAAAATGAATTTTTGGATTTTGTAAACCAAAATCACTTACAACTTATAAGTTTTATTTGTGTTTTAATTTAGATTGTTTGTTGCAAAGCTTTGTCTATTTGTGATTTTGTTAAATATTCACTTCAATCATTGCGGGACAGTGGTCAGAATGCACCGCTTCCTTTAATATTACAGCTCTTGAGAGCTTATCTTTCAAAGAGTATGAAGCGAAATTATAATCTAGTCTCCATCCTTTATTATTGGCTCTCGAATTTTGTCTGTAGCTCCACCAAGTATAATTGTCTGGTTCGTTGTTGAAAAACCTAAAGCTGTCGATCAGTTCACATTCATTGATGAATTTCGTCATCCATTCTCTTTCCATTGGTAAGAATCCTGATGTGTTTTTTAAACCAACTGGGTTATGAATGTCAATCGCTTCGTGACAGATATTAAAATCTCCCGAAATAATCAAATTTGGAATTTCTTTCTTTAGATTTTTAATGTATTCCAGAAAATCGTGGCAGAACTGCATTTTGAATTCCAGCCTTTCAATATTCGAAGCAGACGGAACATAAACTGAAATTATAGAATAGCCATCAAAATCTGCACGGATGATTCTTCCTTCGTTGTCGTAATGTTCTATTCCGCAACCATATTCTACATGATGAGGTTTTGTTTTTGAGGCAATTCCGACTCCGCTGTAGCCTTTTCTTACTGCAGAATGCCAATAACTGTAATAACCTATTTTTTCTAAGCTTTCGATATCTATTTGATCGTTTCCGGCTTTGCTTTCCTGAATGCAGATGATATCAGGATCTGCGGTCTTCAGCCAACCGAGAAAATCTTTTGTAAAAGCGGCTCTGATTCCGTTGACGTTGTAAGTAATTAATTTCATGATTCAAAAATATAAAAAATCGGGCGGAAAAAATCTAAGATTTTTTCCGCCCGATCCAAATAATAAACTATGAAAAAAACTATTTTGGTTCTAAAATACTGATAGGAATTATACATTCTTCTAAAGAAATACCTCCATGTTGGTAAGTCTCTTTATAATAATTGACAAAATGATTGTAATTTTTTGGGTATGCTAGAAATGTATTGTTCTTCGCAAAAATATATTTTGAGCTCAAATTTCCTTTAGGTAAAAATATTTTTTCAGGATTTGTAACCGCCCAAACATCTTTATCATCATAGGTCAAGCTTTTTCCAGTTTTATAACGAATGTTGGTAGATGTTTCTCTGTCACCGACAACACGACTTGGTTTTTTTACATAAACCGTTCCGTGATCGGTTGTGATAACCAATTTATAACCGCTTTCTGCGGCTAATTTAATGATCTTAATTAAGGATGAATTTTCAAACCAGTTTGAAGTCAAAGAGCGGAAGGTTTTATCGTCACGGATTAATTGGTCTACAATATGATTATCTGTTTTCGCATGAGACAGAATATCAATAAAGTTGTAAACAATCACCAAAAGGTCATTGTTTTTATGCTGATTAAAATCTTCATAAATTTTCTTCTCAAAATCAGCATTCAGAACTTTCAGATATTTCATTGATTTAGAATTTAAACCAATTCTCTTCATCTGATCTTCCAAGAAATCACGTTCATATTCATTTTTATTTCCGTCTTCATTATCATTAAACCATTTGTCTGGAAAACGTTTTTCAATTTCAGATGGAAGCATTCCTGCAAAAAATGAATTTCTCGCATATTGAGTTGCAGTTGGCAAAATACTGTAATAATAATCTTCCGAAACTTTGTTGTAATATTTTGTAAACAAGGGTTCTATTACTTTCCATTGATCGTATCTTAAATTATCAACCATCAGTAAAAGAACTTTGTCTTTTTCAACTTCAGGTTTTACTTTATCTCGGAATAAAGTATGGCTCATCAATGGTTTTTCACCACCATTCAACCAGTCTTCATAATTGTTTTCTATAAATTTTGCAAAATGAATATTGGCTTCTTCTTTTTGAGATTGTAATAAATCTGCAAATTCGTTATCGGCAACTTTATCAAATTTAAGCTCCCAGTTAACAATTTTTTTATAATATTCTGCCCAATCTTGGTATGTTCTCAAATAAGAAAGCTCCATTGAAAGGTTTCTGAATTCTTGTTGATATTGAAGAATCGTCTTTTGTTCAACAAGATTATCCTGCTGAAGGTTTTTCTTTAAAGAAAGTAATATTTGGTTCGGATTTACAGGTTTTAGGATATAATCTGCAATCTGAGATCCTATTGCCTCTTCCATAATGTGTTCTTCTTCGCTTTTCGTTACCATTACAATTTTCAGAGAGCTGTCTTTATCTTTAATCATGGGTATGGCTTCAAGACCGGAAATTCCAGGCATATTTTCGTCTATAAGCGTCAATGCAAATTTTTCTGAATCTATCAGTTCTAAAGCCTCGTTTACATTATTTACTGGAGTTACATGGTAACCCTTCTTTTCTAAAAATACGATATGAGGTTTAAGTAAATCTATTTCATCATCGATCCATAATATTTTTTCTGACATAAAAGTTTAATTTTTTCTATGGTTATTGTATCAAAACTGCGACCAAAAGCCTTTAATAAAAGCCAAATT
>Ga0114982_1000165_pt1 | contig 34296 bp, 39 predicted proteins | sample Shrwel_input2_FT_FD_87183 | JGI IMG/M metagenome (GOLD analysis project Ga0114982, IMG submission 87183) | Subsurface microbial communities from deep shales in Ohio, USA - Utica-3 well 1 S input2 FT | ecosystem: Environmental > Aquatic > Deep subsurface > Shale gas/oil reservoir > Produced... | reverse complement strand
CTCCAGTAGCTCCTATTGCTCCAGTAGCTCCTATTGCTCCAGTAGCTCCTATTGCTCCAGTAGCTCCTATTGCTCCAGTAGCTCCTATTGCTCCAGTAGCTCCTATTGCTCCAGTAGCTCCTACTGGTCCACCCGATGGTCCAGTAGCACCAGTAGCACCAGTAACCCCAATTGATCCAGTAGCACCGGTAGATCCTATTGCTCCAGTAGCACCATAGTATGGATTTAGATTGGTCCAAGAGGCTACACCATCACCGACTTTCAGTATTCCCGTATCCGTCTCATATCCGGGTTCACCTGAAAGCAATACAGGGTCGTTAGATTCCCAATTTTGGGATGTGTCTCTTCTTAATATTATTCTATAAGCCATTTCGGTTATTTATTTTCTTTCTGTATATATCTTTATTATTCTATCTTGTTTACAGCATCTATTATTGCTTTTTTTATAGCATTCGATACCGTCATTTTAGAGAATGGCACTTGTCCATCGACCAGTTCTATCATTACTGCCCTAACCTCGGTATCAGATTCACCTAGACCCTCATATTTAATTCCATTGTAATGTATTCTGATACCAACCTGTGTTATCTGGTTAGTTTTTTCCATTCCCGCTATTCTTAAAGATTTTTTAGGTATACCAAAATAATAAACCTCTATTTCCATAGGTGTACCTTTTTCTGAGAGACAATATTTCTCAGATAATACATCCTCCGCTATTTGTTGAATACCAAATCTGATATCTCTACTTCCTAGCTCTCTTAATTTAGCAGTGGAATAAACCGAATCTATTCTGATGCAATTTTCGGTTTGTGAAAATACCGTAATCGGTATTAAGATAAGTAAAAATAATAATTTTTTCATTAGTTTGTATGTCCTGTTTTTATTAAATAGTATACTGATGATCCACCAGCAGTTGGATTGTTTAATATTATGCTCTGAGCCCCCGGATATGTACTAGTAAGGTTATTGCTGGAAGAATTTATAATATTCCATTCCGATTGGGTAAAAATCCTATATGATGGAATTCCATTGGGCCAAAGATTTCCGTTTATTTTTTTATGCATTAGGTAAATATCACTTATGGAAAGGATACTATTTCCATTCGTATTAATTAGATAATAATCTTTTGAGTTAAAATTTTGATTTAAAATCTTACTATTAAAATAATTAACATCATTTAAGCTTGGATTACCCACTGCTATATTATCAATAATGATTTGAAAATCGTACGTCGAGATGTCCAATGAGGTTGATATTGAAAATGTACCAAATGAGTTAGATACGGATGTCTGTAACAATGAATATGAGCTTGCTGTCTTTAAACGATATAATACTCTAACCGTTATATTAGGAATTCCTATATTTTGAGAACTGTAAAATGTCCCGCTATAAGAAAATGGAGTGGGATAGTTAACCGTTGCGGTTACTGGTGTTCTCGTGGAGCTAACACAACCGGTGGATATATTTCTAGCCTGCGCATAATATGTGGTTGTGACGGATATACTAGGTGTAGTATATGCTAATGCCCCAGTCCCATTGGTCAGAACATTACCTCCAGCTGGATTAGCATACCAATCAACAGTAATTCCTGATGTGACAGTTGCTGATAATGATACAGTTCCTGCTAGAGATCTACTTCCATTTACCCCAGTAGGAGCTGATGGTGAAGTCGCAGGACTACATGCAATTTGATGAGTAACAAAACCTGTATAAAAATCTGTAAATGTTTGATTTGCTGGATCTGTCCAGGTTCCATATTCAATTACATAGGGACAAGAAAAATTATTTGGTAGATCGTTCCATTGTGATCCGTTCCATTTAGTTACTGCGTAATGCTCACCTCCCGAATTATTCGGTTCCCCAGGAGCCCAGTTGTTATATTGTCCTGCAATATTTCCTGTAAATTGACCATTTGAAGTTTTAATAAGAGTTCCTGCTTCTGGACCTGCATCAATTCTCCAAAATCCTTCTTGAGCAACGTCTGATAGAGCAAACCATATTTGTGATTGCGGTACATTATTGAAGATGAATGCATCCTCATCAGCAGATGTAATTGTAACTAAATAACCTTGCTGTCCTTTAAATGTTGTTGCTGCAGCTGCCGATTTGGCATTGTTATAAAAAGCTCCTGTTGATATTGGTCGGTAAAAGTGCCCGTTCGTTGGTAAGTAGAAAAATCCTACTGGATTTTCCGTTGCAGTAACAGCAATATAAACGTTTCCAGGAATAGACCCAGTATTGACTCTTAGAGAAGCTAAAACTACATTTACGTTAGCTTGGGTTCCGGTGAAACTTATTCTAGTAAAATTGGAAGTTATTGAATATCCCACACTTGCAGACACACCTGTCGTAGTTGCAAATCTTAATGTAGTTCCGCTGGGAGGATTGACTAACCCAACGGTCACCAAAAGAGTAGCTGATGCATTAAATCCATTAACCGAAAATCCACCTGCTACTTGATTAGCTGTATTCTGTGTGTATGAAGTGGCACTAGGACTAGAAACCGATTGAGAGAATCCGGGGAGCCATATAAAAAAACAAAGTATAAAAAATAGGATTCTTCTCATCATAATAACATTCTTGTTCCTAACATTATGGTATAATTAAGTGCATTCTCATTAAGAGCCCATGCACCTCCACAGTTTACATTAAGTTTAAATCTCTTGGTTAAGCTTACATTAGTACCAACTATAGGTAAAACTACATGTGGGGATTTTAATAGTATATCATTATAATAACTAACATAAGGAGCATAAACATATAATCCCAGAAGTTTAATGTCGATTCTTTTTGAAATTTTAAAATCGTACATCGTACCAACTATTGCTGCAGTTCCTATAAATTCTTCACCGTATACATTCCCATATGATCCAGTTAACATATAGACTGCCTTAAATTTACCTTTTTTACCCAAATTCCACATCTGACCAAGAGCTAATGTACCATACAACGATGATCTTCTATCGAATCCTAATGTTACTGTACCTGATATAAGATCTATTCTTTTCTTTTTAATGAAAGCGTAGAATCCAGTTATATTTGGTCCTCTTATAGCTGTTGTATAATCCGCGTTAATTCCCCACGATCTTGCTCCATCCCATCTCATAGAAGTATAACCTCCAGTTACTTTACCACCTGCAGTTACATCGGAATCCCTGAAATTAAATCCAACAAAATCACTGCTGGCTAATATTGTTGGTCTGTTACCATTCTTATTCGAAGGTGCGCCACTTCCACCGTTGTCGGTTGAATTTTGTACAGAAGCTACTGATCCTCCAACTATATTTGTTTTTCCCCCGCTTTCTGCTGGGTTTTCTGTAGTAGGAGTTGATGAGCCATTTCCATTGCTTCCTTCCGTTGAACCCCCGCTTCCATTAGTATTGTTGCTACTTGTATTAGAAGTTCCGCCTTGTGAGGATGGTTGAGATTCTGTACCCGTACCTCCTTGCGAGGAAGCACCGCCTCCTGCTGGATTACTTGTTTGCCCTCCTGCTGGATTACTTGTTTGTCCGGCTGTTTGGCTTCCGGCTGGATTACTTGTTTGTCCACTAGATTGTGTATTCCCGCTATTAGCTGGATTACCCCCGGTATTATTATTACCGCCAGTATTACTCCCCCCATTATTATTGCTACCGTTTCCATTATTAGTTCCTTGATTTTGTGAACTTGTATTACCCTGTCCGCTACTCTGTGTGCTGTTACCTGCCACACCTTGTGATGTTTGACCTCCGTTATTGGATGATGCCGATCCATTATTATTTATCTGCTGAGATTTTGAATTATTTTTATCTTTTTTATTTCCTCCATTACCGGAAGAATTTTGAACACTACCAACTCCCGAAAGTATATTAGTAGAACCCGCAGACGAAGCCATATCGCTTAAAGCAGACAAAGAGTTAACTATACCAATAAAATTAATTGCTGTATTTTGTGCTATATTAATGGATGAAGAAAGACCTACTATAGTTGCACATGGATTATTCCCTCCATAGTTGTCATATACATTTTGTGTCCAGGTTTCAAAAGCACCACTATAAAAATCAGCTGGCTGGAATGTTTGTATCTCACCATAGTAATTAACAGTTATACCATTGGACGGAACTTGTATAGACTTAGTAGATCCCGTACATGGGTCAGTGTATGAGTACGAGAATGTTTGCCCATATCCTATTATACTGAATGCGAGTATGAATAATATTGTGGATATAGTTTTAACATACATTTATGATTTAAAAATACCTTTTTTTATCATTCTTGAGATTATTCTGGATGAAGCTGTCTCTAGTGATTTTTTTGTAGTTGTACCTATTGTGGATTGGTTAAATTTAATTTCGGAGTCATCAACACCATCCAATATGGATACCGTCTTAACCGTCTTCGCTTCACCTAGTCCAGATCCTATTAGAACCTCCCCTGTTTCAGCATCAACGAACTTAACTTGTAATCCCAATCTTGTTACTTGTGTTGTTTGCGATTGACCGTTTATTTTAAGAACTTCGTCATCCGATACCGAGAAATCATAAACCTCTATATACACGAAGTATTTAGCAAGCTTGATTTTACCTCTTCCATCTACCTTGTTTTCTGTGAATCCTTTATCAGAAGCTTTGAATTGTTGAACCATTCTTTCTTTAATCTCAAGTTTATCCTCGGTGAAGACAAATCTATTAGTCATTTCTAAATATTCAAGAACTATATTAGTTACACCAAGTCCAACTCTCTTGTCTTTTAATTCGGGATAAAATTCATAGAGTTCCTCACTAATACCAATCTTTAATAATTGAATTGGTATTTTTATAGTATCAGTATAATCTGATACAACCTCAATTGATTGTTTCTTCTCAAATTCTGCTTGGTACTGTTCAGTTTTAATTGAACCAGGTTGTGCTTGAGCATTTGAAGTAAGTGTAACTATAAATAAAGATAATAGTATTAATAAGGATCTCATATGAATGTTTTAAATTTTAATTATTCTTCTTTTTTCTTACCGAAGATTTTATTAGCTGCACCTAAACCAAGAGCACCAAAAGCAAGAGCTGCAACTGCATTAATTAGAGCTGGAGCTGGTGCTACATCCTCGGTCGAGAATGAATTGTGATACATCGTAACACAAAGTGAAACTGCACACATAATACCAACGAATCTGTTGGATGAATAATTTCCCTTTTCGTCTTGGAAAATTTGACTAAAAAACTTTTTCATTTTTCATTTTATTATTTTTCTATAGTGTTGGATAAAGCAACACCATCCTCTTCATCCACTTTCTGAATGAGCATTTTATCTCTGTCTTCAGAGTTAAACCAATAATCAACAACCTTATTTAGGTTACCAACAAAAGCACCTAATAGGATAAGTAACATTTCTTTCCAGTCCTCGTTAATAGTGGCTCCGAAGAACACACCTGCATTAATACCAACTATTATTAACGTAAATAATCCTAATACTATAGCAGTAATCCTCCATCTATTAGATTGCATTTGCTGAAGCATATAATAGAATCTATTATTGTCCTCCACTTTGGTTAAATCTTCTTTACCAAATCCTAATGATTTTTTTAATGACATAAATTTAATTTAATTTTATTACCAAGGAGCGTCAGTTGACTCTTCCTTTTTCTTTTCCTCCTTTGCAGGAACTTGTTTTTCTACAACTTTTTCTCTGATAATAGTATTAGTACCACCCGATTTTTGTTGTTGTGTGTTTTCTTGATTTTGTTGAACGTTAACTACAACCGGTGCTGGTGCAACCTGTTCAGTTTTAGTTTCTTCTTTATCCTCATGGCCACCACCAAATAATGTAGTGGATATCCAAACACCACCACCTGCAATAACAGTTGTTAGTGTACCGATTATGGTCTTCTTTAATCCTGACCAAGTTCCATCATTAGTCTCAACGTTGTTTGTTTCTTCTGACATTTTGTTTACTTTTTTTTACTTTTTAATTATTTTAGCTGTTGCTATTAGACTTGGTTTAATATTCAATGTTGCAATATACATACCCGCGGCTAATTCCCCGATACTGTAGGTATATTGGTATTTTCCTTTTGGCATATTATCCTCCATTAAATTCATTACAAGTTTTCCGTTTATATCATATATTGCTAGTGATAGATTTTCTTTTTTCGGTACTTCGAAAGCTATAGTTACGTTATCTTCCACCGGATTTGGATAAATTAGAATTTTGTCAGCTAATAAATTCTTATAGCCTGGAGACACCATCATTATCTTAACTTCTCCGTGAGTTGGATCTATTACTAGATCAGTTGCAATTGAGTTGCCTGAATATTTTCTTGTGACCCATAATGGACTAGCACTCCAATCAGACTGAGGTTCAAGTGCAAGAAACTTAAGATTAAATATGTTTTCACCATCATTTATAGGATGTTGATTTCCTGAAATATCAAATCCTCCCCATTCGATTGTATTTTCAGCTGGGTTAACAAAACTCATCCAGCTCATAGATTTTTCACTATTAGATATTTCTTTAAATTCAAGCAATGATGGATCGTAGTATAAGGCCATTTGGAGCGATCCTATCGGTCCTGAATTTGATTTCAATGTAACAGGTATCGTTACAAGATTTGCTTCATCTACGACCACCTTAGGCATGTTAATTTCAATCTCGTCCAATGTAGGATCATCATATTGGGTTGTAACATCCATTATATAGTTTGGTGTGTTATTAGGATTTATAATAGTGATCGGGACTAAACGTGCCATATTATAACCCGTACCGTTAGCATCACCATAACCAAGTACGTAGAATGTGACTGAATCTGGTTGACCCGGCAGAATATTAAAGATTAGATTTGTTACCCCTGGTATAGCTTGGGTTTGGTTTATGGATGATCCATTAATAGATGCATATTCAGAAGCACTAAAGAATCTAATATCTGGTACGTTATTTGGCCAAGCACTAAATCTTCCTGCTATTCTACCATATATTCCGTATACGTCAGACATTGTGATACCTCCCGAATTATTTACGTCGGATGAATAATAATCAAAACCGGATGGCTGAAGTTGTCCAAGAACATATTGATTAACTCTTTGAGCATCTGCTACAGTAACTATATTACCAACGGACAATGTATCTCCTTGAACTGCAAGTCTAACATCATAATAGGTTGTATCTATTGATTTACTAAATGTAAATTCACCATTCAGATCGGTTGTATCAATTTCATCTATTGTCCAAATCGATCCTGTCTTAGGTTTCTTTTCTAAAGCAAGTGTTAAATTCTTAGCTGGTGATCCAGTAACGTTTACAAAATTACCCTGATAGTTAAACATAACCGAATTCATAACACCGCCATAGTTATGTAGTGTTAGAAGATCGTCAAGACCATTTATATTGGAACTTAGATTATTAAATGTTGATATACCTGTTACCTGTATATTTGTTATGTTATTAGTGTACGTCTGAAAGTTTGCTGAATGTTGAAGTTCTAAATTAAATAAAGCCCCCGATGGCATATTAAAAGTACTGCTACTTCCTGTATAAACTATTGTTATAGTTATGTTACCTTCGGTAAGATTATTTTCATATTGTAATACTTGCGCAAATGATGTATTTGTAGAGGTAACTATAGGAGCACCACCACCAAATGCATTTTTATCGTACCAAATTCTAAATTGTAGACCGGTAACTAATGTGGATGAGGTGTTTTGATAACATAATCCAACATTGGTTTTACCCGATGCTACTGTACCTACTTGATACTCTGAATTTACCATTACGTATATTCCTGTACCCGGAGCGGTAGGACACTGAGAAAATCCAGAATATGATATCAGGAATATTCCGAAGATGAGAATTAATAATTTTTTCATAGATGCTTATTTTGGTTTATTTTGGTTCGGAATATTTATCTAGATTTTGGATATTTTAGACCACAAAAAAAGTCGATACTTTTAAATGTATCGACTTTTAAATGTTTAGTAAAGCGTATTGGATTCTAACCAATGTCTCCCCTCTCCACGAAGGACGTCCTTGAACACTAGACGAACGCTTCGGCCAGCATAACTAATCTGTAAATCTATTATGCTGGCTCTGAACTTAAGTATTACAGTACCGGTTCATAGTAGCCCGTAGGGGAATCGAACCCCTCTTTCCAGGATGAAAACCTGACGACCTAACCGATAGTCGAACGGGCCATGTTCACTTAGTGAGATTGACCAAGCTAGATTTTAACGGGTTTCTCTCACTATTTCGAGAACCATCACTTCCATGGGTACGAGCCATGCGAAGCTTTTCATTAGTGTCTTACCACACGAAAACCTGTCAAGCTACTGAGAGGCTCTGCTACCTGCCTTTATTCTCAGTTCCAGTATTTTAACTAATCTGACTCATTACCACCCATGAGATGATTGCTTTCCAAATTAGCTTTCGGTTACCACCTGGACATTAACCGAGATCCTTTAATGAGATCTAAACATGAATAGTATCCCTTACTATTTGCGGAGGAGGTGAGATTCGAACTCACGGAACCCTTTCAGGTTCGCCGGTTTTCAAGACCGGTGCACTAAACCACTATGCGACTCCTCCGGTAAAAAGATAATGATGGAGTACCCTTCTCGCTCCAATCTTAAGTGCTTTCCTGAGTTTTACTGGCGCCAGGCACAAGGGGTGGTGAACTTTTTTGACCTATTTCGGTTTGTCGACAACCTACGTAGAAAGAACCATTATCTTTTTGCGGTCCGTGCGGGATTCGAACCCGCGACCTCCGCCGTGACAGGGCGGCGTTGTAACCAACTCTACTAACGGACCATTAAACGAGGACGCAGTGGGATAAACCTCTCTTTCTCAGTACCGCGAATACACTGAGACTGCCTCGTACCGTCGTTGATTCGGTGAAGAATCAGAGCGGACCGGTGTACTGTATTTTTCTGAAGGTGTTCTTCAGTTGCTGATTAAGATGGATTCGAACCATAATCCTGCGTCCCCTTTCCGTGAGTGTTACCACTATTCTTGTACTCCGTTCTGCTGTGCACCTTTACACCATAATCAATCGATAGTTTCGAACCTATCAGTCTCAAGGTAATTAATCTTGAGATTTGTGGACCGGGCAGGATTCGAACCTGCGACGCCGAGTGGATATTTGTAATTCTTGGCCTTCGAATCTATCCACCTTGGTGTTTACCAACTTCACCACCGGACCAGTTCGGAGCTTAGATCTGAGTCAATCTTTGCTCCTACTTAATGAGTTGAGCTTCTATTTTTCGTCAGGAAGCTCCCTACTAGGAAAATTCGACCTTACTTTGTCACACAAACTTTTAAAGTTGTAGAATTCCACTGGTTTACTTGACTACCCAAACCTCTATCTTCTACAGGGATAACTAAAAGCGACTCGTAGCGGAGGCAGGACTCGAACCTGCGACCTTTGGGTTATGAGCCCACTGAGCTACCAACTGCTCTACTCCGCAATATGTGGTCACGGTAGGAATCGAACCTACTATATTAATTACTTATTTAGTCACTTACCATGCTGCTTAACCGGTGTCTCGGGCAGTAATACTAAATCATCATTAATCCATTGGCCAATCAGTATCAGGTACTAATCTATAGCTTTCGCAACCTTTAGTAGCGGGGGCCGGACTCGAACCGACGACCTTTGGGTTATGAGCCCAATGAGCTACCTACTGCTCTACCCCACGATATATGTATATTTAGAATTCTTTCACGCGACCGGACTTTAACAGGACGTGCTTGTTACCTTATAGGACTCGAACCTATGTTCTCTCGGCTCCCGCCGAGCGTCTTGACCAACTTCTACCAAAGGTGATTCCAAACAATGTTTTTCAAAGAACTATTTATTATTTTTATTTACTGTGCAAATGTAATATTGTTTCACGAGATAAAAAAATAATTACCAATATTTTTTAAAAATTTGCCGAGATACTGGGATTCGAACCCAGTTCGCACGCCGTGACAGGGCGGCATCCTTCGCCAGTGGACCTTACCTCGTATTAATAGTACTCCCGACGGGATTCGAACCCGTGTTACCTACTCGAAAGGCAGGTGTCCTAGACCGCATAGACGACAGGAGCATTAATGGCGGAGAGCGGAGGAATCGAACCTCATACGGTTTCCCGTACGTCACGCTTAGCAGGCGGACCCGATCGCCATCACGGATCACTCTCCAATTGTACCCCGGGCGGGAGTCGAACCCGCACGGACCTTACGGCCCATAGCATTTTAAGTGCTACATGTATAACCAGTTTCATCACCGGGGCATTTGTACTCAAGGAGGGAATCGAACCCTCACGCCGAAGCACTAGATCCTAAATCTAGCGTGTCTACCTAATTCCACCACTCAAGCGATTGATCCGACGATCGGATTCGAACCGATGGCCTCTTCCCTACCAAGGAAGTGCTCTACCAACTGAGCTACGAAGGAATTTGGGGTGACCGGTCGGGATCGAACCGACGGCCTTCTGAACCACAATCAGACGTTCTAACCAACTGAACTACGACCACCATGTATTATTTTGTGTTTAGATATTCTTCTATTTCTTCTTTGTTTGCTAATCTTATCGGAACGAATAAAGCATATCCGTCATCATCTTCAAAGTGATTACACTCATCTATTCTGAATCCGAATTTATATCTCCAATGTTCGAATACATTTTTTTCAGCTACCCATTTACCAACATTTGCATTTCTATAATCTCCAAAGTAAAATTGTCCATCTACAAGATCCGCTTTCGGTATTGCTCCAGCAGCTATAAGTCTGGGTATGTAGAATTCTCTATATTCTTTCTCTTCAACCCTTGGTATTCCAGGAACGTCGCATGGATTTTCAAATTTCTTTAGATTATTCCAGTAATCTAGCATAGCTTTCTTTCTATTAGCTCTTTCTTCTTCAATCTTAGCTTTTGCTAGATCTATTTTTTCTATATCTTCCATAAGCAAGTTATTAATTAGAGGCACTGGTAGGAATCGAACCCACGTCTCCCGCTTTGCAGGCGGGCGCCTAACCACTCGGCCACAGTGCCATTTTTAGATCCTCCGACAGGGATCGAACCTGCGACATCCTCATTACAAGTGAGGTGCTCTACCAACTGAGCTACGAAGGAATGTGCGGAAAGTATAGGATTCGAACCTATGGCACCCTTTCAGGTGCACACGCTTTCCAAGCGTGCTCCATAAGCCACTCGGACAACTTTCCTTTATTTTTGCGGAAGAGTGAGGTATCGATCCCCATACCCGAAGGTACCGCTAGTTTTCAAGACTAGGTCAAGCGCCAGCTTAATTACTCTTCCTTTTTGGCTTTCCAATATGTCAAAGATCTCGTAAAATAAAAAAGGTCTCCTTTTTGAGGAGACCTTTTAGATTTAAGTTTTTTATATACTTATACTAATACCTTCTCCTTTTCAACGCACAGTGATAACTCACAAGATGTACTTGTTGTATCTAAATGCAGTGACGATAATGTGTATTGTACTTGTTTCATTTTTTGTTATTTGAGATTTATATATCTTTCTCCGTTTTAATTTCTATGCAAAAATAGGGAAAAGTTTCGGATAAAAAAAATATTTTCAGTTTTATTCGATAATAATATAGATTTGTATTGTCGAATATAATAATTTGGTAGTTCCAGAAGGATTCGAACCCTCACCTGCCCATCCGTAGTGGGCAATTCTCTCCAGTTAAACTATAGAACTCTGTACGGGTCTCTCCCAGTTTGTCACCCTCCACTATTTCGCGCGTCAAATTGGATCTGCTTCCTAAAAGCTATTCCTCATATCCATTGTGGCTGCGGACAGGTCAACGCCACATCGTGTGTTGTATAGGATTCGAACCTATACCCAACGGCCTTATGTACCGTTTACGGACCCTATGACCTGTTACATGAAGTAATTAATTTCATTACGCATATCACCTAGCACTCCGTGTCCCTGTGGCCCTTTTTAAGATAGTGTCTAGAATCTTCTTAATATCTACCCATCGGAAGCTCTAACCAAATTGAGCTAACAACACTTATTGTATTACCGATAGGATTCGAACCTATACAAACCCCTACGTCTTGCATCCAATCTTAAGAGGAATCGAACCTCACACACGAGTCCAGGGAGGCTGCCCTTCCAATAAGCTACAGTAATATAAAAGAGTTTGCCTACGCTGTATTCACTATGGATTGATTTATTATTATAACCCTACGATAAAATTAATCATCATCTACAGGTCTACTAATATGGTTTATAGTAATTTGGTTTACGCCAACAACACGTTTACTCCTATTGCATCCATAAAAGAATTAATCATCATCACGGACAGACAAACTCTATTGCTACCAGTATAGGAATCGAACCTAATATCTCCCTTACGATCGGGTGCGTATGCCAATACGCCAACTGGTAATATTATGGGTTATGAAAATGATAAAGTGTATAGACCATGCTAACGACAATGCCAACGTCAAAGACCTTCCTTTACTACAAAGGCAAAGTCAAAAACCAAGTCTCTTTTTGCTAACCAATTATCTGTCTAGTGGTAAAGATTCCTCTTTCTCTATGAGATTTCAGTAACTTGTTTAACAATTGAGTTCTATCTCAGTTTTTTGTTTTTGTAAAGGAAGCGGTTGCTGTTTTATCTGTTTCCGTAGAAACACTTAAATTAGTTTATAACTATCATCGATAAGATTTTATGTAAAACATTACCACCTTCAATCAAATGGTTATGGAATCGTCTCCTGACTATCCATAACCAACCCCATTTTTAATTATTCCGAAACCTCAGATAGAAACATATCGATTGTTTCTTTAAATCTTGGATCAACATCGATTCTTAGAGATGAGATTCGAGCGATCTCTTTTTGTCTTTTTTCTTCGAATAAATCTGAAGCTTCTCTATAGCTAGATCTGTATTCTTCCATTGCTTTATTATATGCATCAAGAACATTATCGTTGTGCTCTTTTATTCCAGCCTGAGCAACTGCATTTTCTTTAGCAATCCTTGCATTCTCCGAAGTAACAAGGTTCTTTATTTTTGCTTTAAAGTAGTTAACCCTTTGTTCATGCTTTCTGTGGGTAGAAGCAAGATCTTCGTGGATTTTTAAAAGATCCTCACTCGTGTGATGAATCTCAACTTTAACTGGAGTCTTTTTACCAGTCTCGATTTCCATCCATTCCAATTTCTTAATATTCGGAAGCTCGCTTCTTAATTGATCTAATTTACCACCTTTGTGGATGAATTGACCAACATGGGAAGCATATGCTTCAGCCTCCAAATATTCATTATATTCGGCAGTTGATAACTGTTCCCATCCCCATTTTTCATCAACCTCGTTTAACTTCTTGATTGATTTTAATTCACCTCTAACAGGCTGGTCTCTATCGAATTCAAATTCATCCCATTTGACATCGTTTAACATTTCCTCCTTGGCTTTGATATTTTCCATAAGAAATGACTGTGTTGCATGCAACTTAGACTTTTGATCAAGAAGCTCATTAACATTCACCGGGATTGGTTTAGCCTCAACTTCCTGATATTCATTTCCATCGACAGTGATCGATTTGCTGATATTATTTATATCAGCTAGTTTAAAGTTGATGTCTCTAGCTCTTTGGTTACAAAGATTTGATACTGACTGAGCCTGTGACATTGAAAGACCCTTTGATTCTAATGAATTTCTTCTCATATTTATTATCTTTAAAGATTAACTATATTTTTATTATTTCTGCAAATGTATCACATAGATACGGGGTAAAAAAATTATTTAGCAAAAATTAACTAATTAACATTCAACTAATGAATTAACTAGCATTTTAACTGTTCCAATATCTGCACGACCTTGGTATTGTTTATTGAATTCTCCAATAGTTTTACCAACAAGTGCTTGAGGATTTGTAATTACTCCAGCAAAACCTTGCATGATTCCTGTTAATGCATTAGCAATCTCTTGTTCACTCATCTGAGCAGGCATGTATTTTTTCAGAATACTAATTTCATCCTGTTCTTTAGCAACCAATTCAGGTCTATTTGCCAAATCATACATTTTGATAGATTCCTCACGTTGTTTGATTCCTTTACTGACAATTTTAATTACCTCATCGTCAGTTGCAATCCATGTTGGACTTGCCTTTTCTGAATTGGTAATAGAAGCCTTGATGCTGTTTAAAGTCATTTTAGCATTTTCGTCCTTTGCTTTCATTGCAGTTACGAAATCTGCATTTATCTGTTCTCTAATTGTCATAATTTTTTAATTATTAATCTTCATTATTTTTGTGGGTAACAGGGGATTCGAACCCTGATATTGCAATTACTCGAGTTTTGCTATTATCTTATTAACCTTAGTCATAGAGACGCCAAAATTACGCGTTGGCTCCGGTTCCCACACCGGAAGGTTACCCATTTATTAAACTACGTCTTCGAAGTTTCCTCCGAAGAAATATAGAACTGCTCTAATATTTCTTTGTTCATTACTTAGAGATTCCATTTTTATTCTTTCGATAGAAACATATCCCTGTAGAGAACTTAATCTATTTCTTTTAGAAACTAATTCCTGATTGGAATTTGAAATCTCGACGAAAGCAGCTTCTCTTGATTCTGCATTAGTGTAAAGTTTCTTTCCATTATCGTCCAACTGGGCACCAATCTCGCTTTTTATTGTTGCCTCGATCTGAGAAATCTCATTGTTCGTTGTTTGAATCTCCTCGTTATGATCAAGGATTCTTCCTTGAATTTCAGAAATTCTTGATGGGATGTCTAATAAATCCTCCGCTAATTTTGATAATCTTTCTTTGTTCATTTTTAAAAAATTTAGTGGGCCAGGTAGGATTCGAACCTACACGCCCCGAAGGGACCGGATTTACAGTCCGGCGAGCCAACCAGTTGCTCAACTGACCCGATTAAGGGATGTTTCGATATTATATAGTTATCCAGCGGATTAAAAGTTTCGAGTCCATTGATGATAAGAAATCAGCATCACCCATGTCTTCAATAGGAACTTGAAATTGCACAATAGAGTCGTTCGAAACTAAATGCGCAGAATAATAAGCAACACTCTTTCTAATCATCCTCAAAACTGCATGTGGATTTTCCTTATACAGTGATTTTTTAATTTCATTTAATTCCATAACCATTTATTTTTTTATTGGTGGGAATGGTAGGATTCGAACCTACTCAGGCGCAAGCCAACGGATTTACAGTCCGTCCCAACTCTCCAACTCTGGCGCATTCCCCTATATAAGATCCAATTCAGACTTTAGACCGCTACTAACACCTTGATTCCATACCCTTGAATTTCTAGCTGAAGGTTTCCATACCTTCCCTCGGATGCCTCCGCATGCGCTCACACCGGCTTAATTCTACTCTTTGGAGATGACTTTCGTCTGTTCATCTTATTCCTCCTTTTTTATCCTTTCGGACTAATTGGATCTTTTGTAGTCCCTGCCGGAATCGAACCGACGACCTATTGCGTGTAAAACAATCGCTCTAAACCAACTGAGCTAAGGGACTGAATAAAAGTGAGATTTAAACCTCACTCTTTTTAAATACTTCTTTTACTTCACCATTTTTATAGAAGATTCTGGTATCCGGCTTAGTCCAACCTCCATAAAGATCCGTCATCACTTGTGCATATTCTTCGATACACTCCAATTTGATCTTACCTATTATTCTTTTGGATCCGTATTTATTCTCAACTTTAAGATCTTCCGACCATTCAGATTTAGAATATTTTGATTTTATTTTTCCGATTGCATCATCAGCATTCTCATTTTTCTCTAGCCATTGTGAATACTCGTAGCCATTCCATCTGGTATTAATTTTATCAAGATCGATGCAATCACCTGACGGATACCATCTATCTCCACAGCATGGACAATCACTTCCTTCATCAACACCGTTCCAATAGCATCCAAGATCCTCAGCTATATCGGATGCTTCCGAAGATGATGAAGCCTCTACTATGATTCTATGACATAGCTTATCACCAGTTATGAATGATCCGCCAGTGTTGTTTTGCGAGAATTCATAGAATTTTGTTTTCATCTTTTTATTTTTACAAGATTAATATAATATTACGTGATTAAAAAATAATTACTTAATTATTTCCATCTGGTTTTTCTGCTATGCTTCCACGTCTTGTAACTGCGGTATTTTATGGAGGGATGTCCTTTTTTAAAATTCAATCCTTCGTCCCAATACATCGGAAATTCCCATTTTAGCCAGATTATTCTGTAATCTTTAGAACAAGTTGCCTTATTCAATTTTGCTCTGTTTCTGTTTTTGCTCATTTGCTCATTTTTTAGGTTAATTAAACCTAATGAGCATCAAATTTCTTTTTCATAATAATTTCTTTTTAGTAGCGAGAGTAGGAATCGAACCTACGGCCTCGGGGTTATGACTCCCGCGCTCTAACCATCTGAGCTATCTCGCCATGCATCCCGTTACTTGTGCACAAGCCGTGGCATTACGGGATCGATGTTATTCCACATTCTGAGCAGGTATGGAGAATCGAACTCCAATCTCCAGATTGGAAGTCTGGAGTAATAACCGTTATACGATACCTGCATAGAGTGTAGTAGGGCTGCAGTCCCTTGAGGCACCTACACTAGTTATTCCTCTTTGAGCGAGAGACGGGATTCGAACCCGCGACCCCGACCTTGGCAAGGTCGTGCTCTACCAACTGAGCTACTCTCGCAGATTTTACCCTAGAGTAAAGCGGTGTTTCGTTACCGTCCCTATAATATTTAATTTTCTCATTCAAATGATCTGTTTTTATTGAATAAGATATGCAATTTAATCTATCAAGATAGGATACAAGATCACCAATTTTTTCTTTTTGTTTCAAGCTTTTTACTAAGGTAGGTTTCATTTAATCATATTGTGTTATTTTTAGAGGACCCGGTTGGACTCGAACCAACGACCAGCGCATTAACAGTGCGCTGCTCTACCACTGAGCTACAGATCCTTATTGCTCTCCCGCCTGGACTCGAACCAGGGACCCTCTGATTAACAGTCAGATGCTCTAACCAACTGAGCTACAGGAGAATTTTTAGTTGTCGATACTGGGATCGAACCAGTGACCTTATCGGTATCAGCGATACGCTCTAACCAGCTGAGCTAATCGACAGTGCTGCTAATATGTCAATGAACAATTTGTTGTCCCTGGAGGATTCGAACCTCCACCGCGTGGACCAAAACCACGTGTCCTGCCATTAGACCAAAGGACAATTTAATTTGCACGCCGGGTAGGGATCGAACCTACAACCCCTGGTTTTGGAGACCAGTGCTCTACCAATTGAGCTACCGACGTATGTTAGTGGAGCTACCGGGGATCGAACCCGGGTCCTCTGAGTGCAAGTCAGAAATTTTAGCCAATTAAACTACGGCCCCATTTTGTCGGGAAAGCAGGATTCGAACCTGCGAGCTCCTGCGTCCAAGGCAGGCGAGGACGACCTGACTCCTCCATTTCCCGTTTATATTTGTCGGGGTGGCCAGACTCGAACTGACGGCCTCCTGGTCCCAAACCAGGCGATCTACCAACTGATCTACACCCCGTAATTTCAATGAACATTATTTCATTAGTGATCCCGCCGGGATTCGAACCCGGGACTCCCTAATTAAAAGTTAGGTGCTCTAGCCAACTGAGCTACGAGATCATTATTTTTTATTAATGGTCATAACTCAATTCAAGTTAGAGGACCTTACTGTTTTCGTTTCATTTTATTTTAAATTCTTTCTGTGGTGAGGGGCGGGATCGAACCGCCATCATCGGATTTTCAGTCCGCTGCATAGACCAACTTTGCTACCTCACCCAATAAAAAAACTCCGATTCTTTTTGAGAATCGGAGTTTTTAATATTTAAGTTTTATTATTATCTTAACCTACTATTACATCTTCCGGTTTCTCGTATTGGCCATTATACCATTTCGCAATCCCCACCTGCACAAACGGGTTATTGCCCTTTGGCATAAAATTAATGGCGATATTTCCGAAGAATGTTTTCATTTTGTTTTTAATGTTTAATAGACTATATATCTAATTGATTTATTATTTTTATGCAAATCTATAATAAAGTTTCGATTAAAAAAAATATTTTTTGATTTTTTTTTGATTTTTTATTATTTACATATATGTACTAGGAGAAAATAAACTATTGAATGTCATAGAAACCCCTGATATTTTTTTGTTCAATATAGTGAACGAATCTGAAGGACTAGCCTTCCATTTACCGCCACTATCAAATGGACCGTTTGAATCCTCTGGTGTTATTCTAGTTGTGAATGTACCATCAGGGAAAAATACTAATCCCCATGTATGCTCTTTCTTAAATATACCTTTGGGTGTTTTTATCTCGATTATCCAAGAATTATTTGGTGGATTCATCTTAGGAGGTCCGCCCCAATGGAAGTGATCTTCTTTAGCACCTGCCTTTTTAAGAAAATCAGGCATCTTTGGTAAAGCTGCTGTCTCGTTAATCGGGTGTGAAAAGCTTTCGAAAGTCTTTATATTATTATTCATTACTATTTATTATTTTAGTTACAAACTGTTCTTATATTGAATTGTGTACCTGCTACTGGGGAGAAAGCAACCAAAGTAACCATATCTCTTACAGCATTTTTAGTAATAGAAATACTTAAGCTTTTATTATCGGCCTTTGGAGATTCTTTTAATTTTCCTGATTTAAGTAGGTCATATGTCCATTCCCAAACTTTATTGGTGTCATCTATTTTAATTTCACTAAGATCCTTATTTCTGTATATTTCTATCTTACCTTCCGAATCAAAAAATTCAGGGCAAAGCTCTTTAATAGGCTTAAGCTTAAGTGATGCTAATTTAGCTTCTATTGCTTTAACTAATACACCACCCTTGTTAACTACATTATTTATATAGTCCTTGTAATCAATTACTAAATAACTGGTACCTCCAATAACTTCTCTTTTAGCAGGAGCTACCTTTCCAGCTTTTGCATCTGCATTCCATTTATCTTCGGCTGATTTGCTATATTCACCTCTAATATACTTAGCACCAAATCCACCCATAAAAGGGGAAAGTTTAACTTCCTTACCCGAATATGAGAATAATATAGCATCTGGTATAACCTTAGGATCAAAGAATATCTCCATTTTTTGTCCAGCCTTAGCAAATAAATAAACGGTCTTATCGTAACCTGCATATCCATTACTAGCATCTGCTTTTTTACCAGAGAAACTTTTATCCATCTTACATGATATCTTTATATCATCACCAATTGGTTCTCCTGTACTTGCTACTAAAGTTGCAGAAATGAATTGATTGTCCTTGAATTTCTGATCATCAGCATTATCACCTTTACCTTTATCATAGTCTGGACCTAGATTAGGCATTGGTTTGTTTATCAGTGACATTTTTTTATCAACATCTTTTAAGAAATCCTTCTTTTCCATGTCTCCACCGAATGTACGGTACATAAGATCCTTTATTAATTCAATAATGGTATTTCCCCTAGCCTTACATAACCCATCATTATCTGGTGAATATCCGGCAGCTTTTAGTGCTTTTGCAACAGAACCTGAAGGATTTACTGGAACCTTACTTGATGCGGAGGATATTGAAACATCCAATTTTCTACCTATGTAATTTTGATTACTTAGAACTGGAACTATTCTATTCTTAAAATCAGCTTCCAGTTTTTTTATTTGATCCTCATTTACATCCTCTTTTTTAAATTTACCACTATCAAATTTAAAATCCCAAGGTGAAGATTTAGCGTCAGCCTCATTTAGAGTTCCGTTTGGAGTCTCTGTTAAAAGCTTATAATTTATGAAATCACTTAATGATTCGAAAACAAATTTCTTAGACATTCTTATTTGGATTTATTTTAACTATATATCCAATAGCAATATTAGTATTTTTCAATAAAATATATTGTGGTGTATGCAATTTTATTCTCCTGACCGTTAACAACAACGGACTTAATAATCACGCAAATTCCAACATAGCAATTATCAAGATCCAATTTCATTATCTGATCATGCCCAGGTGATTTTGAAAATTTAGATATTATATTTTTAGCAAGTATATCATCCGGAGTTTGTGAGGATACAAAATAATTTCCGGAGTTGGATAGCGTCATATTACATATTTCCCCGAGAGTATAATTTGTATTTTCTTTAATTATTCCAAATGCCCTTCCTCTGTCCTCCGGTGTTTTTATTTCCTTAAAATTAGGAACATCGATTGTTTCTGTGTGTGCATCCATTTCTTCAGATTCGTCATCTATCTCCATTATTTGTTTCATTTTACTGAAACTAACTTTAGACATCCACTGAGTGTGGTGATAAGCAGCTTTATTTACCGTATCTGAAATTTTTACCGGTTGTAACTTATTTAGATTTCTGTAAGCATTAAGTTCTTTTAGAACTAGCTTCTCTAAATTGGTCTGAGCATATAATTCATACTGAACTAAAGATAATAGCAGGAATAATATTAATTTTTTCATATATCAAATGTAATATATGTAATCGGATAAAAAAAATAATTTACGTATTATTTATTATAAGCCATATTTTGATTTTGTTGCATTATAATTGGTTGAAATTTCCGAAGCGCTCAAGCCTTTAGTATAGAAATATGATGCTCCTATTTTGCCATTCAAATATGTTGAACCGACACCTGCACCAATATATCCCAGATATAGAGGATTCGATTCCGAATATGAATCGCTTCCGTGTGCCGTAGTGATATATTCAGTGGTATTAATATAAACTTTAGTTGTATTTGCTGTTGCTGTAATTTGTGATATAAAAGTAAATAAGTACCAAGTATTTGTTGTGACTGTTAAAGTAGAATCAACAATTCTTTGAACCCCTGTTCCATTTGTTACTGACCTAACTTTACCGCCATTAGAAAATAAACCTCCCCAGTATCCATCAAACCCAAACGATCCCGATAATTTGCCAAAGACCGGTATCTGTGTATTCAGTGCAGGTAACACATCGAATTTAACCCAAACCTGAATCGTTCTTTGCGTCGTGGTATTTAAACTAAGATTTGAGGTGTGTGGAATACTAATTGTGTTACTAGTACCATTTAAGTCAAAAATACCACCGTCCGTTGACGACCAAGTAGCACCATTAATAGTCGCATTATTTCCGTTACCTGTCTCATCCGTCCATGTACCTGATGTATAATTACTAGCATCAAGCTTCATGAATAAACTACTGGTAATTATACCGGGAGCTATAGTTGTCGTTGTTGTCGTTGTTGGTGCTAATGTGGTCGTCGTGGTTGTTGTCGGAGCTATAGTTGTCGTTGTTGTCGTTGTTGGTGCTAATGTGGTCGTCGTCGTGGTGCTAGTCGTAGTCGTAGGAGCTATAGTCGTCGTAGTCGTGGTGCTTGTGGTGCTAGTCGTAGTCGTGGTGCTAGTCGTAGTCGTGGTTGGTATAACGAACCTATTAACAAATGAATTATATAATGAAGAGATCTCATTTTCGGATAATATTCTATTATAAATCATCGCATTGGATACCCCTCCTTTCAAAAGATTTGCCCCGGTATCATAAGATCCTATAAAAACGTTACCCTCACCAGAAAATGTAGTAGCATTGGATGAGCTATTCTCTAATATCCCATTTAGGTATAATTTCCATCCTGTTGTTGAACTAAATGTTACTGCACCACAATACCAAGTATTAAGGTTAAGCGATGTTGATGTTATTACGGTGTTCCAAGATCCATTATGTCCCGCTTGTAATTTATTTGTTCCACCAAGCCAAAAAGCATGCTGTCCCTGATTAGAACCTCCCCCTCCGCTCATTAGATTATTAGGATTTGAAAAATCACTAGTGTAGAACCAAATTACTTTTGAGTATTCGGTATTGGATAGTACTGAAGCCCCATTATTTATATCTACGTAACCGTTTGAGCCATCAAATATAATATTACCCTTCTGCAAGCCACTGAATGTGGAGTCTATTATATTTCCTGAATTATCATTTCTGGAGAGGTCGTACCACTCATTCCCTGTTCTTGGATATGAGGAGGTAAATCCTGCATCAAGGAGCATATTAAGACCTTCGGTTGGTATCGAAGGGTATTCCATATTGATGCATATTGTATCATTTTGATTATATAACCATAATAAAGCATCGGATGCAGTTGTTATCGAGGATCCTCCAAATGCATCAATCGAAATTAATCCAACAAGATCAGTGTCAGATTCTGGTGAATATATCGATGGACCCTGCTCCGCCTTATTTATATAGATAACATATCCGGATTCAGTAATATTATAACCTTGCCAAAAATTAGTCTCCGGTGTTGATCCATATCCGGTTAAACCAACCCCTAGGTTCATATTATTTCTACCTATTGTATATGGTAGCGGTGTTACTGAATATTTTATTGGATTTGCCATCAATTCTTTTTTATATATATTCAAATCAATGGATCAAGTTTGTATTATTGCTTATTTACATATCCCCATCTTTTGATCTCGCAGTTCTCTGGTAATTTCTTTTCCTTTAAATATAGATTTATCTGACCCAGCATATTTCCGGATCCTATTGGATTATGTGAGTGTATATAACATTTAGGTATTTTGTGACCGGTTTCTCTGGAATGCAAGATAAGCCATCTAGCCACGTCCATTCCTGTAGGTTCTAATATTTGTGAATAATCTATTGAGTAATTTTTTTTAACATATTCAAAATAGTGCGATGTTGCTGAAGGATCCAAGTCATGGTCCAGCGAAAGAATATCTATGCTATCCAGACCAATCTCCAATATCTTATTAACGAACTCCCCGTAATTTCTTACTATAACCCATTCACCATTATTAGGGTGTTCTGTGGGCGTTCTAAAATCGTCTAAATAAATTGATATCATATTAAATTATTTTTAATAAAAAATCCCGCCCTTATTGGGCGGGATTTAGTGGTCCAGCCTGGACTCGAACCAGGGACCTACGCATTATGAGTGCGGTGCTCTAACCAACTGAGCTACAAGACCTTGCTGATGGACGTGGGTTCATCACCCACTCTTGGCTCTCCATCAAAGCCTTTGTACTCCCTGAGAGACTCGAACTCTCACACCTCTCGGCACTAGATCCTAAGTCTAGCGTGTCTACCAATTCCACCAAAGGAGCTTTTTGTGACCCCGACACGATTCGAACGTGTGACCTACTCATTAGAAGTGAGTTGCTCTATCCAGCTGAGCTACGGGGCCTTCAGTTTTCATTGTGTCTTATTTGTATGGTGTAAAGATAATAATATTTCACGATATAAAAAAATTATTTATCCTATTTTTTTAATTTTTTTAAATATTCATTAAACATAAGTTTTTTATCCGGTGATAATATAAAATCTAAGCTATCCATTGAGTATAAGATGCCATATCTTCCAAGCAATCTTTCCTTTATAAGATCCGCAGAAATATACATCCCCATATAATTAAGCATTTCTATGGATGCTATATCAGCCTCTATTTCCATCCTATCTTCACTATAATCAGAATTATTATGCTGAAGTATATAATGACATATTTCGTGTGCTTGTATTGCTATTATGTGATCTAATGTTAGATCATTACATTCGCCATCTATAAAAATAAGCCTACTTCTGAAATCGAGAAATCCAACGCTATTGTCCAGTAACCCAAAAATTTCTCTGAATGTTGAATACCTTTCGCTTTCCCCATACACTATAAAAACAGTGTATTCGTTATCTATCTGAGAGCTGAATGTTATTATGCCTTTTTCTACCTCCATAATGATATTTATCTACAGATAACATCGGCTATTGATATGGACCATGGTGAAAGGGTTTTATATCTTGCTTTCATTCCCTCTGATTCAACTAATCCTACTGCAGCTCTAAGCATTTGATTTGACTGATATTTGGGATCAGGATTCATATCAATGTCTATATATTCGGGAGATTGTATTCCCCACTCTATTAATTTTTTAGCAGCATTTACACTATACTCTACCTCTTTCCATAGTCTTTCGTGTGCTGAAGTTACCCTTGGTATTATCTCCTTATTATATAAAACGTGACCCCCTTTGGAATAATGATGAAGCACTATAACTGTTGCAAAATTTGTATTGAATGTATTATTATGTGAATCACATCCAATGTAAATTAGGTGATCTGGATTTTCGAATAACCATTCTTCCAGATATTCTTTTAGATTAATCTCTTCATGCGTTGAAAAATTACGCCATCCCATAGTGAAATAATATATCTATATAAGATCTATAATAATAAAAAGTTTCCCACATGGAGAGAAAGAAAATAATATGGGTTAACGGATGCTTTGATATAATACATCCCGGACATATAGAGCTTCTAAAATATGCAAGGTCCAAAGGAGATCTACTTATTGTTGGTATAGATTCGGATGAGAGGGTATCAATTCTAAAGGGTAGTAATAGACCTATAAACAACCAATATAGTAGAAAAGTGATACTTGAGTCAATACGGTATGTTGATGAGGTTGTCGTTTTTTCCAGTGAAATTGAAATGTGTGATAAGCTAGTTGAAAAAAATGTTGATCTAATAGTAATAGGTGATGAATATATTGGGAAAAATATAACTGGGTCCAATTTATGCAAGGTTGAATTTTTTAACAAAATACCTAATTTGTCAACATCATCAATAATAAATAAAATAAATCCAACCGATGATATATAATTAAAATATACATTAAATAATGGACGGAATTTTAAACCTTAGCGCATTTGGAGACGTAATTAAGAATCCAGCAGACACCGGAATGTCTGCTAATAAGAATTCAGCAGATAAAGTGTCATCAGAGGAAGCAAATAAATATGGCCATATATTTAAGATGATAATGCAGAACACTGCACAAATAAAATTACTACACTGGCAAGCGTATGCTTACGGGCAACACAAAGCATTGGATAAGTTATTCGAAGGATTTCTTGGACTCAGCGATAGCCTTGCTGAAGTTATAATGGGTAAATACGGTAAACCTGTATTATCTGATGATAACCTTAGTGTTAAAATAATGAATTTTAACGATCCTGAAAAATGTGATCTTAAACCATTTATGGATGCTATGTATAAATGCTATGCTATTGATTGTAGATCTCTATTAGATGAAAATTCGGATAGCGAGATATTTAATATCTTGGATGAAATTGTAGCATTGGTGAATCAAACTAAATATCTGCTTTCCTTAAGATAATTACAACGGTTTGGAAAAAATGGTTAAGTTGTAAATAACTACCTCATAAATCCAAACATTTTCTAATTCATTTCTTTTTCTTGAAATTATAGCTTTCGTACAGGATCCATATGCACCCTTTGCATATTTCTTTATTGCATCCCTGTGTGAAGTTGATTCCTTATAACCATCCAAAATAAAATCTTTACCAAATTTATTTCCGATAGCAAGCAAGGCCATTTTTACGAGTTGTGCATCGGTATATTTATATTCGCTTGATTTTGTCCATGATGTTTGCTGCATAATTTCTGCGCTTACCTTTACATTCCTATTTTCTATTAAAGGAAGTGGATTAGGATATCTGCAACCGGATGGTTCCTTGAATAGTTTATCGTTACCAAAATATCTAGAATGCCCATGATTATTTGCAGGTATATTTTCAACTAGACTACATAGTGAGAATCTCCTTCCAGTTTCTACAAGAACGCTGGAAAAATAATTAACTCTAACATTAGCAACGCTATCTAAAAAATTTTCACGATATATTTTATTAGATCCATAGGAAGTGTATACCGATAGATCATTTGAAAATCCCATTGTAGCTATGTCAGCATCCGAATGACTGAAAGTTCTATTCTGTGCATATAACAATGTACAAGATAGAAACACCGAAAGTAATAATATTTGTCTTTTCATATTGCAAATATATTAAACTGTCCCGGGATAAAAAAATATTTGCAATTTATTTTTGATATATAGTTTACAGTAAAAAATATATTTAAACATGGAAAACAAACTATTATCATTTTCTGATTTCGAACACCTATATGAATCATATGGTTTTATTAACGAATCAGAAGAAAAAGCGGAGGATCCTTTATTATTCGATCCATTCGCTCCAGCTGCTGATGCAGAAAAAATTGCGGACCTTTTAGCACCTGTTGAGGAAAAAGCTGTTGATGAGGATGGTCCAACCCCAAGTGAATTCAAACCACTAAAAAAAGGGGAGAAGAGCAAGAGAGTTACTGAATTACAAAAAGATCTAGGAATGAGTACTAAGGAAGCTGATGGAGCATTCGGTCCAGCTACAGAGGCTAAGGTTAAAGAATTTCAGAAAACGAACAAACTTACCGCTGATGGTATTGTTGGAGTTCAAACACTTAGAAAATTATTAGAACTTTCCAAATCAATAAAAGATACTGCTAAGCAAGATGCGGATATAGTGAAAAGATATAATGTAAAAACTGTTGAAGATGCTAAAAAAGCTGGAATCAACCCGATTCTTCTTAAAATCTATCAATCTATAACAGTTGTTAAATACGGTAGCAAGACATTAGTTATATGCATACCTAAAAAAGATGCAGCTACACAAATAAAAGCATTAGATGGTACAACCTTATTGGATGCCAACTTAGCATTTATTAAAAATGCAGCAACTGCAGTTGGTAAGGCCATAGTTTATACCGCAACTGGAGCTGTTGTTATGGCTTTGGACGGTGCAATGGCTATTTTATCTGCTGTAGCATCAGCTTCCAAATTTGTTGCAGATGGTGTTATGTACACGGCAGGTGCAGCTATTCAAGGATTAGCTTCTATCGCGAATTGGGCTTCTATAAAAGGTGCAGCTATCTACAAGAAGGTCTCAGATAAAGCTAATGCATTCTTCACCAAATTTGCTCAGGATTCAGCTAAGGTACTTAAATCAACAGTACAAGGTGCAACTGCTTTTATCGATGGTATTAAAGCAGGAGCTAAAACATTAGGCTATGTTCTTACGGGATTAGCAGTTAATGCCTTTAAATCAGTAGCTACTTTCCTATCACCAGCATTAAAAGCAATAGTTCAGGCTTCTAAAGACGGAGCAGCAATGGTTGCTGGAGGAATGGCTTGGATTGGTAAAAACGTTAAGAATGGAGCAGCAGATTTTGCTAAAACTATCAAAGCTGGTTGGGATGCATCTGTTAAATTTACTACCAATGCTTACAATGGTGGTAAGAAAATGCTATCAGATGCAGGTAAAGCACTTAGTAGCGCATATGATGATGCTGCTAAAGCAACTACTGATTTCTTTACTCAAATGTACAATACAGGTAAAGCAGTTTGGGAATCAACATGTAATTCATATGAGGATTCAGATTTTGTATTCGAAGATCTTGTATGGGATATTGAATTAGCATAAATAAATTATACATATAAAAAGAAAAAGCCGATTAAGTTATTTAATCGGCTTTTTTATTCTTATTATTTCTTTAGCTTTTTCTTTAGCCATGTTTCTAATGTGTATATAACCATCCAAAGCTTCCGGTCCAGCAAATGCTAAAAATATTAGATGATCCAGATTAATTTTTTTTAGACTACTGATAGATATTTTTCTCATGAGCTGTATTCCATTATTTTCTCGATAAGATATTCTGAGTCTATTGAGGATTCACTAGGTACAATAATTTTAATCGTTTTAATTCTACCCTCGTTAACAACGGAAGATTCGATATTTTCAATATCATAAGAATCTATAAAATTTTTCAAAGACTCTACGTGTTTATTATCGGATGATGATATCTCTATAATTATATTATCACCCTTGACGTATCTAGAGTAAAATGTTCTTGACATATCTAATTATGATTAATTGGAAATCTCGTAAAACTTATCAAGTATAACATCAACTGAATTCTGTTCAGCTTCATCTGTTGTTGTCTGTAATATAAGCTGCGCTAACTCAGCAATATTTGATACTAATAACGAATATTCGGGATAAAATGTTGTATATGCATCCTTCTTTGATAATGAAATAACATCAATCAGTATGGATTCAAGATATTTTATCGAGGATGATATACTTCCCGATAGTATCTCGTTATCGTCATTATCGGTAGTTACTATGGTTTCTGTATATTTTGAAAGCTCCTCGTCCATTCGTTTTAATTCATTCTTTGTTTTTGGTATGGAATTAACAGCCTCTTCAGCCTCAGCTTTTTTTATTTTTCTTACCATATCATATGGAACCTTGACAATACTTCTTGGTCCATCCATAAGTTGTATTCTTAAAAAATCGCCTTCTGTCCCAAGAACTTGACCTATTCCTCTATACGAAGTTATGTAGTCCCCATCCTCGATTTCTTCCGAATCATCCGAATGGAAATAAGTTCCTGGGTTCTTCATGAAATCATCGATATTAAAATCTTCGTATAATTTTACGAATTTCATACTATGCCTCGAATTTAGCTTTAGCCTCTTTATAATCTTCTTCCGAAAGGTCCCATCCATCATTTGTCTTAGCTATAAAAGCTTTGGCATCTTTATATGACGGTCTTTTAACCGAATCAAAAAATAATTCCAATGAATTGTATATTGCCGGACTAATTCCCTTTTTCTCTAAAAGGTATTCGTTATATTCTTTTAAGTGTTCCATTTCTTTTTGTTATTTTATTACTATATATCTTTGATTTTTTCTACTATTATCTCCAGATTACCCGTTCCTTTTATTATACGGTGCCATACACCTTTAGATATTTTTATTTTATTATCTATTTTTTCGGGTAATTGGTTGTCAAACTGAAACATCCAATCTGTTTTGTTTACTGGATATATCACTCTATCCTCATCATCCCAATGCCATTTAAGCTCATCCGGCTCGATGTCTTGGTCAAATATTCGAATAACAGTATCTATTTTTTCCTCGGATACCGGGGTTTCTTTGAATGGAAGTTCTACCACGGTCTGCTAGATTTAATTCCTAAAAGTTTTCTATACCTTGCGACATTACATGACCACCATCTAGCTTTCCATCTGGGTCCTGGATTATCACATCTCATTCTTTTTTGGAATGATCTTGATTTTTTGGGATCGTTATTATTAACTCTCATTCCAGGTTGACCAAATCCCAGCTTTATTACATTTCCTGATTCGTTCTTTGTGTACACTGCGAATTTTCTTGGACCCCCTGGGGTTCTGAATGGTTTATTGAGATCAACGTCTCTCCCTTTATATTCAGCTTCATATAATTCGTGATCCACATAGAATGGAACATCAAGTAAAACCGTTTCGTTTTCATATACTCCTTTACTTCCAGCATCGGTGCTTATTAAGAATAAATCATCCTCACTTAGATCAATAACATTGCTTTCCCATAAGACCCTAGCTTCATTAACCAATGATAACCAAGAATCCGATTCTATTCTATATACGCTTTCCATTAGCGGTATATTTCTATCTATGTGATATGAAAGACCCTCACTTATTGATTGGTTTCTTTGCGTATAAGACATTGATTCGTATGTGCTGATGTATTTCATTGGTATGATATATTATTGTTTATATAAGATTCAATTATATATCAAAAATATTATAAAATTATTTTTTTTATCCGTATTACCTAATTACCTTTGCTCAAAAATTAATAAGAAAGTACTAAAAATTTAATATGAGACAATTTAAAATTTCTGAAAAATTCACGCCAAGGCTTACCAGATCATCCGGTGATTACTTGAATGAGGTTGAAAGATATCCCATGATGAGTCCAGAAAAAGAAGCTGAAGTTGGATACCTAGCGGCTGCAGGTGATAAGGAGGCTATGGATAAATTAGTTAAGGCTAATTTAAGATTTGTGTTATCCGTTGCTAAGATGTATTCCAGTAGTCCAGAAGATTATGCAGATTTAGTTGCAGCTGGAAATATAGGTTTAGTTGAGGCATCAGGAAAATTTGATCCTACTAGAGGATTCAAATTCATATCATTTGCTGTATGGCATATCAGGAAAGAGATGCTAAGTCATATGAGTGAATCAAAAAAATTAGTAAGACTACCTATGAACCAGATTGGTGTACTAAGAGCAATGCGGGAAGCTTCAAATGAAATATCCATGCGAGAGGGTAGAGATGCAACATTCGACGAAGCTTTTGCTTCAATCAAGGAAAAAAAGGATAAGTATAAGTCATTAAGAAGGGATGCATTATTTTCAGCTACCGTTGCAGACTACAGACCAAGCTCATTTAGTAATCCAATATCATCAGAATCCGATTCAATGACTTTATTGGATATAATAGAATCCGGTGAAAAAAGCTCGGATGACTCTGTTTTACAGAATGATTTTAATAGAATTCTAAATGATCTTGTAGACAACTTATCCCTTATGGAGAAAGATATAGTTTTTAGGAGACATGGGGTTGGAGAATATGATGGGGATCCACATTCATTTCCTGATATGGGTAAAATTTATTCGATGTCAGGTGAGAATATAAGGGTTAAGTATCAGAAGGCAATGAGAAAATTAAAGATACAGGCAAAAAGATTATCCATAAAGGAGCATGACATTTTCTAATTAATATTAAAAAAAAATCATGAACATGAAAGATTCGATATCTTATTATAACGGTAAACTTGACTCGGTTCCGATGGGGAGATTATTCAGTATATTTAGGTTTCCTAATATAAACCCAACGGCATTAATAATATCTTCGTTGCTTATGTCTCTACTGCTATCAGTTGTAACTGGTGCTATTGTATTATTTACTATTCTACTATTAATCTTATTGTTTGAATATTATTCGGTGAGATCAACGAGAATTAAATTACTGGATGTTTGTCTTGTCGATGAGATATTACTTATTGACGATTTCTCGGTAAATGGGAAAAACTATGAATTTCCGGACGATCCTGTATATGTAACTGAAGCGGATCGTGAATATATTTTTTCCGATGCTGTTTATCAGGTTTCACCTTCCGATATTAAAGAAACACTAAAAAGCCATCGAATTACTATATTAAATACGATGGCCTCCTTTATAATTTTCTATATACTGCTGTATAATTACATAGCGTAATTAGCACCTGACATAATTCCCTTATCAGTTAAGAATGTTCTATAAGCAAGATTGATTCTCTCCGCTGATAATCCAGTCTCTGTTGCCATTTTATTAACTGCCGCTCTATGTGCCTTAGCAATGTCTCTAAAGATCTCATTTCTTCTTAAAGAATTAATAAGTGCAAAAACTTTAGATCCAACCTCCAATTGCATTTTCTTTTGAGCTACTCTTTGAGCCGCTGCTTTAGGTCCTGCAGCTATAGCTTCTTCTCTATGCTTAGTAGAAGTTGCTGGGTCTTCAACAGCTTCAGCAGCTAGATTAGCTATCTGAGCAATTGGTCTATTTTGGAAGAATTCGTATGCTCTAAGTAATTTAGGATACAAAGCCTCCGCTGATGTTTCACCTGTACCGTTAATTAGATTGACAAATTTATTAACCGTACGTCCAACAGTTCTAATTGAATCTAGTCCAATAGCATCTCCAAGAGCTGCAGTGCTAAGTTTAAATGCTCTGCTGTCCTCGTCATATTCACCAAATTGATCAATACCGTCAACCATTACCAGGTATTTACCAGGATCATTCTCCTTAGCTTTACCTAATGCTCTTAAATAAAGTGCTGCTAATTGAGGTTTAGATAAAATTTGGAAATCTCTAGCTAGTGCTGCTTTTTCTCCACTTCCTAATTCCTCATCATCCAGCCAATCCATATCTTCGTCTTCTTCAGATAGTTCATATGTCATAGTGTCTTCATCAATGTTAGTATCCACGTGGTTAGACATCATATCATCATAAGCTTCATTTATAATGTCACTAGTTTCAGAGACATAAGCTTCAAATAATTTAATGTGTTTATTATTCATAATTTTTGTATTTTTATCTTGTATAACGAATCTATATATTCATTAATCCAGTGATAATTCACCTCCTTTTGCTCCACCAGCAAGAAGTTCTTTGGCTTTAGCAACATCCATTAGCTGTCCGCTTGTTATCATTTTCATCTTCTCTATGTCTTCTGGCTTATAGAATCTCTTCATCATCGGAAGTCCAATTGTTAGCAAGTATGTTCCGGTCTTCTTAATTCCACCAGGTGTAACACCAGTTCTTTTTAATAGATCCACGAACTTCATAACAATCTCGTCCATGTCTGCAGCAGTAACCTCCCATTCGCCTTCTGCTGAAGGATCGTGGTCTTTTGTGGTTTCGTCTAGCCATTTAGTTATAGCTTTAGGATCCATTTTACCTTTAGCTGGATCAAAGTAGAATTCAGCAAGAGCTTGTAAAGTCAGATCCTTGTTGCATGTTTTACTAATATTTCCTGGTTTCCCACCACCGAACTTTATGCACGCTTTCTGGAAAATCTTCTTATAAGGTTCCATAATGGAAGCCTCATCATTGATATCGCCATCCATCATTGTAACTATCTGTGGGGCTATGCTTAATGAGAATGGGTTTGCAATTGCTCTAGCAAAAACCGGCATGGTCTTAAATATACCAAGATCAGCTTCATTTAATTCAGAGTTAAATTCTGAATAGTTCTTTATCTTATTCATTATAATTGGTATTTAATTGCATTATATCTTCTTAAAGCATCCAATTGCTTCTCGTTGTATCCCAGTTTTTTTGTTAACTCGTCAAACATTTTGGTGTCATTCTCGTAGTCGAATAGAATTTCCGGTGAGTTCTTAATGGAATTTACTATGTAGCTATTATCATTCTCATTACCATATTTGTGAGTTGACATAACAATTGAGACGTTACTAAAATATTTATTCAGAAGATCCGTTGCCATGACAGGATTGCTAAGCTCTATGGTATCGTATTCCTCCTGGTTTGATTTAGGTTCAAGACCATGCCAAAAAACTAGCCCAATATAATCAGGAGCCTGTATATCATATACCTGATTTTCGTAGGTCTCCATATCGTTTATTTTAAGTCCTTCCATATCCTCTGGCTCAACCCCATTGTAATCTTCCATCACCTTGTAAATAAATTCACCAAAGGTGTATGCTGATCCCATTATCATATAGTTTGAAACATCTCTTCCGTTATCATATGTCATGATAGCATGAATCGCAAAACCTAGTAGCTTTCTATCCTCCTTAGGCACATTGACCTCCATTTCCTTGTCGTTCTCAAACAGATTATATGGTGATAGATTTTTCATCGTTGTCATCATTATTTTTTAGCTTCTTCTAAATGCACATCAACCAAATTGGTGATAAGATCAAGCAATCTGTACTTGTCCTCGATGTTTTTAAATTTTGCATCTTCGATAAGCCCATCTATCTCCTTGGAAACCTTTTGAATCTTAGCTCCTGCTTTCTTGTAGTATCTAGCGATCGGCATCATCTTTTGTGATGATTCGTCCAGCTTCTCGATAACATCGAATGGTGTAATGTATTTCATATTGGATTATTTATTTTTTCCTTTGTTCTTAACATCAACACAGTTGGGCACGGTCTTGCCGTTCTTGATCTTGGTTCCAAGTTGTTTGTAGCCAGGCCAGCATGGATCGCTGTCGTTGGTCTTGGCTTTTTCCGTTATAAATTGGTCATACGTTAATATCATGCACTATATATCACTCTGTTGATGCTGTTTATTATTTCATATGATTCTCTCTGCCTCTTTGCTTTCCTCATCCTGCCAAGGCTAAAGCGCGGGTTGGGCCCCTTCAGTTTTGGACCTGCATCCCCCGGGGGCCTTTTGGGGGCATAGTTCATCCAGTGGGCCGAGCCCGCATCAATTTGGGGGTTTTGTATGGGGTTTTCAAAGAGGGCCGGCCACCGGGATATTCAGAGATGCTGTTAGAGCTGCTGTTGATCTCTACCCCAGCTATAGTGCTGTATACGACCGCCAATGAACTCCTTCCATGTCTTTCTCCATGAACCAGAGAGTAGTACAGTACAACAGCCCTTACTACTAGCTATACGATGATAAGAGTCTCTTGGAAAGTATTTGATGAATGAGGTACGCTCAGATGCATGCCAATCCCCAGTCTCCTCATTATGCAAGATGTGCTCTGTGTAAGAACCCCATAACTTGAATGAGATGGCATTGAATGCATGAGTGTGAAATCTGTCCTGTGAGCCTTCTGACTTATGGAAGTAGAAGATGATGATGGAGAATAGGGACTTGTGTTCGAAGATCACGAATTGTGATATTGGTTGTGTACCGAATTCAAATCTATTGAATGCCAGTAACGAAAATGTTCTTGTCTTAATCATAGTAATATAAGGAGTTTTTTATATAGCCCCTTATAAAGGACTTAGAGACTTAGCTTAACAGATAACTGAGTGACGGAACATCATCCGATCATCCCGTCTCTCAATGTACCTGAGCTTGGTTGTGGTGTTGTAGTGCGTTATGGCTGATG